>Ga0247812_10000302_pt1 | contig 41179 bp, 31 predicted proteins | sample UWRJL149409B1_FD_178011 | JGI IMG/M metagenome (GOLD analysis project Ga0247812, IMG submission 178011) | Plant litter microbial communities from Arlington Agricultural Research Station in Wisconsin, United States - UWRJ-L149-409B-1 | ecosystem: Environmental > Terrestrial > Plant litter >...
CCCGCAACGCAACGGAGGTGTGGCCGAGTGGTTTAAGGCAACGGTCTTGAAAACCGTCGACTGTAACAGGTCCATGAGTTCGAATCCCATCGCCTCCGCCATATTTGTACCGATAAAGCCCTGATTATTCAGGGCTTTGTCGTTTCTGAAGTTCAAGAAGCACACATCCGTGTGCGCAGTTGTGACCACAGCCCCTAGCCTCCGCAGCTGCTGCCATGTCACGACACCCTCGCCTTTCGTTCATTCACAATTCGTCTCGTTTTCGTGCGCGCCTTCCTGTGCGGCTTCGTCGTGCGCTAAGGATCAGCGAGATTAGGGTCCATCTAAAAACAGACAGCCGCCGCGAAGCAGTCAATCGTGCTGGCCTCTATCATTAGGTTTCATGGCGCCGCGGTATCAAAAGGGTAGATTTTCCCCCACTCTTTAGCCATATCAACTACCGTCCAGTTCTGCGCCAGGGCTTCGTCCAACGCTTTGTCCAGCTTGCCTATCTTCGACTCCCGGTCGTACGCCCACTCACGCTGCGCGTCGGTGTGGTGCACAAGCCCCATGAAGCGTTTGCCGTCGCCTGCGGCAGTCCATTGCAACATTTGCTGATCGCCATCGGAGTTACCAAAAGCGAAGATCGGTCGTCGGCCTATAACCGCGTCAATACTCACAGGTTTACCCGGGCCATCGTCGTTATGAGCGAGCTTGGGCATGCGCATGATTACCGGCTTGCCGGCGTTATATTGATACTCTGCGGTGAAGGTAGTCCCGATCACCTGCTCCGGTGGAACGCCATATACTTCCTCTGCCCAGGCGCGCATGAACTCCACTTCGCCTCCGGAAACGATGTAGGTTCTGAACCCGTTGGCTCGTAGATAGGCGAGTAATTCCAGCATCGGCTGGTAGACCATCTCTGTGTAGGGTTTATGGGTTTTGGGATGCACGGCCTTGGCGAGCCATTTTCGGACATTGGTCAAAAATTCTTGGGTACTGATCTCTGTATGGGTAGCATCGATGATCTTCATCAAACCCTCCATACCGCTGCCGGCCAACGTTTTCTGGTCGTTTTCCAAGACTGCCTTGAACGGCTGTTGTTGTTGCCATTCAGGATGCTGTGGTGCCAGGCGCTTGACCTCTTCAAGGGCGAACAGCATTTGAAAATACATCGGCTGTTCGCTCCACAGCGTGCCGTCGTTATCGAACACTGCAACGCGTTCAGCAGGTGGCACAAAATCCTTGGAACCATCCGCTGTCACTGCCTGGACGAATTCAACGATGGCATGTTTGGAAGGGCCCTCACGCCAAGAGGGTAAAGGTTCAGCCGCTTGCAAAAGCAGCGGCCACAATAAGAGAAGCCAAAGCCAGCGTATTGCCGGACGAACCAACAAGATGTCTTTCATGGACTACTCCCTTAGAACCGCGCGAGAAGGTGGACCTTTGAAAATCCACCGCCTTATCTTTAACGCGTGGCGAATACTCGCCAACTCCAATTTGCGAAGTGGCGACCGCTGATGAGGTCGCCAACTTTCGGCTGATTGATCAGTTGCCAACAGGCATCGGCAAGTTGATGCCCTCTTGCTTCAGAGACTCTCGCACGGATTGAAATTTCTGGTACTGCGACAGCGTGACAGGTCCGTCATAACCCATACTTTGCAGTTTGCGCGGTGGGTATTCGACGTAGGTTTTCATCAGTTTCATGATCGCGCCCGTGATCGGTACCATCGTCCAGGTGCGCTCGGTGAAGTTGTTCATGAAGAGGTCATAGCGCTCTTGCGGGTCTTGCCACAAGTCGAAGACTTGCGGAACGGTGGCCACATATTTTTCGGCGCCTTTCCATCCCAGATTGGTGTCCACTGCCAAGCCGCCGGTTTGCGCGCCATCGTCACCGCGCAGGTTGAACACCGCCTTGTAGTTACCGACACGGGCCGCGCCTGGTGACAGTTCGTTCTCGGTAAAGTAGAACCACTCTTTGCGCGGTGAAGGGCCACTGCCGGTGAGCACGGGCGTCATGTCGTAACTGTCGAAGATGATGGGCTGACCTTCGCGATCTTTTTCCGGCAACTTCACTCCCGCCACGGACGCGAACGTTGCCATCAGGTCGAGGCCACCGAGCATTTCGTGGTTTTTGGTGTCGGGCTTGATCTTGTCTGGCCAGACGGCAATCGCCGGTACCCGGTTGCCACCTTCACGCACCGTCCCTTTGGTGCCGCGGAACGGAGTGTAACCAGCGTCCGGATAAACATCCTGCCAGGCCCCGTTGTCGGTGGTGTAGACCACCAGGGTGTTCTTATCCAGGCCGAGCGCCTTGAGCTTGTCCATGATCCGGCCAATGTGGGTGTCCAGTTCGACCACGGAGTCGGCGTACTTGGACTTGGACATGGACTTGTGAACGAACTCCGGTGCCGGCATGTTGGGCTGGTGCACTTTCATGAAGTTGACGTTGATGAAAAACGGCTTGTCCGATTTAGCCGCGGTGTCGAGAAACTCCAGGGCGGCTTTTTCGACGTAGTTATCAAAGTATGGAATGCCGACCACGCCGGGTTTGCCGTCTACGACAGGCGTGTCCACGTACTGGCCATTGACCTTGAATTCTTCGACCGGTTTTTCCCCCGCCTTGCCGGACAATGCACCCTTGGTGACCCGTTGGAACATCTCACGGGTTTCCGGATCCATGTCCGGGAACCAGGTCGGGTCTGCGTAGGTATAGGCATTGAGGTGGTACAGACCGACGTATTTCATCACGTCGTAACCCTGCGCATTGGGCAGCGCATAATCGGCTTCGCCCAAGTGCCACTTACCTGTGAAATAGGTGTCGTACCCCCCGGTTTTGAGAACCGAGGCCAACGTCCACTCCGCCGCCGGCAATCCACCGCCCTGGCCTTGAAAGGCCACCGTGGTCATGCCGCTACGATTGGGGATACGTCCGGTTTGCATGGCTGCCCGACCAGGCGTGCAGCTTGGCTGAGCATAAAAAGAATAAAAAGTGACCCCCTCTGCCGCCAGCTCATCAATGCTCGGCGTAGGCATTCCTCGACCGACCCCACCACCGTAGGGGCCAAGGTCACCGTAGCCGGTATCGTCGGAGACGATGAACAGGATGTTGGTCTTCTCCGTTTGAGCAGCGAGGGCCAGTCCGTTCAATGACACAAGTGCAGCAAACACAACTGATAGCTTGAAACGATCCAATAGCTGTTCCATACCAGGATTCCTCGTTGATTCATGGTGTTAGCAACCGGTTGATGAGTGCACGTCAACATCGATCCTTAGTGCATTTACCACCGAGTGTTCGCCCAGTTAGTGCGTACAGAATCATTTTTTCTTATAGCTTGAGCCTTGCACGGGTTAAGACGCGAAAAGAGTTTAGTGCGGTTTTTTTGATTAAACCTGTCGCTCGAAGTATTTTTGGGAAGTCTTGTAAAGCCAGCTTTACAAACTGTATGTACACCCATTAATAATTCCGACAAACAGGGCTCCATTCTTCAAGTAGGGTATTGCCTCTATTTCCAAATGAACTAAAAAAACATCATCGGGTTACTTGCGCTATATCGCCGCAGAAAATATCGACGTTGCCATCTTCAGGGGAGGTTCTCACGACAACCGAAAACTGGCCGGAGAGCAGATCTGCCATAGCGATCGGCGCGCTTCTGTAGAAGCTCCAACCGCCGGCGCCAGAGGCGGATTGAGTATTGACCTTGTCGTTCATTGCATAAGCAACGGGGCCTGGTTGCTTGCAACTGCCTTTGTTGATGAACGTGTACAGGCGCGGCGGCATGATTGTTCCGAGCGGAACGCCTGTGATGGAAAAGTCAAAGTTGGTTTGATTTCCCACGCCGGTCAGCGTGGCATTGGCAATATGACCCGGGTTTTTGTGGGTCGCTGCCAAAGGAAGGTTCATTGATTGGTTTGATGAGCTGGTGCAGCCAACGAGACTTGCGGTGATCAATAGCGTTGCAAGGGGTGTGCAGAATTTCATTGCCTACCTCCAATAATGGAAGAAGTGCGGTGGGGGGACTATTGGGTATAGCGCATTAATACGGCGTTGCACTCTTGAGTGACTACTTTTTGTAGCCTTAAAAAATCCCGGAAACCTCCGAGTTATCAACAAGACTATGTAAACCCGAATACGCACTAGCCGGGCACCTGCAAGTAAAGCGGGTGGTGTTGTACGAGGCCACGCGAGCGCAGTGGATTCACTCCCCCCTCATTTGCGCTAGAAGGCTTTCCCGCTGACAGATTTCTTCTTCCACGGCCCTCACTTCCTTCATGTAAAACTCTACCGCAGGGGGCAATGAGCGCTCTTTAAGGTAGATGAAGCCGTAACGGGTGCGCAGTGCGAGGTTATGGATCGGTAACGGTACGATTTCTCCCGCCATGATTTCCTGTTCAAAAGTCGATAAATTCCCTAAGGCCAGGGCATTACTGTTCTCGACGAATCTAACGATTTGCATCGGCACGTCTATTTCGATCGCCGGCACAAAATCCCCCGTCACCGCATCATAAGCGCCCGCACTGCCCAACGTTGCCGGGAGCAAATGGGTCGCCAGCCGCAGCGGAATGCGCGAGGCCACCCACGGGTAATCGAGTGTTTGCGCCAACGTCAGTGAACGATGTCGCGACAGCAGCGGATGGCCGGGGCGGCAAAACAGACGACCCTCATGCTCACCCAACAGCTCGCAGGTGAACTCTTCCCTGCCCTGCAACGTGCTGATTTCGGCTATCCCCAGATCCACTGCCCCTGTAGCGACCTGATGAGCAACTTCACGCCAACCGGCGACATGTGCAGTGACCTTGATTTGAGGATGCCGGGCATGCAATCGCGCGAGACTGACATAACCGCTGGCGATGCTTGGGTAGGGACCCAACGCTACCCTCAGTGCTCCAATATCGCCTACCGCCAGCAAAGCGATGTCTCGACGCAGGTCCTCCTCGGCCATCAACAGGCGCTGACTCTTTTCACGAAGTAATTGGCCAAAGGCAGTCAATACGACGCCTTCGGTGCGTCGATCGAACAGCGTGACGCCTAATTCACTTTCCAGTAACTGAATGCTTTTACTCAGTGCCGGCTGTGAAACCCCCAATGCTTTCGCCGCTCGACCGAAGTGCGCATGTTCAATCAACACCAAAAATTGACGTAAGCGACGTGGCGTCATCTCATAACCTTTATGTTATCGAAAATCATCAAAACGGAATTTTTCGTAATGAAATGAATATGCTATTCATGGCCGTAATGGTCAAGCTGACGACGCACCTGAACAAGCGCTATAGGTACTCAACGGCATTGACGCTCATTGGCAAACCTTATGGCGCAGGAACTCTTTTATGTCCCACAAGACCCTTCATCTGGCACTGGCAATTACCCTTGGCGGTAGCGTCAGCCCGGCCATTTTTGCTACCGATGCAAACGTCGTCAGTTCTGATCTCGTCTCCGTACAAAACGCGCATTTCGACAGCAAAGGCAAAGCGCCTTCGCCTTATACGATCGAGCTGCAAAAGGGTGTGCGCCAGGCGCTTCCATTTGCCGATACACGCGACGTTGAAGAAGCGAAAAGAGGCTTCATCGCTGCACCGACCTATCACAAGATTATGGCCGATGCCGGGAATGTCGCCTGGAACATGGGCAGCTATAACTTCCTGCTGGAAGGTAAGGACTACGACAGTATCAATCCGTCCCTGCAACGCCAGGCGGTACTCAACATGGCCTTCGGTCTGTATGAGGTTGTTCCGGAGAAGATTTACCAAGTGCGCGGGTTCGACCTGGCCAACATCACTTTCATCAAGGGCGACACCGGCTGGATTGTGTTCGATACCCTGATGTCGAAGGAAACCGCCAAGGCCGCGCTGGACTTCATTAATGAAAAACTCGGCAAGCGCCCGGTCGTGGCGGTAGTGATCTCTCACTCTCATGCCGACCATTTCGGTGGTATCCGCGGAGTGGTCGATGAAGCCGATGTGCGCAGCGGCAAGGTCCCGCTGATAGCACCGACAGGTTTCATGGAGCATGCCGTGGCTGAAAACGTCTACGCCGGTACTGCCATGACCCGCCGCGCCTTCTTGCAGTACGGTGTGATGTTGCCGCACAGCCCATACGGCCATGTCGACATGGCCATCGGGAAAAATGCCTCGATTGGCGCCATGGGGCTGATTGAGCCCAATCGCTATATCGAGAAAGATTTCGAGACCCTGACCGTTGACGGGGTGGTGATGGAGTTCCAGAACACGCCGGGCACCGAAGCGCCATCGGAAATGAACACCTGGTTCCCGCAGTTCAAAGCGTTCTGGGCCGCCGAGAACATCACCGGCACGATCCATAACATCTATACCCTGCGCGGTGCCCTGGTTCGAGATCCGCTGGTCTGGTCGAAGAACATCAACAACGCTCTTTATCGTTACGGGCAGCAGGCCGATGTCATGTTTGCATCCCACAGCTGGCCACGTTGGGGCAATGAGCGAATTCAGGACGTCATGCGCGCGCAACGCGACGCCTACGCCAACTTGAACAATGCCGTGCTGCACGCCGCTAACCAGGGCGTCACCGTCAACGAGATTCACAATGTCTACAAGCTGCCCGAAAGCCTGAAAAACAATTGGGCGACGCACAGCTACCACGGCTCGGAAGAGCACAATAGCCGTGCCGTGATCAACCGCTACCTGGGCTATTGGGATGCCAACCCTGCAACGCTGATGCCGCTCTCACCGAAAGATTCGGCACCGCTGTATGTCGAAATGATGGGGGGAGCGAACAAGATCATGGCCAAGGGCAAATCCCTGTTCGACCAGGGCAAATACCGCGAAGCCTACGAGATCATCAATAAACTGGTGTATGCAGAACCGCAAAACAGCCAGGCCAAGGACCTGCTGGCGGATGTCTATGAGCAGGTCGGCTATCAGAAGGAAAGTGCCGGCGTGCGCAACAGTTTTCTTGCCGCAGCGTACGAACTGCGCCACGGCGTGCCCAAAGGCGTACCGCCAAAAACCGGCGGACCTGACATGATTCGCGCCATGAGCACAGAATTGTGGCTGGAGTACCTCGGCATCAGCCTGGATGGCAGCAAAGTCGCGGATGAACACTTCATCCTGAATCTCCAGACGCCGGACAATGGTGAGCAATTCGTGGTCGAGTTGAGCAACTCGACACTGACCAGCATCAAGGGGCAGCAGGCCAAAAACGCCGACCTGACCATCACCCTCGATCGCTCTGCGCTTGAAGACGTGATGGCGAGGAAGACCAGCTTCGATCAGCTCGTCAAGGACGGCAAGGCCCGCTTCGAAGGTAATCACACACCGTTCAAACGGCTAATGGCGGCCATGACGCCGTTTACCACGGACTTTGAACTGCTGCCGGGCACCCGGCAGTAAAGGGACGGCGCACTTGATTCCGCCTGAGAGTCAGCAACCTGGGCGCGTCCGTTATCTGGATGCGCCCATTCAACACCTGCGAAGGACTGTCATGAACATTTTTTGCAGTGGACTTTTTCCTGGTCGCTTAATCAGCTTCATGATTGATGGATTACCCTCGATGCTGCTTCAACTTTATGCAGGAATAAAGTTGGCGGTCATACCGGTCGCCTATTGGTTGTTGCGACTTCGCGACGGATCATTTCAACGCCGGATCATCCATGTTGATTTTCTTCCAGTCCTGCAAGAGCATCTGCGCCTTCGGTTCCTGCCCACCTTTGAGGTAGTAATGGATCAACGCCTGCCGCGCATTGCGGTTGGCGGGCTGCACCTTCAACAGCCTTTCCAATTCCTCACACGCCGCCTCAACCTTGCCGCTGTCATGCAGCGCCACGGCGAGGACGTAGCCGTATTGGGCGTTCTCGGGTTCCAGTTGCGCAGCTTTGCGCAGCGCCAGCATGGCTTGATCCGTTTTACCCGCACGCACCAGCGACAAACCCTTGGCATGGTGTAGCAGGGCCGCCGTCGGGTGTTCTTTCAGGCTTTGCGCGAGCAGCGTCTGAGCTTCTTGGCTGCGTCCGCCCGCTTCCAGCCATTGCACCAGCGTCACCAGTGCCGGGTAGAAATCCGGGTCACGTTCAAGTGCCGTGCGCAGCAGAGCTTCGACTTCGCCGCTACGACCGCTGGCCTGGTAGAGCATGGCCAGGTTGAGATTGGCTTCGGCGCGTTCCGCCAGGTTCTTTTGTACCGCTTCGTATTCGGCAATGGCCGCATTCCACTTGTTCTGTGCACTCTCTAAACCAGTGCGACCCACGCTCAACAAATCTCGGGCTGCGGCGATGCGTACGGCCTTTACAGGATCACCCAGCAACGGCGTCAACAGTGGCGCGCGGTCCGGGGGTGGCAGGAACGCGCTGATCGCCCGAACGGCGCTTTCGCGTACTTGCGGTGCCGAGTTGCTCAAGTCCTTGGTGGCCAGTTTGATCGCTTGTCTGCTGGGATACAGCGCCAGTTCCGCCAGCAAGGTTGCCCGTTGAATTGACGGCAGGTTGCTGCGTTGCAGTTGCTCGTACAAGGCTTGTGCCGCGCCGGGCTGGCCGTTGCGGATCAACCACAGGCTTTCATCGTAGCGCGGCGCTTGCGGGCTGTTTGAGGCGTTCCACAGCTTGAACTGTGCGGTGACCTTGTTGCCGGCCTTGCCCTGATGACAGGTCAGGCAGGCGTCCGGCGTGCCGAGTTTCGCTGCGTGTTCCGGGTTAGGGATGCTGAAGCTGTGGTCATGCCGGAAGTCGTTGCCCATGTAGAACTTGCCGGGCATGTGGCAATCCACGCACTGCGAGCCTGGTTGGCCCATGGTGTGGCGGGTGTGTTCGATGGAATCGTAATTCTTCGCTTGCAGGCCCTTGCCATCAACACCTTCCACCGAGGTCCTGCCGGCAGTGTTGTGGCATTGCAGGCATACGCCGTTACCCGGCGCCTTGAGTTCGTTGCTATGGGGGTTGTGGCAATTGCTGCAACGCACACCCTTGTCGGACATTTTGCTCTGGGCGAAGGAGCCATGTTCGAATACTTCATCCTTGATCTTGCCATCCAGGGCATACAGTTCACGGGTCAGAAGACTCGGTAGGTAGTCATCCATCAGGCGATTGCCGACGGTGAAACCATCGCCCAGCGGCGCGCGCCGGGAGTGGCAGCGTGCGCAGGTTTCGATTTCGACGCTGGCATTTTTGTCCTTGAGGTCGACGGCAAACCCGGCGTGGATCAAGTCACCTTTTTTCGCCGTCCATTCCAGGTGATTGGAGGCTGGGCCATGGCACGCCTGGCAGCCGACACCGAGGCTGTTCCAGTGACTGTCGAAGGTATTTTTTGCCGCATCGAAATTGCGCTTGTAACCCGTGGTGTGGCATTCGACGCACATGAAATTGGCGTTTTGGCTCGGTTTGCTCCAGTGGATCGGGTTCTTGAAGCTCACGCCCTGGCCTGGATAGAGGTGAAACCAACGGTTTTTTTCGGTATCCCAAGCCACGCCCAGAGCTTGCAAGCGACCGTCGCCAACCTCGATCAGGTATTGCTGTAGCGGCGAGATTCCAAAGGTGTAAGCGACCTGGAAGTCCGCGTTCTTGCCATCGATGCCGGGGGTGTTGACCCAGAATCCATCACCTTTGCGGGAGAAATGGGTGGTTTCTTTTTCCGCATGGAAGGTGACGTTGTTGAAGTCGCCCAGCATGGTTTCAGCATTGGCTACCTGCATCGCCAGTTGGTGATGGGAGCCTTGCCAGTCTTTGACTTGGGCGTTGTGGCAACCCTGACATTGCTGCTCATCGACCATTTTTGCCTGCGCTTTTTCCTGCACTACGGCAACAGGTTGTGGCGTGGCCGGTTGGACGACCGGCGCATAAGTCACAGGAGCAGGTTTGCTGCCGAACAGGAACCACCCGATGCCCACAACGGCCATGAGCAGAACGCCGATAGTGACGGGAAACAGATAGTTGTGAATCGTCGTCGGTTGCGAATCGATAACCGTTTTATTTTTATTTTTCGGCATTACGACTTCCATAGCCCGGATGCGTTTGTTATCAAGCGGGCGTTCAAGTTCAGTACAGCCTTGCCGGATGGCCGGAGACTGTGAAAAATCCATGTGATAGTCGGATCAATCCTATTGATCGCGATGCCGTACTCAGTTTCAACTCCTTCCCGCGATTAATCTTGAGACTTTGGATTGATCCCCAAAATTTCTCTAGCTCTGTCTCGCCATGGCCCTGCCCGGCCCAAGCGTAGTCCCTATGAATGTCCGATTCCACCGGCAGCGGACGCGGTCCAACGTCCGCTATTGGCTGTGGATTCAACCTGTCGACGTACTCTGCTGAGTGGCACCCGCTGACTCACCAAACGTCAAATACCCACGCGCTTCCAAAACCTCGCACAAAAAGACCAGCGCACGACGAAAAACCGGGTGGCATTTCTCATAAGGTAAATCGTCGAGCGAAGCCCAGAAAAACGCGAAGGTGTGACCAAAATCATCGAGCGTCTGATGTGACCAATGTTCAGGCAGGGCGCCAACCGCCCGGCACAGTTGAAACGACCAGATCTGGTCCTGATGACCGGAATTCCAACACCCCAGATCATCTTCGATTGTGGCGGCGCTAATCCCCGACTCTTCCGCCAATTCACGCAGGGCTGCTCGATCTGGCGTCTCTCCCCTTTCAATACTGCCCTTCACCAGTTGCACCCCTGCCTGAGGATGATGGAACAAAAGGATCCTCGGGCGCGGCCCGGAAGACAGAATGACTGCGCAAGCCTTGTCGGGACGCATGGCGATTTCCTTATCGGTAGTGAAAGCCCGCCATCATACGCGTTGGGCCGTTGGCGAAACGGGGGGCGGGAGCGGCAGTCATGGAGCGACCGCATCCCTTCGCGAAAGAAAAAATCTCATCACCCGATCCAAACTTTTCGTGTCACCGGGCGTCCTTTCTTTAACGACGCCAACATGGCTTTACACCCACAGACGGCTGGCTTCAGCCAAGGATAGCTAATGACCTTTTTTATTTTTCTCCTGGCCTGCGGTGCCGCAGCGAGCACCGGCCTTCTTTTCAAGCCGGGCCAGTGGTACGAATCGCTCGTCAAACCTGGCTTCACACCCCCCAATTGGCTGTTTCCGGTGGCCTGGTCGATTATCTATCTGCTGCTCGCCTGGGCTGGGTATCGCTTGTCCCTGATACCCGGAAGCCAAGTGGTGTTGGCTTTGTGGGCGGCGCAGATCGCACTGAATACGCTGTGGACACCGGTGTTCTTCGGCGCGCACCGCATTTTCGCCGCGATGATCATCCTGGCGCTGCTTTGGCTTGTGGTCGCGGCAATGGTGGTGATGGCGTTGCGGCTCGACCTGATCACGGGGCTTATCCTGTTCCCTTACCTTGTGTGGCTGTGCGTCGCCGCCGCGTTGAATTTTTCCATCCTGCGCAATAACCGCGGATGATCAATTACAACGCGGAGACGAAAACACCTTGGCCTGCCAGCGAACGGGACTTGGCGCACGCTCGGGATTTCAACAGGAAACTCGCCTGGTTGCCGCGCTTTCGAATCCGTAATCGCTTTACGCCTTGGGTGATTCAGGCGCTGCTACGTGCCGGCCAACTAGGCGGCGCCGCTCAATTGCTCAAGCATGGGCTCAAGGCTGAACGGAAGACGATGGGTGTCGGCGACATTTCAGTGCCCGTGCGGATCATCAGGCCCAAAGGAAAGGCAAAAGGCGTCGTGCTTGATTTCCACGGAGGTGGATGGGTTATCGGCAATGCGCAGATGAATGACGCCTTCAATGTGGCCATGGTCAATACCTGCGACGTCACAGTCGTCTCGGTCGACTACCGGCTTGCCATCTCGACGCCGATTGAAGGCCTGATGGAGGACTGCCTGTGTGCTGCCCGTTGGCTGCTGAGTGAAGACTGTGATGAGTTTGCTGACCTGCCCGTTATCGTCGTGGGCGAATCAGCCGGGGCGCACCTTGCTGCGGCGACGTTACTGGCGCTGAAACAATGGCCCCACTTGCTTCAACGGGTGAGCGGCGCGCTGCTGTATTACGGCGTTTACGATTTGACGGGAACCGCGAGTGTCCGGGCAGCGTCCGCTGAAACGCTCGTACTGGATGGTCCTGGCATGGTTGAAGCGTTTCGCATGCTCACGCCCGGTCTCAATGACCAGCAACGTCGGCAGCCTCCTTTGTCACCGCTGTATGGCGACTTTACGGACTTCCCCCCTGCGCTATTGTTTGCCGGCGAACTGGATCCCCTGAGGGACGACACGCTCGAACTCGCTGATCGATGGATGAAGTCGGCCCCCGTGGAAGTGCACGTATTGCCCTCTTCTCCCCACGGCTTCATTCACTTTCCGACGGCCATAGCAGACAGCGTGCTTGCTTACAGCCGGGAGTGGATCACGGCTCGAATTGCTCAGCAGTAATCAAAGAACATCCCGTGCACGACGTCGTGCAGGTCTTGAGTCTGTCCTCAGCCAACTTCGTCAAGGAACTCACCTTGCCGGCACTATTCGACGAACGCTTTTGATGAAAGGCCAATCACAGCAGTAGAAAAAGTCGAGGGAGCAGCCAAGTCGCCGTCACGACAACTGCTCCAATGACCCTCGTGTTTTATCGCTTGATCCTGATGCTGTTTCTTCAAGCGGTATGCATACATCTGTGGCGAGGGGATTTATCCCCTCGCCACAGTCTTGCTCGCCTGAACCTCTTCTGAAGTAACCCTTGCTCCCCCTTCGTACTCCAGCCTTGAAATAGGCCATTCAACATTCACACCTACCCGAAATTTAGGGTTTCTCTGCCGTTGCAAAAACTTTTTTTGTCATGTCATACTACGTCGTACAACATCACCAGGACGTCAGGTCACACTCGGCGTACCTCCAAGGAAGGCGGGCATTTTCATGAGCTTTGAAAGTCAACGCGTCAAACAGATCTCTTCCTCTCCCAGCATGGTCATCTCCATGCGCGCCAAAGAGCTGGCCAGCCAAGGCCGCGACATTGTCGACATGAGCCTCGGCGAACCCGACTTCGATACCCCCGCACACATCGTCGAAGCGGCCTACCAGGCCATGCGTGATGGCCACACCCGCTACACCGCGCCGCAAGGCACCCTGGCTCTGCGCCAGGCGATTGTCAGCAAGTTCCAGCGGGAAAACGGACTGACTTATAGCGTTGATGAAATCACCGTCGGAAACGGCGCCAAGCAAGTGATCTTCAACACGTTCATGGCGACCCTGGAAGCCGGCGACGAGGTCATCATCCCTGCGCCATACTGGGTTTCCTACTCCGATATCGTCACGCTCAACGGTGGCAGCCCGCAGGTCATTCCCTGTGGCATCGACGTCGGTTTCAAGCTGACCGCCGAGGCACTGCAAGGTGCGCTGACCGGCAAAACCCGCTGGCTGATCCTCAACTCGCCCTCCAATCCCAGTGGCGCCATCTACTCCGAAGCCGAACTGCAAGCGCTGGGCAAAGTGCTGGAAGACTTCCCCAACGTCCTGGTGATGTCGGACGAGATCTACGAGCACGTGTTACTCGCTGATCAGCCCTTCGTCTCGTTTGGCAATGCCTGCCCGCAGCTGCGTGAACGAACCTTGCTGATCAATGGCGTGGCCAAGGCCTATGCCATGACCGGCTGGCGCATCGGTTACGCCGCCGGACCCAAAGCCCTGATTGCTGCGATCAGCAAGATTCAATCGCAGAGCACTTCAGGTGCCAGCGCTATTTCCCAGGAAGCGTCCCGGGCGGCCCTTCAAGGTCCACAAGATTTTGTCAGCCAGAGTGCCGCCGAATACGCCGAGCGCGGGCGCCTGCTCGTGGATGGTCTGAGTCAGTGCGAAGGCTTGCGCCTGAGCGCACCGGCCGGTGCCTTCTATGCCTTCCCCGAGTGCAGCCAGTTGCTGGGCCGCAGCACCCCGCAAGGACGGGTGATCAATGATGACGTCGAACTGTCCGCCTATCTGCTCGATCAAGCAGGCGTGGCCGTAGTGCCGGGTCTCGCGTTCGGCTTGCCGGGGTACTTCCGGTTGTCGTTTGCCACTTCTCGCGAACAAATAAAAAAAGCCGTCGTTTCAATCAGTGAAGCGCTTGCAGCCTTGCGCTAAAGCCTTCGCCTTTCGCTGTGCCATAGCTGCCATAACAATAAATCGGAGATTCCCCATGTTCGATCAGAAGAAAAAGCTGCTTGCCCTCATCGTCGCTGCGTGCCTGAGCACCAGCGCTGCACAGGCTGACGACCTCACCGGAACACTGAAAAAAATCAAGGAGCTGGGCACCGTCACCCTGGGTTATCGCGACGCGTCGTTGCCCTTCTCCTACCTCAATGATGCCCAGCAGCCCATCGGCTACAGCATTGAACTGTGCAAAAAAATCGTCGATCAAATCAAAGTCAAAGTCGGTGAACCCAACCTCAAGACCGAGTACGTCTCGGTGGTCGCAGCCACTCGTACGCCTCTGTTGATCAACGGCACCATCGATCTGGAATGCGGCGTCACCACCAACACCGTCGAGCGCCAGAAACAAATCGGTTTCCTGCTCACCAGCTACGTGGCCAGCGCCAAATACGCAGTGAAGAAAACCGCTGGCATCAACAGCGTTGCCGATCTCAAAGGCAAATCCGTGGTGGTCATCACCGGGGGTAGCGGCGAATGGATCACCAAGAACCTCGACCGCGAAAAAGCGTTGGGCCTGAAGATCCTTAATGCCAAGGATGGCGGCGAAGCCTTCCTGATGCTGGAGACGGGGCGCGCCGTTGCCTACATCAATGACGACGTGCAGTTGATGGCAACCATCGCGCAAAGTCGCAACCCGGACGCCTACACCTTGCTGCCCGAGCCGATGTCCGCTGAACCTTATGCCATCGGCATTCGCAAAAACGATGGGCAGTTCAAGGCGTTCGCCGATGACGTTCTGCGCAACCTCTACAGCAGCGGCGAGATCAACACCCAGTATCCGAAATGGTTCCAGCAGCCGATCCCTCCGAAGAACGCGGTGATCAATCTGCCCATGAGCGAAGCACTCAAAGAAGCCATCGCGAACCCGAACGATACCGGCGTCTGATCCCGACCCGTCACTGTGCCGGGTGGACACGCCTCGATACCCGCCAATCAAGCCGTTCAAGCGCGCCTGATTGGCCGGTACTGCGGGCTGTTCCAGGCTGCGCACCCTCACCAAGGTTGGTGTTTTCATGGATTACAACTGGAATTGGGGCGTCTTCTGGGGCTCCGCGCCCGGAGAGACGTCTTCGTATCTGTATTGGCTGATCACTGGCACGAGCTGGACGCTGGCGACTACCCTCGCCGCGTTTATCCTGGCGTTCCTGATCGGTGGCTTGATCGGAACCCTGCGCACCACGACACTGCGACCCGTCGTGTGGTTGTGCAACCTGTACACCGAAGTGTTCCGCAACATCCCCCTGCTGGTGCAGATGTTCATCTGCTTCTTCGTCGTGCCCGAGCTCCTGCCGATCTCGCTCGGTGACTACCTCAAGCAGGATTTGCCTTACCCCTCCTTCTTCAGCGCAGTTGTCGCCCTGACGCTGTTCACCTCGGCCAAGCTGTCGGAGCTGTTCAAGGCCGGCATCGAATCGGTTGCTGAGGGCCAGCGTGGCGCGGCATTGGCGCTGGGCTTGCGGCCGACGCAGATGTACCTGCAGGTGCTGCTGCCCCAGGCCATCCGGGTGGTGTTCCCGCCGCTGACTTCCGAAGCACTGAACACCCTGAAGAACTCATCCGTGGCGCTGACCATTGGCCTGATGGAGCTGACCGCACAAGCACGCAACGTCAGCGAATACTCGTTCAATACCTTCGAAGCCTTCACTGCCGCGACCGTGATCTATGTGGTCATTTCGCTGCTGGTGACTTTCGTCATGGGTCATATCGAACGTTCACTGACCATTCGCGGCGCGACGAGGTAAGTCATGTTTGATCTAGATCCAAGTGTCATTGTCAGGGCCATGCCGGCGCTGTGGAGCGGCCTGAAATTTACCTTGCTGCTGACCCTGGTGGCGATGTCGGTGGGGATCGTCGCCGGCACCTTGCTGGCACTCATGCGCCTGTCGCACAACCGCGTCTTGCGTGGCTTTGCCTTGGGCTACGTCACCGTGATGCGCAGCATTCCGCTGGTCCTGGTGATTTTCTGGTTCTACTTCCTGATGCCCTTGCTGCTGCAAATGGCTTTCGGCACAGAACGGCCAGTGCAGATCGGCCCGGTGGTGACTGCATTCGTGACCTTCTGCATGTTCGAAGCGGCGTACTACAGCGAAATCATTCGTGGCGGTATCCAGAGCATCAGCGGCGGTCAGAAACAGGCTGCAGCGGCCCTTGGCCTGCGGCCGTCGCAATCGATGATCTACGTGATTCTGCCTCAGGCGTTGCGCCGCATGGCGCCGCTATTGCTGACCCAGACCATCATCCTGTTCCAGGACACCTCGCTGGTGTACGTGCTGTCCATCGCCGATTTCACCGGTGCGGCCAGCAAGTTCGCCCAACGTGACGGGCGTCTGGTCGAGCTGTATTTGTTCGTCGCCCTCGTCTACCTGGTGATCTGCTATTTGCTGTCCAGCCTGACTAAACGCATGAAAAGAAACATAGGGAAAACAGCATGATCCAGATGAAAAACCTGAGTAAATGGTATGGCAACTTTCAGGTCCTGAAAAATTGCACCACACAACTCTCTCGCGGCGAAGTGATGGTGGTATGCGGGCCATCCGGCTCGGGTAAAAGCACCCTGATCAAGTGCGTGAACGGGCTGGAACCGGTTCAGGAAGGAGAGATATTCATCGAAGGCCAGTCCGTCACCGGCAAGGGCGTGGACTTGCCCAAACTGCGTGCGCGTGTAGGGATGGTGTTCCAGCATTTCGAACTCTTTGGGCACCTGACCATCATCGAAAATCTCAACCTTGCCCAAATGAAGGTATTGCGCCGAGACCACGTGACTGCGACGAAAAAAAGCATGATGTTGCTGGAGCGCGTAGGGCTCAAGAGCCATGCGCAAAAGTATCCGATCCAGTTGTCCGGTGGTCAGCAGCAACGAGTCGCGATCGCTCGCGCCCTTGCCATGGACCCGATCGCGATGCTGTTCGATGAGCCTACTTCTGCACTCGATCCCGAGATGGTCAATGAAGTGCTGGACGTGATGGTCGAATTGGCCCACGAGGGCATGACCATGATGTGTGTCACCCACGAAATGGGCTTCGCGCGCAAGGTCGCTGACCGCATCGTGTTCATGGATGGCGGCGAGATTATCGAAGATGTGAAGTCCGAAGAGTTCTTCGGTGCGCCTCGCACAGACCGCGCACGCAGCTTCCTGTCGAAGATCTTGCAGCATTGATCACGGGGCTTCGCTGATCGTGCAACCTCTCTGGAGGACGGTCAGCCTCCCCCGGAGGCAGTAACCAATCCACCCCTGAAATTTAATCTGCCTGATCGTCTTGAGCATCGTCATTTTAGGTTGTACGATGACGTACAACACGAACAACACCGCTACCTATCTCCGTACGCTAATAAGGATATTTCTAACAATGAACCCACAAGAACTGAAATCGATCCTCTCCTCCGGCCTGCTGTCTTTCCCGGTGACCGACTTCAATGCCCAGGGCGATTTCCACCGCGCTGGTTACGTTAAACGCCTTGAGTGGCTGGCCCCGTACGGCGCCAGCGCCCTGTTCGCTGCAGGCGGCACTGGCGAATTCTTCTCTCTGGCAGCCAGCGAATACTCGGAAATCATCAAGACCGCCGTCGACACCTGCGCAACCAGCGTGCCGATTCTGGCCGGGGTTGGCGGTTCGACCCGTCAAGCCATCGAATATGCGCAGGAAGCCGAGCGTCTGGGCGCCAAAGGCCTGTTGCTGCTGCCGCACTACCTGACCGAAGCCAGTCAGGACGGCGTTGCTGCCCACGTTGAAGCCGTGTGCAAATCGGTGAAGATCGGCGTGGTGGTGTACAACCGCAACGTCTGCCGCCTGACCGCACCATTGCTGGAACGTCTGGCCGAGCGCTGCCCGAACCTGATCGGCTACAAGGACGGCCTGGGTGATATCGAGCTGATGGTCTCGATCCGCCGTCGTCTTGGCGATCGTCTGACCTATCTGGGTGGTCTGCCAACCGCCGAAGTCTATGCAGCGGCGTATCGGGCGCTGGGCGTGCCGGTCTACTCTTCGGCGGTGTTCAACTTCATCCCGAAAACCGCGATGGACTTCTATCACGCCATCGTTCGGGAAGATCACGAAGCGGTCGGCAAGTTGATCGACGACTTCTTCCTGCCGTACCTGGACATTCGTAACCGCTGCCCGGGTTATGGCGTGAGCATCGTCAAGGCCGGCGCAAAAATCGTCGGTTACGATGCCGGACCGGTGCGCTCCCCGCTCACCGACCTGACCTCGCAAGAATACGAAATGCTTGCAGCGCTGATCGACAAGCTTGGTCCGCAATAAAAAACCGATGATTCAAAGGTGCTGAGAAGCGCCGCTTATCGAGAGGTTTAATTCACCCTGCGAAGGTCAAGCTTTCGCAGGGTGTTTTTTTCGCCGGAGAAACCGCCGACGGCGCTCGCTAAAACCTCAGCCGCGAATAAACGCCAACACATCAGCATTGATCTGATCCGCGTTGGTCGTCGGCATTCCGTGAGGAAAGCCCGGGTACGTTTTGAGCGTGGCATGCCTCAAGAGTTTGGCCGAAAGCGGCGCCGAGTCTGCAAACGGCACGATTTGATCGTCCTCGCCATGCATGACCAGCGTCGGCACCTCAATCGCTTTCAAATCTTCGGTGAAATCGGTCTCGGAAAACGCCTTGATGCAGTCGTAATGAGCCTTTGCACCGCCCATCATGCCCTGGCGCCACCAGTTGTCGATGACACCTTGCGAAACCTCGGCCCCGGGTCGATTGAAACCGTAGAACGGCCCCGCCGGCACGTCCACGTAGAACTGCGCACGACTGGCAACCAATGCCGAACGGAAACCGTCGAACACCTCCAGGGGTAAACCTCCAGGATTCTTCTCCGACTTGACCATGATGGGTGGAACCGCGCTGATCAATACGGCCTTGGCAACGCGTCCTGGTTTGGCTCGCCCGGCGTAGCGTGCTACTTCTCCGCCGCCGGTCGAGTGGCCGACATGGATCGCGCCCTTGAGGTCGAGCGCATCGGTCAACTCAATGACATCGGCGGTGTAGGTGTCCATTTCGTTGCCCTCCCACGTCTGGGTCGAGCGCCCGTGTCCGCGACGGTCATGCGCGATCACCCGGTAGCCTTTGAGCAAGAAGAACATCATCTGATTGTCCCAGTCATCCGCACTCAACGGCCAACCGTGGTGAAACACGATAGGCGTCGCGTCTTTCGGGCCCCAATCCTTGTAGAAAATCCTGGTGCCGTCTTTGGTCGTAATTGCGTTCATGGCGTGTGTCCCCTCGCGATCAGGTGGGTGTGAGGTTGCAGGTTGCTTATCAGTGCCTGCGTGAACCCGCAAAGGCTCGAAAGCGTTACCAGCAAACGTGCAAAAGGCAGTGAGCCCGACATCGTGAGGAGCGGGTCACGAGAGGGCTTGGTCAGTGTAGAAGACGCACGGAAAGCAACACCTTCAAACGATAAATGGAGATTGCCGATGAAAAACCCGAGCGGCGGTGAGACATCGCTGTATTCCTGTCCGGATTCCCGACCGCGCGACTGACTGACCCATCGGCAGGCCTACAAAGACATTTTCGGCATGACGATCTTCAAGATCCTTGCGGCGTTTTTCGTGATCGGCGTCTATTACCTGACCGGAATCGTCTGACTGGATTCGTTCAGGCAACGGACAACGGCAGCCTCGGGTTGCCGTTTTTTTTCAAGCACCTGTCATTCACGGCTTTCCCGTGGGTGCAGAATGCGCTTCTCCAGCCGCAGCGCATGCACATGGTCTTCGTAGTAGTCGGGTACGACAGCAAAGCGCCTGTAGCCATTACGCTCATAAAGAGAGAGGGCGACTGGATTGTCGGGTCGGACTTCCAGCCGCAGGCAGGCGCACTCATGCGCGCGAGCACTCTCTTCCGCCTGATCCAAAAGCTGTTTTCCCAGGCCCAGGCCACGACTGTGGCTGGCGATAGCGATCGAATACAGACGCGCCAGGGAAGTGCCGCGACGAAACAAGACCAGGCAGTAACCCATCAATTGACCCCCGGCCTGAGCGACGATCAGGCTGGCGTGGGCTCGACTGATCATCCACCGAAAACTGCGCGCCGTCAGTCGATCGGAAGTAAAACACTGTTCTTCCAGCACCAGCAGGGACTTCAGATCATGGGGTGTAGCCTTGCGAAATAACAGGTTCATATGACCGCCGTAAAAGTTGCGTAACGAAACGAGACTTCCTTTAAATTTCATGCTTAATAGATAAGGACTTGTTCTCCAACGGACCTTCTCTTATGTCAGCGGCACAGGGTTACTTGCGCAAAGTATCAGAACAAAATCGGATAACAGCAATATCAAAACCAACTTATTTGACGGGTGAACCTAGAAGAACCAGCCAGGTAGTTATTATTGTCGAACGAAAAGAAGACTGGGCTTCCTACTTCCCTTCAGAAGACGTGATGAGTGCCCAGGAGTACCTCGAGCAAGCCCCTGAAAGCGAGATTGGCAAGCGTGTCCAGGTGATTAACCTGTGCCGCAGCTACAAGTATCTAGGGCATGGTTATTACTGCTCACTGTTGGCGGAAGCCCGTGGCCACAAAGTTATTCCATCGGTACGAACAATCAGTGAGCTGACCCGAAAGTCATTGTACGGCCTGGCCCTGGATGACCTGGACAAGGCGCTGGACAAAGCACTCAATAACCACCTCTATAGCAATACCGAAGGATTCACACTGACACTCTACTTCGGCAAAACCAACCTGGAACCCTTGCAAGAACTGGCGCGACAACTGTTCGAAACATTCCCGTGCCCGATCCTCTTGATTGAATTCCGTAAAAGCACCAGTTGGCGCATCGAGGGAATAAGATCCGGCGTATTGCACAAATTACGCGAAGACCAGGAAGATCATTTCGCCAACTCGCTGGACAGTTTCAGTCGCAAGATCTGGCGAATGCCACGTTCACCCCGCGTGGCCCGCTATGACCTGGCCATCTTGCATGACCCGCAAGAAGCGCTGCCGCCTTCCAATGCCAAGGCACTCGAGAGTTTTATCCGGGTCGGCAAAACCCTGGGTATCGATGTCGATCTGATCGAAAAGAAGGACTATTCACGCATCGCCGAATACGACGCCCTGCTGATTCGAGAAACCACTAGCGTGGGTAACCATACCTACCGCTTCGCCAAGAAAGCCGAAAGTGAAGGGTTGGTGGTGATGGACGATCCCGCTTCAATCCTGCGCTGTACCAATAAGGTGTACCTGACCGATCTGCTTAAAAGCCACCAACTGGGCATGCCAGCCACCGAGATTCTCTACAAGGAACGACCGGAAGAATTCGAGCGGGTCGGTGAACGCCTGGGCTTTCCCTTGGTGCTGAAGATTCCCGATGGGTGTTTTTCCCGTGGCGTAATCAAGGTCGAAAGCCAGCAAGCTTTGCTGGAAGCCACCTCCGAGCTATTCGAACATTCGGTGCTGTTGCTGGCTCAGGAGTTCTTTTACACCGAATACGATTGGCGCATCGGCGTGCTCAACCGCAAGCCGATTTTCGCCTGCCAGTACTTCATGTCCAAAGGTCACTGGCAGATCTACAACCACAAAGCCAAGGGCCAGGACATCAACGGTGAATGCCGGACCCTCGCGGTCCACGAGGCACCGCGAGCGGTGGTCGAACTGGCGGTGAAGACCGCCAACCTCATTGGTGATGGTTTGTACGGCGTCGACCTCAAGCAGTCCGGCGAAAAGGTGGTGGTGATCGAGGTCAACGACAACCCGAACATGGACGCCGGCACCGAGGACGCTTACTTGCAGGACGATTTGTATTCATTGGTGCTGGAAGAATTCGTCCGGCGCCTGGAACTCAAGCGCCGCGGCCAGGCCTGGTGAGCGCTTGAATCGAAACCCGTCCTGCAACACGCAGACTTCCCCGGCCAACAACACCAGAGGCCAGATGTGATCAAGCCTTTTCAGCTCGCCAATGGGGCGTTGGTACCGGTTGTACACCTCAATGCCGAGGTCATGTTGTTCAGCAATCCCGACGCTGCAGAACGGGATCTGCTGCGCAGCGATTTCAAACTGGACGATCACGCGCTGGCTTCGGCACTGGACCCGGACGAGGTCTCACGCATCGAGTTCCACCCGGACAATCTGTTCCTGATCTGGAAGCGTCCGGAAAGTTACTCGGGTGCGCAAAGCCTGACGTTTGAGGTGTCGTCGTTCGGCCTGCTGTTCTCCAAAACACGCCTGCTGGTCATTGCAACCGACGATTCCCAGCTGAGCGGATTGGGCGTGCGGCATCCGTTGTACACCCCGCTGGACGTGTTGCTGGACATGCTGTTCAACAACCTCCACCACTACCTGGGTCACCTCAAGGTGATCAAGTTGGTGGCTCGAGAACTGCAGCAGAAGTTCAACACATCAATGGAGAATCGGCATCTGATCCAGATGTTCAACCTCAGCGAAAGCCTGATCTATTACATCAACGCGATTCACAGCAATGGCGCTGTCCTGACCCGGTTGCGCAACCACGCAGAAAAAGAGCACTTCAGCGCCGAGGCGATCGCGTTGATCGACGATCTGATCATCGAGAACACCCAGTGCAACAAACAGGCGGAGATCTACTCCAGGGTGTTTGCCGGCCTGATCGATGCGCGGGGCAATTTGATGAACAACACCATGAACAACCTGCTGCGCAAACTGACGCTGATCAATGTGGTCTTCCTGCCGCTCAACCTGATCGCCAGCATCGGCGGAATGTCCGAGTTCAGCATGATGACCTCGGCCGTTCCGTGGTGGGTGGCGTATCCGCTTTTTCTCACAGGAATGGGAGTTACCGGGGGCCTGATGGTCATCGCGCTCAAGCGTCTGACCCGTGGTTCATCCAGCATCAACGGCCCCCATTGAACGCCTGCGCTGCCTCAGCTTGCTTCAGGCGCTCCTGAGCCAAAACGCGAGCAGGCGCTAAAACCGAAAAGCCACCCCGGTCGTCACGTTAAACGCATCACCCGGGTAGAAGTTCGCCGAGTCCTGCCCCGTGGCGTCGTAGGCCGTATTCGCCGCCGTGGCATAGCGCTCGTTGGTCAGGTTACGGGCGTCCAGAAACACTTCCCACTTTTTACTCGGGGCTTCATAGCCCACTTTCGCGCCCCAGATCGTGTAGGACGGCGCGCTGAGGGTGTTGGCAAAATCGACGTAATAGCTGGAAGCAGCGCGCGCATTGAGCTGCGCGTAGAAGCCAGCGGTTTGCCGATATTGAAGCTCGGCCTGATAGACCTCGCGCGGCAAGCTTGGCAGCTCGTTGCCGCCGAACGTGTCGTCGTCGCGATAGTGGAAATCGTTGAAGGTATACGCCTGGCGCAACGTCACCGCGTCGCCATTCTCACCTTCCCAAAGCTGCGCATTCAGCCCCGCTTCGATCCCTTGGTGAATGGTCCCGCTGCCGTTGGACGTGGCCACCAGTTGATCTTGCGTGGCCGTCGCCTGACGCACCACGATCGACAGCAGCTCCTTCTGAATCCACGATCGGTAAACCGTCAGGCTGCCATCGAAAATACCGTGCCCGCCGCGAATGCCGAACTCGACCGTGTTGCCTTTCTGCGGCCGCACATCGCGGATATAAAGCGTCCCGGTGCTTCCCAATTGCCAGGTCACCGGCGGATCGATTGAGCGACTGGCGTTGCCGAACACTTCAAATTCCGGGGTCAGCTGGTAACGCAGGCCGATGCGCGGCGCGATGTCGTGCTCGTTGTACTCGACCCCGTTGGGAAACGCCGTGGTGTTGGTGCCCGTGGTGTATTCGATCTCCGCCTTGCGCTTGATATCGATAAACGACAGGCCGGTGGACAGCCAGGTACGTTCGCCGAATTGCAGCTCGTTGCCCAAAGAGAACACGGTATCGCGCGAACCCGTGTAGTTGGTTTCCTGCAGCTTGGTGTCGGTGCCCTTGGCGTGAGATTTCACATCCGCCAGGTACGCGCGGGTATTGCTGAAGGTCACGCTGCTGTCGCTGGGCAATCCGAGGAATGTGTCGCCGGTACGCAGGTAGCGCAGGGTCAGGTTGATGTCCTTGGATCGCCAATCCTGGGGCGTCGCGGAGTACCGCCAGCCGTTGTACAAGGGGTAGTCGTTATAGCCCAGGCCGACTTCCAGCTTCGCATTGTCGTCGAAGGTATAGGTGGTCTTGCTGCCCAGCAGGGTTGATCCGTCTTTTTGTCGACCGGTCGGGACGTTGTTGCTCTTGGGGTCATGGTTGATCTGGTACTTGGTCAGGGTGTTGCCCTGGGTGAGCGTCTCTTCGCGGTAGCGCACGAAGAATCGCGTCTCCAGCTTGGGGTTGAACACATGCCCGAAGTTGGCCACGATGCCCTGCCCTTCATTAGGCGTGTTGTCCTGATAACCGTCCCGCTCATTGTGCAAAATACTGACGTAGTAATCGCTGTTATCGACCACCCCGCCCGTACTCAATTGCTGCTTGCGATAGCCGAAACTGCCGACTTCGAAACGCGCGTAATTGCCCGGATCGGTGCGACCGGTCTTGCTGACAAAGTTGATGGCGCCGCCCAGTGACAACGCTGAATAGTTGAAGGCGTTAGCGCCGTACAGCACTTCGGTGTGATCCACCGATGCCATGTCGAGCATATCCTCTTGCGTACCGCCCGGCCCTGTCAGCGGCAGCCCGTCAAACAGGAATTTGATCCCCAGCACGTAGCCTTGATAGAACGTATTGAGCCCCGAGCCGCGGATCGAAATCTTGTTGGCGCCGGACCCACTGGTGGCCTGGGCAAACACCCCAGGTTGCAAGGCCAGCACGTCCTCGGCATTGGCCGCCCGGCCGCGTTCGATTTCCCGGTTGTCCACCACAGCGGTCTGCCCCGCCACTTTCTCCAGCTGCCGTTGCGCTTTCTGAACCTCGGTGGCCTGGGCTCCGGTGACCACCACCGTGGCCAATGTCGGGTCCTGACCTGTCGGCTGCGCTTGAGCCGCCGCGCAAGTGCCATGAACCAGCATCATCAGAATGCCCAGGCTGGATGCCGTCTTGAACGGGTCCAGCCCCAGAGCGCGTGCTTCAAACTTCTGCCACATCGTTTCGATACTCCTGGCCTGATTAATGGTTGGAGCATCTATGTGTATAGTCGCGCTCTCACCTCGGCTTTGCAGGGTTCGTGCCAGCAGAAAACGCAGTAAAAACAGTTAAATACGACCTCTATCGCGGCGCAGCAGTACACATTGCTGAAGGGCTGTTTCGCTTACAACACTTCACGTCGTTACGGCGTCCGTTTACGCAACCAAAGCCGCCGCCCCATCAAATCACACCACCGCTTCATCGAACGCGGCACTGAACTGACGACTCCATAGGCGTGAATATTGCCCCCCCTGGCGCAGCAGTTCCTCATGGCTGCCATCCTCGATCACCCGGCCGTTATCGAACACCAGAATGCGGTCCAGATGGGCGACGGTCGACAGCCGATGTGCGACCACGACCACCGTCTTGTCTTCCATGATTTCGTCCAGTTTGTCTTGAATGAAGCGCTCTGTGATCGAGTCCAGGCTTGAGGTGGCCTCGTCCATGACCAGGATCGGCGCGTTCTTCAAGAGCACCCGTGCGATAGCAATCCGTTGCCGCTGCCCACCCGACAACTTCACACCGCGCTCCCCCACCAGCGACTCATAGCCGTCTTCCATGCTGTCGATGAACTCGCTGGCACCCGCGCGATGGATCGCTTCGGCCACCTCATCCATCGAAGCATCCAGGCGCCCGTAATGAATGTTCTCGCGAATGCTGCGGTGGAACAGGCCAGGCTCTTGCGGGATCAGGCCGATCTGCTGGTGCAGCGAATGCTGCGTCGCATCGCGCACATCCACGCCGTCAATCAGCACCGCCCCCTGCTGCACGTCATACAAGCGCAGCAGCAGATTGAGCAGCGTCGATTTGCCCGACCCCGAAGAGCCCACCAGCCCGACTTTCTGTCCCGCCGGAATCACGATATTCAGGCGGCTGAAAATCGGCTGGTCAGAACCGTAGCTGAAGCCAACGTCGCGAAACTCGATATCGCCACGCTTGACCTGCAAGGCTGACGCCCCGGGCCGGTCAATCACTTCGTGCGGACGAATCAGCGTGCGCACGCCGTTGGCAATGTTCCCGGTCGCCTCGAAGAATTCCAGAAAACGCCGGGACAGGTTCCCCACGTCGCTGATGATCAACAGCGAAAGGCTGGTCGACATGACAAACGCAGCGATGTCGATGCGCTGCGTGCGCCACAGGTACAGCGCCACCAGCAACAGCCCCAGTTTGAGGACCACGCCACAACCGGTCTGAAACCAGCGGATCTTCTCCATGTACCCCAGCGAGCGATACGCCGCGGCTACTTCCTTGTCCAGGAACGTGCCCAGATAGCTGTGCTCGAACGCATGACGGGCAAACAAGCGGATGTTCGCGAGGTTGGACACGGCGTCGACGACTTTGCCCGAGCTGGTGCTGCGCGCTGCCGAGTATTGCTGGGCCAGAGGGTGGCTGCGGCGCGCCAGCAGATAACACACGGCAATGAACAGCAGCGACCAACCCGCCATGAACATCGCCAGAAACGGCGAGGCCGTCCACAGCAACACCGTGGCCAGGCTCAGCGTGACCAGCAGCGGGATGAGATCGAACAGCAGGATGCTCAGGGTTTGATTGACCCCGAGCGCGATCTCGGACACCCGGTGCGCCAGGGCGCCGGCAAATTCGTTGCTGATGAACCGATGCGAGTGCTGCTGCAAATAGGCGAACACCACATGGGTGACCGTGCGCCGCTGCAACGGCAAGACGTGAATGTGGCAACCCGCGGCAGCTCGGGTGAATAACACTTCCAGCACCAGCAATGCGCCGAACAGGGTCAATGGCCACTGCAGCACCTCGAACGCGCGCTCGGCATCCAGCCCGTTGCTGACCGTGCGCGTGATCTGGCCCAGCCCCCACGGGATGAGGATGGTGCACACCACTGCAGCGATCTGCAGCAGCAGGATCGCCACGTACCAGCCTTTGAAGTTGCCGATAAAAAAACGCACGAACGCACCCGGCATGGCCGGCAGATGCTGGACTTTCCAGTTGTGCAACCGGCGATCACGGGGCGTGAAAGGTGAAAAAGACGAGCTCATGACGGATGGCATTCCTGAATGACGCCTGTGGCCGCGCAGCTTTCAGGCAAAAGAGGCACGCGAGGTGCCCGGTTCAATAGCTAAAAACAACGAATCAGCCGGAACGCCCGGCGTACACAGCCGAACCCGCCGAGGGCGAAAGCCGGCGAAACACCAGGCCCGACAAGGCACACATCACACCACCGAACGCCATGACCAGCGCCACATCGCTCTGCTCGAGACTGGCATGCCCGCGCAGGGACATGATCAGGCTCAGCAACGCAGCAGCGATGCCCACTGACAAACTCATCGTCAGCTGGATGGTCATCGCCGACAGGCTGCTGGCCCGACTGGACTGTTCCGGCGGCACATCGGCATAGGTCAAGGCGCCCAGGGTGCTGAACTGCAGCGAACGGATGATGCCGCTACCGAACAACACCAGCACGACGATCCAGTAAGGGGTGGACACTTCGAACATTCCGCAAGCAATGATCGTCAGCCCCGTCAGCACTGCGTTGCCGATCAGCGTGCGCCTGAAGCCGAACCGGCTGACGATTCGCACTGCCAGCAGCTTCATCAGGAAAGCGCCTGCCCCGCCCGCAAAACTCAACAGGCCGGCTTCCAGCGGATTCAGGCCAAAGCACAGCTGAAACAGCAGCACCAACAGAAAAGGCTGTGACGCACTGCCGATTCGCATCAGGTTGCCGCCCCAGAAACTCACCCCGAAGGTCGGGATCCGCAGCAAGGAGAAATCAATCAGCGGATGCGCCGAACGCCGGGCATGCCTGACGTACAACCAGGCACTCAATACCCCCAACGCAATCAGCAGCAGCGCCCACTGCCGCGCCAGCAAGCCGTGACCGAATGCCTCGAAACCAAACACCAGACCGCCGAGGCCGACCGCGCTGAGCAAAAGGCCGGGGACGTCCAGTGGCCGCCCACGCGAACCGGGGTAATCGGGGATGTAGCGCACCACCAGCGCGATGCCCAACAGGCCGATCGGCACATTGATCAGGAAGATCCAGTGCCACGACAACAGGGTCACCAGCAAACCGCCCAACGGCGGCCCTAAAACAGGCCCGATCAGCGCCGGAATCGTCAGGTAGGACATCGCGCGCAGCAGGTTCTCCCGCGCCGACCAGCGCAACAGAATCACCTGCCCCACCGGCACCATCATGGCCCCGGCCGCCCCTTGCGCCATGCGCGCCAGCGACAGTTGCAACAGCGAGCCCGAACAGGCGCAGGCCACCGATGCGAGGGTGAACAGCACGATCGCACTGACGAACACGCGCCGAGGCCCGAAGCGATCCGCCGCCCAACCACTGACCGGGACGAACAGCGCCACCGCCAGCAAATACAGCGACACCACCAGGTTCATGCGCACGCTGGGCTCACCGAAATCCCGGGCCATCTGCGGCAACGCCGTGAGCACCGCCGTGGCGTCGATCAGTTCCATGAACAGCGCACAGCCGATGATCATCGGCACCCGGCGCAGGCTGGTGCCGGCCACCGGGTCGACAGGTCGAAGGGCGACCCGGTCAAGCGTTTCGATGCGTTCAGTCGCGCCCATGAAGCCCTCGGGTCATCCGCCTGATATAGGCGCCCATACGACGCACAGTCCGGCCCATGCTCAAAACAATCCTGATGTCGGTGGTGGCGTTCCTTTGAGTTGCCAGGCACCCACGGCGGCCGCTTTCCAGTGCCGAGGATTGTGGTTGGCCACGGTGCGCGCGTTGCGCCAGTGACGGTCCAGGTTATGTGCGCGACCCGTTGTAGAGGCGCCGCCCACGTCAAATACCAGCTCTGCCGCCTTGAGCGCAGACTCGGCCGCGATGTATTGCGCCTGCGCGACATCGACCGCCGCCTGATCCACCGCCTGCGGATCGAGGTCGGCTGCCCAGGCCCGGTCGATGGCTTCGGCAGCCCGCAACACCACCGCTTCCGCCGTGAACGCACGTGCCGAAATATCGCCGACACTGAGTTCTACATAAGGGTCGTCAACCGACCGCGTCGCCGTACTGTGCTTGATCGGGCGCGCATGATCATTGGCAAACGCGACCGCATCGTTCAACGCATTGCGTGCGATACCCGCCTGGACGGCCGCTAGGAACACCTGAAGAAACGGCGTGACGATGGTGCGTTTGCCCTCCTCCACGGTGCGCGTGCGAATCTCGTCGGCCTTCACCACCACGTCATGCAAATGGGTGGTCCCGCTGGCGGTCAGACGCTGGCCCATCGCGTCGAAATCGTCGAGCAATTCCAGCCCCTTGCGATCACGGGGAAGAATGAACGACACCGGTTGCTCGTTCTCGTCCAGGGCGACGGCGCTGACCCAGTCTGCGTACAACGATCCGGTGCTGTAGTACTTGCTGCCGGTGGCGCGGTAGTGATCGCCGTCACGCACGATCCGCGCGCTGATCGAACCGTTTGCACCGCCCACTTCCCACCCGGCATTCCCGACCACGGCGCCCTGCAGATAACGCTCGAACCAGCGCTCACGTTCGCCCTCCGCCCCGTCGGCCCGGGACGCCAGCAGCCCGTCGATAAAACCGAAACCGGGGCGCAGCGCCTGGGCCACATTGGAGTCGGCCGAGGCGATTCGAATCAACAACGCAATCGCATCCTTGACTGAGCCCCCGGCGCCGCCGAAGCGGGTCGGGATCCGCACGGTGAACAATCCCGCCTGGGCGATCTGCGCCACAGCCTCATACGGCAGTTGCCGATCACGCTCACGTTGCGCCGCGCCTGCGGCGATCTGCGGCAACAAACGGTCGGCACGGGCATTGAGTTCTTCCACCGAAGCAACCGGTGTCTTGGGTACAGCAGTCAACGTAGTCATGGCAGTTCCTTGTTCAAGGTTCGAACTTAAATGGCGATTTTCCAAAGCCGGGATTCATCAAACAGCCACGCCGCGTCTTCCGGTTCCAGCGGCGGCACGACCAGGGTTGTCTCGGCGCTCGGCAAACGCGGCACCGCCCCCAGCAGTCGACGGGTGTACTCGTGCTGCGGGTTTTCAAAGAGCGTCTCGACCGCGGCGCTTTCAACGACCCTGCCGTGACGCATCACCAGTACGTCGTCGCTGACGTGGCGGATAACCCCCAGGTCGTGCGAGATGAACAGATACGCCAGCCCCAGGGTCGCTTGCAGATCGGCCAGCAGGTCCAGCACCTGGGCCTGAACCGACACGTCCAGCGCCGAGACCGGCTCGTCACAGATAATGACTTTCGGACTACTCGCGATGGCCCGGGCGATGGCGACGCGCTGACGCTGTCCGCCCGACAGCTGCAATGGCCGTCGAACCGCCAGCTCTTTGGGCAGACGCACTTGATCCAACAGTTGCGCGATTCGCGCGGGCTGTTGGTCTGGCGTGATGCCGGCGACGTCCAGCGCATCGGCGAGAATCTGCCCGACGCTCCAGCGCGGGTCGAACGAACTGAGAGGGTCCTGATAGATCACGCTGATGTCGCGTCGGTACAGCCGCCGGTGCTTTTCCTGCACGCGTTCGTCACCGGTGCCTGACCAGGGCTGATCGAGAAACTGCACCTGGCCGGCGTCCGGTTCCAGCAGGCCAAGGACGATGCGCGCCACCGTGGTTTTGCCCGATCCCGATTCGCCGACGATCCCCAGCGTGCGCCCCGCCCGCAGCTCAAAACTGACGTCATCCACCACCTGACGCGATTGCTGATCGGGGCCGACGTAACGTTTGCCCAGCTGCGTTGCCTTCAGTACCACCGGCGAATCCGCACCCGGTCGTGGTGGCGCGGCAACGGTGTTGTGCTCCGGCGACAAGCGCGTGCCCCGGGCATGCTCGGCGGGCACGGCATCAAGCAACGCTCGGGTGTACGGATGGCGCGGATGACGCAATACCTGGTCCATCGGTCCTTGCTCGACCACTTCGCCGTGACGCAGCACCAGCACCTCATCGGCCAGTTGTGCGACCACGGCCAGGTCATGGCTGATGATCAGCAACGAGTCACCCCGTGCCTTGATTTCTTGCAGCACTTGCAGAATTTGCGCCTGCACCGTGGCATCCAGGGCCGTGGTTGGCTCGTCCGCGATGACCAGGCCGGGGCTCAGTGCCAGCGCACTGGCGATCAGCGCGCGTTGGCGCAGGCCTCCGGACAATTGGTCGGGACGTTGGCGCGCCCTTAACCGAGGCTCCGGCACGCCGACTTTTTCCAGCAGTTCGATGACCCGTTCCGGCCGGCTGCGACGGTCACCCCAGTCGTGGGTCTGGAGCACTTCGAGGATTTCCTTGCCCACCGGGCGCAACGGGTCGAGCGACACCAGGGCGTCCTGCAACACAAAACCGATGCCCTTGCCGCGCAAGCCGCGCCACCCGCGTTCGGACAAGCTGAGCAAATCCTGCCCGCCGTAACTGAGGGTGCGCGCGGTCACCCGCGCTCCGGCGCCTGCCAGGCCGATCAGGCTACGGGCAGTGACGCTCTTGCCGGAACCGGACTCGCCCACCAGCGCCAGGGTCTTGCCCGGCGCGAGGGTGAACGACAGGTTGCGCACCACCGACTGGCCTGCGAATTCGATGGACAGTCCTTCGACGATCAACTGTTTATCGCTCATGCGAGACGGCCCTCCAGGCGTTGTTGCAGGTAACGGCCAGCGACCGTGGTCGACAGCGTGGTCAGGACGATGAACAGCCCCGGGAAAAACGTCAGCCACCAGGCGTTGGCAATGAAATCACGCCCCATCGACAGCATCGTCCCCCACTCCGGCGCTGGCGGCCGGGCACCCAGCCCCAGAAAGCTCAAGGCCGAAGCCCAGACGATGGCCTGGCCGACGCCCATGGTCAGCGTGACAATCAGCGGGCGCATGGCGTTAGGCAGAAGCTGGCGGGTAATGATCCGCAGCGGCGGATGGCCGAGGGCTTTTGCCGACTCGATATAGCCGGCGTTGCGCACCGCCAGCACCTGGCCGCGCACCATCCGCGCGTAGCCAGGCGCACCACCCAACCCGGTGGCGACAATCAATGGACCGATGCCGCTGCCAAACACCGCGACGAACAACAGCGCGAGAATCAGGCTTGGGAACGCGAAGAGAATTTCCAGCAACCAGCCAACGCCTCGGTCCAGGTAAGCGCCCCCCAGGCCGCCGAGCAGTCCCAGAACAATCGCAATGGACATCGCCAAGGCTGTGGCGGCCAGGCCGATGAACAGCGATTGGCGCGTGCCGTAGATCACCCGGGAAAAGATGTCGCGCCCGGACTGATCAGTGCCGAACCAATGCGCCCAGCCGGGTGGATGAAAAGCGTCGTGCGGCACGATCGCCAACGGATCGCTGTGGGCGAAGAGTTGCGGCAACACTGCTGCGATGATCAGAAACCCAAGAAAGCTGACGGCCAGTAAAGGACCAAAGCGCCACTTGCGCGGTGTGCGTTGAACCCGGATGCCGGGCAGCGGTGTGTCGAGGAGGAGTTCACTCATGCCGCATGCTCCTGTTGTCGTGGGTCGACCCAGAGGTACAGCAGATCGACGAGGATGTTGGCCAGCACATACCCGGCGGCGACCACCAGGCTGATGCCGATGGTCAGCGGCAGGTCCTGTGCCTGCACCGCCTGGTACAACTGACGGCCAAGCCCTTTGCGGGAAAAGATCACTTCGATCACCACGGCACCACTGATGAGGGCGCCAATCGCCCAGCCGGACAACGAGATGCCGGGCAACACGGCGTGGCGCAGCGCGTGCTTGAAACGCACCGCCGTGTCACTGAGTCCACGGGTGCGGGCGGTCAACACAAAGGGTTGATCCAGGGTCAGCTCGAGGGACTCACGGGTGACCTGTGCGATGAATCCGGCCAACGGGATCGCCAACGCCACCGACGGCAACACCAAAGTGCGCCAACCGTCACTGCCGGCGGGCGGGAACAGCCGCAGGCCGAAAGCGAACACCGCCAGCAGCAAGATCCCGAGCCAGAAATGCGGGAGTGCCGCCGACAGGGTTTCCGCCAGCGAAGCCAGGCTCGACACCCAACGCCGACCGCCCGCCGTCAGCACGGTCAGCGCCAGCACCAGTATCCAGGCCAGCACCAGCGAGGTCAGGGTCAGCTCCAGGGTGGGCCAGGACTGTTCCGCGAGCACGCGGGTCACCGGCAGGTGCTGGGAATAGGAAACCCCCAGGTCACCCTGAACCAGACGGCCCAGGTACAGCGCGTACTGAACCGCCAAAGGTTTGTCCAAACCGTATTCACGGGTGGCCTCGGCGATGGTTTCGGCTGTCGGGTTGCCACTCGGCCCGCCGAGAATGGCCAGCACCGGATCACCCGGCATCAGGCGCAGGGCGAAAAACGTCAGTGTCGCCACCGCCCACAACACCAGTACGCCACCCAGCAAACGCCACAGCGCGCGTCGTCCCAACCGGGCGAGACGCTCGCGCCGTGGGTTGGGAAGTTCGTTGACCAACGATTCACTCGTCATTTGTTCACCCATGCGTCATAGAGGTACGTCACTGCCAGAGAAGGTTCCAGGCGCACGCCTTGAGTGGTCTTGTAGATACCCAGTCGCGAACTCTGCGGGTAGGTGGTCAATTGCAGGTACTGACTCGAAGCCAGCTGTTGCGCCTGGTAATACAGCGCCCGGCGTTGCTCGGCGTCCTGAGTAGTCAAGGCACCCTGGACGAACCCTTCGAACGTGGGATCGGTGTAGCCGGCGGTGTTCTGGTGATACCCGCCGACGCCCGCGGGACTGATGAAGTCAGCGCCGAAGATGATCCGCAGCACGTCGGCGGTGTTGGTGTTCCAGTAGCCCAGACGGATGTCGTAATCCCAGTCGGCCTGACGCTTGGTGCTCTGCACGTCGCTCATTTGCTCGACGATCAACTCAAAACCGGCTTGACGCGTGGTCGCCTGCACCTGTTCCCAGAGGGTGTATTCAGAGGGCGGCGTGCGATTGCCCATGATCACGTGAACCTGCAAACGCTTGCCGTCCCGGGTCCGGTAACCTTCGGCATCGCGGGTGGTCCAGCCCGCTTCATCCAACAGCCGCGCGGCTCTGGCGGGTTGGTAATCCTGGGCGCTCTGGAAGTCCGGGCTGTAGAAACGTGTGGCTGAACTGAGCGGCCCACCTGCCCGCGGGAACTCATTGAAGTACACGCTTTTCAACGCGCCCTCGACATCCGCACTGCGCACAAAGGCTTCGCGTACTTTCAGGTCATTGAACGGTGCGCGAGTGATGTTCAGCGTGCCATTGGTGGGATTGCCCGGACGCTGGGCGATGATCAACGCGAGGTCTGGATTGCGTCGGGCGGCTTCGTGGGATTCCGGCGGCAAGGCCTCAATCACATCCACTTCGCCGGCCTGCAGCGACGCAAAACGCACCGACGGTTCTTGAATGAATTTCCAGACAATACGGTCCAGCCAGGCCGGCCCTTGATGTTTTGCCGTGGGCGGCGCCCAGTTGTAATCGGGGTTGCGCACCAGCTCTACCTGGCTCTGACGATCCCAACGCACGACCTTGAACGGGCCGCTGCCCACCGGACTTTCACAGTTCACGTCACGAGAGCGCGTCAACGCGGTGGGCGACTGAATCCCGAGAAATCCTTGCGCCAACACTTCCAGAAACGCGGCATATGGCGTCGCCAGGTGCACCACGGCGGTAGTGTCATTCAGCACGTCGGTGCTGCGGTATTGGCGAATGTAGCCACCGGCCGTGCTGGACTGGGTTTTTGGGTTGGCCATGTGATCCAGATTGGCCTTGACCGCGGCAGCATTGAACGGCGTGCCGTCGGTGAAGCGCACGTCATTGCGCAAATGGAAGGTGTACGCCAGACCATCGGCGGACACCTCCCAGCGCTCGGCCAGCCAAGGACCGATACGGCCCTCCTCGTCCATGGAAACCAGCGAATCGAGGTACTGCTGTGCTACGAAAACCTGCGGCATGTCGCCGCCCACATGCGGATCAAGGCACGTGGGCTCGCGGTCAGTGGCGTACACCAACGTCCCGCCGCTGGCCGGCTGATCGCTGCGAGCCACCGTGGACTCGCCCTGACCGCAGCCAATCAACAGACTGCACATCGCAGCGATACCGACAATGGGCGTGTGCTTGAACAGCGACCTGGGTCGGCTGCCGTAAAGTCGCAAATAAGGGGCAAGTGCTCGCATGGGTCCTGATGCCTATAGTCCGGGAACAGGGCTATTGCACAAGGCATGCCGGTTTTTTGCAGCAGCAAACACGGGGGTTTGAGCGGAGGATGGGGCAGTGCGCGGCATCAGAAAGAACAATGTGTGCGGCGAGTGTTGGTGAGGCAACAGTTGGCTGAGCGAGGCCCGTGCGGCATTCAGACGATGACGGCCCGACAGCCAATCCTTCCTTGCAGATGCGCCCGATCAAACTGTAGGAGCGAGCCTGCTCGCGATGGGGCACTATCCGGCGGCATCAATGTTGAATGTCAGACTGCTATCGCGGGCAAGCCCGCTCCCACAGGGGATTTGTGTCGCGCCCGGAATGGCAGACACCGCCAATACCTGTGGGAGCGGGCTTGCCCGCGATGAGGCCATACCAGGCGACATTGATGGTGAATATCAGACGGTTATAGCCGCAAAACGCAATGGCAACGCCGGTTGCCCAAGCGCCGCGGGATCGCGGTAGCTAGCGCCGAAATGGTCGGCCGGCAACCGCGCCTGGCCGGCCCCGAACAATCGCTCTCGCAAGGTTTCCCCGTCGTTGTAACGCTCACGAAAACGACCACGGCGACGCAATTCAGGAATCACCAACTCGATAAAATCCCGGGCCGTTTCAAACGACAGGTACTGACGCAGATTGATCCCGTCAATGCCATCCACATCCAGCCATTTCTCGATTTCATCGGCCACCACACTCGGCGTACCCGCGACAAAAAAACGCTCCTGATTGAACCCCGAAAATTGCGCCAACACCGCGCCCACCGTCGACGCCGGGTTGTAGCGTTGCAAACTTTGCCAGCCCTTGACCTGGCGGCTGACCAAGTCACTGATCAGCCACTCACGGGGATAAGCTGTCAGATCGATCGCCGGCTCACACAGTTCATTTCAAACAGGTTGACGTGCAGTTGCTTGGGCACCATCCATACTCCTTTTCAAACCAGACCCTCAGATCGCCAACTGCAGAAAGAACGCGGGCGGCGTGTACTCGGTTTCGAGTGTCGGAATCGCATCGATCAATGCCCGTGTGTAGGCATGCGCCGGCCGGTCGAACACCGCGCGCACCGAGCCGGATTCCACCACCACGCCATCCTTCATGACCAACACGCGATCACTCACGTGATTGATCACCCCCAGGTCGTGGGAAATGAACAGGCAGGCCAGGCCGAGACGACGCTTGAGGTCGTCGAGCAGTTCGAGAATCTGCGCTTGCACCGACACATCCAGCGCCGACACTGGCTCATCACAGATCAGGATTTGCGGCTGGGACGCCAACGCCCGGGCAATGGCGATGCGTTGTCGCTGCCCACCGGAGAGTTCAATCGGCCGGCGCGACAGCACACTGGCGTCGAGTCGCACCAGGTCGAGCAATTCGAGCGCCCGGCTGCGCCAATCGCGGCGCGGCAACCCCGCCACCGCCAACGCTTCGAACAACACCCGTTGCACCGTGTAGCGCGGATCGAAGGAATTGAGCGGGTCCTGGAACACCACCTGCACCGCACGCCGCGTCTGACGCTTTTGCGCGGTGTCCATCGTCGACCAGCGCTGCCCGGTGATCCAGACATCGCCGACATCGGCGGTTTCCAGCCCAAGAATCAATCGGGTCAACGTGGTCTTCCCGGAGCCTGATTCACCGACGATGCCCAGGGTTTCACCGCGACGCAGCTGTAACGACACCTGGTTCAGCACAGTACGGCTGCGGTGGTCAGGGCCGATGTAAGATTTCGACAGCCCGCGCGCCTCCAGCAACACCTCGCCGACCGGCTCCGGCTCGGTTTCGACCGCGCTGAGCAGCCTGCGCGCCGGTTGAAAATGCACGGCCCTGGCAGCCCGCAGCAACGACTGGGTGTACGGATGACGCGGGTCTTGCAGCACCTGCTCGGTCGTGCCCTGCTCAACGATGACGCCATGACGCATCACCGCCACACGGTCCGCCAGGCGCGACACCACCGACAAATCGTGACTGACCATCAACAGCGCGTTGTCCTCACCGCGCAAGCTTTCCAGCAAGGCGATGACCTGTGCCTGCACCGTCGCGTCCAGTGCCGTGGTGGGTTCATCGGCAATAATCAGCCGTGGGTTACAGGCGATGGCGGACGCGATCAACGCCCGTTGCCGCAAGCCACCGGACAATTGCCACGGGTATTGGCTAGCCCGCAGTTCCGGCTCGGGCACGCCGACATTGCGCAACAACTCCAGTACGCGCAAACGCCGGGCTTCAAGGCCCAACGGCGTGTGCAACTGCAATGGCTCTTCGATTTCGGCACCGACGCGGCGCAACGGGTCCAGCGCACCCAGCGCGTCCTGCATGACAAATCCGATGCTCGCGCCGCGCAGCCGCTGCCATTGCCGCTCATTGAGCTGACGCAGGTCGATGCCTTGAAACGCCAGTTTGGCCGCCTGCACCTGCGCACCCCGGCCGGTAAGCCCGGCGAGAGTCCGCGCGGTCACGCTTTTGCCCGACCCCGACTCCCCCACCAGCGCCAGGCATTCGCCGCGATGCACCTGCACACTGACGCCGTGCAGCACCGCTTCGGCCGCGCCGAAACGCACCGTCAAATCACGGATATCAACCAACGGACCCAGGGTCTGAATATTCGCATTCATAGAGGTTTTCCTTCGCTGCGACGCAGCAGTTCGCGGCCAATGGCGCTGATGGAGACGACGGTGAGGGTGATGACCAGCGCCGGCCAGGCGACCAGCCACGGAGCGTTGGCCAGGAAGCTGCGACCGATGGCCATCATCCCGCCCCACTCCGGCGCGGGAGGCGGCGCACCGAACCCCAGGAAACTCAAGGCCGCGCCGGCCGTAATGGTCCCGCCGATGCCGATGGTGGCGAGGATCAGCACGGGTTTGAAGGCATTCGGCAGGATGTGCCGCAGCACTACCGCCAGCTGCGATTGCCCCAGGGTGACCGCCGCTTCGACATAACCGGCGTTACGCACATTGAGGGTTTGCGCACGTACCAGTCGTGCATAACGGGGAACACCGGCAATGCCCACGGCGAGAATCAGGTTGGCAGTGCCCTGACCGAAGAACGTGATGATGACCAGCGCCAGCAACAGGTCGGGAAACGCCAGCAGCACATCAATGGCACGCATCAGCGCGGCGTCCAGCCAACGCGGTCCAAGGCCCGACAACAAGCCCAGCAACGCGCCCCAGGCCAGGCCAAGCGCTGTTGCGGCCAGGCCCATGAACAACGACGAGCGCACGCCGTGGATCAAACGGCTGAGCACGTCCCGACCATTTTCATCGGTGCCCAGCCAGTGAACGCTGCCGGGCGGCTGAAAGGCCAATCGCGCCGACGCATCGAGCGGGTCATACGGAGCGAGCGCCGCTGGAAACGCTGCCGCCAGCAGCAACAGTGCCACGAACACACCGGCCAGTAACAAACCGGGTCGCAACCGTCCCAGGCCGGCAAGACGCAACGGACGTTGCCCCCCGACGCCCACCACCGGCCCTGTCATCACCGTTCCAATTGTCTGCGCCATTCACCGCTCCTTTTTTTCGAACCCGATCATTCCCCGCGCGTCATGTCACGGCGCAGGATTGGGAATGCGTTGGTGGATGGCCGCGACCTGCGCCTGAATCTCTTCGCTGAGGGTGACGTCCAGCGCACCGAGGTTGTCGCGCAATTGCGCAAGGCTTGTCTGGCCGGTCAGGGCACTGGCAACGAATGGCTTGCTGATGACGTAGGCCAGTGCCAATTGCGCCGGGCTGATGTTGTGCTGTTGCGCAACTTCTACGTAACCGGCGATGGCTTCCTGGGCCGACCCGCTGTCGTAGCGATTGAACGTGCGATAGACCGCCGAAAGCCGCGAACCCTCAGGACGCGCGCCCCCCAGGTATTTGCCAGTCAGCGCACCAAACGCCAGGGGCGAGTACGCCAGCAGCCCGACGTTTTCGCGGTGGCTGAACTCCGAGAGGCCGCCCTCGTACAGGCGATTCAGCAAACTGTAAGGGTTCTGCACACTGACAATCCGTGGCAGACCGAGGCGCTCGCTTTGCTTGATGAACTCGGCCACGCCCCACGGGGTTTCGTTGGACACGCCAATGTGACGGACCTTGCCGGCCTTGACCTGATCGGCCAGTACTTCCAGCGTTTCCTCGATGGCGACGCTGTCTGCGTCATCGAGATAAGGGTATTCACGCTGCCCGAAGAAGTTGGTTTTGCGGTCCGGCCAGTGCAGTTGATAGAGGTCCAGGTAATCGGTATTCAAACGCTTGAGGCTGCCGTCCAGCGCCTCGACGATGTTGCGGCGATCATGCCGGCTAAGACCGTCGCGAATATGCTGCTGACCCGCAGGATCGCGGGCCGGGCCAGCGATTTTGCTCGCCAGGACAATACGCTCACGACCACCGCTGGCGGCCAGCCAACTGCCGATGTAACGCTCTGTGGTGCGCCAGGTTTCGGCCCGGGTCGGCGTGGGATACATCTCGGCGGTGTCGATGAAATTGATGCCTTCGGCCAGGGCCAGATCGATTTGTTGATGCGCATCGCTTTCGCTGTTCTGGTGGCCCCAGGTCATGGTGCCCAGACCCAGCACACTGATTTCGATATCACTGTTGCCCAATTGGCGGTAACGCATGGTTCATCCTTTCATTGAAATGTTGAAGACGCCGGGGTTCAGGTCCGCAGCGCGAATTGATTGGTCGGAAACGGCAAGCCGAGGTGCTCGCGCAACGTGCTGCCGGTGTACTCGTGACGGAACAGTCCGCGTTTTTGCAGCAACGGCACGACCTCGTCGACAAAGATCTCGACGCCGGAAGGGAACATGTCCGGCATGATGTTGAAGCCGTCTGCGGCATGCGCCAGGTACCAGTGCGACAAGGTGTCTGCGACCTGTTCCGGCGTGCCCACCAGCAACCGGTGACCCACCAGGATGCGCCGCGAAAGCTGGCGAATACTGAGGTTCTCCCGACGGGCGAGATTGAGTTGCGCCTCAAGGAAACCCTGGGAGCCGCGTTCGAAATCAGCCACCGGACCGATACGGTCCCAAGGCAATGGCGCATCCGGATCGAGCTCCTTGGCAGCGATGCCGATCCGGCCTGCCACCTGCTCCAGCAAGCCATGTTCACCGTGCCACGCGTTGAGTGCATCAAAGCGTGCATGGGCCTCGGCTTCGGTGCTGCCGATCACAGTCGACAGGCCGGGCATGATTTTCAGGTGCTCGGGATTGCGTCCCCAGCCCAGGGCCCGCTCCTTCATTTCGCCGTAGAACAGTTGCCCGTCCTCCAGAGTGGTCTGGGTGGTAAAAATCGCATCGGCGTAACGCGAGCCCAAGGCTTTGCCGCCCTCCGACGACCCGGCCTGTACCAGCACCGGCCGGCCCTGGGGCGAGCGCGGTACATTCAACGGGCCTTTGACGGAAAAGTACTTCCCGACGAAGTCGATGGTGTGGACTTTTTTCGGGTCGGCAAAGCGTCCGGCACGGGCATCGCCGATGATCGCGTCGTCCTCCCAGCTGTCCCATAACTTGACGGTGACGTCGATGAATTCGTCTGCGCGGGCATAGCGGTCCACGTGTAACGGCGCGCCGGCAAGGCCGAAGTTCTGCGCGGCGGCATCACCCGCGTTGGTCACTACGTTCCACGCCGCGCGACCACCGCTGATGTAGTCCAGCGAGGCAAAGCGGCGGGCGATGTTGTATGGATCGTTGTAGGTGCTGGAGGCTGTGGCGATGACTCCGATGCGCTGGGTGGCCAGCGCCACGGCGGTCAGCAACACGGTGGGTTCCAGGCGTCCGCCCGGCTGACTGGCAACGTCGCCTGCCAACGCCGGGCCATCGGCGAGGAAAATCGCATCCAGGCAGCCGCGTTCGGAAATCCGCGCGATGTTGCGGTAGTACTCCACGTCCAGATACGCGTTGGCCGGCACTTCGGCCGCACGCCAGGCGCCGGAGTGCGCGCCAAAGCCCAGGATGTTCATGCCCAG
>Ga0247812_10000303_pt1 | contig 40762 bp, 50 predicted proteins | sample UWRJL149409B1_FD_178011 | JGI IMG/M metagenome (GOLD analysis project Ga0247812, IMG submission 178011) | Plant litter microbial communities from Arlington Agricultural Research Station in Wisconsin, United States - UWRJ-L149-409B-1 | ecosystem: Environmental > Terrestrial > Plant litter >...
AGACTTGACCGACAGGCCGCGATGCAACAAAAGCCCCGCACCCCACGGCGCGTCCTTAGCTCAGTTGGTTAGAGCATCTGACTTTTAATCAGAGGGTCCTCGGTTCGAGCCCGAGAGGACGTACCATCTACCGCCTTGTTTTTTGGCTGTTTTCCCCCGGGGTCATCCGAACGCATCCAGAACGTTGGTGACTTCCGCCAAGTCACCAAGGTGACTTTACACCTTCGCGGCTGTTGATGTTCTCTTTCCGTTCTTGCTTCTCGCCCTCGCCCGGCGCAAGACCCCGCGCGGGTCGGCGCCTGTATCGAGATCATCCATGGGAGCGCGCAATCCCGACACCGTCAGCTTTCCGCCCATGGCGATGCAGGCCATCACCGTGGCCGAGATCCGCGCCATAGGCTGGACCGTGCGCGCGACCTGCGGGCGCTGTCGCATCTCTCTTCACACCGACCTGAACCACATGGTGGCGATCGCCGGGCCGGACATGGTCCTGTGGGGCAAGCATCCCCGGTGCAAGGTCTGGGCCTATGGCGACGACGAACGCTGCACCGGCCGGATCCTGTTCGAGGTCCGGTCGATCAAGGGAGGGTCATGGCGCGCCATGCGCTGGACCGACGAGGTGCGCGCGGCGGTCGAGATGCGCAGCCAGTCCGGAAGCCAGGACCGCTAGGCCCCTCCGATGATGTAGGGGCGGAGGGGTCAGTATCCGCGCAGTTTTATCGGCGCGACCTTCGGGCCTCGGAGCCAGAGAGACCACGACGACCGACCGTTAAGCAGGGAATGGATGCGGTGTTCCAGATGCGGCGCGACGATGCCGAACCGCCCCGGCCGCCAGTCGATGACACGGCCGTCGCTCAGTTCTTCGCGATAGCCGCCCCAAAGGATCAGGCGGACGGCCCACGCCGGGTGGTTGTGGTAGCAGCCTAGATCATCAGCACGAACGAACTTGTGGACCTGAACGACGCAGCCGAGGAACGTCGCCAGCCGCTTAATCAAAAGGGCTGGGCGACCGTCGAACGACCCGCGCCATTCGGTCCAAGTCACGGCTAAGCCGGTTCGTAAGTCGCGGCGAAGATGTCGCCCTTGCACGGATAGATCTCGCCCTTCACGCCGGTGATCAGCATGTCGCCACGGTCGAACCGCATCGTACCTTCGAGCGTAGGGATCAGATAGCAGTCGTCGTTTTCGTGCGTCACCGGATGGCCGCCGTATTCGAACGACCATGGCATGCCGTTGTGCTGGGCCGCGCCCGAAAGGCGGCCATGTTCGGCCAGCTCGTCAAAGGTGATCGCGGTGATGACGACGGGTTTCTTGCGGTAGAGCATGGGTCTTCTCCAAGGTTTGAGGGGGAATCGATCGATTTAGGGGCGCTGGGGTCAGGCCGGCCGGCGGATTGCGTCCACGAGAGAGGACCCGGCGTTGACGACGGCGCCCGCACCGAAGACCGCGCACAGGACGAAGACGGAAAGCGGGGGCTCAAGGAGCCGCTGCCAGAGCCAGCTGCTCACACGTCCTCATTGCCGCCAAAGGGCGCGATCAACTCGTTGACGGTGAAATAGGTCTCGTTGGCGATGGCGGCGATGCGGGCATCGTTCGACATGATCGTTGGCGCCGCGAAGAAGGCGATCCGATCTTGCGGGTCCAGGATCGCGGCGAAGATGGCGCTCTCTTGCCCGGCGCTCCCGAGCATCGACACCAGACCAAGGGTGGGGATTTCGGCGATGATCTGGGTCACTTAGGCCACCTTGAAGATGGGGATCGCGCAAGAGTTCGCGCCTACCCGTGTGAATGTTTGCCCCGTGAGGTCGGGCCATGTTCCGAAGGTTTGGGCGCCCAGCGACATGACCAGCGCGGCCGTGGTGGCGGCGCCCGTGATGTCCGTCAGGTTGGGACTGCCAACAAGAAACCCGGCGACGACCTGGGCGGCCGCGTAGGCCTGGCACACGACCGTCGAGTTATCTGCGTTCGCAGCCAGCCAGTACACGCCCGCCTCCAGCGTCGCGTTCGCCAGAAGAGGCAGAGTGAACGGCCCAGTGGCGGCGGTCGACTGGCTGGCTGTCGTCGCGAGCGCTGGGCCTGTCGGCGTGCCGGTCAGCGGGTTGTTCGCATAGATAGCGAGCTGCAGGTTGCCCGCCGCCGCAGCCGTGGTGATCCGCGCGGCAAGCTGGCTGATCGTCACGCGACTTTTCAGAACGAACGGGATCGAGCGAATGGCGTTGGCGGCCAAAGCGGATCCCGCCGCGAGCGACATGCCGATATTGCCGTGATACCAGTTGCCGGAGATGTAGCCGGGATGGTCGGCAAGGTCTTCCTTGACCCACACCGCACCGCCCGGAGTGACTACGCGGGCGGTCCACATCTCGGCGGTCACAGTGTTCAGCCATCGCGATCCGACTGCATAACCCGCGGCGGAATCGTCCGCCGCCGTCGGAGCGGCCGTGGCCGTCAGGTTGCCCTTCACCGTTCCGAGGAACGTCTTGATGGCCTCGGGCGTCGTCTTCTTTGTCACGCCGCCCTGCACGACGGGGAAGGCCTCTGTGCCTGATAGGGCGGCCGCCGCAGTAAGGGCTGAAATCTTGGTGTCGGCCATAGGTCTATTCCATCAGCAGTTTGTCGCCGCTTTCCAGCAGCAGGATGTCCCCCGTTTCGAGCAGCACAGAGCCGCCCGGATCAGGCGGCGGCCCCCCACCGCCCGTGGAAGGGGCGGACGTGCCGGGCCGGCCGACACCGCGACCGACGTTGCCGACGCCCAGCTGCATCAGGCGACCGGCAGGATGTACAGCGCGCCGGCGCCCGTGGACTGGATAACCGCGACCTTGTCGCCCGGGGTCATTTGCAGGTGGAAGCTTTCCCCGGCTTCCAGCGGTATCGAGCCGGCCGCGTCGGCCGCCGTAGGGTTGGCGCCCACCGCGACGAAGCACCGGGCGCTGGGGCGCAGCATGACCTCGACGGCGTCGATCGCCGCGCTCGGGGCCGAGGCCCCGGCGAACGCGACCTTCTGGGCGATCGACCAGTCATAGGCGCGGGTCGAGGATTTCGACTTGTCATAGCGGGCGGCGGGCATGGGTCAGGATCCTTCGCAGGGCGTGCCCGTCGACCAGGCGATAAGGCGGTTCAGTTGGTTGGCGATGTCGCCCCGGCTCTTGGCCAGCCGCTGGATCCCGGCGCGCCAGGCGGGCGGGATCACGGCGCCGCCCTCGCGGGGCAGGCCGTCGACGGCGACGGGACAGCGGGTCAGTTCGGCCGGCGGCGTCTCGCGCACCGTCCGCACAACCACGACCGGCTCGGGAACCGGGGTCGCGACGGGATCGCTAGCGCAACCCGCCAAGGTCGTTGACAGCAGCAGCCCAGCCAGGGCCGACGCGATCGTTCTCGACTGCCGCATCGGCCGCCTCCATTCGTTTCAGGGTGTCGTTGGTTCGTGCGGCCATGGCGGCCGCCAGGGCGGCGTCGGTGGCCTGTTTGCCCTCGCGGGCTTCCATGGCGCTGACGGCTTCAGAGAGGCTGCCTTCGACCGTCTGGGCGCGGAACAGGGCCAGATCGGCGACCCGGTCCAGACAGGCCACGCCCCAGTCGCCGCGCCTGGCGACAACGAAGGGTTCGGCAGGGGTCGTTCCGGCCGTGGCGGCGCAGATCTTCTCGGCGCGGGTCAGCAGGTCGCGCTCGCGATGCGCGGTCAGCTGGGCCTGGACATACCAGCTCGCCGCCGCGATCAGCACGACCGCGAAGGTCAGCACTTTTCGCCCGGCCTTGAGGGTGGCGAGGATCGCGGCGACGGTCATGGTTCTAAACCGCCTGCGCCAGGCGCTCACGAAGGGCGTAGCCCTCGAAGCCCCAGAGTTTGCGGATGGCCTGTTCGCGCGCGAACTTCTTGCCCAGTTCCTGATTGAAGTTCTCCGGCGAGGCGCACGCGCTTTCGCCAGTGACGGTGAAGCCAGTCTTGGTCGTGAGAACGCAGACCGTCAGGACGTCATCGAACACATGGTATTGCTCGCGGTCGACCTTGCCTTCCACGTCGTCGAGGGTGACACGCAGGGCGACGGCGACCTTGGCGGCCTCGTCGTCGGATACTCTCAAAGCATCTGTCATTGAGGTAGCTCCTTCTTGAGTGCCGGAAGAGACGTCCGGCTCGCCACATCCGAGGCAGAAGCAAACCCCGGTTTGTTCGTTGAGGGCCCAAGAGCAGGTGCAGCAGGGCGAGAACTTGGAGAAGCTGGGGCCGCTCACGAGTACACCTTCCGGTCCAGCTCGAAGTGTGGGCCGTCCTTCAGCGTCTTCCAGTCGCCGCCCCAGACGATGGGCGTCGACAGCTCCAGCGCGGCCTGTTTGATCGCTCCGGCGATGCGCGGATACAGCGGCCAATCCCAGCGGACCTGACCGCCCACCAGGGCGGCTACGTCAACGGCGTGGCCGGTCAGATGCCGACTGTTCATCGTCTGCGTCGCCTTGGCGGCGAACAGCTGCTTTTGCCGCTCGACGGTGCGCAGGCCCTCGGTGACGCGGAAATCCACAGGCGTGGTCAGGATCGCCCGTTCGATCACGGCGACCAGCGCCGGATGAACGCCCACCAGCTTGGCGCGCGACGCCTTCGACAGGTTCGGCATCAGCCTTCTCCTTCGGTTGTCGGGGGAACAGGATCGGCCTTGGCCGCGCCGATGCGGGCGGCCCAGCCCTGCATCAGCTGACGCCACACGGCGCCGGTGTCCTTGATCGCGGATGCGCCGGCCTCGATCGCGGCCTTCTGCCAGGCGTGCAGGGCCTCGAAGGCCAGGAAGGCGACGAAGAAGCCGATCACGTCGCCGACTGCGTCGGGCCAGTCGGTCAGGGCCAGAAGCGCGCCGCTGACGAAGTGGAAGACGATCACGCCCACGGTCCACTGGACGAAACGCTGACGCATCCCCAGGCCGGGGCGGATGAACTGCCCTACCAGCGCGCCCAGCACGCCCGGCACGAACGGCTCGACCGCGTGGCGCGTCATGTCCCACAGATGCAGAAAGGTCGTCTTCCAGGCCATGCCCCACCATGACCGGCGTTCGGCAGGGGGTGGACGGGGAAGCGTTCGCGGACCTAGACTCCTCCGGTCTTCGAGGAGACGACGTCAGGGAGGGCGGGCGATGTCGGCAAGGATTGGCGTCAAGGCGGTCGAGGCAGAGGGGTTTCTGTTCGCCGTGTGCGGCGAGGAGACCGACCCTTATTTCCAGAACGCCCAGGAGTTCGCGCGAGAGAACCGCCTGATCCCGGCGGCGCTGAAGACGATGCGTCATGACGCGATCGTCGTCGACATCGGCGCCAATATCGGCGTCACCGTCAGCATGACGGCGGCCGCCCTGCCGCGTGCCCGCATCGTCGCCGTGGAGCCGTCACCCCGCGCACGGGTCTGCCTAGGCCGCACCGCCCTGCGCGCCGGGTTCGGCGAGCGCCTGACGATCGTCCAGGCCTGCATGGGCGCCGAGGGGGGCGAGGCCGGGTTCCATGAGGGGGCCAGCGCCTGCGCCAGCCATGTTCAGCCCGGCGCGCCCATGGTCCCGATGACTACTCTGGACGCGACGTTCGACGCCCTGGCGCTTCCGCGCATCGACATGGTCAAGATCGACGTCGAGGGCTGGGAGATCGACGTCCTGCGGGGCGGCGCGCGGGCGCTGCTGGAAGGCGCTCCCCTAGTCATCGCCGAGATCAACACCTGGTCGCTGAACTGGAACCGTCGCCTGCCGCTCCGGGACATGATCGACTATCTTCGCCAGACGTTCGGCCTCGCCGCATGGGTCGAGGACGGCGAGCTGAGGATCGCCGAGAGCGACTTTGACTTCTACGCCCTGGCCTGGCGCATCGAACAGACCCGGGGCCTGGACGTCGTCTTTAGTCACGATCACGCCAAGGTCCGGGCCCTGGCGGCTCAGTTCACCCAGTCGGGTGCGGGCGGCTCGGACGATAGCGCGGTCGCCGGGTTCGGCGCGTCGTCTGGCCAGCTCAGCAGAGCGGCTCTGTAAGCCAGAAGCTCGGACTGTCGCTCAGGGCTCAGGTCGGCGAAACGAGGCGCGTTGGTCAGATAGGGGTCCACCCGCTGCGCCAGCAGTCGATCACGGACCCACCGTGGCCAGGGCAGGGGCCGGCCCATGATCGCGCCGCTCCAGTCTCCGGGCACGAAGGTTTCGCCGCGGGGCCCCATGTCGCCCGCGAAGCCGTGCACGATCGCGACGGCGACATCGTTCGCCAGCAGCACGCCGTCGGCCCGCACGGGCTCAGGCGGAGACGGCTCGCTGGCGGCGGCCCTCAGGCGCTGTTCCATCTCGAGTATGCGATCGAAGCGCATCTGACGGTTGGTTACGACAGCCATGCAGAGACTTCCTTGCTCGCGGCGGCGGGGGCTCCGTTGATGATGTTCGTCGTCAGGTTTCCGCGCAGGTCCCCCCGGACGCGATAATGATTGTTTCCGGCGTCGATATAGACACCCACGCCGTTGCCGTTGAGACCGCGCCACGGCCCGCAGACCACGTCCATGTCGACGCCGTCCAGAGCACCGACGAGGGCGACACCGGTCCCTGCGTTCTGCGCCGCCCAACCCGAGATCTTTGCCTTGGTGATCGCGCCCGACAGGTTGAACCCGTCCTGGGCGTTCAGGTGAGACTGGTGGTCAACGATGGCCAGCCCGTTGATCGAGCCGCCGCCGCTCGTCTCGGCTTTCACGCCGTAGCCCGTGGAGGCCGACGAGGTCCAGTCGCCCCGGAAGACGGCGCCGTTGATCTTGCCGCCCGCCGCCTTCAGATGGATCCCGGCATAGCCCGGATTGTCGTAATAGGTGCCTGAGCTGGTCAGGCTGTTCACTTCCTGCCCGGGGCCGGGATCAATCAGGACATCCACGTCCGCGCCGATGAACTGACAATCGCGAATGTTCAGGTCGCCACAGTTGCGAAGGCGAAGGGCATGGGCCGGTCGGGCCGCAAGACTGTTTTCGGTCAGGACCTCGACCATCGACACCGCCAGGCCGCTGTCGAACTGGAACAGCGTCGCTCCGGGCTTTCCGTCCCGGACGGTGATATCCTCCATGTAGATGACGCTGAGGTGGATGTTCGGATCCGCGTCGCCCTCGCAGATGAAGAAGTGATGCGGGTCTTGGGCGAGGAGGTTCGACATGACGAAGCGGGGCGCCAGACCGTTCCGCAGCCGGACATAACGACCGCCCGTCCGGGCCACTGCTGCGCTGATACGAAGGTCGTGGATCTCGGCGAAGTAGGACGAAACGTCGAAAACGTGATTGCTCGGATGGGTCGTTCGGACTTCAGTGCCCTCGCCGTCGCCCCGGATGTGAAACGCGCCGGTGACGCCGATGGCCGATGAAAATCGGAACCGGCCTTCAGGAAAGCGGATACGTCCGCACTGGACGTTGAAGAACGATGTTTCCGTCGGCAGGTCGGCTTTGGCCGCCGCCCACGCCGTCTCGAAGACCGACGTAGGAACATCGCCCCAGTTGCGGATCGCGGCCCAGTACTGCCGGTCGATGAAGTCTGTGATCTCGTATTGCTGTTGCAGCTTCAGCTGCACCGGCGCCGGAAAGGATCCGGGCGCATCGCGCTGATAAAGGATCTCTTCCTGCGTCGCCCCCAGCGCCTCGCGCGCAGACGGCCCGTCCAGCGCCGTCAAGGCCTCGGCGAAGAACGGCGACACCGGCAGGCCGCCTACGGCGCCCTCGGCCGCAAACGCCTGGCCGCCCGCGTCCCAGGCGAAGAACCGGCCCTTGCGGGCATCCAGGGACGGCAAGGCGGCCGCCGTCTCGCCTTGCGGCAGAAGGAGTGAGCGGCCGAGGATGTCCCGATCCTCTTCGGCGATCCGCGTCAGGCGGTCCAGCGCCCGCTCCATGGCCCGCGGCTTGAAGCCCTGTGTATCCGGCAGGGCGAGCGATTGACGGCGAGCCGTCCGGCGAGCCAGCACCAGCACCGATCCAGCGGTCCAGCCGCCAACAGGCACCGCCGCGCCGTACAGATTGACCGTTCCGCCGCCGGTCAGGGGATCGCTGGCTGTCAGGAGATAGTCGCTGACCGGGCTGAGGGCCGGACCTTCCCGGCCCTCCACAAGAACGGTCGCCACCACGTCCGCAGGGTCGGCATAGGTCCAGCCCGTGGGAAACGGGCCGGTGGCCGTCCCGGTCAGCGTAAACGTCGAAATGGACGGCGCGGCGGTCGTGGTCATGCCCTACCGTCACGCGGGCGCAACGGGGGGTGGACGGGCGCGGCGCTGCCCGACGGCTAGTCCGCCCCGATCGCTTCGCTGGGGCTGATAAAGAACCGGGCGTTCTCGGCCTTCTCGACCCGCTTTTCGTACCGCTTCACGCTGCCCGGCGACGCCGCCTCCTGCAGCCGGAACCACACCAGATAGTCCAGCGCCGCCCGGGTATAGAACAGGTTGATCAGCGGGATATTGGCCTTGGCCGCTCCAATCAGCTTGGCCGGGATGTCCTTGATGTCGTCGGGATCCCCGCGCGTGGTCAGGTGGACAATGGACATCAGCCGCTCCAGCTCGCCGATGCTGGGCCCCATCATCGACCCGACGGTGAAGCCCAGTCCGTTCCGGTTCGCCTCGCCGAACAGCAGGTCGCCATAGATGCCCAGCCCGCCGCCTTGCAGCAGGCTGGCGATGAACAGGTCCCCGCCCTGGAACTTGCCGTCCTCGTCCATGAAGCCGCGCGGCTCGCGGCCCTTGACGATCTGTTTGGCCTGCAGCGAGGCATAGCCCAGCAGGGTGCTGGCCACGATGACGTGGGCGAGAAGGGCGACAGGCTTCTGGCCCGCATAGCCGCCCGCCGCCGGGACGACGTGGCGGCCCATGATCGCGGCGCTGAAGCTCCAGAACTGCGTCATCGCCCGCACGGCCTCGCCCCAGACGGTGCCCGGCCGGGTTCCGCGCGTGATCGCCACACGCTCGCGCGCCCGCGCCTCGGTCAGGGCGTCGTCCAGCACGCCGCCGACCATGGCCTGAAATCTGAGGCGCAGGTCCTCGCGCACCCGGCGCGCGCCCTCGGCCGTGGCGTCTTTGCCTGTCAGGCCGGCCCGCTTCAGCAGGTCCCGGTCGGTGATCCCGTCCAGGGCCTCGAACGTCCAGTAGCGGCGGCCTTCAGGCTCCGCGTTGTCCGCGACGGCCCCGGCGGTCTGCCTCAACGACTTCGCCTCCGGCCGGGCGGCCTCTGGCGCGATCAGGCCGCGTCGCGCCAGCTCCCAGTCGTCGGCGTCGATGCCGTACCGTTCCAGCGTCTCGCGCGTCCCGGCGTTCAGCGACGCCCACGGGTTCGAGGCCTCGGCCCCCAGATGCGCCGAATACATCTCGGCCACCCCGCGCCTCAGACCGTCCGACCAGGCCTCGAACAGATTGACCTTGTAGAACAGCCGTTGCGCTGATGCGGCCCACCCCAGCGGACCGTCCGCCGCATGGAAGCGGCCGGTCATGTGCGCCGCGGCCGATCGCGCGCCCACGTCCAGCAGGTCCGCCGCCGCCTTGCCCTCCGCGCCCTGCAACCGGACGATGCCCTTGAACGCCCCGGAATAGCCGTCCAGATAGCCGGCGCCCGCCCGCTTCATCACCTGGGCGGCCAGACTGGTGTCCGACAGGCCCGACAGCACCATCCCACCCAGCTTGGCCAGCGACTGCTGGACGCGGATCGACCGCCCGATGATGGCCAGCCTCAGGTTCTCTGGCGCGGATCCCGCCCCGGTCATCTCCTCGAACTCGGCCCGTCGCTGCGCGCTCATCAGCCGGTCCGCCGCGCCGCTGTCGCCCCGGCTGCGCGCCGCCGCGTGCAACTCGCCCACCTTGTTTGCGAACATGGCGTCGGGCGACGGCCCCCAGCGGTTCATCAGGGCCGCGTTCTTGGCCGCCCGTTCCAGCCCGCCCATGACATTGGCCAGCATAGAGCCGCGGCCGAACCGCTGGTGATAGTCGTACCACTGGTCCGGATGGCTGAAGTGCATGACCCGGTGTTTCGACACGCTGCGCGCCTTGGACGCTGGGGGGCGGAAATCCCCGATGTCGTCGGCCCCGCCCAGGATCTCGGACTTGCCCGACACGATGTCGAACCACATCCGGTACATCATGACCTCGCGCACGTTCGTCGCGTCGTCGATCGCCCCGCTGGCCTGCAGGGCCTTGGCGTCGTCCAGCCAGCCCTCGTCGAGGTCGCGCGCCTCGATCCCCTCGAACGTCTTGTCCGACAGCTTGGGCAGGGTGAAATCGCGCCACTCTCGGAACGCGCGGCGGCTGGCCCTCAGGCTGGCGCCCTTCATGTCCTTGATGGCGCCCAGCCCCCCGGCCTGGAACTCGCGCCAGAAGCCGCCCGCCACCCTCAGCCGATCATGGGCCTGCCGGGCGATATAGCCTTCGATCCGACCGATCCACGCCCCGGCGTCGTTCTGCATCAGCCGACCCTTCTCGGTCGCGGCGTTCAGGATCTCGGCGACCTTCAGGGCGTCGGCGTCGCCGGTCGGGGGGATGTCCTGCCCGTTCAGCCGCGCCATCTCGCGGCCCACGGCGCGCTCGAAATCATGGTCGACGCCGAACCCGCTCATCCGCTCCAGCAGGTCCGCCTCTCTCAGGCCCCGTTCGACATCGCCCCACAGGGCCACGGTCCGGGCCCGGCCCTCGGCGTCGACGCTGAAGGACCCGCCCAGCCCCTGTTTCTCGCTGCCGACGTTGAACGCCTTGAGCTTGTCGGCCTCGTCCCCGACAGCATCGCCCATCCCGGCCAGCAGGGCGTCGAAGTTGGCGCTGGCCCGCTGCGACGCGATCTTCAGCCGCCGTTCGGCCAGGCTCTCCAGCAGCCGCTCCTTCGTCAACTCGCCCGCCGCCTCGGTCATGGCCGCCTTGTCGAAGGCCTCGCCTCGCCGCTGCGCCTTGCGCAACAGTCGATCCAGCACGTCGTCGATCTGTTCGTCCGTGAAGGCGTCGCCTGTCGCCATGCGAACGGTCTGGTGGCAGGCGCGGGTCATGTCAGGGCTTCGGGGGCTGCAGGGTGATGACGAAGTCGGCGTGGATCAGGACGCCGCAGTCGCATTCGAACCCGCCGGGCTCGCGGATGCGCTGCACGCCGTCCGCGTCCTCGGCGAAGTCGAGGCTCCGCGTCAGCATGTGCGTTACGTCGCAGGCGGGACAGTCGAACTGGACCTGATCGGGGACGACGACCACGGCGGCGAGGGTTGCGGGGGCGTTAACAATTTTCATGACGTCCACCAAAGTGCCCGTCATGCGACAAGATCGGACGCAAGGCAGAAGGCGGCCGCGCGGATCGCCTCCGCCACGGTGGACGGTTCTGTGGACTTGTCGAACGTTGGCATGTCGATGCCGTTGGCCTGCGCCAGCGCCTCGGTGTCCGCCAGCAGTGCCTTCAGCTCCGGATCGTCGGCGATGAGCGCGGCCAGCCGGGCCTCCGGTGTCAGCCGGCCGCCAACGTCCGCAGCCGGTGCGCGATCGCCTTGCCGTTCGCTCGCTCCGCCGGGTCGTTCGACGACGGGTTCAGCCGGTCGAAGGTCGAGGCCAGCAGGTTCAGCCTCTCGCGTCGTCCAGGCGGGCTCTGTTCCGCCGGCGTAGGCGAGGCCCCTTTGCCCTTCGCCTTCGGCAAGGGCGTAGCGGTTGCGGAGGGTTTCGAGGAAGGCGCGGCCATCGGGTTGAACTCCAAACAGATCGGGTCCGGCGGGCGTCGCGGCCGCGCCTCGGGCATAGTCTTTCAGGGCCTCGGCGATCCGGTCGGCCGCGCGTGGCTTCGTCATCGCCTCGTCGCGGAACATCAGCCGGATCAGAGCCTCGGTCTCGGGGCTGATCGCCTCGCCGCCGAACATGTCCGTCTGGCCCAGCCGGTCGCGGAACAGCTCGCCCACGCTCATGCGCGACGCCCGCGCTTCCCGCACCAGGGCGACCGCGCCCGTCAGGTTCTCGGTGATGTCCAGCCCGGCCGGCGCCTCGGCCCGCATCCGCGCCCAGGCGGGGGCGGCGTCGGCCAGGGCCTGACCGATGCCGCGCACATTGGCGTCGGCCGTCTCGAACAGCGCCGCCGTCAGCGCCTCGTCGCCATAGGCGCGCTGTACCAGCGCCGCCTGCACCCGGGCCTTGCCCGACAGGCTCAGCGCCCCGGCCGCGTCGGTCAAGGCGTTGGCGTCGTTCGGCGCCACCCGGGATACGAACCCCTTCAGGAAAGGCCGGTTGCCGGCGGCGAAGGCGTCGTCGCCGTCGATCAGGCCCAGGGTGTCGGCGTCCAGCCGCCGCGCATCCGCCTTCGCCTGCTCCACGGGGCTGAAGCCCTCGGTCTGGCTGACGTTCAGCTCCCGCGCCATGTCCGCCCGCCCGGCGCCCGTCATCGGCTCCGACCGCATCCGCACCAGCACCGGCCGCTCGAACCCCGCCGTGTCGATCCCCTGCCGCGCCAGCTCGGCCTGGTACCGGCCCCACGCGTCCGTCCCGGTCATGGCGCTGCGCCTCAGGGCGATGGTCCGTCCGTTGCCGCTCTCGACCAGTCCGTCCGGGCTGACGATCGGCGCGCCCCCCGACGCGGCCTTGTCGCGCATCAGCAGGGCGGGGTTCAGATCCCGCTCGAGATTATAGTTCTCGGCCTGCGACCCCGCACGCGCCCGGTCGCGCGGCTGCAAGGCGGCGGGATAGGCGGCCTCGGGGTACAGGTCGTCGGTGTGGCTGGTTTTCAGGTCGCCCAGCTCGACGACGGCGAACCGCACCGGAATCTCCGACCCGCGCCGCGTCACCGCCGCATCGGCTTCCAGCCAGCGCCCCCGGATCGACGGCACGGCGCTGGCCTCGTCCAGCGCGTCCAGACCGTTGCGCGCCAGCATGGCGCCCAGATCGACCGGCGCGTCCGCCGCGATGGCTTCCAGGCTTTCGGTGAACGCCCCCACGCGCTCGTTGTCGGTCAGGCCGTCGGTCGGGCGAGGAGGGCGGGGCGGGGTCAGGTCCTCGATCGACGCCCCCGACTGGTCGCCGCCCTGGCCGAACTTGCGCCGCCACTTCCCGGCGAACTGCCCGGCCGTCATGTCGGCCCGCCCGCCGTTCAGGCGGATGGCCGCATCCGGATCGGCCACGCCGGCCGCCCTCAGGGCGTCGACCGCCGGACGGTTCGGATCGCGCAGCAACTCGAACGCACCGCCCTGGCCCTGCTGGTGGGCCAGATACAGCTCCCACTCCTGCGGCTCGCGCCCCAGCTGGCGGCGCAGGCCGGTGCGGTTCTCGGCCAGCAGGTCGATGCCGCGGCTGACGTTCAGGCTGGCGTCGAACGGATCGCCGCCGCCCATCCGCCGCCATGCGCTGCCCCTGCCAGTCAGAAACTGGAACACGCCCGAGGCCGAACTGGCCGGATTGTCCGCTCGCGGGTCCAGGCCACTCTCGATCTCCGCGATGCGCAGGGCTGTCGCGGGGTTCTCGCCCCGACGGCGGGCGGCCTCACCGATCAAATCCGCGACCCGCGCGGCGGATCCCGTGCGCCGCGCGGCGGGCGCTCGCGTCGGCGCAACGGCCCCGACGCTGCCGCCGATCACCCCGCCCAGCGCCGTCCCGAAGACGATATTCCTCAAGGCGTCGCCGCCGGTGTAGTCCTCGCCGGTGCTCAACCGCGCGCCGGCGTTGATCGTCTCGGCCGCGACGCCCCCGGCCAGGCCGTCGATTACGCCCACGGCCGCGCCACGGGCGATATTCGCGCCTCGCGACCCTTGCGCCGCGACGCCCAGGCCGCGCACGGCCGCCGATCCGCCGCCGATGAACCAGGTCGGCAGCATAACCGGATCGGTGGCGCCGCCGATCACCGACGCCCCGATGCTGTCCAGCGCGCTCAGATCGGCCCGCGCGGCCGTCTCCTCGCGGAAGCGACGCAACGTCGCCTGCCGGTTCATCTCGGCCGCACGGGTCTCATTCACCGGTTCGTCGAACTTCAGATGGCCCTCGACGCCATAGCGCTCATTCGCCTGCTCCGGCGTCAGGCGGTTGGCGTATTGCTCGCCGAAGACCCGGGCCTGCTGATCATCGAAGGCGCGCCGGTTGTCCGACTGGATGAAGCCCAGCACGCGGTCGGTGACCTGGCTCTCCTCGAACAGGGCGCGGCGGCCCTCGCGCGCCGAAACCTCGCCCGTCTCGATCAGCGCCGTCAGGTCGGCGTCCGACGCGGTCTGAGCGTTCTGGCGAAACGGATCTTGCATGGCGACAGGATCCCCCTGCCGAAACGGGGGGTGGACGGAACGCCCTAGTTGAAGCCGAAGCGGCCGCTGCGTCCGGCCTGCCGCGTGCGCGCCAGCTGCTCCCACGTCCGGGTCACGTCGCGGCCGTCCGCCCCCCGAACGCGCACGTTCCGGCCTTGGGCGTCGGGGATCACCAGTTCGACGCCGCTGTCATCGGCCATGTTCCGCCAGGTCGCCGCCTCGCGGACCCTGTCGGCATACAGCCGGCGGCTCTGCTCGGGCGTGTAGCGCGTGCTGGGCGGCGCATACAGGTTGGCGCCGTCGCGCTCGATCAAGCCCCGCACCACCTCGCGCGCGCCCTCTCGCACCGGCCGGACCTCGAAACCGGACGAGGTCGGCAAGGCCCAAGTGTCCTCGAAATCATAGGCGTCGACCATTGGCGCGGTCGCGGTCTTCACCGCATCCGCGACCGTCGCCCCGCGCGACACCATCCCATAGGCCAGCACCTTGGCCGCCTCGACGGCCGCCGGTCCGCCGCGCTCGCTGCCCAGCGCCGCCATATAGGGCCCCATGGCCTCGCGCAGACCGCTGTCCAGATCGTCGCGGGTCGCCTTCTCGGGCACGGCCGTCGTCGGGGGAATGTTCCGGCCCCGAGCGTACTGGGCAAGGCGAGAGGGCGAGGAGGCATAGGCGGTCAGGGCGCCCAGGTCGGCCGGCTTCAGCCCCGCCTGCTGCAGCTCCCTCAGCACAGCGGACTGCAAACCGCCGAACAGCGCCGCGCGCGCGCCAAGGGCGGCCAGGGCCTCGGCCGGCGCGCCGTCCGCGTCCAGCTGCCCCACCCACGCCTCGGCCGTGGCGCTGTCCAGCACCCTGTGCGACCGCGACGGGATCCCGCCGCTGGTCTGGGCCGTCAGCGTGGCCCGGGCATAGGCCTGGGCGGTCTCGGCCGACGGCTTTGCAGAGAAGGCGCGCCAGCGGTCGCGCACCCCCTCGGCCACACGGTCGCCCGGCCCCACGGGCGTCGCCGCCCACGCCGCCGGATCGGTTCTCAGCCGGCGATCCTGCTGGATCATCTCGCCGGCCAGCTCCAGCGCACGCGCGCCCACGGCCGTCTTCGCCTCGCCCTGCAGCCGCTCCAGCTCCGACGCAACCTGATCGGCCGTCATGGTCCGCATTCGCGCCATCAACGGCCGCACCGACAGGGCCGCCTGCTGGTCCGTCTGGACCGACACGGCCAAAGCGTCGCCGCCGATCAGCCGCGCGCGCGTCACCAGCCCGGCGTCCGGCTGGCCGCCGGTCAGGATGTTGCGGATGTCGGCCGGGACCTGGGCTTCCAGATCCGCCGCCGCCTGAGCGTCTTCGATGACGCCGTTCGCGCGGGCGCTCTTGACCGCATCGCGGGCGCGCTCGATCTGGCGGGTGTCCATCCAGTCATAGGCCCCGGCCTCGATTTCCTTTTCGACCGCGTCGTACTCTCCGGCCTCGATGCGACTGGCGATCGCCGCATCCATGGCCGCCTGACGTCCTTCCAGCGCCAGCTTTGATCGCAGGCTCGCAGGGGCGGCGGCCAGGATCGGCGCGGCCTCGGCGTCGAACCGCTGCGCCACCGCAGGATCCCGACGCGCGCGGTTCACCAGATCCTGCAGACCCTGCGACACCGTCGTCATGGTGCCGGCGTCCCGGCCCTCGTCCTCGGCCGCCATGGCCTGCGCCTGCAGCGTCGCCTGTTTCGACAGCAGCATGGGCCGCAACCGGTCCGCGACGTTCGGCGGCAGGTCGGTCAGCACCGTTTCCTGCGCGGCCGTGAAATCGCTCATCAAGCCGTCGGCGAACCCCGGCGTGGCGCCGTCCCAGGCCTGACGCCGCGCATCCTCGCGCGTATCGAAATCCTTCTGAAACGCCATAAGCGCCTGGACGGCCGCCGCCTGGTCCGCCGCATCCCGGTCCGCCGCCGATCGGCGGCCCCGCGTCTGGACCTCGGTCGCTATGGCCTGCGCCCCGACGCGGACGCGAAGGTCGCGGGTCTGCCGGGTCAGGCTGTCTCGCACCCCGTCGGAAACATCTTCCCGCGCCAGCAGCGGCGCAACATGGGCGTCGAACGCCGCCAGCTCGCGCTCGGCATAACCCGGATCCCGCCCGTCATAGGCCTCCGCCCTCAGACCGGCGTCCAGCGCCCAGGTCTGCTGGCTCGCCTCGACCTCCCGCGCGGCAACCTGATCGTCGGCCTGTTTCCGGGCCTGATCGTATCGCTCAACCTCGCGCGCTGCGCCCTGCAGGGCGTTGCCGATGCTGGTGAAGTCGACGGTCGTCCCGCGACTGACGGCTCCGTTCGGGCCCGGCTGCTCGATCGACTGGGGAAGTTTCGCGGCCATCTTCAGTATCCCCCGCCACGACGGGCCTGCGCCGCCTGTCCGGCGGCGCCCAGAAAGCTCGTCCCCGCCTCGATGAACCCGGCGGTCAGATCCGCGACCGCCTGACGCTTCGCGGTCACAGCGTCGTTCTTCAGCGCCACCGACGCGCTCAGGCCGTCGCGCACCGTCTGGCGTGCCCGGTACATGCCCTGGCGCGCCAGATCGTCGATCACGGCCAGCGCCGATCCCTGCAGGCCTCCCCCGCCCGATGCGGCCGCCAGCGTCGCCGCGCGGGCGCCGATCCTGTCGCTGTCTTCCAGCTGGATCGAGGCCTGAACCCCCGCTTCCTGGCGGGCGTTCCGCGCCGCATAGCCCAGGGCTTTCGCCTTCGCCTTGCCCGCCCGATAGCCGCCGAGGCCCTTGAATATGGACCCCAGCGCCTGAGCCCCCGCCGCCAACAGAACCGGCGCCACCATCAGAACACTCCCCCGAATAGCCAATAATCGGACCCGTCAGGCCCGAAACCCTTCATCAGACCCTCGCGCTTCAGGCCAAGAACCTCGGCGAACGAACACGCGCCCAGAGCCGTCGGCCAGTCGCCCGCCGCCGCCGGCGCCCGCACCGTGACGTCCACGCGCCGCGCGCCGGTCTCGCGGATCATCGACCGGAACGCGGCCCGGATCATGACCCAGCCGCGCGGGCTCAGGTCGCTGGCGAACAACCAGCCGGTGAACCGACCATGGCCGTGCGGCTCCAGTCCGCCGCACGCCAGAGGCTTCGACCATTTCCGGGCGCCGTCGGTCAGGGTCCAGCACGGCCCCACGATCCGCTCCGGGCCGAACAGCGGTTCCCCCGCCAGCCGATGCTCCAGTGCGAAATCCGGCCGGGCGTCGATGCGCAGGGGATCGGTGGGCGAGAAGGCGCGCAGGGTCAGATCGCCGGGACCGACGAACGGCCAGAGCGGCGCGCCGCCCGCCACGCGGTCAGCCCAAGCCACGGCCTTATCCATCGACGTCCGCCGTGGCGCGGATCGAATGGATGACCAGGTCGAACCCGCTGTCCGTCTGCACGAAATAACGCCGGTCGCGGCTGGCCCCGCCCAGCAGGGCCGATCGCCACGTCTGGCGGCGGACGACGGGCCCGTCCACGTCGCCCGGCTCGCGGCTCAGCAGCCGGTCGGTCAGGCTGTCGCCCTCCTCTCCGACGGTTCCGGTCTCGGCCGTCCCGGCTTCCAGGACGATGTGTACATGCTTGTAGTTGACCAGCCTTCCAGCGGTGGAACCCGGCCCGGCCAGCTCGGGCGGCAGGCCCTCCCAGCGGCTGAGAAAGGGCAGTCCCGCATAGATGGCCGCCGCAGTGGTGTCCGAGGGCAAGAGCGCTTGCCCCCCGCTGCTGACGGACCGGTCGCGATACTCACCCCAGCCTTTGCCGGGAGCGACGGCGGCGATGGCGCCCGTGGCCGCCATAAGGGTGACGGTCTCGTCCGCCAGATGATCCAGCCCATCGACGCCGGTCGTCACGGCGCCGGCGTACCGCTCCGCCGCATCGAGGAACAGACGCTCCTCCGGATCCGCCAGCCTCAGGATCAATCGCTGGATCGCGTCGGCCTTCTGTCTGCGGACGATCATGATCAGTCGGGGCCGTCCGTTTCGTCCGGGGACGACGCAGCTGCTCTCCAGCACCATCCCGCCCGCAAGCGGCTGCTCCGGCGTCGGAGGTGTCCGCGCCCCGATGCCCTGGCGGTTCCAGCCCAGCACGTTCTGCTCGGCGTGATAGGTCATCGACGCCTGACCGCCGTCGGCCAACCTGACCCACAACAGGTTCATGGGCTGTTTCAGCCACGTCAGCTCGGCCAGGCCTCGCCCGGTGATGTGCCCGGCGACCACGCTCAGATCGCCGGCGCTCAGTGTCTGGTCGGGGGCGACCCCGACGAACCTCAGGGTCTCGCCGCCGGCGGCCGCGAAGATCACCGTGTCATGGGCCAGCACCGGCATGACATCGACGCTGCCGTACTCGCCGACCGGGCGGGCGACGCAGCCGGCCGGGCTGATCGGATCGTCGACCGTTGCCCCGCTGATCAGGTATTCGCCGTCGGTCGTCCCGGCCATCAGGAAGGTGGTGCCTGCCAGCCAGACGATGCGGTTGCGCTCGTCACCGACGAACCGGCGCACCGCGTCGTCGTCGACGACCCGCCCCGTGCCCAGTCCCGGCTTGAAATCCAGCGCGGACGGTCGGAACCCCGCGGTCCGGGTGAAGTCGATGGCGTCTGGTTCGCTCGCGGGCGCCGCCATGGCCAGCCGCTCCTCGCGCACGGCCGGCGGCGCGGTCGGCCAGCCTCTGACGTCGGAATAGGCGCCCTCGGCCCAATAGCGCGTTCCCGTCTCCAGCCCGTCCGGCAGGCCCGTCAGGGCCTGGGCCGTGGCGCTGTATCCTCCGGACGTGGACAGGATGCGCAGCACAGCCGCGCCGTCGCTCACATGGGCCCACAGCACCTTGCCGTCCGAAACGGTGCCGCTGTCATGAACGGGCGGTGTGTTGCCCCCGTCGTCGGCTGAGCCCACCCGTTGATAGATCCGGCCGTTGGACAGCCGCTGGGCGCCGTTTGGAATGTTTTCCTCTCCCGGCTCCCACGACAGGATGCCCGGGTTGCCGTCGTTGGCCCTGAGGCGGAACAGCGCGCCCACATGGGTCACGCTGAACAGGGGTTTGTTGCTGTTCAGCAGCGTGCCGTCGAAGGTCAGGATATGATCCTCGTCGCCGTTCTCTCCGCGCCAGGGACCGTCGATGAAGACCGTCGGCGCCAGCGTCCAGGACACGTTCGACTGCCGCGTCAGCGTGTGGCTACGCAGGCCGTCGCGGTGCGTGAAGAAGACGGCGTCGCCGATCTGACGCCATCTCAGGCCCTCCAGCTGGGCCGCCGTCCAGGGCGAGGCGAACTCGACGAAGCCGCCAACGCCGGTCGGCACGCGCTCGCCGTCGACCGTCCAGGGCCGACAGTAACCGTCGCCGAACTCCAGAAAAAGCGCGTCCGCGCTCGACCGGCGGAACGGCACGAGGCGAGAGGCCCTGTCGGCGAACTTCGGTTGTCCGACCATCCACGTCCCCGGTCGACGACCGGTCGGACCGACGACGCGGCCGATCATGTTGAAGCCCATGACGCAGCCCTTGCTGAACTGCGCCAGATCGCTGCGCGCCCACGCATCCGGGCCCAGCTCACCGACGTTGAAGGCGTTCTGAAACCCGGTCTGTCTGCTCATGCCCCGATAGTCGGCCTGCCCAAACGGGGGGTGGACGGATGCTTACAGCGCGCCCGCTCTCAGCTGGGCGACGCGATCGACAAGCATCACGTCGTCGGCGCGGGCGTCCTGACCATCGGTGCCCATGGCCGCCAGAATGGCCTGGTCCGCGAGTTTTCGAAGCTCCAGCGCACGTTCGGTGGATCCGCCGATCGGCCGCGCCGCGCGGGCCGCCAGCTCGAACGTCACGGCGTCCGCGACATTGGCGTCCAGAGCATCCGCATCCCGGCGCTTGACATAGCTGATGTTGATGGCTCCCCCCTCCGTCGCCCGCAGGATGGGCGCTGCGACGCCGTCGGGTCGTTGCCAGACGCCTCGTTCCCAACCGCTGACGCGCGCCACCTCCCAGAAGCGCAGCGCTCCCTCCGGGGCCAGATAGGAGAACGGGAAGCGCCAGTTGGCGGGAATATGGGGGCTGGGGGTCAGCGTGGTGTATTCCAGCGCGCACAGCCAGCCATAGCGCACCAGCACCGCGTCGATCGCCGGCTGAAGGTGCGGCAGGATCTTCACCACGCGGCTGGGCGGCGGATCGCCGCTGATCGACGCGACCGTATCCTCCCCCAGCTGCACGAGGGCTCCGTTGATCAGCAGGGTGGCGGCGTCCGACATGAGGTCTTCCTGAAATGACAAGGGGCGGGAGAGGCGGCGACCCCTCCCGCCCCCGATGCGGCGCGCTGTTAGACGAGCAATCCGGCGAGCGCGCCGATGGGGCGGCCCCTTACTGGGGCGAACCGTAGATCGACCAGGCGATAGTCCCGGCGCCGGGATTGCCGCCCTTCAGGGTGGCGCGCAGTTCGGCACGGCTGCCATCGGCCTTGGTGGCCTCCTTGGCGGCGCGAGCGGTCGCGTATCCGGCGAGCTGCCACAGAGGCTTGCGCCGGTTGGCGATGGCCACGGATTTCAGCAGCGAGACCGAGCCGGCCGCCGTAGCGACATCCTGGGCGGCGATCAGGCAGTCCGGATCGAGCGCAACGCCAACGTCCAACGTGATGGAGGTGCCCATGTCGTCGAAGTCGATCGTGGAGATCGCGTCGAAGCGCGTGGTCCAATCCACATAGCCGAGGCTGATGTAATCGTCCTGGGCGACGTCGCCGGTGAAGTAATCGCTCAGGATACGGGCCACGCGGCCGTTGCAGAAGTAGGGGTCGGTCAGCGAGCCAACCGCGCCGCTGTTCGCGGCGTGGGCGGCTCCGAGGATAGCGCCGATGAAGCGGGTCATGGGTGTCTTCCCTTGTCATCACAGCGGCCTTTCAAGGTCCGCGGGCCTTTCGGCCAATCAGGAGAATGGGCCGATCCTTCAAGACCGGCCCGGTTCAGCAGTTAGGCCAGGTCCTTGACCTCGATGCCGGCGACGCCTTCGTCCCAGCCGCGCGCGGCGCCGTGTTCGGACCGGTAGTAGGCCCAGGGCGTCATCGACTTGTCGGCCCGGCGGACGATGTCCGCTTCCTGCAGTTCGCGGGACCGGTACTGCATGACGCGATCGACCCACATCGGCAGGATGTAGGTGTCCGCCGACCCGGCCTTCAGCGGCACATCGTCATCAAACACGAAGTCGATGCCCCAGAGATGGGTCAGCTCGCCGCTTTCGAGCCGCTTGGCCGACGCGTAGTCGCTGCTCGTGGTGGGGATGGTCGTCAGCAGCTGGGTCAGATCGTCCTCGCGAAGGGCCAGCTTGATCTTCGCACCCTGCATGAGCTTGAGGATCTTGGTCTTCCGGATGATGGCGCGCGCAGCCAGGATTTTGCCCAGCGTGATGGGGAGAGCGCCCGAAGCGGGGACAGCCGAGACTTCCAGCGTGTGCATGCGGGTACGGCTGGCGACATCGATGATCTTTCCAGACGGGAAGTTCAGGATGTCCTCGCCATGCTCGCCGATGCGCGCGGGCGCAAAGAAGCTCTCGCGGATCTTCGTGTCGATCTTGCGGAACTTGCCGGCCCGCATCGAGGACATGACCATATTGGTCGGGTCCTGCAGCTGGTGCACCTTCTGAACGGTCTCGATGAACTTGCCGTCGTGGTATTGCTTGAAGAAACCGACGCGGCGCGTCATCTCCAGCAGACCCTCGGGGCTGTCCGGTACGACGGTGTCGATGTCGGTCGGATCGGACGTGCCGATGGCGTCGACGTTGAACGACTTGCCCTCTTCCGAATAGGCGAGGTCGCTATCGACGTGAGGCAGGTAGATGCTCTCGGTTTCCTGAGGCACCATGCTCAGGTTGGAGCGGAAGCCGTCAACGTCGGCTTGGGTAATTTGTGAATAGTCCATGGGCGCGCGCGCTCCTGCATTCGATGAAACGGGTCTGGTTTTTCATCGGCTGCAGTCTCGGCCTGTTGCCGTGCGTGCCTGACGATGCGCTCGTCTGGGCGTCGTCTCCGGGCTCCGGCGCTTGCGCGGTCTCCGGCGAAGAGAATGGTTAACGGCTGAGGTGATTTGCCCCAGCCGTCAACCGCTATTTCTAGCTGACAGCGTCCGGGCGTTTTTCGCCGCGTTGCTGCGTCAGCAGAGCAGCGCGTTCAGCCAGGACCGCCGCATGTTGCGGATGCCCTTTGGTGTTCAGCGCCGTCATTTTCTCCCTGTCCGCGTAGAAGGCGTTGAGGGCCGCCTTGGCGGCTGCGGGCGTCAGCTGCCTCGTATCGCCTCCTGCATTCCCGCCGCCCGGCGCTTCCGGTTCGGCCATCTTGCCGACGGCGTGGGCGAGGATGCGGGCGAGGGTCAGGTTCGAGCCCAGCTTCGTCTCCAGCTCGGCCGCCGCCTCCTCCGCCGCCGCCGCCTTCGCCGCCGGATCCTTGATGTGGCCCAGGCTGGCGTCGATGCCTTCGCGGATCAGCTTGCCGATGGCCCGGACGTTGCCGTCATAGGCCGCGCCCTGTTCCTTCTTCAGCGTCGTGGTCACTTCCTCGGACAGGGCGACCAGTTCGGCCTTTTCGGCCTCGGCCGCCTTCTGGCCCAGGCCGTTCAGGGTGTCGATCACGGCCGCCATCTGCGCAGGCTGGAACTTCGCCTTGCCGCCCAGCTCGCGCAGGATGCCTTCCAGCTCCGGCGTGTCCGCCGCCGCCTCGGGCGCCAGGGCGATGGCGTAATCCTTCGGATCCTCGGGCACGCCCAGGGCCTTATGGATCGGCGCCCAGTCCTCGGGGGCCTGGTCCTGCGGCTTCGACGGGATCTTCAGCAACTCGGCCGCCGTCGCGCCCTTCAGCTTCGTCAGATGCTGGTGCGCCTGGGCCAGGTCGTCTACCGACTTGTACCCGCGAAACAGCGGATCCTCGGCCAGCGCCTTGGGCAGCTTGTCCTGCCAAGGCGCATCGTCGGTCGTGGTCGTGGTGGTAGAGGCGTTCGGGTCAGCCTGGGTCGTCGAAGCCTTGGGGTCCGACGACTGGGTCGTCTGCGCCGCCGGTGAAGTCGTCGTCGCCGAAGTCGACGCGGGGTCCGCCGTCGTGGTGGCGGTCGTTCCGCCCGTATCCGTGCTCATAGTCTGCTCCTTCAAGCGTTTGGGTCAGGCCCGCCGCCGCGATGGCGACCGGGTCGAAGCCGGCCAGATTGGCCATGGTCAGCACGGCGTAGCCGCGCCCGTTCTTGTGGTTGCTCTCCAGCGGGGTCTCGGCCGCGCGGGCGGCCCCGATCTCGCCGATGGTCGTCAGGGCGTGCAGCAGGACGACCCGGCCCAGCGCGGTGCCGAACGTCATCCGGTACGCCTCGCCGATGGCAACCGGATCGCCCCGCCGCACCTCGGCGATCAGCCGCGCGCTGTCGAACCCGCGTGCGGGCTCGAGTTCCGGGGTGTCGTCGGCGGCGTCGGTCATCGCGCGCTTTCGTGCTCTGACAGTCGCGCATTGTGCAGGAGGACGATCTTGCTGACGGTTTGGTGGATGCCCTCGGCGTCGCCGAAGTGAGCGATCTGCTCACCATGAAGGTCGAATGGCCCCGTCACCGCGCAGATCATGGAACCCCTGTCAGGGCCGCTTCCAAACCAGCGCTCGCGCCACTCCTTGCGGCCCAGCGCGATGCTGTCGCGACAACTGTTGGCCTCGATCACATATGCGGAGATGTCGTCGATGTGCAGGGTGACGGTTTCCGCATTCGCCTCTTTGGCTGCATCGATCGCCTGATCCACCCGGATCAGGGCTCCGACCAAGCCCATGCGGTCAGTTCGGGGTAACTTCAGCTTGCTCAAGGCCTGTCTCCTTCATTACGCCGCCATGCGGGGTTGCTGTCCGGCGTTCTCGATCGAGGCCATGCCCTGGCCGGCGTCGCGCAGCGCGGTCGCCTCGGCGGTCATGGTCTCGTTTTCCTGCTGCTGGGCCTGCGCCTCGGCGCGCGCGGCGGCCTTCTCGGCCACCACGGTGCGGCTGTTGATCATGCCCGGGGCGTTGCCCAGGCTGTCGTTGATCGTGCGCAGCACCTCATGCACGGCGACGATGTCGCTGGCGGTGTCGTCGAACTGTTTGGCCGTCGCCGCGGCGTCCATCAGCCTCAGGGCGCCGTCCACCTGGGTCAGCATCTGCGCCTTGGCCAGCGGCCCGGCGTAATCCCAGTCGACATCGACGGCCGACAGGGCCGGCGGCGGCGCGGGAACCAGATCCTCCTCGATCAGGGCGGACAGGCCCCGGTCGGCGCCCTTGCCGAACAGGTCGCGGTCGAACGCCGGGACCAGGAACGACAGGGCCCGCGTGCGCAGGTCGCGCCGTTCCCGGATCTCCTCGGCCGTGACGTTGGCCGCATCCCTCAGATTGGTGAAGTTGCCGAAGAACACCTTCTCGATATTGTCCGTCAGCCGCTCGCACCGGCGCTCGGCCCAGCTGGGGTCGCCGGCCACGTCCATCTTCTGGACGGCGTCCTTCATCGACTGGAAGCCCAGGTTGACGGGGTCGTAGGTGTTCACCGCGCCCGGGCGCCGGTCCAGCCGGTTGCCGAACAGGCGCGTCGGGGCGAACGACACCGGGTCGTTCAACAGGTCGATGGCCCGTTCCATCCCGCCCGAGAAGTGGTTCAGGGCCATGGCGTCGGGCAGGGCGTCGAACCCCAGCCCGGTGCGATACGGACTGCCCTCCCAGGCGTCCATTCCGGCCACCTGATAGGGGAAGCTGTCGTACCCTTCCTCCTTGATCTCGAAGAAGTCATGACCGGGCAGCAGCGTCAGGCTGGCGAAGGGTTTGTTGGTCGCCACCGCGCCGGCCACGCCGCCGTCGCGAGGCTGGACCAGGTGCAGAACCTCGACCTCCGTCCGGGCCTTGGCGTCATCCTTGGCCAGCTCGGCGATCTTCGGGTGATCCAGCGCCAGCGGATAGGTCTGGACCAGCCGCCAGACAGGCAGACGCCAGCGGCGGAACAGGGTGTCGACCTCGTCGGCCTCGTTCCGCATCCACCAGCAGCTGCGCAGCGGCATGTGCTGATAGCGCGGGCCGAAACCGCGCTTGCGGCCCGTCCACTGGACGCAGTTGCCGAACGCCAGGAACTCGAGGCCGCACCGCACCGTCGCCGGCACGAACCCGGACTGGGGCAGCATCTGCGCATCGAAATACTGCCAGCGCAGATCGTCCAGATAGTCGCGGCTGGCGTCGTCCAGCTCCAGCTTCCGGCCATCCGGACCCTTGGTCCAGATCGCGCGACCGCTCAGCGCCATGCCCCGGTTGACGTTCGGGGCGAGAAAGGGCGCGGTGACGTCGATCGCATAGGCGACGAACAGGGCCGCCGCCTGTTTCAGGTTCTGGCGCGGCGTGTTGGTCACGATCCGGCGCGCGCGGCGCACCACGGGCTGGGTCGCCGTCACCGTGAAGTTGGTCGACGGATAGAAATAGTCGCTGACCATCTGCCAGCCGGGCTCGAACGCACGCCGCTGCTGCTGGCTGTCCTCCCAGCTATTGCGGATGTTCCGCCCGCGCTTCGAAAGGGTCGGCATGGCGGCCGTCATGTCAGCCCACGCCCGTCAGGGTCGGCGCAGGCGCCGCCGTGGCCGCCGTGGCGACGGCTTCGCTCAGGAAGGTCGAGGCCCTCCCGCCCGTCGCCAGGCGCTTCTTGCGGACCTGGTCGATGCGGTTGGCCGTATCGGCCGGATCGACCGGACGAGGCGGGGCGGCGACCTTCTGACGGCGGAGAAAGCTCATGCTCGCACCATCGTGCGGGCGAAACCGGGGGGGGACGGGTCAGTCAAAGACCACCTCGACCACATTGCTGGCGCCGGGGCTGTCCAGACCCATGGTCGGCAACAGCCCGGCCCGGTCCTCGATCCCCTCGCCGCCCAGGCACATGTACTCACAGGCCTCGCCCACCGATGAATACTCGTTCTTCTTGGCCGAGGTGGAGGTGACGTTGGCCTTTTTCGGGTAGTGAAAGCCGCCGTTCAGCGCCGTGTTCAGCCAGACGCACGACGGGTCAGACAGGAAGCCGCCCCGACGCTTCAGCGGCCGCGCCAGCGCCGTCCGCCTCAGCTTCGTGTCGTTCGATGGCGCCGGAACGGTCGTGATGCGCGTCCGCTGCTGCAGCTCCCCGATCCACGACAGTTGCTTGTTCATGGTCGAGCGGCTCTTGCCGGCCGGGTCGGCGACGATGATCGCCCGCTTGCAGCGCGGGAACCGGGTCTTCATCGTGCTCAGGATCGCATCGGCAAAGCCGATCACGTCAAGCTCGCCGTCAGGCGCGTCCTCGGCCACGACCTCGGCGAACACCCGCCACTGGCCGAACAGGCTGCGCTGGCCGAACACGGCCGCACCCTTGAAGTCGACGTCGACGCCGATGATCACCGCCAGTTCGGGATCCGGCTCCATGGTCTGAGGGCTGACGTGGGCAGTCTCGTCGAACGCCCCGTGCACCGGCGTCCCCATCCGGCCGTAGGTCAGCTTGCACTGCAGCAGGCGGGCGACGTCGTGGGCCTCCATCCGGGCGGCCATGGACCGGTAGTAGTAGGGGTCGATCTTGGCCAGGTTGGCCTTGTTCTCCGCACCTGGGTGAAAGCCGTCGGCCGTGTCGGGGTCGTAGCCCGGCGGCTGTTTGTGCAGGGCGAAGCTGTTGTCGTTCGCGGCGCTGTAATAGTCCTTCTGGAACCAGCTGCCGATCGTCGGCGTGTTCGCGTCGCCCCAGACGCCCATATAGGCCTTGCTGGGCGGATTGTCGGGCCGGTCGTCGGGCTCCGGATAGCGCCCTACCCGGTTGGCGCAGTACGACAGGATGCTGGACTGCACATGGGTGTCCACCTCGGGCAGCCAGAAGGCCGTGCATTCCTTCCCCCGGAAGAACTCGTCCAGGTCGACGTCCTGCACCGCGCGAAAGCGCACCTCGACCTCGACCGGGCCCAGACCGTCCGGACCCGCCCCCAGCATCTGGAACACATGGTCGGCCGGGTCGCCCTTGGCCCCCTTCCACGAGGCCCGCGTGCCGTTGTCGTTCGCCGGGTTCTCCTTCACCAGCGGCTGGTCGGTCTCCTTCACGAAGACTTTCAGATACGACGGGATCACGCTGTCCCAGGCGATCCGGTACGTCGGGCAGACCACATAGATGCGGGCTCGACGCCACCCGTCACGCGGACTAGGGTGCTGCCAGAGAGCAGTCCGGAGACAGCGGCGCGCCGCGGCAATCGTCTTGCCGCCGCCCGTTGGCCCCACAATGAAAGCAAGCTGCGACCGGTCGAACTCGAACCGGCGCGCGACCGGCCCGGCGAAGTTCCACGCCCGGCGTTCGACCTTCGCAACCGCAGACATCCGAAACCCTCACCCTGACCCTTCGCGTCGGAATGAGTTTCGGCCGTGCCCAAACGGGGGGTGGACGGGGCCTGAGGGCGAGAACCTGCCGGAAGGACACCCCACCTGAAAACCGGGGCCGCCCGAAAACGGGGGCGGGGGGGTCGCGAAGGGGGCAGGGGGTCCGGCGGCAGGGGGATGCGCCACTGATTTCTGATCAGCGGCGCTCAGCCATCAATCGTCCGCGTTATCAACGCCTTGGCTGTCGTCTGGTGACTTTGGTTCGGTGACTTGCTCGCCTTCGATCACGCTAACCTGTTGATAATCCAGCAGATCGGGCGGCGTGTCCCACTCGCCTGCGCCCTCGCCGTCGCCGGCCGCCGTGCCCGCCTCCATCGGGATGGCGACATAGGTGTGCGTCGGCGCGTCGCCGTCCTTCGGCGCTTCCTTCGTCGCCAGCTTCTGGTGGATGTAGGGCAACAGGTCCGCCCGCTCCCGCTGCATCAACAGCCAGGCCTCCTTGCCCTCGCAGCCCAGCACCAGGGCCAGCTCCAGCGCCTTCTTCGCCATGGCCATCATCAGGTTGCCGCCCTGCGCCCGCAGCTCGGTCGCCGTGACCAGGCCGATCTGGGCCGACTGCTGCCCCGGCGTCATCCCGCCATACTGGGCCTCGACGTACCTCTGAAGGTCGCCCGATCGCTTGTTTCCGGATCCTTTCGGCCGGCCCGGCCCCCGCCTGGGCGCCGGTGCGAGCCCCGGTAGGGCGGGGGTATTCATATTCGACCCCTATTTTATTGGGTTCTGGCGAGTTCTTTGGCCGGTTCTATGGATTGTTTCGGCTTTTCCACGCTCTAGGCAACCATAGAACCATAGAACCGTAGAACTCTGTCTTTCTCGCCATGTGCGACACAAAGGGCGCAATCCCTCACGCATGAGGACGCCGCGTCCGGTTCTACGGTTCTACGGTTCTGTCACCGGGTCATGTCGTTGATCGCGCTCGCCAAAACACAGAACTGTGTCCAGAACCACAGAACCGGATCCGAGGCTCCCCTGACCCATGGCGCAGCGCCTATTCTCGCTAACCGGGCGAGGGTCGGGGAGGGACGGGGGACACATCTCCAGCCCTCTGGACACGGGTCAGGGCGCGTCCAGACAGTCATGCGGAGCCCACGCGCACCGCGCCCGAGCGGGCGCTGCGTGGGCGCTCGCCGAGGGCTCGCTGAGGGATGCGGTGCGTCGCCGGGTCGGCGACGCGGTCAGGCCCCGCACGCTGTCGCGTGCAAGGCCTTCCTGTATGCTAGGTGGTCGGCCTGGCGGCCTCCCGACGCCGCTGGCGCGGCTTTCAGGCCGCGATCGGCAACGCGTCCGCGTCATCCCACGCCAGCGCTTCGGCCAGCTGGATGAAGACGCCGCTGGCCTTGCGGTCCAGCCCCTTGTCGCACTTGCCCTCTTTCCAGAGATGCTTGGGCATCTGACGCAGCACGCCCAGCCAAGGCCCGGGCGCACCCATCCGGCCGGCCCAGGGCGTCCCGGCGAACAGGGTGTTCAGTCCCGGGTGCTTGGCGGGAATGAAGAGGCGCGCGTACTGCCAGGTCTCGGGGTTCGGGGCGCTGAACTGGTCCTTGCCAAAGCTGATCGTCATCCCGAACGATTTCAGCACGAACAGCACGTCGTCCAGGTTCGATTTCGGCCCTGTCGCCCCATCGCACTGGTTGCGCCAGCCCACCAGCACCGATCCGACCGACTTGTGCGTGCCGATCCTCAGGTTCTCCGGCTGCGCCTCGATCAGGTGCATGAAGCACCGGCGCCAGGTCTTCTCCTTGCCCGACGTCTCCACCAAAGTGTCGTGCTGCAGAAGGCTGACCCACTCGTCCAGCTCGGTCTGGTCGGGCATGCTGTCCCTCAGCGCGACATGATAGCCGGCGGCCAGCGTCCCGAAGGTGTCGGCCGCCCGGTCGCTGTGCCCGCTCTCGACAAGGGCGGCCCGGAAGGTGTCAACCAGCAGGTCCCAGCGTGACCGATTACCGTCCAGACCGAACCAGGCCACCATCCGCATCAGCAGCTGGCGCCCGATTTCCTTGACCCGCTTTTCGTCCTTCAGCCCCAGCGAGGTCAGGATGTCGACCGGCTTCTGCCCGTCCACGGCCGTCGGCCGCACCCGCTCGCGCAACATCAGCACCGCCATGCGGCTGGCGTCCTGGGCGTCGACGGGCGGCATGGCGATCGACGACATCAGGAAGCTCGAGTTCACGCTGAACTCCTGGCCGATCCCGTCCTTGCCGCCGCGCTGCATCTTGTCCCCGGAATAGGCGACGCGAGCCAGCTCCAGGATCTTGTCCGTCGTCCGGGTGTCCTCCTTGGCCTCCATCTCGTCGACCAGCACCGCGACGCTGTCCTGTTTGACCTTCTGATAGATCCCGGCCTGCGTCGTGTTCGACGTGGCTAGCAGGGCGCCGTTCATCAGGAACCGCAACAGCTTCTGGAACGTCGACTTCCCCGCCCCCTCGGTCCCGGTGACATAGGCGACGGGCCGCTGCTCCAGGGCCCCTCCGACCATGGCCGTCATTCCCCAGCCCAGCGCTAGGCGCGGGTCCAGCTGCGGCCGTTCCCAGTTCCAGCTCTGCAGCCCCTGCAACAGGATGTCGCCGGGCGAACCCTCGCCCTGGCTCTCCAGCTTGCGGTGAGGGCGGCCGATCTTGGGCCGTCCCGGATAGATGTAGCGCCCATGGGCCCCCGGCGGCCGCCACTTCCCGTCGATCAGCACGGCGTCGCCGGCATGGAAGATCAGACCGCCGCCCTCGTCGCGCCACGCCCCGCGGCCGCGCACCCGGTCCTCCAGCTCGAACGTGCCCATGTACGCGCAGGCCGCGAACAGGTCGTTGCGGGCCTCGTCCGCTTCCCAGCCCTTGACCTCCCACGGGTCGCCCTTCTTTCGCGGGGCGGACAGGCGGGGCCAGGCCCATTCCAGATACTTCGGCCGCCCGCTGAACAGGCTCGCGATATTGCCCTTGCCGGCGTTCTCGGCCAGCACGGCGACCTCGCCCAGGGTGTCGAGAAAGAAGTACGTGGTCCCCGACAGCGTCGCCAGCTTGCCCAACGGCGTCACCGGACAGTTGGTCGGCAGGCCTGTGCGGAAGGTGACGTGGCCGTACCGCCATTGACCGGGCAGAACCTCGTCCATGTGACCGCTGGCGACCTCGACCGACATGGGAAACCCGCGCATCGGATCCTCCAGCGACATCTCGCGCAGGATCTGCGTCAGGGCGGCCTCGTCCTCCTCCTCGAACGAGGGCAGGGACGCAGCGATGGCGGCGAAGGGATCGGTTGTCATCAGACGCACGCGCAACTAGAGGGGAAAACATGCCAACTTTCGAACACCCGCCAGCGTGGTGGATCAGCCTCGCGAACCTGACCCAGTGGCTTTATTGGCCTGCGTGGAGTGCGATTTTTTCTTTTCTCGCCTTGATGTGGGCGATCAGCCTCGCAAATCGAAACAGCCGCGATACGCGAGCCAAGGAAGTAGTACTTCTCAGGACCGCCTCGGCCCACATCAACGTCATTATTCAGCATTTCGTCCGACTGCTCGAACGGATTGAGGGGCTGGACGATAGTAAAACGCGACGGTTTACAGCAAGCTCTCGTCGGGTTCTTGATCAAGCGGCCGTGCTGGAAACCTTCCACGCCTTGGATGCTTCCGGAATGCCTACCCCCGGTACGGCCGGCGCACTCTTGGCCAGCGGCGTGACCACCCGACATCTCGTGGTGCTGCTCGATCGGTTCAATGACAATCCTAATGCCGTTTTCAACAGAGGGCGGATCGAGACGAACCTTGATAGGCTGAGAAAACACAAGGAGCGGCTGGACCAAGAAGCCAAGCGCAGGGGCTACAGACCCTCTCGCAGTCGCAAAACGCGGTTTCATGGTTTCACCAAGTCGTTGAAGTCCTTGCCCGCCTGGGCGCGAACCACGTGGACGGCCCTGTTCAAGCCCAAGGCCTGACGCCGCCAGTGCGTCTCGACTCGGGCGAACCCGGCCATGGCCTCGGGCTTGTCCCAGTCGTTGTCGGCACACAGGACCACGGCACTAGCGCAGCCCGGCCAGTCGAACAGCCGCATCAGGTCCAGCGACCCCGCCGCCCAGACGCGGCAGTCCGGCCGCGCGACGGCCAGGGTCAGGGCGTCCTCGATCCCCTCGGTGATGACCAGCGGATCCCTGCGGCCCTTAGCCTCGGCCCGCGTGGGCGACAGGCCGCTGGGCCCCGGACTGACCCGGATCGCTGCGCCGCTGGCGGTCCCGATCATCGTCTTGTCCTTGCCCCGCCCGGCCTTCGCCGATCCGTCGGCCTTCAGCCAGGTCCGGTGCAGCGCCGTCACGGCCTTGCCCGCCGTCATCGCGCTGATCATGCCGTTGCGCCATTCGAAGACCTCGCCCGTCTCCGGCTCGACCCATTCGACCTGATCCGCCCACTTCAGGGCACCCGGCCAGTGCTGCAGCCGTTCCATCGGGATCCCGCGCACGGCCCTCAGATAGTGCTCGGCCGGCGTATCCTTGATCCCGGGCAGGCCGATCCACAGGCCGAACAACAGGCCCTGCCGTGCCTTCGCCGCCGCGGCGTTCTTCACCAGCTCGGCCGCCGCATCCTTTTCCCGCCGCTCGCGCGCCTGGATGTCCTCTGCCTTGGTCCGCACCCGGCCGCGATCGAGGCCCAGGAACTCCAGCGCCCACCAATAGGCGTCGATCTTGGCCTGCAGCCTCAGGACATAGGCGATCAGGTCGAACAGATCGCCCTTGGCGGCGACCCCGGCGTATTCCTTCCACGCCCCGGCGGCCGTCCCCTGCGTCCAGATCACGAAACTGCCCGGCCGCTTGTCGTTCCGCGTCGGGTTCAGCGGGTGCAGGGTCTCGGCCGTCGACGCCTCGGCATAGCGCAGCCCCAGCCGCTCCAGCACCGCCGGCAACGACTTCTGAAGGCGATGCTTCACCTCCGGCCAGGGGTAGGGGAGAGGGCGCAGCTCGGTCATGCGGCGAGGCTCCGCTCATAGTCGCGCTGCAGCGCCGCGCGAGCAGCGCCACCGCCCGCGCCACTGTCACAAGACGTCGTCGTGCACTCACCGTCGTCGTCCTCATCCAACAGGTCGTCATCGACGAGCATGGGCTGCGCGTGAACAGAGGCGACAAGCTGGGAGACGCTCTCGTAAGCATCAAACCTTGCGCCCCCCGGCGACCTCGTCTTGGCGGAGGCTTCGCGCTCCATCCACCAATCAGCAATGCCGGGATTTTCGCGGATCAAGCGGGCCCGCTTGCCCCGGCCCTTGAGGAAACACAGATCGCAGTTGCCCTCGTAGTCGTAGAGGCCGAGGTCGAAATCCTGCGGCAGGTCGGTGGACGGAAAGCGACCCGATGGCCCCAGCCAGAACCGCATTACGTCCGGCTTGCTGACCTTGGCCAGACCGAGGGGCCACGCCGCTGTGAAGCGCTCCTTACCCGACGCGTTACGTGCTGCCTGCGCCAGGATGCGATGGCCTTCATCGTGGCGAAGACCGACGGGGTTGGTCCATTTCTTGAAGCCAAGCGAGACCATGAACTTTTTCATCGGCTCGATCTTCAGCTTGGATGTGCAGTAGCGCATCTGGCTGTTCGGCAAGACCTGCTTGCGGCGGATCATCTCCGCAAACCATTTCCCGGTGCGGTCGGCGCTGTTGAAGCCCACTTCCTCAAAGGTCGTGGGCGGGCGCCATTCGATCCAGCGGATGTTCACACCCCAGCGCGACCCGCACTCGTAGACGAAACGCAGGGTCTCCTCGCGCTCCCGGCCGGTGTTGGCAAAGGCGACGACATGATCATCGGGAAGCTTGCCGCCATACGCCTCCAGCGCGCGCCAGAGCATGTAAGCCGAGGTTCGGCCTCCGCTGAACGACCACAGGCACGGACCGTCGATGATAAACGGATCTGTCACCATTGGCTCAAATCCCCGTCCAGCCGCGCCCTCAGGGCGACGGTCAGTTGCTCGATCGTTTCGTCCAAGGCGCGATCGTCGTCGCGGCTGTCGGCCAGCCCTTCGACGTGGAACCGCACGGTGGATTTATCCAGGCCGGTCGCCGCCGCCATCGCGGTCAGGTTCACGTCGCCCTCGGTCATCGTCAGGTACACGGCCAGCTTCCGCGCCCGCGCCAGCGCCCGAGGCGGCGTCGCCCGCGACCCCGTCACCGTGGCCACAGCCGTGGCGTCCGCCCCCGTTTCGGCCGCCGCGACCGCGCAGGCATGCGGCCAGATCCAGCGCGCCGTCAGCTGGGCCGCCTCGTTCTCGGCGATGGCCCGGGCCACGACGGTGACGTCCTCGTTCGACCAGGCGACCTGATGCTGGGTCGCGCGCATCCGCCGGTCGGTCGACCGCTTCAGGCCGATGGCCGCGAACAGGGCGTCCTCGTTGGCGCCCGGATAGACGGCGCTCAGCCCCGCCATGGCCAGCCAGCGCAGCGGCGCGCCACAGCTGAACAGGCTGCGCGGCCGGGCCGTCTGGGCGAGGACCAGCACGGCCTTGACGTTCCCATGCCGAACCGCCGCCGCCGCCAGGGCGGTCAGGATCGCGGCGCGCGACGGCGTGCCGAACCGCTGCGCCACCGGGGCCGGGATCAGGGACCGATCGGGGACAAGGGCCAGCATCGTCATGAGCCGAACTGCCTTCCGACCTGACGCAGGTCGACGACGACGCCGTCATCCTCGCTGATGATCTCGTCTTCGCTATCGGGCTCACGGTCGAGGCCGTCCGCATCCATGGCGTCCAGCAGGTCGATCCCGGCGGCGACGAAGGCTTCAAGGGCGGCGCGCACCGTCATTTCAGGTCCGCCCGATTGGACCAGCTCGAGGTATCGACGCCGTCGCTCGGCAATCCGTCCAGGATGTCGCCGGCCGCGTCGGCCAGACCTTCCAGCCGCGCACGCAGGGCGAACCGCACCTTCGGGTCCGTCTCGGCCGCAAATCCCCGCGCCAGCAACAGGAACGCCCGGAAACACGCGCTGGGCAACGGCCTCAGGTCCGGCATCCGCCACGTTTCGGCCCCCGCCAGCGCCTTTTTCAGCGCCTTGGCCCTGGCCTCGACCTCCGGCGCCCGGGCGGCCTCATGGGCCGCCTGCGCCACCTGACGCCACAGCACCCGTTCAGTGCTGGTCATGTTCGGGTTGTGGCTCATGCCGCGCGATCCCGGATCAGTTCGGCCGCCGGCAGGTGCCAGTCGTCGCCGGTGACGGCGCCCGAGGTCAGCCGGGCGATCTCCTCGACCAGCCCGCCGCCCGGCTTGGCCCGGTTCGGATCATCGAACGGCAGGCACAGGCGGCGAATATATTCCCGCGAGCGCTTCAGCTTTTGGCCGGCCCAGGCGTAGTCGCGGGACACGAGCCGCAGCCAGCCGTCGAAGGCGGGCCTAGGGCGAGGAAGGGGGAGGGTGTCGGTCACAATCGGGGTTCCGGTTTGCGGTTCGACTCCCCCTAGGTCGCTGCTTCGTTGCTCTCGTCAACCAAAAAGTATGAGTTAGGTTGGTATTTCCACAAGGGTCATGCTAACGGCAAAGTCGCAATGTTGTCGCTGGCCGCACCATACAAAGCACGCTCTTACCGGCCCATGGCCGCATTCAGAGACGTCGAAGCATCGGACCGCCGCCGGAAAGGCTTGGCGCTGAAGGCCGTGCGCCGCCGTCTGGGCAAGACCCAGCAGGAGGCGGCCGAGGCCTACGGCAAGACCGTTCAGGCCTGGCAGCTGTATGAGCAGGGCAAGCGCCACTTCTCCGAGCCCAAGCTCGCGACCCTGTTGGCCAGCGTGAACGCGACGCGAGAGGAGTTCGATTTCGAGCTGTCCCGGATCCCGGAAGACATTCTCGACGTCGCCCCGCCGGCGCCTTCAGGATTCGAGGAGCGCCCGGTCAGCAGCCTCAACATCCCGGTGGGCGGCGTCGCTCACGGCGGCGCCCTGCGGCCCAACGTCTATGACGAGGGCGGCGGCGAAGTGATCGACTTCGCCCGGTTCTTCTCCCCGGGCACACGCGTCCTTCGCCTAGCCGGCATGTCGATGTTCCCCTATGCGGAGGCTGGCGGCTTCGTCACCTACAACCCCCGCCACCCCGCGCGACGGGGCCAAGGCGCGGTGATCGAGATGAAGGACGGCGGCTTTGCCGTTAAGCGCTTCGAACGGTTCGACGGCGAAATGCTGGTCGTGACCGAGCTTTATCCGGAAGAGCAGGAACTGAAGATCCCGCTCGACACCGTCGCCGGGGTTTATGCGATCGGCCTCAGGGGCGACTAGCCGGGCGGCAGAACGTCAGGTTCACGCCCATCAAAGCATGCTCGGCCCGGGCGCTCTCTTGCGCCTCCGTCGTCATCTCTTCCCGCAGCTGATCGACCAGCGCCATCGCGTTGTCGTACCAGTCCGTCGCCTCGGCTCCGCTGGCCGGCGCGAGCGCTTCCGCCTGGGCCCGGGTCGCGGCCAGATGCTCAAGGCGCGCCTCCAGCGCATCCCGCCTCTGATGCAGTGCCCCTAGCCGGTCCAGGACCTGAAAACAGGTGTCGGTCTGCGCCCCGGTCAGGCCGGCCGCCATCTCCACGCCAGCCTCGGCCTGAACGCTTCGTACAGCGGCGGCCCATTGGGGATCCTGGAGAGCGAGAGCGGCGATCAGCATGAACATATTCACAACATCGCAGCCCTGTCGCGGGGCGCCAGCGACGAAGGACAACAACAATTAAGTTGACACGACCAACCAAACTCATACTTCTGGCTCCGCAACCACGCGGAACCACCCATGACAACGTCCACCCTCGACGCCCATCCGGTCCCCGACACCGCGGACCACACGACCGAGCGCGTCAGCGATCTGCTGCTGCGGCTTGAGCGCGGCGACCCGCGCCGCCTGACGCTGCGGCCCCTGGCCGACATCCGGGCTGATCCGGACGCGGACCTGATTTTCTGCACCGTCTTCGTCGACGCCGGCGACGGCCCGGGGCCTCAGCCCTTCGCCCTGCACGAGATCGGCCTGGCCGCCGAATGCCTGGCCTTCGACCCGCCTTTCCCCGCCGCGCCCGGCCTGGCCTCGCGCCTCGCCGACGCGGCCCTCTCGGCGGCCGCGGCCGCCAACCAGCTGCACAGGAGCCTCAGCTGATGGTCGCTTATAACTTCCAGCCCGGCTTCGCCAAGCCGATCACCAGCGGCGAAAAGCACCTGACGATGCGCGAGCCGCGCGCAGGCCGGTCCCGCCACGCCCGCGTCGGCGAGGCGCTGCAGCTCACGACCTACGGCCGCACGAAGAAGCGCCGCCAGCTGGGCGAGAACACCTGCATCCTGACAGCCCACGTCGTTCTCGGCCCTCAAGGCCTGGTCCGGGTGACGGACATCAAGGCGGACGGCTCGACCCGAGCCGGCGGCATCTCCCTGCTGCTGACGGCCGCCGAACAAGGCAGCCCCGACGCCGCCCGCTGGGGCGACGCCTTCGCCAAGCTGGACGGCTTCAAGGATTACGCCACCCTCTACGCCTGGCACGCGGCAAACGGGACCAAGTTCAAGCCTGACGCGGACGGCCGAGTAGTTCGGGACCTGATCGCATGGGTGACGGCATGAAGTATTCCGAACTCCGGAGGCTCAACGCGGTCATGCCTGCGCCCGCCAACAACCCCGAGGTCCGCAAAGTCGCCCTGTTCGGCGGCCACGGGGGCGGGGGCAAGACCCGGCGCGCTTTCGGCGTTGACCTCAGTCGGTCGCCCGACACGGCAGCGGTCAGTCTCGCGGGGCGGGCCGGTCAGATCATCCTCGACGAAATGGCACACCCCCTCGCGGAGGAGATGGTGACCGTCTTGGCGGATTACCCGGGCTGGTCGTGGCTGCTGAAATACGACGGCGCCCAAAGCGCCTTCGCCGTTACCCTTCACAGCCCCTGCTACAATCCCGTGCGCGGCACCGGCCAGATCTATCTCGGCTTCGCTGACAGCCCCGCCGCCGCCCTGCGCAAGTGCCGCATGGACTGCGACGCCTTCAACGCGTCGGAGGGTCGGGCATGACCGCGAACGTCACCATCCTGTCCGTCACAGTCCGGATCGAGCAGGGCGAGAAGACCAGGACGGTCGAGATCGCCGCCGCCTTCGACCGCATCCAGTCGCCCGAGGCCGCCCGCACCGCCGGCCGCGCCATCGGCGACCTGCTGTCCGACAACCTCGAACGTCGCCTGCGTCACGGCGAAGTCCTGGCGGTGGCGGCATGAGCGCCACCTATTACGCACAGAGCGAGTTCCGCCCGGCGACAATGACTGTCGGTCAGTTGATCTCGAAGCTTCAGGAAGTCGAAGATCTGGACCTGCCCGTCGTGTTCAGGACGCCGCTCTACGGCACCTTTGGCTCAAATACAGCTTACAGTGTGGATGCTGTTTCGACAGAGCATCTGCCTTCTCGGACACAGCATTATCCCGCTGCGCTTCAGTTCGACGAAGAGACCGGCGAAGAATATATGTCGGAGCCTTTCGACGAGGTCTGGCGCGACTGGAAAGGGGTGGTGATCGCATGACCATGCAGCCCCTGCACACGCCGCTGACCTTCCGGCCGCCGGCCAGCGCTCGCTACTATGACTCTCACCAGACGGCAGCCGTCGTCGGCCTCAGCCGGGACCGGTTCCGTAAGGTCCGCAAGCCGTGGACCCGCGATCGGGACTTCCCGGCCGAGGTCAACGAGCCGGGTGAACCGATCCGTTATCTGGCCGAGGCCGTGGACCGCTGGGTCGAGCGCCGCACCCGCCGGGTCCATGCCATGGCCGAGGCTCCTGCGCCCGCGCCGCGCGACACGGCGCCCACCGCCGCCCGCAACGGCCGGGCCGCCCTGCGCGCGCTGAAAGGGGGCCGCTGATGTTCAACCGTCCGCGCACCCGCCCGCGCCGGTCAGGCCCCCTGCTGACCGAATATGGGGTGTCGATGCTGATCTTCGCCCTCGCCCTGCTGTTCTTCGTATGCCTGATAGCCAAGGGGCGATTCTGATGGGCGCCGTCGCCGCTTGGCTTCACGCCGTCGTCCTGTCCCTGCTGGCCCGGGAACGGCTGCTGTGACCCCGGACCAGCTGGTCAGCGAAATCACCGTCTCGATCCGCCGGTCCCTGTTCCAGCGGCTCAAGACCCTGCCCATCAGCCAGTCGGAGCTGACGGGTCTGATCGCCACCGCCACCCGCGCCGTGATCACCAAGGGTCAGGTCGGCGACCTCGCCGTCATGGCAGCCGAGGGCGCCAATCTGGCGGGCGTGGTCGAGGCCGCGGATCCCGACGACCCCGCCCTGTTCACATGGAAGTCCCGCCGCTCCGGCATGGACCCCAAGATCCGCGACTTGACCGAACTTCCCTGACGCCCCTCTCTGGGCCGTCCACGCCCCTCAGGAGGCGACCTTGACCCGCAAGACATCCAAGCGCCGCCAGCGCCAGCACGGCATCCTGCCGGCCGGCTTCCAGTACCGGGACGGCCGCCCGCGCTGGCTCCCGTCGCCGACGCGCCGCGACCAGGGGTGGAAGCCTGTCGACTTCTCGACCCGCGACCGCAAGGGCGGCCAGACCTGGCTGACCGAGGGCGACGCCATCGAGCGTTGCAAGGCGATCAACGCCGCCGTCGCCGCCTGGACGCTGAAGGGTCAGCCCGTGCCGGCCGACATGGCCACCTTCGCCCCGGCGGGCGCCGTCGACGGCTCGGCGCTGACGCCGCAACAGAAGCTGGACCGCCGCTCCATCGGCGCCCTGATCGACGCATGGCTGGTCAGCGACAAGTTCATCCTGCCGCGCGGCAAGGGCGGCCTGTCGGACACGACCAAGGCCGATTACAAATCCAAGATCCATGTCTTCCAGCTGGCCTTGGTCGAGGCCGGGGGCGAGGACGAGGCGGAGGATCGGAAAGCCGTCGACGCCCTGCGGGCCCTGCCGATCGAAACCCTGGCCGCGCCCGACGACGAAGACGAGGACTTCCCCGTCGACGAGGCTTACGCCTGGCTGCTCGAACGTCGCGGGCACAACATGGCCCACGGCGTGCTGCAGGTCGCCTCGGTCTGGTTCGGCTGGCTGAAACGCAAGAAGCGGATCGCCGCCTTCGCCGTGAACCCGGTCCAACTGGTCGAGCGCACCCGCCCCGACGGCCGCATCCGCGTCGGCACCCCCGAGGAAATGGCCGCCCTAGTCGCCTCGGCCGGGGCGACAGGTCATCACTCGATCGGCGACGCCATCCTGCTGGCGCTGGATCTGGGCTGGTCGCTCAAGGACGTGCTGGCCATGGACCGCCGCCGGCTGCACAGGACGGTCGAGGGCGACGCCGTCCTGTGGCAGGTGTCGCGCGTCAGCCGGGCCAAGACGGGTGTCGCCTCGTCCGAGATCCCGCTGCTGGCCATCGGCAACGCTTGCGTCAACCGCATCGTCGCCCGCCATGCGGACGCCAAGGTCACGCCCACCCGCCTGATCGTCCGGGAAGACAGCCCGCGCAACCGCTCCGGCGTCTGGTCGAACCGAGCGTTCAACGAGGCCTTCCGCGCGGTGCGCGCCCATGCGGCCCTGACGGTCCCCAGCCTGCTGACCGGCGACGGCGACGAAGGGTCGGACTTCAACGGCGCCTTCGACTTCATGGACACCCGCGACACCTTCATCACCCTGGCGCGCGACGCCGGGCTGGAAGCGAACGAGGTGTGCAAGCGCTCGCTGCACAAGGACGAAGCTCACGTCCTGCGCCTCTGGGCCAAACACTACGGCACCGGCGGTGCCGCCGTCGGCCGCTCCGGCGCCCGCAAGATGAGCGCCCACATGGAAGCCGGCGGCTGGGTCGCGGCCCTGACTTAGGCTAAGGGTGGTGATCATGGAAACAATCGCCACCATCACCGACCGCTTGAACCGCCTGGCTCCAGGCGAAACCCTTAATCTCTCCGAGGAGGAGTTGGCCGACGCCGGTCTGTCGTTCAATGACGACGACGTCGAACCCGCTCTGGAGCCTCACCTGACGGCTGGTCTGTCTGCCTTCGACTTCGTCGGCAAGAACGACTACGGCCGGCGATATCTCGCCGTGACGAGGCTGAACAAATAGGCTGGTGACTTCACCGCCCACGACCGCCCATCTTCGCCCTTGCGCGACCGGGCTGGAACGGCGAAAAGCCCAGCAACGGCGGGGTGCCGGCGTTTAGCGCCACGCACTTTTAATCAGAGGGTCCTCGGTTCGAGCCCGAGAGGACGTACCATTTCTCTTCGCCGGTAGCGGGGTTGGCGGCAGGGTTCATCCCCTGCCTCGAGAGAAAGCCGGTCATGCGCATTTTCTCGAT
>Ga0247812_10000305_pt1 | contig 39741 bp, 33 predicted proteins | sample UWRJL149409B1_FD_178011 | JGI IMG/M metagenome (GOLD analysis project Ga0247812, IMG submission 178011) | Plant litter microbial communities from Arlington Agricultural Research Station in Wisconsin, United States - UWRJ-L149-409B-1 | ecosystem: Environmental > Terrestrial > Plant litter >...
GAAGTTCAACCGTTTCTGGGGGACGCATGCTGCAGAATATCAGGGACAATTCACAAGGCTGGATTGCCAAAACCATTATCGGGATCATCGTTGTACTGATGGCGTTCACCGGTGTCGAAGCCATATTTCAGGCAACGAGCAACAGCCAGGACGCGGCCAAGGTCAACGGTGAAGAAATCAGCCAGAACGAGCTGAGCCAGGCGGTTGATATGCAACGCCGTCAACTCATGCAACAGCTGGGTAAAGATTTCGACGCTTCCTTGCTCGACGAAAAAATGCTGCGCGAATCGGCTCTCAAGGGCCTGATCGATCGCAAGCTGCTGCTGCAAGGCGCAGAAGACTCGAAATTCGCTTTTTCCGAAGCCGCTTTGGACCAGGTGATCCTGCAAACGCCTGAATTCCAGGTGGATGGCAAGTTCAGTGCCGAGCGTTTCGATCAGGTTATTCGTCAACTGGGCTACAGCCGGATGCAGTTCCGCCAGATGCTGGCTCAGGAAATGCTGATTGGTCAGTTGCGCGCCGGTTTGGCGGGCAGCGGCTTTGTCACCGATGCTCAGGTACTGGCATTCGCCCGTCTGGAAAAACAGACCCGCGATTTCGCCACCTTGAACGTCAAGGCCGACCCTGCTGCGGTGAAGCTGACCGACGATGAGGTCAAGGCTTACTACGACGAACACGCCAAGGAATTCATGACGCCGGATCAGGTGGTCATTGACTACCTCGAATTGAAGAAGTCCTCCTTCTTTGATCAGGTCAGCGTGAATGACGAAGACCTGCAAGCGGCGTATCAGAAAGAAATCGCGAACCTGGCCGAGCAACGCCGGGCTGCGCACATTCTGATCGAAGTGAACGATAAAATGACCGAGGCGCAAGCCAAGGCCAAGATCGAAGACATCCAGGCCCGTCTGGCCAAAGGCGAGAAATTCGAGGCGTTGGCCAAGGAATTCTCCCAGGATCCGGGTTCGGCCAACAACGGTGGTGACCTCGGCTACGCAGGTCCAGGTGTTTACGATCCGGCGTTCGAGACAGCGTTGTATGCGCTGAACAAGGACCAGGTTTCCGCACCGGTTCGTACGGACTTCGGTTTTCACCTGATCAAGCTGTTGGGTGTTGAAGCGCCTGAAGTGCCGACGTTTGCCAGCCTGAAAGACAAGCTGACCCGCGAGGCGAAAACCCAGCAGGTTGAACAGCGTTTCGTCGAGGCGACCAAGCAATTGGAAGATTCGTCGTTTGAAGCTTCCGATCTGGCTCAGCCGGCTCAAGACCTGAAGTTGACCGTTCACACCTCCAAGCCATTTGGCCGTGAAGGTGGCGAGGGTGTTGCAGCCAACCGTGCCGTGATCGCTGCAGCGTTCAGCCCGGAAGTTCTGGATGAAGGTGCCAACAGCACTGCCATCGAACTGGATCCTGAAACTGTGATCGTGCTGCGTGCCAAGGAACACTTGAAGCCTGCACAATTGCCGCTGGAAAGCGTGAATGCCAGCATTCGCCAGCAATTGGCCATGGAACACGCCAGCGCTGCTGCGAAAACCAAGGCTGATGAGCTGATCGCCAGCCTGCGTGATGGCAAGACTCCTCTGGACAAGGCTGTTGAGGGCCAAAACTGGAAAGTCACCGAGGCGGCGACTCGCGGTCAGGAAGGGATCGACCCTACCGTGCTGCAAGCGCTGTTCCGTATGCCGAAGCCCGCTGCCAAGGACAAGCCGACTTTCAATAGCGTGACCCTGGCGGATGGTAGCCTGGTGATCGTGCGCTTGAACGGCGTCAACGAAGCCGCTGCACCGACCGAAGAAGAGAAGGCCCAATACCGTCGCTTCCTCGCCTCGCGCATCGGCCAGCAAGACTTTGCGGCCTATCGCAAGCAGCTGGAGAGCTCCGCAGACATCAAGCGTTTCTGATGCCTGACTGAGTTATCCGCGTAATAAAAAGACCCCAGCCGACCAGCTGGGGTTTTTTATGGGCACAAATAAAATAATCGATGGTCAGTACCTCTGTAACTGATTCAAGACACAATCGATGTCACGCTAATCATCGATCTGTTGCACAATACGCCCCGAATCGTTTTCCTCAGGATGTTCAATGTTTAAATCATTTCCCATGCGGGTTGTTGGACTGGCGTTGGTACTGGCCGCTGCTGCCGGCTGTTCGTCAAAAAAATCCGCGATCTATGAGCATGAGAATTTCGATGATTCCGGAACGTTTTCTCGCAATTACCCGGTGACAGATGCGCAAACGTGCGAAGCCGCTCGCAGGGCCTTGCTCAGTCAGGGCTACATCATCACCAGCAGCGATCCGAAACTGGTGAGCGGGCACAAGAGCTTCCAGCAAACCGGCGAGACCCACATGGAGATCAGCTTCAGCGTGGTCTGTGCCGATGATGGTAGCGAAGGGCATCACGCCACCATGTTCGCCAACGCCTTGCAGGACCGCTATGCGCTGAAGAAGACCAATAACTCCGCCAGTCTCGGTGTGGGTGTGCTGGGTTCGGTGTCGATGCCGATTGGTTCGTCCGATGACTCGATGGTCAAGGTCGCGAGCGAGACCGTGTCGTCCGCCAAGTTCTACGAGCGATTCTTCGCCTTGGTCGAACTCTTCCTGCCGCCTGAAGCGAAAAAGGCTGCGCACATCGTCGAGAAGCCGAAAACCGATCTGGGTGTACCTGAAGTGAAGGCTGCACCGGCGCCGTTGGCACCCACGCCAGCCCCTGCCACGCCAGCTCCTGTCCCAGCGGCCCCCGCGCCGGCTCCGGCAGCCGAACCTGCGCCAGCACCCGTTGAAGCCGCACCCGCAGCCTCCGAGCCCGTAGCGCCACCGGCTGAATCGGCGCCGATCACTCCGGTCGATACCGTTGAGCCCGCACCATCAACGGAAACGGTAACCCCACCTCAGGAATCGAGCCTGCCGCCACCGAGCGAGCCCATTCCTTCAGGCCAGTAAACCCCGTTTAAATTGACCGTCGTCAACCCAGGCCGTAGTCATACGGCCTGTTCGAAAAAATCCTGTGATAAATCCTTGGACGCCTGCTACGTTTTATTAGTAGCTGCTGAACGTCGTACGTAAGTGCGTCATTTTTCTTTCACGTGGGCACTTTATGCTCAAGGCGTGGGTCATTTATTCAGGCATTTTTTAAACGAGTGGTGGGGGAGTCAAAATGGACGATTATCAAGAAGAGCTGCTCGAGTATCAGGCATTCGAACTGGATCCGCTGGAACCAGCAGAGGACGCTACAGAACTGTAAACATCAGGCGGATTGGCGATGACTTCGGCGAAATTCGCCGGGCGTCTGACCGTTCCAGCGTTTGAAAGCCCGTTGAAACGCCTCGGCTGATGCAAAGCCCAGCAGGTAGGCGATTTCACCGAACGCCAGTTCGGTATCACGGATGTAGGTCATCGCCAGGTCGCGGCGAGTGTCGTTGAGAATCGCGCGAAATTGCGTACCTTCTTCGGCAAGTTTGCGGCGCAAGGTCCAGGTGGGCAGCTTCAAACGTGCCGCCACTTCTTCCAGGTCAGGTTCCTGGCCACCATTGAGCAACGGCCCAAGCAGCTGAGTGATGCGTTCACGCAAGCTGCGCGTGCGGGTCAATTGTTCCAATTCCCGTTCACATAACTGCAGCAGGTGTCGCCAGGTACTCGGGCAGTGTTCCGGGTTGCGCAGGGCGAGGCTGGCCAGGCTCAAACGCAGCTGATTATGTTCGCAGCCAAACAGGATCGGGCACTCACCCAGCACTGCATACGCATTGATATAAGTGGGTGCCTCGAACTCGATTTCGATGCGTTCGACACGCAGTGGGGCAGGGCTGATGCTGGACAATTGCTGCTGCCAGCCGGAGATGATCGAGTCCACCACAAAGCGGTTATAGGCGTTGTAAGGGCTGATGGAATAGAACCGCAGCCACGCGCCTTGGGCATCTTCATGGAAGCTCGATTGACCACGATAGTTGGAACCGTACAGTGCTTCGAAGCGAATCAGGCACCGCGCCGCCTCGCGCACCGTCGGTGCCTGGGCGGCGGTCACCCCGGCCAGGCCTGCCTGACTCAGGCGACTGAGTTGGCCCATGCGTAAACCCAGTGCCGGGTCGCCGGTCAGCTGAATGGCGCTGTGACCCAGGCGCATATAGCGCGGAATCGAGAGTCGGGCGCCTGCTTCGCTCAAGCGCGCAGCATCGAGGCCGTATTGCTCCAGCAACGGCTGCGGGTCCAGAGCGTAACTGCGCACGGCGTCCGCCAGGCTATGAACGAAGCCTACCGACAGATCCCCAAGGCGCATCGGCAGTGGTTTCATGACTTACAACCACAGGTTCAGCAAACGTGCACCATGGGCGTTGCCGTCGGCGAAATGCTGCCCGTTGCTGCTGAGAAAACTTTGACCGGCACTGCCTTTATCCCAGAACTGGCCACGCAGGAACACGCTCATGCCGGCGATGGCCTGGCTGCTGGGCGGCTGGGCCGTCAGTGTCAGGCGTTGCCAGGCCTGGCCTTCACTGAGCTCGCCGGCCTTGAGGCTGATTGAGCTCGGTGTCGTCAACCCTTTGTAACCGCGCCACGGCTTGTCCCAGGCTCCGCGACCGGCGACATACGCCGGCACGGCGATCAGTTGGGCGCCCTGACTGTCGAGCTTGCGGTAGTTGTCCGGATACCAGCTGTCGCTGCCGATCAACACACCCAGACGTCCGGCAGGGGTGTCAACGACATTCAGGTCATGCTCACCGTTCGCCGCGATGACATCACTTTGATCGAAGATCGGGTGCATTTGACGTTGCGGCTGACCAATGGGCAGTCCGTCGCGATCGAACACGACGGAGCTGTTGAACAGCGCGCCACGACCGATTTTCAGCGTACCGTCGATGACGCTCGGCTCGGGCAGCACGATGGAACCCGCGACCAGGGTCACGCGGAATTCTTTCGCCAGGCCACCAAACAACGCCTGGTAATCCTTTGCCATGCCTTTGGCTTTCATACGCAAGTGCGCATCATCCACGCGGTTCTCACCTTTGGCGGCGATCAGCGCGCGGGCGAACTTCAATGGATTGCTCACCGCCAGCCAGTTCATGGCGTCTTTCAAGGTGTTGGCCTGGTACAGCTCATCCTTCTCGCCACTGACCATCAGCCAGGTGCCGATGTGTTCAGGCAGTACGACGATGGTTTTTTCGTTGAGCAGGCCTTGCTCCTGAGCCTTCTGCAGATACGCGGCGAGCTTGCGGTGCAAGCGCTCGGAGCTTTGGTAGTCGGTGGGAAACAGCTCGGGCTGGATGCCCAGCAGGTTGCCATGATCCGCGGGCGTCCCCTGGTCGACAGCGAGATCGATACGCAGGTCTGACAGGTAATGCCCCACCGGTCTGTCCGCGGCCCACATTGCGTAGGTCGTCAGGGCGGCAATCAATGCCATGGAAAAGGTCAGGTACAGAAGTTTGCGCATGGGAAAACAGTCAACGGCCGTGTGCAGGATTCGCGACTAGGGTAGGGCCCATGTCGCCGCTTGCCAAGGGGCGCTGCGCATTTGGATCAATAAGTTGTCAGTTACGGTCATTGAGCGACAGCGTCGCGGCTCTTAGTCTGTCGAACATGACTGATGGGGGCCGCAGAGCTCCCGCATTTTTTTCCGTGATCGCTCGTTGTGGAGTTACCGATGGCCGCCGCTCATTACCCGCACCTGTTGGCCCCGCTGGACCTGGGTTTTACCACGTTGCGTAACCGCACCCTGATGGGCTCGATGCACACGGGGCTCGAAGAGAAACCGGGTGGTTTCGAGCGCATGGCGGCGTACTTTGCCGAACGTGCCCTTGGCGGCGTTGGCTTGATGGTGACCGGCGGCATTGGCCCGAACGACGAGGGTGGCGTGTACTCCGGTGCGGCCAAGCTCACCACCGAGGAAGAAGCGCTCAAGCACCAGATCGTCACCCGTGCGGTGCACGAGGCGGGCGGCAAGATCTGCATGCAGATCCTCCACGCCGGGCGCTATGCCTACAGCCCGAAACAAGTCGCGCCGAGTGCGATTCAGGCGCCGATCAACCCGTTCAAGCCTAAAGAGCTGGACGAGGAAGGTATCGAGAAACAAATCAGCGATTTCGTGACCTGCTCGACCCTGGCGCAAAAAGCCGAGTACGACGGTGTCGAAATCATGGGCTCGGAAGGTTATTTCATTAACCAGTTCCTCGCCGCTCACACCAACCACCGCACCGATCGTTGGGGTGGCAGCTACGAAAACCGCATGCGCCTGCCAGTAGAGATCGTGCGCCGGGTGCGCGAAGCCGTTGGCCCGAATTTCATCATTATTTTCCGCCTGTCGATGCTCGACCTGGTGGAAGGCGGCAGCACCTGGGAAGAAATCGTGACCCTGGCCAAGGCCATCGAACAGGCCGGGGCAACGATCATCAACACTGGCATCGGCTGGCACGAAGCGCGGATTCCGACCATTGCCACCAAGGTTCCACGCGCGGCATTCAGCAAGGTCACGGCCAAGCTGCGGGGTTCGGTGAGCATTCCATTGATCACCACCAACCGTATCAACACACCGGAAGTCGCCGAGCAGATTCTGGCCGAAGGCGACGCCGACATGGTGTCCATGGCACGGCCGTTCCTCGCCGACCCGGATTTCGTCAACAAGGCCGCCGCCGGCCGTGGCGATGAAATCAACACGTGCATCGGTTGCAACCAGGCCTGCCTGGACCACACGTTTGGTGGCAAGTTGACCAGTTGCCTGGTGAACCCTCGGGCCTGTCATGAAACCGAGCTCAACTACCTGCCAGTGAAGCAGATCAAGAAAATCGCGGTAGTCGGTGCCGGTCCTGCAGGTTTGTCGGCAGCGACCGTGGCGGCTGAGCGTGGCCATCAGGTGACGTTGTTCGATTCGGCCAGCGAAATCGGTGGTCAGTTCAACATCGCCAAGCGCGTACCGGGCAAGGAAGAGTTTTTCGAAACCTTGCGTTATTTCGGCCGCAAATTGCAGACCACCCACGTCGAGGTGTGCCTGAACACACGTGTCGATGTGGCCACACTGGTGGCAGGCGGTTACGACGAGATCATCCTCGCCACGGGTATCGCCCCAAGAACGCCGGCCATTCCCGGTGTCGAGAATGCCAAGGTGTTGAGCTACCTGGACGTGATCCTCGAGCGCAAACCGGTGGGCAAACGTGTCGCCGTCATCGGCGCGGGTGGTATTGGTTTTGACGTGTCGGAATTCCTCGTGCATCAGGGCGTGTCCACCAGCCTTGATCGTGAAGCATTCTGGAAAGAATGGGGCATCGACACCCATCTGGAAGCACGCGGCGGCGTCGCCGGCATCAAGGCCGAGCCACATGCTCCGGCCCGCGAAGTGTTCCTGCTGCAACGCAAGAAATCCAAGGTGGGCGACGGCCTGGGTAAAACCACTGGCTGGATTCACCGTACAGGTCTTAAAAACAAACAGGTGCAAATGCTCAACAGCGTCGAATACCTGAAGATCGACGATGAAGGCTTGCATATCCGCATTGGTGAAACCGGTGAGCCGCAGGTGCTGGCCGTGGACAATATCGTGATCTGTGCCGGTCAGGATCCATTGCGCGAGTTGCAGGACGGCTTGACTGTCGCGGGTCAGAATGTGCATTTGATCGGTGGTGCGGACGTGGCGGCAGAGCTCGATGCCAAGCGCGCGATCAATCAGGGTTCGCGGTTGGCTGCCGAGTTGTAACTTTCCAAAATCCTTGTAGCAGCTGGCGCAGCCTGCGCCAGCTGCTACAAGGCCTGCGGTGACTGATAGACTCGATTCTTTTCCAGATCGCGCACAGCCAATGCTTTTTCCCTCGTCCAGCTGGCTTCCCCCGATTCCCCTTGAACTCGTGAATCTCGACTGGCTTACCCACGCCGGTATCGAATTGGCGATTCTGCGTCTTGACCAGATAGATCCGCTGATTAGCGGCAACAAGTGGTTCAAGCTTATCGAGCATCTGAAGGCGGCCGACCAGTGCGCAGCCAAAGGCATCATCAGTCTCGGTGGTGCGCATTCCAACCACCTGCACGCGCTCGCCGCCGCTGGTAAGCGCTTTGGGTTTCCCACTGTCGGCCTGTTGCGCGGTCACCCTCAGGACACTCCTACGGTCGAAGACCTTCACGCGTTCGGCATGCAATTGCATTGGCTGGGTTATGGCGGTTATCGAGCGCGGAACACGCCGGGTTTCTGGTTGCCCTGGCAGGCGCAGTATGCGGATTTTCAAGCGGTTCCCGAAGGCGGCGGTGGGCTTCTGGGCGCGCGAGGTTGCATGCAGCTCAAGGCTGCCGTCCACGATCAATTGCGCAGTGTGGGATGGCGTGATTACGACGGTTGGTGGCTGGCCTGCGGTACCGGAACCACCCTGGCCGGATTGGTATTGGCGGAAGCGGGAGAGCATCCGGTGTATGGCGCACTGGCGGTGCCTGATGATCATGGCGTGGCGCAGCAGGTCCAATCAATTGTGCACGAAGCGGGCTTGCGACAGCCCCTGTACGAACTGCTCGATGCGAGCCGTGGCGGCTTTGCCAAAGTCGATCCGCTGTTGCTCGAGTTCATTGAGCAGGCGGAACAGGCCAGCGGTGTTCCCCTCGAACCGCTGTACACCGGCAAGGCACTGCTGGCGCTCAAGCAGCAGGTGGCAGCTGGACGGTTCAAGAAAGGTACGCGCCTGATCTTCGTCCACACTGGCGGCTTGCAGGGGCGCCGAGGATTTATCTCGCAATTCTGATGGCGCTGCAAACCATTGCAGGAGTGAGCCTGCTCGCGATAGCGGAGTGTCAATCGGCATCAATGTTATCTGACACTCCGCCATCGCGAGCAGGCTCACTCCCACAGGGTGCCGGTTCTTGCTGGTGTCAGATATCGCGGCTCACCCGTTTGGGCATCATCCGCAGAAGGGTGTTATCGCGCACCACGTAATGGTGATAAATCCCCGCCAACGCATGCAGGCCGATCAGCCAGTAGCCGATCGTTCCTCCCAGCACGTGCCAGCCTTCGATCTGTTTCGCCAGCGCCTTGTCTTCCGACACCAGCATCGGCAGGTCGAAGCCGTAGAACATCACCTGATGGCCCTTGGCGCTGGTCACCAGCCATCCCAGAATCGGCATGGCAATCATGAAAATGTAGAGCGCCCAGTGCATGAGTTTGGCCAGTATCGTCTGCCACTGAGGCGATGCCGGGAAGATTTTCGGCGCCGGGCCGAGGCTGCGCGCGAACAGGCGTAGCCAGACCAACACAAATACCGTCAGTCCAAGCAGGAAATGCGATTCAGTGATCAGCGTCCGGCCGCCACTGCCCTTGGGAAAGATCCCGCGAAATTCAATGCAGGCATACACCAGTGCCAACAGCACCAGCATCAACCAATGCAACGTGATCGATACGGTGCTGTAGCGTGATTCGGAGTTCGTCCAGGGCATACGGGTGTTCCTCACAGGTCGGTTCCAGCGTCACCGTTCTCATTCGACGGCGTGCTTTAACTGTAAGCCTGTTTCATCAGGTTTGCCTGAGGCTATTGACCTTTCAATGCTCTGGCTCAACAGATTGACCACAAAAAAGCGCCAGTTCCGCTAAAGAACTGGCGCTTTGAAATCCCCCGTTCGAGTTGATCAGCTGCTTTGTGGCATTTCACCGTTCGCCAGGCGCTTGTTGATATCGGCGATCACCTCCGGCAAATCGGCAATGGTATCGATCATGTAGTGAGGGCGAGAGCCTTCGAACATCCCGTGGATACGCGTGCGCTCGCTGTCCAGCTGGTCGCTGCCGAGGGCGCGAAAACCTTCATAATCCAGGCCCAATGCGTTGCCCGAGCAGATCAGTGCCACGGTCCACATGCCGGCGCGACGACCTTCGAGAATGCCCGGCACCGTGTCATCGATTTTCACGCAGGCCGCGACATCGTCGATCCCCAGGGCGATGACATTGGCCAGTGCCTGTGCCGGCCATGGACGACCGTTCGGAACTTCATCGGTGGCCACCACGTGGTCGGCGATGTAGCCGTTGGTGGCCGCCAGTTCGACCACTTTGTCCATGACCTGTTTCGGGTAACCGGAGCAGGAACCGATCTTGATCCCTTGTTGGCGCAGGAGGGCGATGGTGTCCAGCGCGCCCGGAATCAATGCCGAGTGCTCAGCGATCTTTTCAATCTGCAAAGGCATGAAGCGTTTGTAGATGGCGGTGACGTCATCGTCGGTTGGCGTGCGGCCGAACACCGCGCGATAACGCTCTGCCACTTGCGGCTGGTTGCACAGGGTGCGGATGTGATCCCACTTGCCCATGCCCATCGGACCGCGGGCTTCTTCGATCGACACCTGGACGTCGAACTCGGCGAAGGCCTCGACAAAAATCTGCGTCGGCGCGAAGGAACCGAAATCGACCACGGTGCCGGCCCAGTCGAGGATCGCGGCCTGGAGTTTGGTTGGGTTTGCGTAGTTCATGGTAATCAAATCCTGTCGTTGGAAAAATGATAATCCCTGTAGCGGCAGCCTCGCAGGCTCGGCAGCTGCTACAGAGGGTCGGGAGTCAAATTTCTAAAACTTCCATCTCACGCAACACTTCACCGACCGCCGCCACGGCCGCGTGCATCTCGGGCTGATTAACGTGGCCAATGCAACCGACGCGGAACGTTTCAACCTGGGTCAGCTTTCCGGGATAAAGAATGAAACCCTTGGCTTTCACGCGCTCGTAGAACTCCTTGAACTGGTAGCGCGGATCGTTTGGCGCGTGGAACGTCACGATGATCGGCGCCTGGATCGCGGCAGGCAGGAAGCTGCGCAAGCCCAGACGGGCCATGTCATCCAGCAGCACCTGGCAATTGTTCGCATAGCGTTGATGCCGGGCCGGCAAGCCGCCTTCTTCGTTGTATTGCAAGAGGGCTTCGTGCAGCGCGGCGACCACGTGAGTCGGCGGAGTGAAGCGCCATTGGCCGGTCTTGGCCATGTAGGCGTGCTGGTCGTACAGGTCCATCGCCAGGGAGTGGGAATTACCGGCGGCATTTGCCAGGGATTCTTTGCGAGCGAATACGAACCCCATACCCGGTACGCCCTCGAGGCATTTGCCCGAGGCGGCGATCAACGCGTCAAACGGCACCTGCTGCGCATCGATCGGCAGGGCTCCGAAGGAGCTCATGGCGTCGATGATCAGGCGTTTGCCGTGCTGCGCAACGACCTGGGCGATGTCTGGCAGCGGGTTGAGGATGCCGGTGCTGGTTTCGCAGTGGATCAGCGCGATGTGAGTAATGCTGGAATCGGCGTGAAGCAGGCGATCCACGTCGGCGGCGGTGGTCGGTTCGTCTTCGGCGGTTTCGAAGGTGCTGAACGGACGGCCCAGTACTTCACAGATTTTCGCCAGGCGTTTGCCGTAGGCACCGTTGATCAGCACCAGGACCTTGCCGTCACGGGGCACAAGGGTGCCGATCGCCGCTTCGACCGCGAAGGTCCCGCTGCCTTGCAGAGGCACACAGTGATGGCTTTCGGCGCCATTGATGATGGTGAGCAGTTGCTCGCATACGCTGGCGGTCAGTTGATTGAACCGGTCATCCCATGAACCCCAGTCGACCATCATGGCCTGGCGAGTGCGGGCCGACGTGGTCAGTGGGCCAGGGGTGAGCAGGATGGGTTCGGCAGTACTCAATCTCGTGTCCTCGTAATCGATGGGGTAAAGCTACGGGGCTTAAATTGCAATTTGCCGTGCTATCAATCAAATTGTTTATTGTTATGCCAACCATCAGTGAGAGTTATTCATGAACTTGTTCCAGCTCCGCGCGTTCGATGCCGTGGCCCGCGAAGGCAGTTTTACCCGGGCTGCTGCGCGGTTGTTCATCAGCCAACCTGCGGTCACCGGGCACATCAAGGCGCTGGAAGAGCATTACCAGATCACGTTGTTGCGGCGCACGGCGCGACGGGTGGAGCTGACGGAGGAGGGGATAAAGCTCGCCGCCATCACCCGGGCGATGTTTGGTCTTGCTGAAGAGGCGCAGGTGATGCTGGAGGCAAATCGACAACTGCTGACCGGGCGTCTGGAGGTGGCCGCGGACGGGCCGCACCTGGTCATGCCGATGCTGGCCAGCTTGCGTGCGAGGTATCCGGGCGTCACGGTGAACCTGCGCTTGGGTAATGCTCAGGAAACCCTGACGGCGCTGTTGTCAGAGCATGCCGACGTGGCGGTGCTGACCGAGGTTGAGCCGCGCAAGGGGCTGCACTTGCAGGCGTTGAGCGAATCGCGAATCTGCGCGCTGGTGCCGGCGGGGCATCCATGGGCGCAGCGTTCCAAGGCCGTGCACATCAAGGAATTGGATCAGGTGATCATGGTGTTGCGTGAGCCGGGCTCGGTGACCCGGAGCACGTTTGATGACGCCTGTGCTCAAGCGAAGGTTAATCCGCGCGTACTGCTGGAGCTGGACAGCCGTGAGGCGGTGACGGAAGCGGTGGCTGCGGAGTTGGGGGTTGGCGTGGTGTCTTCGGTAGAGGTAAGCCACGACCCGAGGGTGGTGGCGGTCACGATTATCGGTGACGGGCTGGCTAACCGGCACCTGATCGGGTGCATGGAGCGGCGTCGCAATTTGCGGTTGATACAGGCGTTTTTCGAGTTGGCGCCCGGGATGAGTTGACCGCCATCCCTGTACCATCCAGATGCAATGTTTGACTCAACGATTGATCAACCAATCAAACAACAGGCCGGTATTGCCGCCGTGTTGCGGCTCGGGCTTGCTCTGTCGGGATTGTCTGCTGCCAGCCCACATCACCGGGCGATCCGGGTCGCTGTCGAGAAAACTGACGAATACGTCAGTACCGGCTTTCGGCAGTCCGACAAAGTTCGAGTGAGCGTCCGGTGTCGCGCAGACGATGGGCACCCACATGCCGTCGGGCTCTTCCGGGTCGGGTTCGGACGTTGGCCACAACCTGACCTGAACGCGACCTTGATCATCCCGTGTGGCGGGTTGTCCTGGACAGCCAAGTACGCGCGCGGGCTGATACCCGGGAATGCGGGTTTTAGTGCGCGTGACTGGCGGCCGGAAAACCGTTGACCAGGGAATGGCGGTGAATTGATTGTGGTAACTCGCGGCAATGCTGTCCTGGGCCAGAATCGAGGGATGTTGCCCGTGGTGCCGGACCTCGGTGAGCAGCCACTGATCGTTGAAGCTCATGATGGGATGCTCTGAGACCTGGACAATCCGTGCGCTGCGCAATGCAGGCTGTGTGCTTTCACCATGGATTTGCTGCGGTGTGCAGCGCAGGCGCTCCAGTTTCCGTTGGCTGCATTGCTGGTGATGAACCTGCTCGGGAGTGGACAGGACGGCAGTTCGCGATGCCTTGGCGAAGGCGTGGTTGGCGGCATCGCCGAGCGTGTCGGGTATACCGCGATTTTTCGCCTGCCGTTGTGCGTGCGTGTGCAGGGCATCGTGGCGCTGATACAACCGCGTAATCGCCGACGTCCTGTTGAAGTCATCTCCCTCCTGTTGGAAAGGCGCCAGTCGCGGGTCCTGAGGGAAGCTCAGGCTGTCATCGGCCAGCACCAGCACGTGACCGTTCCGGTGATGTTCGAAGTGAAAGTGGATGCCTTCTTCTTCGCACAGTCGCTTCAACAGGGCCAGATCACTTTCCTCGTACTGAATGCAAAAAGGTCGGGGTGGGTACAGGCCGTTCAGCTCGATGCGATAGCTCTCTTCGGGCAGTTCATTTTGCTCCAGTAATTGACGCAGGATGGTCGGCACGTCGAGGTGATGAAACACCCGGCGGCAGGTGTCTGATTCCAGCCTTTGAAGGTAGGGAACCACTGTCAGTGTGTAGCCGATCTGAAGCGATCCATGATGCTCGCGCGTGGCGCTGTGGACACTGCCATGAATCCCGTCGCCGTTCCCCAGATCGAGAAAAACCGGCTTTCTCAGCAGCCTGCCGAAGTCCATGGCCGGTGCCATGGCAATCACCTCAATCTCGAAACGATAGAGCTGGTTGAGTCCTTCAGAACCCTTGAACCGCACTGCCTGAAGCGTCAGATCGCCCTCCAGGAGAGTGAGCGTGAAGGGGCTTTCCTTGTCGTTATGCATAGGGCGCGCTTCTGCTGTGAGTACGGATGCAGAGGGTACGAAACCGCAGCAGATTAGGGATGCGGCAATCGACTTTTCAGAATCGCCCTACAACCCTCGGTGAAGAAGCCGATCTGTCTGTCGGTGAAGGTGGAATTTTTGGTCGATTGCCAACTTTAGGCCGTATAAACTTGCGCAAAGCGTCGGCCAATAGATGTCTCGGCGCCACAGATAAGAGAGTGAGTAATGGGCGCACAGTGGAAGGTTAAACACAAAGAAGCGGCATCTAACGCCAAAGGGAAGATCTTCGGCAAACTGGTGAAAGAAATCACCATCGCTGCGCGTAACGGTGCCGATGTGACAACCAACGCGCACTTGCGCCTGGTGGTTGAACAGGCCAAAAAAGCTTCGATGCCCCGTGAAACCCTGGAGCGGGCGATCAAGAAAGGTTCGGGCCAGCTCGGCGAGACGGTGCAGTACCATCGCGTAACGTATGAAGGGTTCGCGCCGCATCAAGTGCCCCTGATCGTTGAATGCGTGACCGATAACATCAACCGCACGGTCGCTGAAATCCGCGTTGCGTTCCGCAAGGGCCAACTGGGCGCTTCGGGTTCGGTGTCCTGGGACTTCAACCATGTCGGCATGATCGAGGCGTCCCCGGACAGCCCTGACGCCGATCCGGAAATGGCCGCTATTGAAGCGGGTGCCCAGGATTTCGAGCCAGGCGAAGAAGAGGGGACCACCTTGTTCCTGACCGAGCCGGCGGACCTTGATGCGGTGCAGAAAGCGTTGCCGGAGCAGGGCTTCACGGTGTTGTCGGCAAAACTGGGCTATCAGCCGAAGAACCCGGTCAGCGGTTTGAGCGACGAGCAAATGGCCGAAGTCGAAGCCTTCCTCGAAGGCCTGGATAACCATGATGACGTGCAGGACATGTTTGTCGGGTTGGCGGGTTGATTTGAGCTGTATGCAATGACAAATGTGGCGGGGGAACTTGCTCCCTCGCCACAGGTTATGGGGTCACCTTAACTCCCGTACAACGTCACTGAACCCAGGTCTAGCCAGCACGTCCGGCTGACAGCAACGCTGCTGTAAATCCTCCAGCTGCCCACGGCTTTCATCGCTCAATCCTGAGTCGATCCGCTCCAGCAACTCCCCTAGCAGAACCCCGAACGCGCGCACTTCAATCCGTTGCAATGCCCGGCTGTCGGGACTGTCCGTGGTCGCGTGAAAAGACGCTGCACCAAAGTCTCCCAGCAGACAATCACCTTGATCGTTGCAAAGAATATTGTGGCCATAGAGGTCGCCGTGGGTGATGCCGTGTCGATGCAGGTGTTCGGCCACCGACGCAACGCCCTTGGCGATACGCAAGGCAACGTCCGCGCTGAAACGGGCATCGTCGGCATACACATCACGGGTGCAGGACTCAAGGCTCGGCAGCCCGGCGAGATTGCGGAAACTCGGCTCGATCAGCTCCATCACCAACCCGGCTTGCGCCTGTGGATGCCCGGTGATTCGTCCTTCGACCCGGATCAGGTTCGGATGAACTCCAGCGGTGATGCAGGCATTCATTTCGTGCAACGGCGAGCCATCGCTGGTCATCTCGCCCTTGTAGAGCTTGACCGCGACTTGGGTGGCAGATGTGTTCGCAGGCTGCAGCGTGGCTCGGTGAATCACCCCCGAAGCCCCTTCGCCAAGCTGCTGCTCCAGGCGCAGCGATGACCAGGGGATGCTCGGGGTTGCTTCAAGGGCCGCCGCGTCGGCTTCGGTCTCCAGCGGGTTGCCGGCGAAGGCCAGCCACGTCAGGCGGGGCAGCGTGAGCAGCCAGTCGGGAAGCACCTCGAGCTGGTTGGCAGCGATGCGGATCAGTTCGAGTCGACGGCACTGGCGCAGGCTTTCGGGCAAGTGCTGCAAGCGGTTACCCGCCAGCATGAGTTTTTGCAGGTATGGGCGTTCACCCAGCTCGGTCGGTAATTCGCTGATGCAGTTGTCGGTCAGGATCAGCCAGCGCAACAACGGTGGCAATGCGGCGCCCGGCACCTGTTCAATGTGGTTGGCCTTGAAACCGACCATGGTCAGCGCGGCGCAACGGCCCACGCAGGCGGGCAGTTCCGTGAACGCATTGTCCGAGCAGAACAGCACGCGCAAACGTGTCAGGCGGTGCAGATCATCCGGCAGTTGGCTCAGGGCATTGCCGCTGAGGTTGAGCACCTCCAGGGTATCCGCCAGGTCGAAGATTTCCCGGGGGAACTCCGTCAGGCCGCAGGCGAGGTCCAGTCGGGTAGCGCCTGCCAGTGTTCCGGCGCGCAGTTGGGCAAGGGTGTCCATGAACGGGGTTCGCTATTGATCGAGGGAAGGGCGTAGAGGCCTGAAGATGGGCGACATGATAGCGGGAAAGATGTGGCGCCTGTCAGGCCGTCATCGCGGGCAAGCCCGCTCCGACAGTTGACCGTGTCCTTCCAGATAACTCGATCAACTGTGGGAGCGGACTTGCCCGCGATGAGGCCATTAGCGACACCAAAGAATACAGATCAAACCATACCCTTTATCTCCACCAACTGTCCCAACCGACTACGCGTCCGCGCCAGATCAATCGCCTCTCCGTCCAGGCTTTCACGCAACGACCGCTGGCCAAGCAAGGTCAGGTGCTTGTCCTGATCGTACAAAACGTCAACCAGATTGATGAACCGCTGCTGCGCCGCAATGGACGCATCGGCCAGGCTGGGCAGCGCGACGATGATCCAGTGATCAAACCGTCGGCACAGCTCCAGATAGTCCATCACCGCCGTGGGCTGGTCACACAGATCGGCAAAGGTAAAACCGACCGTGCGCCCTTCGCAGTATCGGGCTTGAAGGTGTCGGGTTCCGACGGGCAGCTTGATCGGCGGCGTATCACTATCGGGCAGGTTCAGTGCCTGACGCTGCCGTGTCGTGTCTGGCCAAAGGTACTGACCTTGAGTGAAAAGCTGTTGAGCGTGGGTTCTTGCCTGGCTGCGGTAATCGTGCGGCCCACCGACTTCCATGACCTGCATGCGCGCGTTGATCAGGTCGATCACTGGTTTGAACCGCGCGTGGTAAAGCGGGTTCGGCAGCAAACCTTCCGGAGGGTAATTGGAGGTGACCAGCAGCAGGATGCCCCGCTGGAAAAGCGCTTTGAACAGTCGCGTGATGAGCATCGCATCGCCGATGTCATGGACGTGAAATTCGTCGAAACACAGCACCCGGCAATCGCTCAGCAGTTCATCGAGGGTGAGTTCCAGGGCGTCGGGCCGATCACGATGACTGAACAGGCCCTGATGCAACTGAACAAAGAACTCATGGAAGTGCAGCCGGCGTTTTTCCGCGATCGGGATGGCCTGGAAAAATCCGTCGAGCAACCAGCTCTTTCCACGCCCGACGGCGCCATGCAGGTAAAGTCCGGGAAGGGGTTTCGCCGAGGCGCCCAGCAACGCCGCGGCGTGCTGTGCCATGCAGTCGATCACGCGCTGCTGACTGTGGCTGAGGGTGTAACCCTGGGCGTGCGCCTTGTGGCGGAAGTAGTCATGAACAAGCCGACCGCTGGCGTTGCTGGTGGAAGCATTCGAGGCTTTGCCCAGCAAGCGGCGCAGCACAGGCCAGCGTGATGTGAGTCGCGGACGGTTAGGTGGTCGAACGGCCACTGTGATAGCACTCTGTGATGGTCAGGCCGTCGTCCCAAGCGGCGGCGGCACAGTTTAACCAAATAGAGATTTTTCCTTCCAGTCACTCCGAGCCTTGCCGCGAGCCATTGGACAGAAATATGCGGATGCATACCACGCTCGCGACCCTGTCGGTTGGGGCGGGTTCAGAACTGTACGGTCTGCTTGAGCATTTGCGCCGCTGAGGTGTCGCTCGGGCTGACCATTGCATAGTTGTAACCGGCGCCCGACCAGTACTCGGCCTGCAGCTCGCCGTCGTGGCGACTGCCCCTGGGCAGGAAGAGGTTTTTGGGGCCAGGTGGGCGTACGTAAAAGCTGATTTTCTGCCCCTCGGGGTTTTCGTAGACCACCATCGCCGCGGGTCCCTGTTCGGTGCTGAGCAACCGTCCGCTGACCGGTTTGAACCCTGCGCTCGCAAGGTTCGGCAGGCGGTTGGCCCGGGTGAAATAGCGGTCAAGCCAACCTTGTACATCGCCATCGTCGCTGACCTTGAAATCCGCCGGCAAAATGCCTTGCTGCGCGAACAGGCGGTACGCCTGCAGGGCATCGGTCATGGGTGCCTGGGCACTGACTAGGGTCATCTCGCGGGCCTGCCAGCCACTGAACCCGCCGACGCTGACGGCAATCAGCAGCACAGCGGCGCTCGCTAGGTGACGGCGCGATTGTCGTTTGACTCGCTGGCGAATCATCGACGGGGTGAGTTGCGGATTGACCGGTTGCTGCAACAAGCCGCTCAAACCTGCCCGCAGTTGCTGAGCGTCCCGCTGCCAGGCACGCACAGTGGCTGCCACTTCGGCATTGCTTGCCAGAAAAGTCTCCACCAGACGACGGTCATCGTCGCTGAGCTGGTGGTCGATGTAAGCGTGCAGGTCACGCTCGCTTGGGGGCATGCTGATCATTTAAGTCTCCGCAAAGCAGGGCGGATGATTTCACCCTCGCTGAGGTGGCGCAACGCTTGGCGGGCGCGGGACAGACGGGACATCACGGTGCCAATGGGCACGCCGAGAATTTCGGCGACCTCTTTATAGCTCAGGCCTTCTACCGACACCCAAAGCAGCAGCGCGCGCTGTTCAGTGGCGAGTTGGTCGAAGGCCTGGAGGGTGGATTGGGCGATCACGGTGCGTTCCGCCGATGGCTGCGAGTCATCACGACCGGTAAAGAATTCGAGCATTCGCGCGTATCGCCGGGTGCGCCGATGCGCATCGAGAAACTGTCGATACAGAATCGAAAACAACCAGGCGCGCAGATCACCTTCGGGGCGTTTGTCGTTCCAGCGCGACAACGCCCGCTCCAGGCTGGCCTGCACCAGGTCATCGGCGCTGCTGGGGTTGCGCGTGAGCGAAAGCGCAAACCGCCGCAGTCTGGGAATGATTTCAATCAGTTGTTCGTCGATATCGCTCATGAATTTCTAACCAGTCACTACGCTCTGTGAATGGGAGACGTCCGGAATTGGAGGTTATTCCACGCCTGAACAAATAAATACCGGGCAATGGAATAAACCGCCTGGGCGTTCGTCTGCTTGATTCTTCTCACTTGTGGCCGATGGCCCTGGAGTCATTCATGGTAGATCGCTCAACACCGCCCACTCGACCACCGCTGAGTGCTGCAAGCCTGGTGTTTCGTCTGGCCGGTATCGCCGTGGTCGTCGCGGTCGTGGCCGGGGCTTTTGCCTACGTCAACGGCACGTTTGACCCACAACGGCTGACGCCGAAAAAGTTGATCAATGTTCTGGAAACCAACAACGGCGTGCATCCGGGGTTCCGGCGAAACCATTCCAAAGGCGTGTGTGTGATCGGCCATTTCGAGAGCAGCAGCGAGGCGCGCAATTACTCCACTGCGCAGGTGTTCAATGAAGAGCGCACCCCTGTGGTGGGTCGTTTTGCCTTGCCGGCCGGCAACCCGTATGCCCCGGACAACAGCGTGCCGATCCGCAGCATGGCCCTGCGCTTCACCCAGGCCAACGGCCAGCAGTGGCGCACCGGGATGAACAGCATGCCGGTGTTCCCGGTTGGCACCCCTGAAGCGTTCTACCAATTTCAACAAGCCCAGTCTCCCGTCCCGGCCACCGGCAAACCGGACCCGGCGGCAGTCCCGGCGTTTTTCGCTTCACACCCGGAAGCCATACCTTTCCTGACATGGGTTAAAACGGCCAAGCCTTCCGCCAGCTACGTGACGGAAACCTATAACAGCGTCAATGCGTTCTACCTGGTCAATGCCGCCGGGCAACGTCAGGCCGTGCGCTGGAGCATGGTGCCGTTGGCGCAGGATGCAGCGGGTGCGATGGCACCGGCGGGTGGGGATTTCCTGGAGAAAGACCTGGTCCAGCGAATCGCCGCAGGACCGTTGCGCTGGCAGCTGAACATCACGCTGGCTGACCCGGGTGACCCGGTGAACGATGCCAGCAAGCCCTGGCCTGACGGGCGCAAAGTGCTGAACGCGGGCACGCTGGTGCTCGAAAGCACCCAGCCGCAGCTCAATGGCGAATGCCGCGACATCAACTATGACCCGCTCGTATTGCCTGCCGGCATCGAAGGTTCGGACGATCCATTGCTCGCCGCTCGTTCCGCCGGGTACGCCAGTTCCTATCTGCGACGCACCAGCGAAGTCAGCCAGTTGCCCGCCGCCAAACAGGAGGCTCAACAATGAGCACTCAACCGAACCATTTCGCACCGTTGGCGCGGCTGCTGCATTGGCTGATGGCACTGATGGTCATCGCCATGCTGTTTATTGGCGCGGGCATGGTCGCCTCGGTGTCAGAGCGTCATGAGTGGCTGATCCATCTGCACAAACCCCTGGGCATCGCCATTCTGCTGCTGGTCATCGTGCGCCTGGTGGTGCGGTTTTCCACCCGGCAGCCGCCATTGCCCGCGGATTTGCCGGGATGGCAGGTGTTGGCGGCCAAGGCATCTCATGTGTTGCTGTACGCCTTGATGCTGATCTTGCCGTTGCTGGGCTGGGCCATGATCTCGGCGGCGGGTGACCCGGTGATGCTCAGCAGCTCGTTGCAATTGCCATCGATCGTGCCGGCCAACGCTCAGGTGTTTGCGATCTTGCGCAAGGCACACGGTTACCTGGCGTACCTGCTGTTTCTGACCGTACTGCTGCATTTGGCGGCAGCGTTGTTCCACGGTTGGGTGCGCCGCGACGATGTGCTGGACAGCATGCTGCGGGGCAAGGATCGCGTTTGATTTCTTAGCCACGTCGAATCTGAGGAGATACACACTTTTGCAGGAGCTGCCGCAGGCTGCGATCTTTTGATCTTGTTATGAGATCAAAATCAAAAGATCGCAGCCTGCGGCAGCTCCTGCATGGTTAGGGTAACGCCACTTCTGCACGTTTGCTTCTGGGGGCGAGCGTGCTCCACCAATAGATCAACGCCACAGCGTTGATCCCTGCACCCAGCAAACACACCCCGAGCCAGCCACCCCAGGCATACATCGCCGTCGAGCCGATCGAGCCCAAGGCGCTGCCTATCGAATAGAGCAGCATGTAACCGGCGGTGAGTCGGCTTTGGGCTTCCGGGCGCACGCTGTAGATCATGCTCTGGCTGGTGACGTGCACGGCCTGTAAACCCAGGTCCAGCGTGATTACGCCCAGCAACAAAGCCCATAACGAAGATTGAGTAAAGGCAATCGGCAGCCAGGAAGCCAACATCAACAACAGGGAACAGCCGCTGGTCCATTGGCCCCAACCCCGATCAGCCAGGTGCCCGGCGCGAGCGGCTGCCAGCGCACCGGCGGCACCCGCCAGGCCAAACAATCCGATTTGAGTATGGGACAGCGACAGCGGCGGGGCGCTTAGCGGTAGCACCATCGGCGTCCATAACACCATGGCGCTGGCGAAGGTCAGCAGCGCTAGAATCGCCCGTTGACGAAGTACGGGCTCTTCCTTGAACAAGGTGAAAACCGAGCCGAGCAGCGCGCCGTAAGAACTGTCGGGCTGCCTGTCCTCGTGCTTGGGCAGCACGCGAAACAACAGCAGCGCCATGGCCAGGGTCAAGCCTGCCGACAACAGATACACCGAGCGCCACCCCGCCAGATCCGCCATGCCGCCGGCCACTGTACGGGCCAGCAAAATGCCGACGACGATGCCGCTGGTGACCACGCCCACCACGCGCCCTCGCTGCGCCGGGAGTGCCAATGTCGCGGCGTAAGCCACCAGGACCTGCGTCACCACCGCCAGTAACCCGGTCAACGTCATCCCGATCAACAGCCAGGTGCTGTTCGACGCGCACGCAATCATCAACAAGGCCAGGGCCGACAGCAGTGTTTGCGTGAGGATCAGCCGTCTGCGATTGAGCAGATCCCCGAGTGGTACCAACAGCAACAGACCCGCGCCGTACCCGACCTGGGTCAGTGTGACGACGATGCCGATGGTTGCCGGGTCCATCGCAAACGCGGCGGCCATGGCATCGAGCAGGGGTTGTGCGAAGTAAACGTTACCGACTGCCAGTCCGCAGGCGACAGCGAACAGCAGCACCACGGCGCTGCTGAGTACATGATGATCAGGCTTCATGCCGAACTCCCAATGTGGTTTCAATTTAAAACCAGTTGTACGGTAGGGAATCTGGTTTTATATTGCAACCACATTTGTTTCAGTGGATTCGGACATGGTTAGACGTATAAGCGAGGAAGACGCCGAATGCCCGGTCGCACGATCCGTGGAAGCCATCGGCGATGGCTGGTCGTTGCTGATCGTGCGCGATGCCTTTGACGGCATTTGCCGGTTCGGTGAGTTCCAGCGCAGTTTGGGCATGGCCAAGAACATTCTGTCGGTGCGCTTGCGCGCACTGGTGGCCCACGGAATTTTCGATCTGGTGCCGGCCTCGGATGGCAGCGCTTATCAGGAATATGTGCTGACTGAGAAGGGCAAGGGCTTATTCCCGCTGATCATCGGATTGCGGCAGTGGGGGGAGGCGTTTTTCTTTGAGGAAGGGGAGGCGCATTCGCGGCTGGTTGACCGCGAACACGGTCTGCCGCTGCGGCCTCTGGAGCTGCGTGCCGAGGATGGGCGGTTGCTGGGGCCGGAGGATTGTGTGCGAATCGCTGCCGATTGAACGGCAAAAGATCGCAGCCTGCGATCTTTTGATCTTTCAATGTGTAAACAGGATCAGCGCAGGGTATCGACCATGTCCGCCACGGTGGTCAACACATCCTTGCCCAACTGCTTCGAACGTTTCCCCGACCAACCCGTAATCGGGTTAGGCGCATCATTGTTGTCCTTGAAGGGCATTTCCAGGGTCAGCGACAGGCAGTCGAATTTTTCGCCGACGCTGTTGCACGCCAGGGTCATGTTGGCCTCGCCCGGCTTGTCCCGGGTGTAGCCGTGTTTGGTCTGGAAGTCTTTGGTCAAATGCTTCAGATGATCGCGGAAGCGGGTTTCGAGCTGCTCGATCCTTGGCGTATAACCGGGATTGCCTTCGCAACCGGCGGTGAACACGTAAGGGATTTCTTCATCACCATGGATGTCGAGGAACAGGTCGACGCCATGTTTTTCCATCTGCTGCTGAACGAACAGCACTTCCGGGCTCATCTCCTGACTGGCGCTCTGCCACGCGCGGTTCAGGTCCTGGCCCATTGCATTGGTGCGCAGGTGGCCATGGAAGGCGCCGTCCGGGTTCATGTTCGGGACCAGATAAAGGTCGGCGCTGGCCAGCAGTTTGTTCAACACGGGATCGTCGTGATGCTCCAGACGCTCGATCACGCCTTCCATGAACCATTCGGCCATGTGCTCGCCCGGGTGTTGCTGGGCAATCATCCAGACCTTGCGCCGGCCCTCGGCACCGGTGCCTTTGCGCAGCAGCTGAATGTCCCGGCCTTCGACGCTCTTGCCGGTGGCCAGCAGTTCGGTGTCGGCCTTGGTCAGCGCCTGCTCGATCAACCAGTCATGGCGGCCACGGCTGTAGGGTTCGAAGTAAGCGAACCAGGCATGGGTGGCGGTGGTTTCGAGGCTGAAGCGCAGGCAGTCGCCTTCGAAGATGGTCGGCACCCGGAACCAGTTGACGTGGTCGTAGGACGCGACCGCCTGGTATCCATCCCAGGCTTTGTTGTAGGACGATTTGCTGGCATTGCTCAGGCGAAACCAGTGCTCCTGACCGACGTGCAGACCACTGGCCTTGAAGTGGAACCACTGGAAATGCGGGCTGCGCGTGTCGGGCCTGATGGCCAGGAGCGCGTGAAGCGGATTGCTGATATCCAGCACTTCAATGTTGCCGCTGTCGAAGTTTGCGCTGATGTCAAAAGAGGATTTAGCCACGGCCATCGTCGATTCCTGAATATGATTTTTATGGCAGGTACTTTACACGCTGGGAAGCGCTCCGGCGGGTAGAAAAAATCCCCCCGATCATCTGATGCAGTGGGCGCCCGCTCTGGCCACTTGTGCATCATGTTCGGCTTTCACGCCGGACACCCCCACCGCGCCGATGACCTGGCCATCGACAATGATCGGCACGCCCCCCTCCAGTGAAGTGAGCAGGGGGGCGGACAAAAACGCGAAGCGCCCACCGTTGACCATCTCCTCATAGTCGGTTGATTCGCGTCGGCCCAGAGCGGAGGTGCGAGCCTTTTGGGTGGCGATGTAGGCGCCTATCGGGGCGCACCCGTCGAGGCGTTCGAGCGCCAGGGGATGACCGCCGTCGTCGACGACGACAATGGTCACGGCCCATTGATTGTTCTGGGCTTCAGTGCGGGCGGCGGTGAGGATCTGGCTGACTTCGGTCTGGCTCAACACGGCTTTGCTTTTCATGTGAATCTCCAGTGGTCGGTCAAGGCAACGCGGCTTCGACCAGTTCGATCCAGTGCCGAACGGGGGTTCGACCTGCACCATCCAGGTGGGACTGACAGCCGATATTGGCCGTGACGATGACGTCAGGGTGGCCGCTCTCCAGGGCATTGAGTTTGTTATCGCGCAATTGTCTGGACAGTTCAGGTTGGGTGATCGAATACGTGCCCGCCGAACCGCAGCACAAATGGCTGTCGGGCACGGCGGTAAGGTTGAAGCCTAGTCGAAGCAGGACCGCTTCAACGGCGCCGCCGAGTTTTTGTGCGTGCTGCAACGTGCAGGGGCAATGGAAAGCCAGGCGTTGTTCACTGTGTACAGCGAGTTTTTCCAGCGGCTCATCGCGTAGTACTTCAACCAGATCCTTGGCCAGGGCACTGACTTTTTTCGCCTTGTCGGCATACGCCGGATCGTTTTCGAGCAAATGCCCGTAGTCCTTGATGAAGGCACCACAACCGCTGGCGGTTTGCACGATGGCTTCGGCGCCGTTTTCGATGCTCGGCCACCAGGCATCGATGTTTCGTCGGGCGCGGTCCAGCCCCGCGGACTGAGCATCCAGGTGATAGTCCACCGCACCGCAGCATCCGGCCTCCCGCGCTGGCGTGATGCTGATGCCCAATCGATCCAGGACCCGCGATGTCGCCGCATTGGTATTGGGCGACAGGCCGGGCTGAACGCAGCCTTCGAGTATCAGAACCTGCCGAGCGTGGCGCGTAGTCGGACGTGGTTTGGCGGGTGCCATGTTGCGCGGCAATTTGACTCGCAGGCTGTCGGGCAGCAGGGCGCGGAACACCTGACCACTGTTGACCAGCCCCTTGAACAGACCCGGATTGGGCACGACACCACGCAGTCCCTCGCGCAGCAGCCGTTGGCCGAGTGGGCGCGGCACCGCTGCATCGACCACCGCACGGCCGATATCCAGCAGGTTGTGATAGTCGACGCCGGACGGGCAGGTGGTTTCGCAGTTGCGGCAGGACAGGCAGCGATCAAGGTGCTGTTGGGTTTTCTGCGTGACCTCGTTACCTTCCAGCACTTGCTTGATCAGGTAGATGCGGCCCCGGGGTCCATCCAGTTCATCGCCGAGCAATTGATACGTCGGGCAGGTGGCATTGCAGAAACCGCAGTGCACGCATGAGCGCAGGATACTTTCTGCTTCTTCGGCACGGGGTAGCTGGCGGGCGTGTTCGCTCAAGGTGGTCTGCATGGCTCAAAGCTCCGCATACAGGCGTGCGGGGTTGAAGATTCCCCGAGGGTCGAGTTGTTGCTTGAGATTCCGGTGGTAACGCATCAATGACGCCGTCAACGGTTGGAACGGGCTGTCGATCAGGCCATGGCTGTAGCAGGTCACATGCCCGCCGACTTCCTCGACAACCTGGCGAATGAACGCCGCGTCGCCGTCGGATTTGAGCCAGCGTTGCGCACCGCCCCAGTCGATGATTTGCGTGCCCGGCAGGGAAAGCCGGGGCGTGTTGTGGGGGACGGACAGTCGCCAGAGCGGCTGGACTTCATCGAAAAAGCTCAAGCGCTGTTCATTGAGATCCGCCCAATAGGAAGAATCCAGCGGCTCACCGCCCAAGCGGTCATGCGCCGCCGTCACCGAACCTTCGCCGCCCTCCAGGCGCAAGTGCAGACGCTGACCGTCGTGGCACGCGGCGCTGATCGGCAAGGGTTGTTGGCCCCATTCCGCCAGGCGCAGCAAGGCGCGGTCGCTGTCCATTTCCAGGCTGATGCTCAAGCATTGGCGCGGTTTCGGCAGGACTTTGAGCGAGACTTCGCTGATCACCCCAAGGGCGCCAAAGCTGCCGGCCATCAGCCGCGACAGGTCGTAACCGGCCACGTTCTTCATCACCTCGCCACCAAAGCGCAAATGCTTGCCATGGCCGGTGATGACGCGAGTGCCCAGGACAAAATCCCTGACCGAGCCTGACCATGGCCGCCTTGGTCCCGACAACCCGCTGGCGATCATGCCGCCCACCGTCGCGCCTTCGCCAAAGGAAGGCGGTTCGCAGGGCAGCATCTGTTGCGCGGCGTCCAATGCTTCAGTGAGCTGCGACAAAGGCGTGCCGCACCGTGCGGTGATGACCAGTTCAGTCGGGTCATAGCTGACAATGCCCCGGTGGGTGCGCGTGTCGAGGACTTCACCGGCGACGATGCGCCCCAGGAACGCTTTGCTGTTTGAGCCTTGAATGCGCAATGGTGTGGCGTTCTGCAGCGCCTGATTGACCTGTTCCAGCAGCGCGCGGCTGTCATCGAAATCCTGTTCGCTGCGCATCAGAATCGCTCCAGTTCGGGGAAGGGCAACTGCCCCATGTGAACGTGCATGGCGCCGAACTCGGCGCAGCGGTGCAGGGTTGGAATGTTCTTGCCAGGATTGAGCAAACCGCTCGGATCGAACGCGGCCTTGACGGCATGGAACACGGTCAATTCATCGCTGTTGAACTGCGCGCACATCTGATTGATTTTCTCCCGACCCACGCCATGCTCGCCGGTAATGCTCCCACCGACTTTCACGCACAACTCCAGGATCTTGCCGCCCAGGGCTTCGGCGCGATCAAGCTCGCCCGGTTGATTGGCATCGAACAGGATCAGCGGGTGCATGTTGCCGTCACCGGCATGGAACACGTTGGCCACGCGCAGATCGTATTCGGCCGATAACGCTGCAATCGCCTGCAGCACGCCCGGCAACTCACGGCGGGGAATGGTGCCGTCCATGCAGTAGTAGTCCGGAGACAGTCGACCCACCGCCGGGAACGCATTCTTGCGTCCGGCCCAGAAGCGCACCCGTTCGGCCTCGTCTTTGGCGAGCCTCACTTCGGTGGCCCCGGCCTGTTCCAGCACCTGGCGCACGCGGTCGCAATCCTCGTGCACGTCCGCTTCAACGCCGTCGAGTTCACACAGAAGAATGGCCTGGGCATCGACTGGATAACCGGCGTGAATGAAATCTTCGGCGGCACGAATCGCCAGGTTATCCATCATCTCCAGTCCGCCGGGAATGATGCCCGCGGCGATGATGTCTGCGACCGCGCGACCGGCTTTCTCGACGGAGTCGAACGCCGCCAGCAGCACTTTGGCCGTCTGCGGCTTGGGCAGCAATTTGACCGTGACTTCGGTGATGACCCCGAGCATGCCTTCGGAACCGGTGAATAACGCCAGCAGATCGAAACCCGGGGAGTCGAGTGCATTCGAGCCCAGCGTCAGGTGTTCACCGTCGACCGTCAGGATCTCGACCTTGAGCACGTTGTGCACAGTTAAACCGTACTTCAGGCAATGCACGCCACCGGCGTTTTCCGCAACGTTGCCGCCGATGGAACAGGCGATCTGTGAGGACGGGTCCGGCGCGTAATAAAGTCCATAAGGGGCAGCGGCCTGGGAGATGGCCAGATTGCGCACACCCGGTTGAACCCGTGCGGTGCGGGCGGCAGGGTCGATCTGCAGAATGTTGTTGAAGCGCGCCATCACCAGCAATACGCCTTTTTCCAGGGGCAATGCACCTCCGGACAAACCGGTTCCGGCGCCACGGGCGACGACCGACACGCGTCGTTCATGGCAGACCTGAAGTACAGCTTGTACTTCGTCCAGGTGACGCGGCAGAACGACCAGTAAAGGCGTGGTGCGATAGGCTGACAGCCCGTCGCACTCGTAAGGTTTGAGTTCTTCCTGCTGATGCAGGATCTCCAGATTCGGCAGTCGCGTTTGCAGTGCGTGCAACAGCGCGCTTTTATCAACGTCGGGCAGGACACCGTCGACGCGTTCGTCGTAGAGGATGTTCATAGGCGGTTCACGACACTCCTTTGTTTTTATAAGAGGCCTGTCGCTTTCATCATTGGCCGCACGCGTCAAACTGTCTATCGGTTGTTGGGCCAATAGAAACAGTTTTTGATGAGGTATTTTGAGGTGCGCGTGGGAATCGCAGGTAAAACAGCGGCTTATGAGCCTGTGAACGTAAGCGGTTTTGTTGCTGCTGGAGAGGGGTGAAACGGGGGGCGTCTTCCTTGACGCCGACGCAGCTTAGAGACTGTGCGATTGATTCTCAAGTGCTAATTTTCATTAGTTTGGGCCAATGTAGCCGGGCTTCTCTTGCCAACGGATATTCTTTTGATATCATCCGCGCCATCGAATTTGTAACACGTAAAGACTTCATTAGCCTGAAGCCATAAGCCGGTTTAACCGGCAAAAAAAAGACCCGGCAAAAAGCCGGGTCAAAAACCGTGATTAGCCTGATGAGGAGATAGTCCAGGAGACCGACCTAAGGCCTCTTGGTCCATCGACTGATCTCGCGATCAGCTGATGCAATAATAATCATTCTCGTTTGCAAGTCAAATGATTTTACCTGCCCGATGGGAATATTCTTTCCCGTCGTCGTCCGTGTCTTTCCTTTTTATTTGATCTGATCAGACTTGAGTGCACGGTCAACCATGGCCCTTGCCATGTCGATCATGTGGACCGTCGAGAACGCAAGATCGCGGCTGGCGCCTTGCAGATTGCTGGCGGATTCGTAGGCAATCGCAGCCGCACACCGCATCAAGTCCGAAGCGTGGACCAGCGCTTCTTCGCCGCTGATGCTGCGGTTTACATCGAAAAAGCGTTCTTCAGTCACCTCATCCAGAACAGCGGGTTTCAAGTAATAGTCCAGTGCCCGCTGCGCAGCGGCGCTGCCTTGCGGAGAGTTCAGGGTTGTGTCGAGCATGCCGGGGGCTTCGATGCCGGGTAAGGTCATGGTGTTTGTAGACTCCGTAGTAGGTTCAGATCCCTGAATAAATCCTAATACGTTATGTATTTGTTACAAGAACTGAAATAATACAAGTTGTGTTTTGCAGCCAGGCAGGAGCCGCCGTATCGTGCCGAACATGGATAAATGGATTGAATTGGTCAAGGCCAAGATGAGTGACCTCAACATCACTCAAGAGATACTCGCTGAACGTCTCGGGATGTCCCAGGGTGGAGTGGGGCACTGGCTGAAAAAACGCCGCCAGCCCAGCATTGAAGACATGAATCGGGTCTTGCAGGCACTGGGGTTGGAGTTTCTCGAGGTGGCGATGGTCATCAGAGAAACCGAGGCTTCAGAAGATGACGAGCTGTCTCTGACGCAGAAATATAACCCTTACTTCCGCTACCCGGTCAGTGACTGGCGGGAAACGGGACAGGTGCGTGATGGTGAGTTGCCGGTGTACGGCGAGAGGCGTTTCGAGCTGTCCGATTACCATGCTCGAGAGGGGGCGTTCTGGCTGAGGGTCGAGGGCGACGCCATGACAGCACCCAGCGGTCTCAGTATCGGCGAGGACATGTTGATTCTGGTGGACCCTAACGTCGAAGCGATCCCCGGCAAACTGGTGATCGCCCGGTGGCCGAGCAGCGCCAGCGCGACCTTTCGCAAGCTGGTTGAAGAGGGCGGTCAGCGTTACCTGGTCCCGCTCAATCCCACGTACCCGAAAATGCTGTTTACCGATGACTGCCGAATGATCGGCGTGGTCGTACAGGCAACTTTCAAATTCTAATCGGATCGGTCCTGGCATTGCGTAGGACCGATCTTCATTTCACGCGTCTTCCAGCTCGACCAATGCACTGCCTTCGCTGACCATCTCGCCTTCCTGGCAATAAAGCGCCTTGATCACGCCCGCGTGGGGGGCACGGATGCTGTGTTCCATCTTCATGGCTTCAAGCACCACCAGTTGCGCGCCGGCTTCCACCGTTTGCCCGGCTTCCACCAGGACCCGCACGATGCTGCCGTTCATGGGCGCGGTGAGCCCGCCCTGATGGCTGTGGCTGGCCTCGACGGCACTGATCGGGTCGTAGGACTCGATGCGACGCAATTCACCCTCCCATTGCAAGTAGACGATGCCGTCCCGGCGGATCGCCCGATGCTGCAGGCGCATGCCGTCGTGCTCGGTCAGCAGGTGCTCGCCCCGAAGCTGCGCCGAGCGCGTATCGCCTAACGTCAGCGCCCGGTCCTGTCCTTCACAGCTCAGGTGCAAAGTAATCTCTTTCGGCAATCCGCAACGCAGGCCTGTGCTGCTGCTCCATGGCGAACTCGGGTCATCAGTGCGCGTAGAAGGTCTCAGGCTTTGGGCAAATGCTTGCCCGGCCGCTTGCCAGAACTCATCACTGAGACTGGCGGGTGCCGGCAGCAGCTGTTCCTGATAGCGCGGGATAAACCCGGTATCCAGTTCTGCCGCTGCAAAGGCGGGATGGCCGATGATGCGGCGCAGAAAATTGATGTTGGTCTTGAGACCACCGATCGCAAACTCATCGAGCATGCTCAGCAAGCGCAACCGCGCCTGCTCCCGGTCTTCACCCCAGGCAATCAATTTGCCGAGCATCGGATCGTAGAAGGGCGAGATCTCGTCGCCTTCTTCCACGCCACTGTCGACACGACGACCGGGACCTTCGGCAGATTCGCGATACAACTCCAGACGCCCGGTGGCGGGTAGAAAATCATTGCCCGGGTCTTCTGCGTACAGCCGCACCTCAATCGCGTGGCCGATCAGTGGAACCTGCTCTTGAGTCATCGGCAGCGCTTCACCCCGCGCCACTCGAATCTGCCAGGCCACCAGGTCGAGGCCGGTGATGGCCTCGGTCACCGGGTGTTCCACTTGCAGGCGCGTGTTCATCTCCATGAAGAAGAACTCACCGCGCGCATCCAGCAGGAATTCCACGGTACCGGCGCCGACGTATCCGATTGCCTGGGCGGAACGCACAGCCGCTTCGCCCATGGCGCGACGCAGTTCCGGGCTCAGGCCGGGAGCGGGTGCTTCTTCAACGACTTTTTGATGCCGACGCTGAATCGAGCAGTCGCGCTCGTTGAGGTACAGGCAGTTGCCGTGCTGGTCGGCGAAGACCTGGATTTCCACATGGCGCGGTTTGAGCAGGTACTTTTCGACCAGCATGCGCGAGTCGCCAAACGAGGATTGGGCTTCACGTTGGGCCGAGGCGAGGGCTTCCGCCAGTTGGCTGACGTCCTCGACCACTTTCATGCCTTTGCCGCCACCACCCGCCGTCGCCTTGAGCAACACCGGGTAGCCGATTCGCTCACAGGCATCGCGAAAAGTATCCAGGTCCTGTGCTTCGCCGTGATAACCGGGCACCAGTGGAACGCCAGCGGTTTCCATCAGGGCTTTGGCAGCGGACTTGCTCCCCATGGCGTCAATCGCCGAGGCGGGTGGGCCGAGGAAGACCAGACCGGCGCTTTCGATTGCGCGAGCGAAGCCGGCATTTTCCGAGAGAAAGCCATAACCGGGGTGGATCGCCTGGGCGCCACTGGCCTGGGCGGCTGCGATCAGCTTGTCGATCTGCAGGTAGCTGTCGGCGGCTTTGCTCCCACCCAGGTCGACCCGGATATCCGCTTCGCGGCTGTGCCGGGCTTCGCGGTCGATCGCGCTGTGCACAGCTACGGTGGTCAGGCCCAACGCTTTGGCAGTACGCATCACCCGGCAAGCGATTTCACCGCGGTTGGCGACCAGCACGGTGGTAATAACAGGTGTGCTCATCAGCGTGGCTCCTTGGGGGTGATTGCGGCTTGCCAGCTCGGCGGACGTTTTTGCAGAAAGGCCCGCAGACCTTCCTGGCCTTCGGGGCTGACGCGGATGCGGGCAATAGCGTTTTCTGTATAGCGACGCAGCGCCGGGGTCAGTGCACCGTTGCCGACTTCACGCAGCAAGTCTTTGCTGACGCGCATGGCGGCCGGGCTGTTGAGGAGCAGGTTGTCGATCCACTGTTCGACTTTCTGTTCCAGGTCCGCCAGCGGGTAACTCTCCGACAACAAACCGATTTCCCGTGCCCGTTGGCCGCCAAAACGTTCGGCGGTCAGGGCATAGCGACGTGCCGCCCGTTCGCCGATGGCTTGCACCACGAACGGACTGATCACGGCTGGTGCCAGGCCGATGCGTACTTCCGACAGGCAGAACTGCGCGTCATCGGCGCCAATCGCCATGTCGCAGCAACTGATCAGGCCCAGGGCGCCGCCGAATGCAGCGCCTTGCACCACCGCCAGTGTCGGGATTTTCAGTTTGCCGAGGTTGTACATCAACTCTGCCAGTTCCCGGGCGTCGTCGAGGTTGGTGTGGTAGTCGAGTTCGGCCGATTGCTGCATCCACGCCAGATCAGCACCGGCGCTGAAATGCTTGCCGCGTCCGCGCAGCAGTAAAAATCGCAGGCTGGTATCGCTCGACACGGTGTCCAGCGCGAGGATCAATTCGCGGATCATCTCGGCATTGAACGCGTTGTTCTTTTCTTCACGGTTGAGCCACAAGGTGGCGAAACCCCGAGGATCGGTTTGCAGTTCCAGGGTATTGAAGTCGTTCATAGGGGTCCGTCTCCACGGTCCTTGCGGGAGCGGATTTGTCTGCGGTCTCCGATTGCTGCGCAATCGAACGGGGATAAATCCCCTCGCCACACAAACCCGCTCCCACAGAAAATCACATCCGGAACACGCCGAAGCGGCTCGGTTCGATGGGTGCGTTCAACGATGCGGACAAGGCCAGGGCCAATACGTTACGGGTCTGGGCCGGGTCGATGACACCGTCGTCCCACAGCCGGGCGCTGGAGTAATAGGGGTGCCCCTGTTCTTCGTACTGATCAAGGATGGGTTGCTTGATCTCGGCTTCCTGCTCGGCGCTGAACGCCTGGCCGCTGCGTTCAGCCTGCTCGCGCTTGACCTGCACCAGCACACCCGCGGCCTGTTCGGCACCCATTACGCCAATGCGCGCATTCGGCCACATCCACAGGAAGCGTGGGTCGTAGGCGCGTCCGCACATGCCGTAGTTACCGGCGCCAAAGCTGCCGCCGATGATCACGGTGAATTTCGGCACTTTGGCGCAGGCCACGGCGGTCACCAGTTTGGCGCCGTGCTTGGCGATGCCGCCGGCCTCGTATTTCTGACCGACCATGAAACCGGTGATGTTCTGCAGGAACAGCAGTGGAATGCCGCGCTGGCAAGCCAGTTCGATAAAGTGCGCGCCTTTCTGTGCGGCCTCGGCGAAGAGGATGCCGTTGTTGGCGAGAATGGCGATCGGATAACCGTGCAGGTAGGCAAAACCGCACACCAGGGTCGTCCCGAACAACGCCTTGAATTCGTCGAACACCGAACCGTCCACCAACCGTGCGATCACCTCGCGCACATCGAAGGGCTGTTTGGCATCCGCCGAGACCACACCGTACAGCTCGTCACTGTTGTAGAGCGGGGCGATCGGGGTACGTTGTTGCACTTCGCCCAGCTTGCGCCAGTTGAGGTTGGCGATGCTGCGCCGGGCAATGGCCAGGGCGTGTTCATCGCTCTCGGCATAGTGGTCGGCCACCCCGGAAATCTTGCAGTGCACATCGGCGCCACCCAGATCCTCGGCGCTGACCACTTCACCCGTCGCCGCCTTCACCAGCGGCGGGCCGGCGAGGAAGATAGTGGCCTGGTTGCGCACCATGATTGCTTCATCGGCCATCGCCGGCACATAAGCGCCGCCTGCAGTGCAGGAACCCATGACCACCGCGATCTGCGGAATGCCCATGGCGCTCATGTTGGCCTGGTTGAAGAAGATGCGACCGAAGTGTTCGCGATCGGGAAACACTTCATCCTGACGCGGCAAGTTCGCGCCGCCCGAGTCCACCAGGTAGATGCACGGCAGGCGATTCTGCTGGGCAATGGTCTGGGCGCGCAGGTGTTTTTTCACGGTCAGCGGGTAATACGAGCCACCTTTAACGGTGGCGTCGTTCGCGACAATCATGCATTCGACGCCTTCCACCCGGCCGATCCCGGCAATCACGCCAGCGGCGGGAACGTCTTCGCCGTAAACCTCGTAGGCCGCCAGTTGGCTGATTTCGAGAAATGGTGAGCCCGGATCGAGCAGCCGGTTGATGCGTTCACGGGGCAGCAATTTGCCCCGCGAGGTGTGGCGTTCTTGAGCCTTGGTGCCGCCCCCTTGCTGCACTTGAGCGAGCAGGGTGTGCAAGGCGTCGACCTGTTTGAGCATCGCCGCGCTGTTGGCCGCGAACTCCGCTGAACGGGGGTTGAGCTGGGTATGCAGGATAGCCATGGGCAGCTCCGGTTAGCGGGTTTCGTTAAACAGTTCACGACCGATCAACATGCGACGGATCTCACTGGTACCGGCGCCGATTTCGTACAGCTTGGCGTCACGCAACAGGCGACCGGCCGGGAATTCGTTGATGTAACCGTTGCCACCGAGAATCTGGATCGCGTCGAGGGCCATTTGCGTGGCGCGTTCGGCGCTGTAGAGGATCACGCCCGCGGCGTCTTTACGGGTGGTTTCCCCGCGCTCGCAGGCCTGGGCCACGGCGTACAGGTAGGCGCGGCTAGCGTTGAGTTGGGTGTACATGTCGGCGACTTTGCCCTGGATCAGCTGGAATTCGCCGATGCTCTGGCCAAACTGTTTACGGTCGTGGATATAAGGAACGATCAGGTCCATGCAGGATTGCATGATCCCGGTCGGGCCACCGGAGAGCACAACGCGTTCGTAGTCGAGGCCACTCATCAGCACTTTCACGCCGCCGTTGAGCACGCCGAGGATGTTTTCTTCCGGCACTTCGACGTCATCGAAGAACAGCTCGCAGGTGTTCGAGCCGCGCATGCCGAGCTTGTCGAATTTGTTGCTGCGGCTGAAGCCTTTCGAGTCGCGTTCGACGATGAATGCGGTAATGCCGTGAGGGCCTTTTTCCAGGTCGGTCTTGGCGTAGATCACGTAAGTGTTGGCGTCTGGGCCGTTGGTGATCCAGGTTTTGCTGCCATTGAGCACGTAGTGATCACCGCGTTTGTCGGCACGCAGTTTCATAGAGACCACGTCGGAACCGGCATTCGGTTCGCTCATGGCCAGGGCGCCGATGTGCTCGCCGCTGATCAGCTTCGGCAGGTATTTGGTTTTCTGTTCGTGAGTGCCGTTGCGGTTGATCTGGTTGACGCAGAGGTTGGAGTGCGCGCCGTAGGAGAGCGCCACCGAAGCCGAACCCCGGCTGATTTCTTCCATGATCACCACATGAGCCAGGTAACCCAGGCCAGCACCGCCGTACTCTTCCGGCACAGTCACGCCGAGCAGGCCCATGTCGCCAAATTTGCGCCACAGGTCGGCAGGGAACAGGTTGTCGATGTCGATCTGAGCAGCGCGCGGGGCGATCTCTTTGGCGACGAAGGACTGGACCTGATCGCGCAGCATGTCGATGGTCTCACCGAGGGCAAAGTTCAGGGATGGGTAGCTCATGGGTCACCTTTTGGCTTTTTTGTAGGGCTGGGAGGGCGCCGAATCAGCTCTCACCTTTACGTTAACGTAAGCCTGTGACGAATGGCTGTCAATCACCCTTTACGTTAACGTCAACTTGAGCGAGAGTAGAGCCAGTTCAAGATAGAACAGCGGACCTCTCATCGTGGCCGCCGTAACGCCCATTAATAAAGACAATAGGGGTCGTCATGGATCAACCCAGTGCAAGCCCGCAGCGCAGCTATACCTGCGGTTCTCAGGACAAAGCCTTGCTGGCGATGACCATAGGTCAGGCGTTTGACAGCACCGTCGCGAAGTACCCGAATGGGGAAGCGTTGGTCGTGCGCCATCAGACGTTGCGCTACACATGGCAGCAATTGTCCGAAGCCGTCGACCTGCACGCCAGGGCGCTTCTGGCGCTAGGATTGCAGGCAGGTGACCGTCTCGGCATCTGGGCGCCGAACTGTGCGCAGTGGTGCATCAGCCAGTTTGCCAGCGCGAAAATTGGTGTGATCCTGGTGAATATCAATCCCGCGTATCGCAGCTCTGAACTCGAGTACGTGCTCAAGCAGTCGGGTTGCCAGTGGCTGGTCTGCGCGGGTGCGTTCAAAACCTCTGATTACCACGCCATGCTTCAGGGCCTGGTGCCTGAACTGGCAGAGCAATCCATCGGGAAATTGCAGAGCGAACGCCTCCCTGAATTACGCGGCGTCATCAGCCTCGATGCACAGCCGCCTTCCGGCTTTCTGCCTTGGTCGCAACTGGCGGATCTGGCCGCAAGCGTATTGGTGCAGCAGCTGCACGAACGCCAGGAAAGCCTGCATTTCGACCAGGCCGTCAACATCCAGTACACCTCCGGCACCACGGGCTTCCCCAAGGGCGCGACCCTCAGTCATTACAACATTCTCAACAACGGCTACATGGTCGGTGAAAGCCTTGGCCTGACCGCTGATGATCGACTGGTGATTCCGGTGCCGCTCTACCATTGCTTTGGCATGGTGATGGGCAACCTCGGTTGCATCACTCACGGCAGCACCATGATCTACCCCAGCGATGCATTTGATCCGCTGTTGACGCTGAGTACGGTCGCCGAAGAAAAAGCCACCGCGCTGTATGGCGTGCCCACCATGTTCATTGCCATGCTTGATCAGCCGCAGCGCGCCGAATTCGATCTGTCGAGTCTGCGTACCGGGATCATGGCCGGGGCGACCTGCCCCATTGAGGTGATGCGCCGGGTCATCAGCGAAATGCACATGAGCGAAGTGCAGATTGCCTATGGCATGACGGAAACAAGTCCGGTGTCCTTGCAGACCGGTCCGTCGGACGAACTCGAATTGCGCGTCACCACAGTCGGCCGTACCCAGCCGCAACTGGAAAGCAAAATTATCGACGAGGCCGGTAACCTGGTCCCGCGAGGCACCATTGGCGAGCTATGCACTCGCGGTTACAGCGTGATGCTCGGCTATTGGAACAATCCGCAAGGCACCGCCGAGGCCATTGATCAGGCTGGCTGGATGCATACCGGGGACCTGGCGAGCATGAACGAGGAGGGCTACGTCTGCATTGCCGGGCGTAACAAGGACATGATCATCCGTGGGGGCGAGAATGTTTACCCGCGCGAGCTGGAGGAGTTCTTCTTTACCCATCCAGCGGTGGCCGATGTGCAAGTGATCGGGATTCCATGCTCGCGGTACGGTGAGGAGATTGTTGCCTGGATCAAATTCCATCCGGGCCACAGCGCTACCGAGCAGGAGCTGCAAGTGTGGTGCAAGGAGCGCATCGCGCACTTCAAGACACCGCGGTACTTCAAGTTCGTGGAAGAGTTTCCGATGACGGTGACCGGGAAGATCCAGAAGTTTCGGATGCGTGAGATCAGTATCGAGGAGCTCAAAGCGCTACCGTAGGAGTTGGCGCAGCCTGCGATCTTTTGGCTTTGCTTTTTTGAAGATCAAAAGATCGCAGGCTGCGCCAGCTCCTACGGGGAATTTGTGTTGTGTCAGAGGGCGATGTTGAGCAGAAATCCAAATGCCAGAAAGCACAAAGGGGAGCCTAAGCTCCCCTTTAATTTGTCGTTGCGTGTGCTCTTTTTTTATTATTGAGGGGCGGTCATTTATTGTTTTTGGAAACCGTGACCCTTTACCGCTGTTTTTTTCGATCCCCATCCGGGATCAAGAGCAAACGTATTTTTTTGAGCGCTGATCTGCTTTTTCGCCAAGCAATCCAACCAGTTCGGGAGCTACCTGAAGGTAGTTTTATTGTTCTCTGCCCGGTTGCGGGTTACTCCGAAAAGCACCCTGAAAAGCACACCTTCTCCAAAAAAATCTGTTAGCTACGTTTCTGCCGTGTTGTTCTTGTTATGTCAGATACGTTTCATCTTATTTTTATTGGTTTGCCGCTTTTTATTCTTGTTATGCCATAGAGATAGCAGGAGGCGTGCCAACTTTTAAAAATCCTTTAAAATCAAAGTCTTGAAGATTTGCCGAATTTTTAACTTAGCTCAAGCCAGACATTTTGTTTCCGTGTTACTCGTTTCCGCCCACATTTTCGAAGCACCGGTAACACCCGGACACACCCAGGGCTCACTGCGCGCTACAAGCCTTTGCCACGCGTGAGCCGGATGGACGCCCGAGCACCGCACTGATCTGTTGCCCAGCCAGGATCAATGCGTCCAGGTCGATGCCCGTCTCGATGCCAAGGCCATTGAGCAGGTAAACCACATCTTCAGTCGCCACGTTACCGCTGGCGCCTTTGGCATATGGACAGCCACCGAGCCCTGCGATGGAACTGTCGAACACCGCGATGCCTTCCAGCAGGCTGGCGTAGATATTGGCCATGGCCTGGCCATAAGTGTCGTGGAAATGCCCAGCGAGTTTTTCTCGTGGCACGTCAGCCGACACCACCTCGAACATCTTGCGGGTCGCGCCAGCGGTTCCGGTACCGATGGTGTCGCCCAGGGACACTTCGTAGCAGCCCATGGCGTAGAGCTCCCTGGCTACACGGGCCACTTGTGCCGGTTCAACGTTGCCTTCGTATGGGCAGCCCAACACGCAAGAAACGTAACCTCGCACGCTCACGCCGTGTTGCCGGGCGGCGTCCATGATCGGCACAAAGCGCTCCAGGCTTTCACTGATCGAGCAGTTGATGTTGCGCTGGGAAAACGCTTCGGACGCTGCTGCGAATACAGCCACTTCCTTTACCCCGGCGGCAATCGCGTCTTCAAACCCTCTGAGATTGGGGGCCAATGCACCGTAGGTAACACCGGGCTTGCGCTGGATTTGCGCGAACACGTCAGCGGAACCGGCCATCTGCGGCACCCATTTGGGCGACACGAAGCTGCCGACTTCTATATAGCCCAGACCTGCGGCGGTCAGTGCATCGACCAGTTGCACCTTGTCGGCGACGCTGATCGGTCGGGCTTCGTTTTGCAGACCATCGCGAGGGCCGACTTCGACCAGGCGTACATGGGTGGGAAGGGACATGGGAATCGACCTGTGGTGTCTGAATTTTCGAATGACCCCGTGGGAGCAACGCTTGCTTGCGATGGCGGCCTGTCAGTCGACATCAAGGTTGAAGGTCATACCCTCATCGCGAGCAAGCTTTGTTCCCACGGTGTGGATGGGTGTGGTTATTGGACCGCTTCCTGGCTCTTCATCGTCTGCTCCAGCGCCTGCACACAACGCTCTTGCGCTGTATCCAGCTCCAGCTTCATCTGCTCAATGTCGAGCATCTGCTGTTCCAGCTGGTCGCGGCGTTCGGCAATCTTGTTCAACATGGTTTGCAGCTGCTTCTGATTGCCGCCGGAGGGGTCGTAAAGTTCGATCAACTCGCGGCATTCTGCCAACGAAAAGCCAATGCGCTTGCCCCGCAGGATCAGCTTCAGGCTGACTTTGTCCCGGGGCGAATAAATACGTTCCTGCCCGCGCCGCTCGGGGCTCAGCAAGCCTTGCTCTTCATAAAAGCGAATGGCCCGGGTGGTGATGTCCAGTTCGCGGGCAAGGTCGGAAATGCTGTAGGTCTGGCTGCTCATGGGCGCGCTCGAAAAAAGGTCATTGCGCTAAGCTAATGTCAGGTTGACGTTTACGTCAAGGGGCGTGAATTCTGGATGACCTTGCA
>Ga0247812_10000306_pt1 | contig 39404 bp, 50 predicted proteins | sample UWRJL149409B1_FD_178011 | JGI IMG/M metagenome (GOLD analysis project Ga0247812, IMG submission 178011) | Plant litter microbial communities from Arlington Agricultural Research Station in Wisconsin, United States - UWRJ-L149-409B-1 | ecosystem: Environmental > Terrestrial > Plant litter >...
GTTTTTTATGATGCTCTTCTTGATTTTTAATGTACTGTGTTACTATTTCCAGTTGTGATGGGTTGACAGAAAAAATGCCATAACCTTCTTGCCAATAAAATTTTGCGTAATTTTTATCTATCGTTTTTATCCATTTCGAAGATTGCTTTTTTACTTCTTCTACCAATTTCATTTGAGTAATCTTTTTAGATAATAAGCATAATATATGTACGTGATCTTTATCTCCTCCAATCTGAATTGGATTGCATTCTAACCCTTTGCAAATTCCGCCAAGATATTGCCATAATCTCTCTTGTATAGTATGGTCAATAAATGGATAACGTCCTTTGGTGCTAAATGTTAAATGAACATATACTTTTGATAGTGATTGCGACATATTATTTTTTGCTTTGGCCCTTTCAGGGCAATATTCACGATGGCTTTTAGTTCGTAGTGCGATGCACTACGTTATTGCTTTTGGGCTTTCAGCCCATTTTCAATTACAGCTTCTAGCTTATGATTTATTCTGATATTGTTTTTTGTTTAAATAATTAAGCATAATCTCTAATCGTAAAAATAAATTAATTCCGTTTTCTGCTATTCCTCTAAAAGTCATTTTTTAGTCAAAATAAGTTATGTTTTTAAGCTACTATTTTATCAATCAAAAACGCCACTCTCTTTAGAATGGCTTTTTTAATTTGTATGTCAAATGACTATTCCTCTTTAAATAGGCGGGATTGTTAAATCACCACTCCATAAAAACAATAAAATGATTGTCCGGATCTTTTAGAAAAAGTGCTTTTCCGCCAGGATAATCCCAAGGGCCTGAAAATGTACCTGCCGGCATTTTTTCTACGTCAGATTCATCGCTTTGGGGAAGCTGATTTTTTATGAGACGATTGTACATATCATTTATATCTGCTTCGTTTATTTCGATATTTCCTTCGTTAAGGGGTTTCTGTAAAGTGCTTATTTTTAATTCAGCATGATTACCAATCGGTACAAAGAAAGTTTTTGCTTTGTTGGAAAAGGTTTCGTTTTTGAGATTAAAAACTTTTTGATAAAAATCAAACGAGATTTCAAGGTTTGAACAATAAAGCCAGAAAGAAATTTTCATGAAAATGTTTTAATTAAATTATTGGGTAATGAAACTAAAAAAAGTTCTTATAAAAACTAAAACTTCTAGTTTAGCCCCGATCGAGGCGGTATCCTTTTTACTGGTTCTTGAGCAGGAAAAAGATATAGCCGAGAGCGGGACAATTGGTCTTTTTGAAAATGAATTTTTCGGCTCCTTATTTTCTAAATGATCAATTTAATGTCGGTTATCGCATTGAATATAAATGTCTTCGTTTGATTTGTCGATAAGCGAAATTGCCGGACAGCCAAAAGATTCATATTGAAAACCAAATACAACTGGCGGTTTGTCTTTAAAGAGTTTACCTGTGTATTGATCAAATGAATGATCTCCGTTTTCTCCGTTGAGTGGGGCGGGAGAGGTGCCTTCGCTTTGGCTGTAAAGCTTTTCGATTATGATTTCTTTGGTTTTAGAATTGGTTACCAAAAGGCGTCTGGCATAAATTATTTTATCACTGTCGAGATAGTCTTGTAAAAAATATTGATAAGTAGCTGTGTTATATAAATATGTATTACCAGCAACGGTACTTTTTAAGAGTGCACGATCTTCTTTTTTCATAGGTTTAGATGGATAGTCTTTACCAGGGATTTTTTTCCAGACAATTGGTTTTAAGGGTTCGTTTGCAAACGGATTTTCTTTGCCTGCATAAACGATCACATCAGAATAATAATCGCTAAACCCTTTTAGACTTTGTTTGCTGATTTCGAACCCAATCATGTAATAGTATTTGGGATAAGGCCAGTCTTCTTCGGATGAATAACCGTTTAGCCATGCAGCGGCTTTAAGATTTTTTATGGCAAATGATGCCAGTTTGTTTTTTGCATAATCGTAGACAAACAAAGAGTCGTTTTCGGAAATATTGGTTTTGGATAAAAAATGATTTCTGTATTTTTTTTCTAAGGTGAAATATTTTGCTGCTTTTTTTCCCATTTTTTCGATATTGGGCAAAGCAAGTGTGTCTGAAGCCGTATCGTTGAGTGGGTAAATGTCTGAAAGCGAAACAAAAGCGACGTCAGTACTGTCTCTGTAAGTAACAGTAAATAAATTGATGCTTTCCTTTCTGGGAAGTTCATCGGTTTGTACAGAATCGTTCTGGGTAGTTGCTGTTCTATTTAGTTGAGGTTTACTGCTATTGGTTTCCTGTTTGTTGTTGCAGGAAAGCAGGAAAATAAATGAGACAACTGTAATTGCTTGTATTTTAAGATTCATAATCAGGCAGGTTAGTTTTTTATTTATTCTGAAATAATTATAAAGAAATATACAATTGACAATACTAATATAACTGCACCAATAGTGAGAAGTATATCGTCATGAACGATTTCGATGCTTTTTTTTGCCAAATAAAAGCGATTAAATAACATGCCAATTTCGTAGCAAACCAGGAATGCAATTATGGTTAATATGCCATAAAGTTTTTCTAATCCGCCGCTTCCGCTAAAGGCTCCTTCGTGCGCAAACCAGCTAACTATGAGAACCAACGGAACAATTAATAAGGCTGATTTTATAAGTATTGGACTGCCTTTCCAGAACAGTAATATGATCATTGCTATTATAGGCACGAGTAACCAACGGAGTAATAGTGTCATATTGTTTTGTTTTTAGTTCAATTCAATTTGTTTTTATGTTCAAGACTTCCCCGGTATTTTTGTTGAAGGTAATGGTTTTGTTTGGGCCACCATAAAATAGAGTAAGCGTAAGTGTGCTATCAGTTTCGTGATTAAAAATAATATCTTTTGCTGTTCTGATTTTTACATTTAGATTATCGTTCATGAGTTGATAATCAGTACTTTTTAATATTCTTTTTTCCAATAAACCGTGTTTTTCTATTACTTCAAGCCACGGTGGAGCCATTGCGCTGTAGCTTACAATTTGTGCTCTGTATTTTTCATTTAGATTTCTATCTATCATTAATCCTAATGGTGTAGTCGAAAGTATCCATGCGTAAAAAGGCATCATCAGAGGTAAAATACTCAGTATTATGGCTAATATAATTCCTCCCAAAAGTAATTTTGCCATAATTTTTTTCCAAAACACTACAATCACCACAAAGCTGGTTAAAAACCACAGCCAGTAGAGAACCACATCGCTGTAATAGCCTCGTAAACTAATGAGTTTATAATAGTACAACAGGCAATCTATTGCCAGAAGCAAACTAAGAATCAGATAAACTCTTAAAACTATTGTAGATTTTTTATTTTGGTTCATGACTTTTTAAGATATAATTTAAACCAAATATTGTGGGAATTGATAAAATTAAGACCGGCAAAATTGAAACCGAAAGGGTGTAATAAAGTTCTTCGTTGAAAGTATAGGTGCTCCACGACGATTCGCGATCGACAAAAATGGTATAATTCCAGAAAAACCAAACTGAAATTAAGAACATGAATTGAATGGTGACTTTTAAATATTTGTTTTTAATGAGGGAAAGAAAAAGAAATACAATGGTCAAAAAGATAGTTGTAAACAATGAAATTAAATAAGCATCATCAAAAAACGAAGCATCAGGATTGCCACTTGACATCCTGTCCGAAAGTTCGCCAACAGCCCAGTAAATTTCTAAAAAGGTACTTATGAAGAATAGCAAGCCAATTGATAAAGGCTTTTTTAGATTTTTAAGCATTTTCGTGAGGGCGACACTGAAATTATTAGATGATGTATTCACGGTATTTGAGGTATTGTTTTGTAAAGGTTTTTAGTGAATTAAAAACCAAATGCCTTTTTGCAGATATAAATATAAAGAAAAATGTTTCTAATAAAACTAAAAACTTCTCGTTTAGCCCTGATCGAAACGGCATCCTTTTTCCTGCTTCTTTAGCAGGGAAAAGATACAGTGGAGAGCAGGACTAATGTTCTTTTTGAAAACTTGGGTTTCTGCTCCTGAATTTTATGATACTTCAGGTTTAACGTTTTGATAATGTTCTACAAGTTTAAATCATTAACTTTAATGAAAATTAGCGTTATGGATATCAATTGGATAATAATAGGAATTGTAGTTGCGGTGGCGATTATTTTAGTTGTATTGACTACAAAAAAGAATCAGAAAGAGAAAAAGAAGTTAACCGATTTACTGAACAATGATTTTAAGAAACCCGAAGAAGACGAACCGGATTTTGACAACAATGCGAGTGAAAAATAAGAAATCAAGAACCAATTGATAAACTGACTCTTGATTTCTTTTATAATTTTATGTAACGGTTGGGCTTAATAATATTTATTTTATGGATTTAAAAAGTGTTTCGATTGTTGCCGTTTTTTGGTTCAGGACAATCAATTGACTTTTGTCGTTTAATAAAATCATGTTTGCAAATTCCTTGTTGGCATTAGGGTTCCAGTTTTTTAACTCTGGGAATTCATTTTTTAATAGTTTGATATTTTCGGCACTGTTTTTTGAGATGACGATCACTTTTGTAAGCGATGTTGTTTTCATTTTTTCAATGCTGCTTTTTGTAATTTGATATTCTTCTTCGGTTCTGGAACGATAACGATACATTTTTCTTATGGCATTGATGTCTTCTTTGTTTTCGGTTAGAACATATCGGTAACTCATTATGTTATTGAGTTCGTTTATCCATTCCGGAAAATTTACTTCGTAGAGATTGATGTAACTGTCGATAAAGTTTTTATCCATAGGTTTCTTTTGGTCAATATATTCTGTTACTAAGGGATAAATTTGCTTTGCCATAAGACTGATGTATTTTTTATTATACCAATCTCCGGGATCAATTTGTCCGTCTAGTTTTCCATAAACATAGCCATTTCCTAATGCTGTTGCCAAAGCTTCGTTCATAAGCTGATAGGCGTAATTGCTGTATTTTGATTTGCTTTCTTTGAAGTAGCGATCTATTTCGGTTTTTACTTCAAGTGATTGCTCGTCATAAATAATATGATACGTTTCGTGCAGCATTACACTAAACAAATCTTTATGCGATTTTAAGTCGGTTTGTACTGCGCTAATAAAGTTGTTGCAGAATGCTTGTGCTGTAAATCCCTGAGAATTGGGAAGGGGATAAAAAGCTATTTCGAAAGGAATTGAATTGTCCCAGCTGGAATTGTAAAATGTTAATCCTGTTTGAAAATAGTTTTCGATACTATGCTCGTTAGAATATTTTTTAATTTCTTCGATTTGTTTTTCGAATTTTTCTTTATTGGGATTATAGATTAGTTCGTTGTAAATTGGGGTAAATGCTGAAATGCTTTCGGTAAAATCACTTAGCGTTTTACTGGAAATAAAGCCAATAGTTCGAATCTTGAAATCTGTTAAGTTTTCGGTTTCAATCAGATTTTTTTTCACGATATCTTCTGTTTGCATTGTTTTTTTGGAGCCAAACGGATATTCGTCAAACGGATAACTGTAGTAAATATTTAGTTTATCGAAGTTTGAAATGATGGTTTTGTATTTTTCTGTATTGTATTTTGATTTTTTAAATTCAGTTTTGAAAACATTTTCAGGGTAATTCTCAGAGAGACTTTGCAGAAAAACAAAAACTGCCAATTGCTCAGAATATTTAATCTTAAAAGTTGGTTTTTGAGCAAATGCTAGGGTTGTCAAAAATAAAAATAATAGTAAGATTTTATTTTTCATACGTTTGGTTCTGGTTTATCTTATTGGTTATCTGTTTTGTAAATGAAGCAAAATGTTCTTTTATGCTGAAATTTGTTTAATGTTATATAGACGATTTGTTTGAAGAATTGTTACAGAGGTAAATTATACTAACTAATTATTTTTTACCGCAGAGAACGCAAAGATTTTTATTTAAGAGTGATTTTCAATGCAAAAGTTCACAAAGCTAAATCAATAAAAAGCTTTGTGAACTTTGTGTTTTTTTATAAAAAAACTAAGAGTAAAAAACTTAGCGTTCTCTGCGGTAATTTTTTTCTCTGACATGTTTTGTATTAATGTGTTTTTATCTAAAAGATGGTTTATTAGAAATAAAAAAAGTCTATAAATAATAAAATTTATAGACTTAAAGTTTATGTTGTGGAGAATATCGGATTCGAACCGATCACCTCTTGCCTGCCAGTAGTACCAGTGCTGGTTTTTACGTCTGTAAATCAATATTTTAAAAATATTGAAAATTACAAAATGTAGCATTTTTTACCATTTTAGCACTTAATAAGCGCACTTAACACTTCTATAAAATTCCCTATTAATTCAGATATATCTCATCTCGAATATAAGTATCATTTAGCCAAAAAGAATGCTTGGTATATCTATCAGATTTAGTAACATTATCGATAACTGGTAGTGGATATGTATCATCAGTAGTTACTGCATGGGGTCTTACATGTGAAATATCATTCTCACTTTTCTTGGGAAAATTTGTATAGCGAATGCCATTTTTAATTTCTTTTACAATTTTTCCTGATGCAACGACTTCTTGTGTTTTGTCCCATACAACTTTTACTTTTTCTATGTCTGACACAGGCATGTTCCAAAACTTTGCCTTCCTAAGTACAATTTTGCCATTATCAAATTGAAAAAAAACAAATAGAAACTTACGTTCTAAAGTTTCCCTAAATTCAGAATTTTCCCAATCATGGGATACAATTTCGTTATATTCGAAAGCAGGAAAAGAGATATTTTCTTTTGGTAACGAATCCTCTCTTAGTCGAACTGTCTTGATTTCGATATCTGCTTTTGCAAATTCTTCGATTTCCTTATCTATTGCAATCCCTAAAATTAATTTAGTAATACTTGAAAAATAATTTTTAGCTAGCTTATTACGTTCTACATTAAATTCTGCTAGGATTTCATCAGTATTTGCATTGTAAAACCTACTGAATTTGGCAATAACTATTTCTTCAATTGTTAGTTCAATTGGCGCATTATCGGGAATTATTTTTCCGTATACCTCGGTCGGCTCATTTGCGATTGAAGCAATTATATGATTCACATATCCTTGCTTTAATGAATAAGCTCTTTGTTTTGCTAAAGTGTCAACACCATATTGTCTTCTTAGATTTCCGCCTTTTCCACCTTTTGTACAGGCACCTAGATAAAACGTATCTCCCTCTGATAGCTCATGCGCATGACCTGAAGCAATTTTGTTGGTAATTATCTGCCAATCATTTTTGATTATCTCTAAGTCACGAGAAGGGAAAGTCCATTCATCCACAAGCTTTATCATGTAATCCAAAATATCCATTCCTTCCTCTCTAAAGTAAAAAATTAAAAGGAGATGTGCATTTTTTTTCCAAAAAGAACTTGTTTCAAATTTTTGAGTTGCAACTTCTAAGTAATTGATTACATTAAGCACTAATCTCTCTTTAGAGCGATATTCTCTGTTGCTCAATTTCTTTAATGGAGATGATTTCAATTCCATGCCTATTTCTGCAAAATCAGGTAGAGCATCGGAATTGGGCTCATACATAAAATAAAATTTTTCCAAAATCTGACCAAAATTTCCTTTACCTGTATAGCCGTGTTCAATTATTGAAGCATGACAAGATGTTCTTAATGAATTGCCTGTTAATTTTTTAGCATATGCTAATACAGAATCTTTATTTTGTGGATTATATGGTAGTTTTTGGTCAGCGCTCATCTTAAATTATTTCATATATTAAATTCTCTTCAGTGATATCAAAATTATAAGTAACTAATTTTACATTGTTCCATGTTCTTGAAACCGAAGGTCTGACTCCGTTGATGTATTTTCTTTCTACAATATCTCTATAAGTATCTAATGCTTCTTGTGAATAACTGTGCCCTAATAAGAACGCATTTATCATACTGTAGTCTCCATAGGTATATTCATTTTTAATCCAATCTACATATTTCATTAATTGCATTACGTCTTGAGCTTCAACTTGCCCTTTTTTTATTTCAATTACTAAGAAATTAGAAATTGTCGGCTTTTGATTTTCAATATATTTGTATCCGAAGATATCCATTTTGTCCATGTAATCAATAGGCTTAAATGGCGAAGCTATGATTTGGTGTGTTAAGTAATCCCATTTTCCAAATACTTCGACTGCGTTCTCTTCTTGGTTTGTTAACTGATGTATAATTGAAGCTTCAATTGCCATTTCATGCCTTAAGCTACCATCTTGATTGTTAATATTATTGAGAAAAGGTGCTATTGCTAATTTATAATCAGTATTATTTGAAACTAAAACTTCTATTCTCAAATGTGAATTGACAAAATCGCTTTGAATCGTATTGTTTGTATTTGGACTATTAATGGCTTCAATATTGCGTCTTAATAATATATTTTTAAAAGCTTGATTCTCTTCATCGGAAAATTTTATGAAGCTTAACTTCCAAAATGCACGTAGAATTTTAAACTGATTAGGTGCTGATGCTAAGGTCTCGTCCATATCTATGCCATCCTTGAAAAAATAAGGACTCGGCTTAAAAGTGCAAACAAATCTATATTGTAAACTATCTTCGTTACCGCTATCAAAAATTAATCTGGACTTAATACTTTCGTAATCAGGAGTTACTGGATAATTAGCTAGTGGAAAATTTAAAAATTTACATTCTCCACTAATATTTACCAATATTCCTATTCCATAAATTTTTCTTTTTATGAAAAAATAGACATTATCTCCTTCTTGCATAGAACTATAATCTGCAAAAGTCCCTTCATGGTGGATTTGCCATAAACCTCCTTTCGGAAATGTTAGCCTGGTAGAATAGGTGCCTTTGTCAATACAATTCATTAAAGAATCTATACTGTCAAGGCTGAATAGATAGCCTGCCATAAAAGTTAAGGTTTGTTTATTCTGTTTTGTAATGAAATACCTATTTTTTCAATTACCCCAACAACTAAGGCATTTCCCATAAAGAAAGCTCTTTTCGTGTCTAAAACACCTTCAAGTTTTGTGTGATTATCAGGAAACATATTTAGCCTTTCAAGCTCAATAGGCATTAATCTCCTATATCCGTCTTTTGTATTGATTACGTGTTTAAATCTGGAAGGAGATTTACCACCTTCTCCAGTTATGATTGTTCTTGCGGGTTTATCCAAAGGGTCAGGAAAACTCATGCTTCCTTCACTATATTTATATTCAAATCCGTCTGCATTTACTTTTGAATGGCTTTTAGCTCCTTTTAAATAAATCCATTTATCTAGTTCATTTTCATTGATGTAAAATTCATCTTCAATTTTATCCGACAATACAATATCTCGAAGAGTAACGTAATTCCCTTCATAGCTAGGAACTGATTTTACTGTCGTAACCTCTCCATTAATCATAATACCAGTATTTTCAAAGAAGCTTTTATTGCCTCCTTTGTTGAATTCATTTGAGATATTGACAATGTCCCCCTCTAATTGAAATGTGTTATAGCTTTTTTTGTTTTCAATTGAGATTGGAAAAGCATCAGCTATTGTACCATTTTCAAGAATCCATTCTATCGGAGTAGATTTTGAAATTTGATTGTATATTTCTGATGTTTTATGGTAGGCTAGAATGAAAACTCTTCTTCTTCTTTGAGGGAGTCCGTATTCAGCGGCATTGACTACTCTCCATTCAACAAAATAACCTAATTCATTTAAACTCTGTAGTATGATAGCAAAATCTCGACCTCTTTGACTTGATGGAGAAATTAATAATCTATCAACATTTTCAAGAAAAAGGTATTTAGGCTTATTTTTCTTTTCGCTTAATATCTTATGAATTGACCACCATAACACACCTTTTTTGCCAATTAACCCTTTCGAATTCTTTAGTGTTGTTGCTACAGAATAATCTTGACAGGGAAATCCTCCGACAAGCAAATCATGGTCAGGGATTGTACTAACATCAACTGACGCTATATCTTCGTTGCTATGATTTAATTTGCCCCATCTATTTTCATAAACTGATGAAGCATGCTGAGCTTTAGTTGATGGTTCCCATTGATTACTCCATACAACTTCGTATGAGGAATTAAGCTTTTTTTCATATCCACTTGTTGCTGATTTATTGTCCCAACCTTCCAATCCAAGTCTAAAACCTCCAACTCCAGCGAATAACTCAACCACTTTAACCTTTTTACTCATTTCAATATTATATAAATTAATCTGCTCACAAAAGTATTCAATTAGAAATAAAATTATTGATTTAAAAGACATAAATATAGTGTTCAATATATTGCACATGTTTAATTGTTCGTCTATATTTGTTTAGGATTTAGAAAGATAAAGGAACCTTTATTTTTAATCCAAAGTAAATTATTCAAATAGCACACAATAATATAATCAACATGCGCACATTCATAAATGAAGAAGAAAAAGTAAAGCATCTATACTATAAATTGATGGAATTAAGAGATAATGATTTGGAAGCAGAATTAAATTCTTGGACAAGGTTAGATTTAATAGAATGGCTTTGTTGGAATGACCGAAATGGTGTTTACAGAGACAATGAATCCTTACAAGAGTTTGGTAATACGGTTAGCAAAGAAGAAGCTATTGAAATCATTACTAGACAAATAACAGAAGCGTGAAAAATGACAAATAATGACTCTCAATTAGTAAAAAATTCAACTGAAAATTACATCCGCAACTGTCGCTTAAAAATGGGACGGGATATTCGTGAAATGAGAGAAAAAAAAGGTTACAGCCAAGATGGTTTAGCTAAAATCATGGGAGTAAACCGTACCACAATTTCTAAAATAGAAAATGGAAAGTTTAGTTTTAGCATTGATTATCTAGCTAAATTTTCGTTGTTTTTGGATTTTGATTTCATGCTTGTGGATAATAAAATTACTCACTGATTTTGTATGAATTTTGCGAGCATTCTATTTCTGCCTTAATTATTTGAATACAATCCTGCAGATTTTTCTTTACATACGTACTCCAAAATCTAATTACTTTCCAACCATTTTCGATAAGATATTTATTGACATCTTTATCACGTTGAATATTTCTTTCGATTTTTGGAATCCAGTATTCACGGTTGGATTGAATTTTATGCTTTCTCTCTTCCCAGTTGTAGCCATGGAAAAATTCTCCATCAACAAATATTGCTATTTTATATTTTTTAAAAGTTAAGTCAGGTCTGCCAAAAACTGATTTGTTATTTTTTCTATATCTGTATCCATTATGCCATAAGGCTTTGGATAAAAGAACTTCCTCCTTTGTATCCTTACCCTTGATGGCACTCATGATTTTACTTCTTACTTCTTTAGAAAACTTATCCATTTAAAGTCGAATGAAACAGTTGATACATTATTAAAATTAAGAAATAAATTCCAAAAAGTTATGGTTAAATTCTAATTCAGTAAATTACATTCTTCACTTTGATAAATTCTATTCAATACTGCTCCTGTAGTTGAAATTATCTTTCCTTTTGGAACGCCTACCTTGTCGAGCAGCATAAGCATTTGTTTAGCCGTGAGTTTAAGTTTCATATCTTTCTTTTAATGATAAATATCTCCGAATGGACCCAGACACTAATAATAAATAAATTATTCTCCAAAATGAGACTATGCTCACACACAACATAAGGTATGAGTAGCTTTTGATAGTAATTTTGAACCAACTCAACAGAGTAAATACAGGAGCGTCAACGCCCAATAAGTACGGATAAACAATTGCTAATGGCAAATAATAGAACCAAATTTCCTGTAAAATATTTTTTTAAATTTTGGACTGACTAAAAAAAATAATTGATTTTTTTTCCCTAGATATTTTTTTTGAATATCGATAGGGGTATATATCGATATTCGAAAAATATCCTGATAGTAGGGAGGTAACGGTTAACATGATATTGAAAAATATTGAATTAATAACGGGGGAAGGAGCCTCCCTGCCCCCCTTATTTTTGATTTATGCTGAACCCAAAATATGGCTTTGAATGACATAGTTAGCTTTTGGATTAAAAGCATCCCGAATCAACAGAACCTTTTCTTTAATTGTATCGTTTTTCCCAAAGACAATGGTGGCATCAACAAATTTCAATTGCTCACCACTTTTGATTTTTTCCAATAATATCGACTTAACTCTGTCACTGAAATTTAAATCACCAACATTCACTACCAATACTGTATTCTGTTCTTGTGCTGCCACTTGTGTCTTTTTGCTTTCATTCAAATTGGATATGCAAACAAAAACTGGAGAAAAAGTTAAGCTACATTTTTATAATTAGTTTATTAAATTCTTCAATTGTTTTATAGTTCAAAGCCGAATGCCTTCTTTTTTTATTGTACCAAATTTCGATGTATGGATGTATTTAAAAAATGGAAAGAATGAAGTAAGGCGAACTAGTAATGGTTTTGAATATAACTATAGTGAAGGAGGAATGATTTTTCCTGCCCCCTTAGACAACCGTCAAGAACTATTATTACTGGTGAAGGAGGTAAGTCACCGTCAAGATTCAAACATGTTATATCTACTCCTAGGGGCTTGAGAAGACTTATGCCTATTGAGTTAGAGAGATTAAATATGTTCCCAGATAACCATACGGAATATGTTGGCGTTTCTGATACTAAAAGAGCATTTTTAATGGGTAATGCCTTAGTTGTAGGTGTTGTTGAAAGAATTGCAGAAATATTATCGCAAAATATTCTCTAATATATTCGTTTTGCAACTTTCGATTCTATCAAAAAATCAATATACAATACTAAATTAATTGGCTCTTCCGATTTATTTGATTTTGAAAAGTAAAACCTACCTTGAGTACGAGGGTTTAATTCACAAATTTCAATACTTTTTTCTTCAATACCTGAACGAATTATATTATTGATTCTTGTGATATTACTAAGGTCTAACTTTTTAGATTCCAATAAATGAATTAGTTTACATCTGTTTACTGATATTATACTACATTTTTCAAATCCCTTATTTATATCTTTTGGGTCATTAAGATAAATACCGTTTATTAGAAAATAACTATTAGTTTCCTTAGACTTATCAAATAGCCAACCTAAATGTTCAATATTATCTTTTATATACGATATTTCAAATGCGAAAGTTGGCAGCTTAAAATTTAGATAATCTAATTGTGCTTTTTCATCAATATAATAGTCAACCCCATCTTTTGAAATCACTAAGTCAACTCCTCGATGCTGTAAATTAACATCAACAATTCTTTGAATTTTAAAACCATCAAAAAGTGTGGGATAAATGGTATCCAAAAATCGACCTAAAGCCTCTTCATTTGATAAATCTTCATTGAATCTTGAGTTCATTTTTTATTTAAACTATGGATTTAGAACTATCACCCCTATTCTCTTTCTGGGTGCATACTGTAATTGTTCAATATGAAATGTGGTAGGAGCATCTAATCCAATAATGAATAATGGAACTGTTAGAACATTATTTAATGGTGGTAAATACTCTAAATACTTTTCGAATGTTCCAATAGCTCCATCAAACCCGCCATTTCTTTTTAATGCTTCAGTTGCGGTAATTAATACTCCTATCTTGGTTTGAATTGCTTTATTGACATGATTCAATTCACTTGCAAGAACAGGTTTTAATAAATTCCATGCTATAACTGAACTATGATTAAATGCTACTTCTATTGAAACATCTTCCTTTGCAAAATCTAACCTCCATGTATCACTTTGGTATGCAACATCTTGAAATATCCCAGATTCCTCTGCCCATCCTGAAGCAATAAATTTATCTTTTAAAATATTGTTTATAGCTTTTGAAAGACTCATAGGTGTCCTTTCAACATCAATTGCTCCATAAACATTATGTCTCACAATTAAGTCCGTTTCACTAATTCCATCTATAATAGACGTGATTTCTAAAAATTGGTCTATGAATTCAGGTTCTTGAAAAATTACTCCAGCATGTCTAAAAGAATGGTACCTATAATTCATTTTCAATTTTTTTTATTAAATCAGACATTTTTATTTCCAAAGCTTTTGATATTTTCTCTAAAGTTTTGATTGTAATATTTCTTTTTCCCTTTTCGATACTTTGCAAATAAGTTCTATCAATCTCTGCTATACCAGCAAAATACTCTTGAGACCAGTTTTTATTTTGTCGCAAGGTTCTAACTATATGTCCAAACTTTTCATTTAACTCCATAACTGTAAAATTTATGATTTGACGACTAAATCACAACGGACTATAGACTGCTTTTATAATATGTTTTTTGTACAATCATTTGATAATATTTTATTCAATACTGCTCCAGTAGTTGAGATTATCTTCCCTTTTGGCACACCTACTTTATCAAGGAGCATGAGCATTTGTTTAGCTGTAAGTTTAAGTTTCATATCTTTCTTTTAATGATAAATATCTCGTAATGGACCCAAACACCAATAAAAAATAAATCATTGTCCAAAATGAAGCTATGCACTCACACTATATAATGTATTAATAGCTTTTACTAGCAATTATGAAATAATCAATAGAGCAAATACAGGAGCGTCTAAGCCCAATAGGTACGGATAAACAACTGATTAAGGCAAAAAATAGAACCAAATTTTCCCGTGATATTTTTTTTGAATATCGATAGGGGTATATATCGATATTCGAAAAATACCCTACTATCGAGGCGAGTAACGGTCATCTAGATATTTAATAAAATGAATTAATAAAGGGGGAAGGGGCCTGCCGGCCCACTCATTATTAATTTATGCAGAACCTAAAATATGGCTTTGAATTACATAGTTAGCTTTTGGATTTAACCTGTCTTGAATCATAAGAACTTTGTCTTTTATTGTATCATTTTTCCCAAATACAATGATGGCATCCACGAAATCCAATTGCTCACCATTAGTGATTTTTTCCTGTAACATTGACTTGATTCTATCGCTAAAATTCAAAGATTCTACATCTATTTCCAAAACCTTAGTCTTTTCAACTTTACGTACATGTTTACTTTTAATTGCTTTCAAGTCAACTTTGGTTTCTTTTAGACTATCCATAATTGGATTCTGTTTTTCTTCATTAGACAATTTGGCTACTGTCTTAATTCCATATTGCTGAATTACTGTATCCATAACCTCTTTTACTCTTTTTGCATAATCTGGATGAAAAAACAAAGCATCATACACGTATCCAACAAATATCCTTTCTTTGTTTAGTTGCTGAATAACAGTTGTCATTACCTCAACTTCTTTTGCAAATAACCTACGTGAAGTAATCTTATGTTTGAATGGACTATTATATTTCTCGGCAATAACATTCTGAAGCATTATAGGTTCATTTTGTTGGTAATATGGATAAAGTGGAGATTGTTTCATTTGCCAAACCTCTTTATTGAAGAATGATAAATGTTCTTTTTTTACTGTCTTTACATCAATATTGAGCCCTGACCCTAAATCACCATGAGTTAAATAAGATGTGGACCCATCGTATAATGTAATTGTTATATTTGGATGCAGACAACTATAATCACTTTCCACAAGTGTTTTGCCATTTACTAAAACCAAATTTCTTATCCAACTTGGCATAAGTGTAAAGGAATCTACTATACGACCGCCACTAGCTTCGCCACCAACTGTAGGAATCAACAAACCATTATCAGTTAAATATTCGAATATCTCAATAGCATCTTCCACAAATGATAGTTCTTTGTGATTTTTATAGTATGACCTAGCATGTTTATTTAGTTTTGTTAATTTCTTGTCTTTCTTTGTCACGTATCCTAAAGCAATTAACCTATCAGCTTCTTTTTTAATTTGGTCCATACTCGGAAGACTAATATCCTGATAGAATCTGATAAGGTTCTCACAGATTGGGTTCTTTTTGGCTTCTCCTAAAACTCTGTAGTAATGCCTGTTTAGAAGAGCTATAGCCTCTTTTGTTTTTAAGTCATAACTTACTATTCCTTTACCTAAATAAGGCGGTGTTAAGCGATAAAAGTGATTCTTTTCACCTATAATGCTAACATGGTCACATTCAAGTATAGCCCCTTTTTTCAAAGGTTCTTCCAGTGCTGTTATTACTTTTTTATAGGTCAAAGGACTCAGGCTTAAAAAGTCTCGTAGATATTCGGCTCGAAGTGATTTCCATCCACTAGGTTGGCTTCCATTTTTAATATCAAAGTAAGTGGAATTTAATTGAGTACAAAATAACAAACACAATTCAATAGCGACATCAATATCTTTATGGATTTCTTTTAATAGTTTTCTTGAGACATATTTTCGGATTACATATTCTACTTTACTAGGTATCTTTATTCTATTATTATTGATTACGAATAGCGATAATTGAGCAGAAATATCAGTACTGATATTGTCATCATTATAGGCTGTAACCCTTGGTATATCTAGTACTTCTTTATTTTTTAGAAAAGTATTATCTAAAACATCATTAATGAATAGATAAGATAATTGATTAGATGAATTAAATTTTCCTAATAATGACGCATAGCTATAGTTGTTATCTAATTGGTATTTATTATCAAAATGATATAAGTCTGATAATGGGAATTGGTTTTGTTGCATGGTTTCATAATTATTCTGCTTTTATGTTATTTTTGGATTCTGCTTCTTTTAACTGGGGCAGAACCCAGATAGGAGCTTACTCTATCTGGACCCAGTAATTGCTTCTTAAAGCAATATTCTCAACGATACTTCTTTCTATTGGAATAGTCAATAGGGAAATCATCTGAAACGATATTTTTTTTAGATTTTTTTTAATGGTGACACCAAATGGGCAATCACATCAACAGTCATTGCCAATCCAATGCTTTTCAGCTTATTGGTCTTGGAAACTTTCGGAACATCTGAAACATAACCATCAGGAATAGTCATAAGTCTTTCCGATTCTAATACGCTTGGCAAACGATAGCATCCGTTTGGAAAATCATACTCATCAAAGCCTAAACGAGATTTTCCAATGTATCCTGACTTGTGGAGTATAAATGGATATTCTAATAATTTTTGCTCGGTTGGTTGGTTAGCAAATTGTTTGTCCTTATATATAAGGTTTCCAATGTTCATTTTATAGTATCTAAAAATTCCGTTGGTTAGGGTACAATTGCTACCTAATAGTACGTTGGCTTTTTCTTTGTCAACATAACCATTGACAACAATATCTTGGTATTTGATTTTTTTAGGTTCTGGAACTCCAACATTTGGAATGTTGGTCCAGTAAAGTCTCCTTCTATTGGCAGGTGCAATATCCGCTGAATTTATCTTCACTAATTTTACATCAGGAAATATTTCTGAAAGCTCATCAGTAATTATATCTCGGTCCTTCGCAGTCATACTGGCAACATTCTCCATTAGAAAATATAACTTTTTGTGAATTGGTGCAAATGCATAAATATCATGTAGAATTCTTTTGGCTTCATAAAACAATTTTGATTCTGTTCCTTCAAGCCCTCTTCGGTCCACAGGATTAATACTGCTAAGGTTTGTGCACGGACTTCCAAAAACCACTAGGTCAATTTCGTTTCTTAAGTCGATACCATCAATCTTACAGACATCACCCAATTGGATAAAATTTGTATCACCAGAATAATGATGGTTCTGGATTGCTAGAGCATGAGGGCATATTTCGCTACTATAATATTTATTGATTTTTATTCCTGCTTTCTCTAAAGCTAATTTGGCACATGATATGCCATCGAATAATGATAAGACATTAATTCCGTCTTGGTTGATTTGGGTTTGTTCCATAATATTTATCTGTTTTTAGATAAATATTTCCCCATGTCAAAAAAGACAGATTTTGTGGTGGGTAGATGCAAATTATTTTCAATAAGTCCCTATTTACGGGAGTTACAGCGTGAAAAAAAAATAAAATATTTTCAACATACCCTGGCGCAGGAAGAAAATTCCTTGTACACTCGCAGTGTACAACAAACAATCAGCAAAATGAGCACAGAAACAAATACAATGGAAATAGCTAAAACAGTATTAGGACAGATTCAATTTGCGGACCGTTCTGCACTAATGGCTTGGGGAGCACAAAATTTCGCAGCGGTTAGTGAATCGAAAGAATTTCAAGGAGGAGTAGTATTTCAGGTAAATGGTTTAACTCATCAAGGTTGGGTTAAAGTTTGCCTTCGTTGGGTAGATGATTACACAATCATTTTTATAAATAAAAAAAGTGAAGTTGTAAAAACAACGGAAGGAGCTTATTGTGACATGTTGGTTCCAGTGATTGATTGGATAGAAGGAAAGTAATTCCTTTTTTTTGACTTCTCCGTTTTAGGTATAGCCCATGGTTCTTTTCTAAAGCGGAAGTTGAAAGTGGAAACCCAGCAAAACCAATTAGAATGTTTTAAAATAATTTGGACTCTAAAACTAAAACAAAATTCAACCTAAATACCTTAATATTATGAAATACTACTTTTATTCTCGTACCTCAACTGTCCTTCAAAATTCTGCTAGACAAATTGAATCGTTTAAATCGCATGAAGGATTTGACCCATCTAGATTGTTTGTCGAAAGGATTCAAGGAAATGTTCCGTTTATGGAAAGACCTGAAGCAGTTAAAATGTTTGATGAAATCACAAATCAATCTGAAAGATGTACTGTAGTGGTCGATTCAACAGACCGCTTGGGAAGAAATTTATTGGATATTTTAAATACAATATCTGTCTTTAAAAAAAATAACATCAATTTGAAATCACTTAAAGAAGGTTTTTCAACATTTTTGGATAACGGTGAAGAAAACCCAATGGCAAATCTCGTTATTTCAGTAATGGGAAGCATCGGAGAGATGTCTAGAAATCAAATAAAAACCCGTTCTATGGAAGGTATAAAAATTGCTCAGGCCCTTGGAAAATTCGCTGGTAGAAAAATTGGAGCTGTACAAAGTGATGAAAAGCTATTGGAACGTCACCAAACCGTACAAAAGAAATTGCAGAAAGGATTAACTGTAAGAGAGATTACAGAAATTACAGGAGCATCGAGTACTACGATTATAAAAGTTAAAAAAGTTATGAGAAACAGGAACATGATTTGAATCGATTTCTGTTAGATTTAAAAAGGCTTCGATTATATAATCGAAGCCTTTTTAGGTAGTGTCCTTTCTTTATTAATTTTGATTCCCTAATAAAAATTAATACCCAGAAGTGAAAAGCCTGCCGTAAATTGTCTCCTTATAGAAATTGAATAGTCATCAATCCTAAAACTCTTGTAATGAAGGCTGAAATTATTTTTTAACTTATTAATTTCAATAGTCTTAAATAATTTCCCATTCTTGTAAATATGATTACGAACGATATTTGAACTTTCTATAAATTCAGTTTTACAAAAATCATTATTTGCCACACTCTCACCTGTAAAACGAATTACTTCTACTGGTTTTCCTAATTTATACAAAGCTTTCATAATTAATATTTTTTTCTTTATACTACCTTTAATATAGTAATCATAGAAATAAGATTGTCCATCAGGATAACCATCTACAAAATTTAATTGATGAAGTAAATCTCCCTTAGTAGAAATATTCATGTCTTCGTTGGGATTATGATAAACATTCCTACTACCTGATGGTTTACCATTGACAAAATTTTCCTCAATTATTATATCATTAAATGAGCATATCCACTTGCCATCAGGAATACCATTATTATAAAACTCTTTTCTGAAAATTGTTTCTTTTACGATTGCGCCTTCACCGTCACGGTCTTTAGTTTTCAATGAATAAATCCATTCCCCATTTGGTTTTCCTTCATTAAAATTCCCGCTAACAGTTATTCCATTAATTTCTGAATTAATAATCCAATTACCATTTGGTATATGTCCCTTAAAATCTCCTTTATACTTAAGATAATCATCTTCGTAACCGTCAACTCCATCATCAGCAGGAGAAGTAATAGTTCCTTTTTGGTAACCCTCATACCACTCTTCCCAGTTTAAAGGCTTCACCTTAGTACCTGTTTTAATTTTATTTCCAAAATAATAACCCCAATAGCCTTTATTAATATTTACCCATTTACCATTGCATTGATTATCAATTTCGTAAAAATTAATATAAGAACCAATTTTACTCGTGTCAATAATTATATGCCTTCTCAATATAATACTGTCAACTCTGGCTTGGTGATATAATTCCAAAGGTTTAGTATTCCAAATTGTATCTTTAGAATTATCTTGGGAATAAGATTTTAAAATCCCAAGCATAGCTATTATGCATATAAAATGTTTCATAATTTATTTTTTGATTTTTATAATTGTAAAATTTTTGAATAGTTCTAATTTGTTTTTAGTTATTTTTTTTAACATCATAATGACTTATATCCTCTGTCATAAATTAAGTCAAGTGCATTAGTATATATCTCTTGGTTTTTAATCATTATACAATGAATACCAAAACAAGTTTTTTGGTTATCTTCAATGCTATAAATCTCTTCAATTTTTTCTTCATCACTCTTTCCCTTTGGGTCCTTTCTTAAAAAAAGAATCAAATGTTTAGATTTTCCACCTTGATTAGCAACTATATTATAGTATATAGCAAAACCTTTAGCGATATGACCAAAATAACGTTCATATTTGTCGGGTTCACCTAAATATATTTTAGCTTTTTTAAGTGAACCATCAGTTAAAGTCAACTGTATTTCATCGAATTGCTTTGTAGAATTAGAGTTAGTGTAATCGTTTTTTTGACTTTCCAAATTATTATTTTTTGGATTTGATTGAGAATCAAAACCATATCGTTTTGACAAGTCTAAAAGTGTTAATAATCCTTTAGATTTATTTGTCTCTATATCAAGGATAATTTCATTTTGAATTTTTTGACCAACACTTTTCAATTTATTTTCAACAGAATCTTTTATTGTTTTTATATCGCTAATCCAATAATCTTCTTTAATTACTTTTGAATTGTTGAAATAAATTAATGCCTTATAATCTATTGCATTAGAATAATCCATCTTCTTTTTTTGATATGCAAAAACATTATTATCATCTGTAAAGTAATAATCTTCGTCTGTAATATAATCTTCACCATCTCCTGCTTGAACATTCAATTTAATTATCTTACCATCTTTCAGCCAATATTTATAATTATTATTTGAAACACTGTCACCAAGTTTTTTAAGAATATAATGGTTGATGTTTGAGAGTTCTTCTTCTCCATTAAATTTGGTTTCGTTTTTCTCAGTTGGAATAGCAATGTTATCTTTCTTAGAATTGGATATACATGATTGCAGGAAAAATAATATTGAAATAGATACAATAATTTTAGTGGTAATTTTCATTTTTATAGTCAGCGTTTAGTTTTTCGATTTAAAGATTCAGAATGTATTTTTTACAAATATATACGATTATAGCACAAGTGCTATAATAATTTCATGTAAAATATCTTCATTTTGGATAGTGGAAAAGAATGATTCAAAATCTAGAAAATTAATCTTTGATGAAGAGGGATTAAAGTTGTTGGCTAAACGACTAAAAGAAGTACGCTCAGAAAAAGGATTAACACAAGAAGAACTATCTCATCGTTCAGAAATAACATTATCTCAAATTGCTAGAATCGAAACTGCAAGAATAAATCCGACTGTCAGTACTATTTTCAAAATTGCTAGAGGTTTAGAGGTATCGCCTAAAGAGTTATTTAATTTTGAATTTCTGTAATCAAATAAAAAAACAGTAATATCAGTATCCTTAACTACTTCATTTAAACAAAAGTTGGTCACACTATAAGTCAAAAATAAACTACATTCAAGGTTAGTTGCATTGCAATAAAATTAAAAAAAATGTTAGTTTAGAATTTCTCCATTCACTAAATTTAAACCTAAAATATATAGAAAATGAATCATGATAAGTATTTTTCAGAAGATGAATTAAAACAAATATCAGATATAATAGGAAAACATTATATAGAAGAAATAGACTTATCTGAAGAAGAAATAGAGTTATCTGAAGAAGAAATAAAAATTAAAGAATTAGACCGTGTATTTTGTGACATTTCTGCAAATGTAATGTCAACAATGGCTTTTATTGACAAAATAATGGCTGCTATAAAAAAAGAACTTGACTTATACGATGCCCTTTGTGATGATAAAGAATTTAAGAAAGCAATGGGGAATCAAATTAAGTATGTAATTTCATGTTCTAAACTAAAAGAAGAGCTAAACGAATCAATAAAACTTATTTTTAGATTTAGCAAAGCACACAACTATTATTGGAAAGATTGTTCTTGTGAAGTTTACATATATCATTATAATATGATTAAGCATGAATTCTTAAAAAGTAATTCATTCGCTAACGAAATTGATTTTATAAAATATGAATATGAACGGTTGTTATCCGAGAATGATTCTGATTCAAACATAACTGATTTTCAATTCTTGGGTAAAGATTATTTTTTGTACATGAATTACAGAAAATATTTTTCAGACGAAAACAAACAATTTTTTGAATTAGAAAAATCGAAGAAACTTTCATTTCTTAAAAATGAATTAGGACATCTTGGTTTTAGTTTAGAACCTTATACATTAGGCTCTTCAATAAAAATTAAAATCATTGAATTGGAATCTGCAAAGCTCGAAAAACTTAGCCTTAGTAATCTTCCAAATTTTAACGTAAGACAACGATATGAATTATACAAGAAATTTGGATTTAATGCGACTATCGAAAAAATGGACGCTCCACAAATGTCAAAATATAAAATGACAGCTTTAATTATGGGAATTAGTCCAGACAATGCAAAACAATTACATAATGAAACTTATAGGGAAATAAATCAAAAGGACTCTGATGAATTAAATAATTACCTTATAAATCAGTCAGTTAAATAAAAATCAATAAAATTGGGTCAACCCCAAATTTGACCCAATCTACATTTGTACCATAGAAATTAAAAAACAATTTTATGGTACATTTTTTATTTATGAGTGTTATTGTCTCAATAATACTAAAAAAAGGAAAAGCAGAATTAGACTAGAATTACTGCTCTAAGTCTTTCAACATTCGAAAGCAAAAATCAAACAATTTATTAAAGAAAAAAATCTATTTAAATATGGACAGAAAGAGAACTGTCTTAACTCAACCCTAAAAAATATAAACTATGAAAAATTCAATGAAAACACTAGAAAATAATATCCAAGTAATTAGTGTAGTAATCCCAAGTTTAAATGGTTCTTATGCTAAACTACTAGTATTAAATGGTATCGAATATGCCAAACTTAAAGAAGTGAGCAAATCAAACATAGGAAAAAACAAAAAAATATTTTCATTGTATATGGAATCGAATATTAATCACGATTTGTTGCAATCTGGAATGGGTGTTCTAACAAAGAAACAATTTGATGAATTACTTAAAGAAAACTACAATTCAAAGATGCAACAAGGGCGAGGAGGGAAATTGCTTAGAGATGCGGCATAAAGTTATAATAGTTACCAATCTTTGACAAAAGATATTATTTAATTTCCTCTTTCCATTCTGGAAAGCAAACAATCCAAAATTTATTTAAACAAAAAAATCTATTGCAATATGGACAGAATGTCTATTGTGTAAACTTAAAATTTTAAAACTATGAAAAATTCAATGACAACAACAGCAAACAATTCGATTACAAGCAAATATGTAGTAAGTGTACACATCAATCAAGTAGACAAAAAAGGGAAACGTAAATATGAAAATTTAAAGCATGTTTTTGATGAAGGGGAATTATTACAAAAAAGAAGAAGTGCAATTGAAAAAGCGCAAGAAATTATGTATTCTTTTGATAATGACGAAAGCTTTTCTTCTCCTTCCGAAGCTCATGCAAAAAAGTTTAGAAATTTTAAAGGCTATTCTATTGATATCTATCTGGTTATTGAGGATGAAGGAGAGCAATATGATTATCATCTTTATGGAGATGAAGAAATTCTATATGAAGCCTTAGAGGATGAAGCAAAAATTTTTAAAAAAGAGTTTGAAATTACCAAATTCATTAAAACTGAAAATTACGAAGATGAAGTGGTTGAAGTAATTGAGGAAAGTCTTGGATTTTTTTTAACCTATACCATTTAAAAGTGTTTGAAATCTACAAAAAGCACTAAATCCCTTTACCTTCATCTAGTTACAAATACTAGTCGTTAACTAGATTATATTTCTTTTCATTTCTGAAAGGAGATTCCAAAACAACTTTATCAACAAATAAGAAATACCCAACAATTGGGCACAGGACTTCCTATGTCTTAATGAAAGTAATCATAAACAATTAAAATAATAAAACTATGGCTGAAAACAGCAAAATTGAATGGACACATCACACAGCAAACCTATGGTGGGGATGCACCAAAGTACATCCTGGTTGTGATAACTGTTACGCATTAACCTTCGCTAAAAGAGTTGGTAATGATATCTGGGGTAATGACAAACCTAGAAGAATGATTAAAGACGTATGGTCAAAAATTGGAAAGTTTCAAAAAGAGGCAGAAAAACAGAATGAGGTCCATAGAGTCTTTGTTGGTTCAATGATGGATATTTTCGAAAAACCAATGCCGTTAGTGGACCATAAAGGAAATCCGTATTCAGAAGAAGAAAATGAAATCTGGAACACAGGTCAATTGAGAGATAAGTTCTTCAACGAAATTGTTCCGAATTCACCTAATCTGATGTTCTTACTATTAACCAAAAGACCTTCCAATATCAATAAGTACATCCCTGAGAGTTGGAAAGAGAATCCTCCAAAAAATGTAATGTTTGGGACTTCACCTGTAAGTCAAGAAACGGCAAACAAGTTAATTCTTCAACTCTCCAAGGTAAATGGTTTAAGATTTCTTTCTATAGAACCACAACTAGAGAAAATCAATTTAATGACTAGGGTTAATGATGGAACGGATTCAGTCTTATTGGACATGGTTGATTGGGTAATTCAAGGAGGTGAGTCTGGGCATCACAGACGACCTTTTGATACGGATTGGGGTAGATTGATTAGGAATAACTGTAAAGAAAAAGGCGTTCCATTTTTTTTCAAACAAATAGACAAAAAATTGGAAATACCTCAAGATTTATTGATAAGAGAATTTCCTGTAAACAAAATAGAAACTAAAAAATAAATAAAAATATGAGAAAATTAGAAGCGTTAGAAGAGAATGAATTTAATATGATTTGTGATTCCCTTAATGGAGTTGTTATGAATTTAAAACCGTTAGGCTGGAGAGTTGAAATAACGGAACAGGTGATTAAAGCAGGTGAAGTTTTAAAACTAAAATGGGGAGTAGATATCGATATTTTGGAGTATAAATTAGATTTTATGCCTACTATAGAATTCTTAGAGTTATTAGCTAGAGTAGACTTATTTTGGCAGAAAAATGAAAGTTATTATGAATCACTTAATATTATTTCACCAAGAGCAAAAATTTTAAAAATTACTAGTGAGGTTGCAAAGCATGAGCCAATAACGTGGCATCCAAAAATGGGGTCTGCACTTGATTTTTATCTGATTGCTTTAAGCCAGAATCTTGAATATATAATTTATTCTCAAGATTCTAAAGGAAATAATAAGAGTATTTGGGCTACATCAGGAGCCGATTTGTTAGAATGTATGTTTACAATTTCAGAAAGCTTTTATTTTGGAAGCTTAGATAGTTTATATAATTCTTTAAAAAGGGATGGTTGGCTTTGTTTCAAAGACCAAATTTAAAGCCAATGTTTTTTGCTCTACCTAGAATTTATTTGAATGAGATAACTAAGCAAATAAATAAAAAAGACAATCGAACTGCAAAAAAGTGGTGTGAAAAAAATTTCTTAAAAATACACAAGGATTCATCAGGAGAATTTGTGTATCAATACGATTTTGATTTAGCATTTGATATGCCGTTGATAAACGATTTAAAATTGATGCATGGTGATAATTGGGAGGATTATTACCATGCTTACAATAAAAATGAATTGCACAAAATATTGGATTCTCCTCAATCAACGAAAGTTGGGAAAACGTGTTATGTCCCAAAGGGCAAATTGTCATCAAAATTATTTGGCGGGTCACTTAAATAAAGTACACTCGCATTAAATCTAAATTATAAACTATGAAAATATTGAAATATAAAAAATTTACTGGTTTGCACATCGTGTGCAAGAAATGCAACAAGCTAATTGAGGTCTCGCAATATACATATAAAGGCTGTAAGCATCCAATTGACCGACAGAAATACAAAGCGATACTTAGGCAGGATGGTGTCCGTAAAACGAGGGATTTAAAGTCGTTGGAGTATGATGATGCGATTAAAGAATTGCTAGATTTCAAACATGAATTGTCAAATCCAATTCGATTCATTTCTAGGGCTCCTAAAGTTGAAGTTAAAATTGACCTATTGAAGGATTGTATCATGATGTTTGCCGATTGGCTTGAAAATGTTGATGTCCCAAATCATCAAAAAAGACCTCGTACAAAAGGGTATATCACAACTACAGTTCAATATCTTGTAAAATTCAGTAAGTTTCTAGAAGATAATAAGTTCGACCTCAACAAGTTTAAAATCTATGATTTGAATGATGTTATTGTTGGGAAATACTATGACTATTTAGATGAGACTTGCAAGATGGCAACTACTTATAATCATAATACCAAAGCACTAAAGAATTTTAATAATTTTTTAATTAATCATAAAGGCTTCAACGTACCTAATTTATTTGCTAAAGTTAAGCTAAGGTATGAAGGCATGAACCCAAAGAGCATAAAAGATGATGACTTTAAAAAATTGCTGGAAGCAATTTCAAGTGAAGATTCTATTCTTGTTCATCCAAATGGGCGCAAAAAAAACATGTACAGACCTTATACAAAAGATGCTATTGAGTTGGTAGCTTATACAGGAATGAGAATTGAAGAAACAATGATTTTAAAGTTTTCTGATATAGCTGTAGATAGTTTGGGAAATGTGCAATATTTAGTAGGGACCGATTTAAAATTTGAGAGGGCGCATAATTGGAATAATACCAAGGCTCCTAAAAAAGTTCTAATTCCGACATCAATTGAGTTAGAGAATTTATTGAATAAATTAGAATATAAAAAATATTTGGATACAGATAAATATTTGATTGCTGATGATTTTGATATATCTAGAAAAACACTTGCAACTCAACTAAGTCACTCCTTTACATTTTTCAGGAAGAAAGCAAAACTGTCTGACGATTTTAGCATAAGACATTTACGAAAAACGTTTCTAACAAAATTGCATACTCAAACTGGTTTTATTGAATCTTTAGGGTATCAGAGGTCCGCAAAAGTTATGATGGATAATTATTTTGACAAGGTTGAGATTGTTAAGGAGATTAGTAAGAGGGCATTTGGGTATTATAATGAATAATATTTGTCAAAGACAAAAGGTCAATTTAGCTTTCCCAAAATGTAAGGATTATTTAATATATTTGAAAGAATTATAGTCTTTTAACATATGCTTTTGATTTTTTTCGAATGCTAGTTTTAATGTTTGTAGATAAATTATATTTTTCGACAGCTAATTAAAATAAGTCAAAATTTGAGTAATTTCCTAGAATCGAGTTATACAACAAAAATCTACAAACTATGTACATTTCTAAATTTAGCGCATTTAACTTTCGAAGCTTAAAACAAGTTTTTGTCAGATTTGAAAATGGAAAGAATGTAATAGTAGGCAAGAATAATTCAGGTAAATCCAACATAATAAAAGGAATTGAGATTCTGATTGGAGAAAAATTTCCTACTTATATAAATTTTTCAAATAACGATTATTATACATATGAAAGTGTCGATGAAGATACGGGAGAAATTCAAGAAGTCATAGCTAATCATATCTATCTAGAGGTTGAGTTAGAAGGACGAGATTTTGATGAAGAGATAATTAGGACAATAAAAAAACAAACTGCTTTTTCTAAAGTTATTAATGCATCAAGTTTGTTTAAAAGATTAGCTGGAGATGAAATTGAAGTTAATTTCGATTTTTTTCAAAGTCTTGACGAAATTGAGAGCAGAAGTGAAATTGAAATATTAGGTCAATTTTCTAAAGGACCCAAAAAAACAGAGTGGAAGGCGCCAGAAGTGTTAATTGAATTTTTGAAATCATCAAAAAAAATTAAATTATTTTTTTGCAAATCTAGAATTGATGATGAAAAGTCAGGTTTCGGAATGATAAGTGTTCAGAATGATGGAAGCATTTGGGTTTCGCATTTTTTATCTAAAAAATTAAGAGATTCATTAATCACAACAACTGTTATAAGTGCACTTCGAAGTCAAAAAGAGGATTTGCGTCTAGTACATTATACGTGGTTTGGGAAACTGATTAGGGGATTATGGGAAACTAATAAGTTAGCATTAAATGCTTCTACAGAAAAATCATACGAAGAATTAATCCTTGAAAAATCAGTAGAAATTAAAGAATTTGTTGATGAAGTCTTTAGAAAAGATACATCTGAAATAAGACGGCTTTTGGAAGGAGCAATTGCTCATAAGTCAATTTCTTTTAGATTCATGAACGATGGAGCTGATGAATTGTATAAAAACATACAATTATTCGTAAATGATGGAATTGATAGACCATTACATGAAAAGGGTACGGGAATTCAAAGCGCAATAATAATCTCTTTGTTTTCTATTTATTGCACGGATTATCATCATAATAGTTCTTTGTTAATTGCAGAAGAACCAGAGTTGTATTTGCATCCACAAGCAAGAAGGGTGATTTCTGCTGAATTGGATAAATTTTTGAACTCATCTCAAGACCAAGCTCGGCAATTAATAATCAGTACTCACTCAATAGAATATTTAAAAAATGTTGACCCTTTCAATATTATAAGAATTTATAAAGACAGTTTAAATAATTGCTCTATAGCTAAACAGCTTGATACAGAAACTTCTGCTTCTATTAATATTGAGTTGAAGAGATTTCTCTGGTCAAATAATACAGAACTATTTTTTTCTGATAAGGTTGTTTTAGTTGAAGGTGGAGAGGTATACATTATTCCTGCAATTGTTGATAAAATAATGAATTCAAAACAATTACTCGATTATGAAAATATTACAGTTTCAAGGGTTAATGGAAAAGGTAGCTTTTTGACATATATTAAAATGCTCCAATGTTTTGATATTCCTTTTGTCGTTTTAGGAGATTTGGATTGTTTTAAAGATGAATTAATAAAAATTGTAAGACACTTACAATTAACATCAATTGTAGAAACTATAAAGAAAATAAAATCGTCATTATCTATGCAATCTATTAGTTATGAAGACATTGGAGATAGAGTGAAAAATGTCGATAAAAATTTTGATGCGCAAAAATTACAAAATGTTTTTGAAAAATTTGCAAGTAATGAAATTCAAAATGATGATGAAGATTTAATCTCAATAATTGATTACATGCAATCAAGATATACTAAAGGTGATAAAGAGAAATCAATAGTAGACGCAATCACCAGAGAGGTATTTGAATGCACTTTAAAAGAATTAAGAGAGAATAATATTTTTATATGGTCAAAAGGGGATTTAGAAATGTATTACAATGAAAATGTAAAATATTCTAATAGCAGTAAAGATTTAAAAGCACTTGAACTTTCATATCTTATTCCTCTTGAAACAAACAAGCTTGAGGACCTCATAATAAATGTTGAAGAAGTAAAGGAATTAGTTGAAGTAATATTGAAAAAGTAATTATTCATTAGTTTATCGCATACCATATTGTTTAAATATATATCAAACAAAAAAATATGAACTTATTATACGGTCACGAATTAGTTTGTGAATTGAGGGAATTAGTTGAAAATGTTAAGTCTAGGTTATGGATTGCAGTACCTTATATTGGGAATGCGGTAGCAGTAAAACAAATACTTGGAGAAGAATGGATAAGCAATAAAAATGTATCCGTTCGTTTGCTTACAGATATTAATGAACAAAATAATTTTAATTCGGAGACGTTAAAACTTTTTTATGAGGTAGGCGTCATTAAAAGTCTTGTTGGATTACATGCTAAAATATATATTGTTGATAATAAATGTCTTATTACATCTGCAAATTTGACAAGTACGGCATTTTCAAAAAGACATGAAGTAGGTTTTATTCTATCTGAACCAGATATTGCTCAATCAGTTGCTTTTTTTGAATTGCTTTGGGGAAAATCTATTGACGTTTTAGAAAATGATTTAAGGATAATAATTCATAATAAAAATAATTCTTCGGAAGAAAGAAATGGAGTAAAGTTGCCATTCTTATGGAAACTACCTGAAAAAAAAGTAAAATTCAAATATTGGTTAAAGCCAATTGGGACGAAAGAAAATCCAATTTCTAATGACAGACTTTTTAATAGGGTTACTGACTTTATGCATTTTGCTGTTACACCCAAAAGTGTTAGAAAAAATGACATTTTGATAGCTTATGGAACTGGAACTAATAAGTTACTTTCTGTTTTTAAAGTCAATGAAAAACCTGAAATAGTAAAAAGTAATGAAGCATGGCGAGATAGGTTTCCTTGGGAAGTAGAAGCTGAAAATCTCACAAAAAACTTTGGAGAAAATTGGTTTGCATTAAATGTTAATCCATTTGCATTAGCTGAAGAGTACTTAAGTGAAAATCCAACAGGTTATATAACAAATGTTAAAGGAAAGACATTAGGAGGAATTAATTATAGGAAAGATAAAATAGAGCTTGATAGAAATTTTGCTGAATTTATTATTAAAAGAATGAATCAAAATAATTAAATTTTAAATTAATGCATACATCCGTTTTCTTTACCAATATTAAGAAAGAAATTATTTTAAAGGTATAGTAAACTTAAAGGTTACTCTTTAATATTGTAGAATTCTATAATCGTTTCTTGCATTATTTTTAGTTCATTTTCTACATTTCTTTTTCCAAGTTTTACATCACTGTTAGCTATGTTTTTTAAGATTTTTTCTTTTAATGTGAAATTCATTTTTTTACCATGATTTGGAAGCAATTTTTGATGAATTAAATCCAATTTTATACTTAGATTTAAAATTTTCTTCTCAGCAAAAAACTTTACCATTTTGTCCATAATTATCTTGAAGTCAGCAAAATCAACACTGTAAATTTCCTCAATTTGAAAAGGTGTGTTAAATTTACTCTTGCCTAGTAATGCATATGAGCCAAAAAAATCATGAATCATCCCTTTCATGTGGCTTTTTTTGAAGTATAAAAAGATAATGAACTCATCAATAACAAGGAAATATGGTCTTTCGGAAAAAGAATGTCCGTATTGAAAGGTGGGAAATGTAATTGAAAAATCTGGAGCTCGCAAAATTTTATAGCCAATGTCTAATAAGTCGGAATCCTTTATATCAAGTTTAATTTGATTGATATCTATACTTAAATATTTATTAAGAATTCGTTGTAGCTTTTTTTCATCTTTGTCTTTTAATTTGAATCCGCTGTTTGGCATGATTGATATTCTCCAAATCACTGACAACCAGAACAAAAAACCTAGAGATGGAATTTTGTTACTATTGTAAGAAATGTTAGATGGAGAAATTATTTTTAATGATTTTGAATATTCACTTTCAATAATTGCTAGTTTTTTTTCACATGTATCGCAGAAAAAATTATCAACTATTCCATCAATATTATTTTGTTCTAATAATTGTTCATCAACAGGTCCATAAATTTCTTCCAGTTTTTCAGGTAGAATTGCTCTTCCGAAAAACATCTTTGAATCATTTTCATCAATCGTAAATCCAAGTTCTTTATCTCTTTTTAATTCTCCTTCCAGATTGTAAATTCGCTTAACTAAAAAGTGTGGTACTATGTGTGACCCAGTTTGGTTTGCGTCATTTTGATTGCAGATAAGACATTTTTTCATGATTAACATATTTTGGTACAAGATAATATTTTTAAAAAATAAATGTAGACAGCTTCTTTATTTAGATGTAATTGAAATGTGTTAGAGTTTGTAGTCCTTTTTTTAATAGTTAGATTTGTTTGAAATTACAGTTTTTACAAACTGTTTAAAACAAATTATAAAGTATGGCAAAATCAATTCCGCATATTTCAGAAGAATATTATTGCACTCACTGCAATGATTATAAAGATTTTTTAGATGTTAATACAAATTGGAAATGTCCTATATGTGGGAATTATGTTCAAATAAGAATAGTTATTGGTAATACTATAGACCAAAGTTGTTTTAGAATTCCTGTTTCAGAGTTGAGTTCTAATGATATCGTTTTGTTACATAGAAATACTGACTTTAATGAAATACTTGGGATAAGAAATTCTGGAGATAAAGTTTTCTTAAATATAAAAGGATATGGAAGTGTGAAAATGAATAAAGACGATACAATTTTGAAATTAAATGGAGGTTGGTATCATTAATTTAGTTCGTTTAAAAAATATTTCAATAGTATATTTTTTTTCAAAAAGTACACTCTATAACGACACTTAGACAAAATAAAAAAGCCTTACATTTCTGAAAGGCTTGAATTTACTAGTGGAGAATGTCGGATTCGAACCGACCACCTCTTGCCTGCCAGGCAAGCGCTCTAGCCAAATGAGCTAATCCCCCTTTTTTGTTAGCTGTGTGTAAATCAAATCGGCCACCTTCCCGATCAGATCGGGACGCTCTAGCCAAATGAGCTAATCCCCCAAAGCGATAGCAAATAAAGTCAATTAATTTTCAAAAAACAAATTTCAAATCACGTTCAGGTAAAATTATTTTTCAAAACCGTAACTTTACGATCAAATCTATTTTTTATGAGTTTAGAAAATCAAAACGGTTCTTTGCAAACTATCTTTAATAATGCTGTTGCAACAGTGCAATTTGGTCATCCGGCGAGTAATTCTTTTCCAAGACAATTGTTGGATCGATTAACAGCCGAAATTAATTCTTTAAGCCTTAACGAAAATGTGTCTGTAATTATTTTACAGAGCGAAGGATCGAGAGTGTTTTGCTCAGGTGCTTCGTTTGATGAGCTTTTGCAGGTAGAAAATGAGGAGCAGGGAACTGAGTTTTTCTCTGGTTTTGCTCATTTGCTAAATGCCATGCGCAATTGTTCTAAACTTATTATTGGCCGTGTTCAGGGAAAAGCTGTTGGCGGCGGTGTCGGAATTATATCGGCTTGCGATTATGTTTTGGCAACTCCTGAAAGTGCTGTAAAACTATCAGAATTAGCGATTGGTATTGGTCCGTTTGTGATTGAGCCAGCCGTTTCGCGCAAAATAGGAATAGCTGCAATGGCCGAAATGACGCTAGCTGCACAAGAATGGAAATCTGCTGAATGGGCTTTAGCAAATAAATTATTTTCGGAAATTCATAAAGCAGAAGAACTTGATAATGCAGTGGCCAATTTTGCCCAAAAATTGAGTTTGTATAATCGTGAGGCTTTGCAGGAAATGAAGAAAATCATTTGGGAAGGAACAGAACATTGGGAATCATTACTTATAGAACGTGCTGCGATTACCGGAAAATTGGTTTTATCTGATTTTTCAAAAAAGGCTTTGACGCAGTTTAAAAAATAAAAAAAATAAAATTCCAAATAGGAAATTCCAAATTCCAATAGTATAGAGTTGGCTATTGGAATTTGGGATTTAAATATTGGAATTTTTGAGCTTAAAATCATTAGTATGACTATCATTTCATTATTTCAAAAAGTCGATGTTGCAGAGAAAATTAAAACAGCTCCTGATGGCAGTTATCAGATAGGAGTGATCATCGGATCGTTTATTCCTTTCGTCGTTTTGATTCTAATTGCATATTGGATGTATAACAGAGCTAAAAAAAGAGACGAAAACGGTTATTAATTTGTAAATTTGCAACCTAAAATTCAAATCGATGAGTAATATCAGAATTACAAAGCAATTTAGTTTCGAAACCGGACATGCTTTGTACGGTTACGACGGAAAATGCAAAAACGTTCACGGACATAGTTATAAATTATCGGTAACGGTTATTGGTTCGCCAATCACAGATCGATCGAATGTAAAGTTCGGAATGGTAATTGATTTTTCGGACTTAAAGAAAATTGTAAAAGAAGAAATCGTCGATCAGTTTGATCATGCAACGGTTTTTAACGAAACTACACCTCATATCGAATTGGCAAATGAATTGAAAAATCGTGGACATCACGTAATTTTAGTTGATTATCAGCCAACAAGCGAAAACATGGTAGTTGATTTTGCAGATCGAATTATTGCACGTTTACCAAAAGATATTTCTCTTTTCTCACTTAAACTTCAGGAAACAGAATCATCGTTTGCCGAATGGTACGCATCTGACAATATCTAAAATTAAATTCCAAATTCCAATTCTTTGACTTCGTTCAGAATGACAAAAAGTTAAGTCTAATAATCTAAGAAGTCTAGTATTCTAAGAAGTCTAACAATCTAATAATCTAAATGAAAAAAGTATATTTCGCTTCTGATCAGCATTTTGGTGCTCCAACGCCTGAGTTGAGTTTGCCGCGCGAACAAAAATTTGTCGCATGGCTCGATGAGGTGAAACAGGACGCGGAAGCTATTTTTTTATTAGGTGATTTGTTCGATTTTTGGTTCGAATATAAAACAGTTGTTCCAAAGGGTTTTGTGCGGGTTTTAGGCAAATTGGCGGAAATTCGTGATAGCGGAATCCCTATTTATTTTTTTGTGGGAAATCACGATTTATGGATGAACGATTACTTTCAAACCGAATTGAATATTCCGGTTTATCATGATAACAAAGAATTTACTTTTGGCGGAAAAACATTCCTGATTGGTCACGGCGACGGAAAAGGTCCTGGTGATAAAGGCTATAAACGAATGAAAAAGGTTTTTACAAATCCGTTTTCTAAATGGCTTTTTCGTTGGCTGCATCCCGATGTTGGTGTAAGTCTGGCTCAATATTTATCAGTAAAAAATAAACTCATTTCAGGTGCCGAAGATGTGAAATTTTTAGGAGAAGAGAACGAATGGCTGGTTTTATATGCCAAACGCAAACTCGAAACCCAACATTACAATTACTTTATTTTTGGTCATCGTCATTTACCTATGATTATAGACGTTGGTCAAGATGCCAAATATGTAAATCTGGGTGACTGGATTGGTTATTTTACGTACGGTGTTTTTGACGGAGAAACTTTTGAACTTAAAAAATTCGGGGAATAATTATTTTTTATTACCTGAATAAATTCCAATTTTGTGTGTTCTTAAAATGTAATTCGACATTTGTTTGCTGTTAGAAATTTGAAATTTAATAGCATTAGACATCTTTTTTGGCATATGGCATTCAACGCAATTATTAGCCAGTAAACTTCCGGACATTGTTTTTAAAGTTGTGTCATTATGTTTTAAACCCTGATGGCAGCTCATACAAATTTTAGAATAGGAGGCTAAATTTTTAGACGCATTTTCATGTGGATTATGGCAAGTAATACAATCCATTTTTTCACTTTTGATAAAACATTTACTTTGCGACATTAAACGAAATTGATTTCCATGTACGTCAAATGTTGTGTCATTAGGGTCTCTGGTACTTCTGTAAAATTCAGATAAATTATCTCCGGGTTTAAAATCAAAGCGGGATTTCATTTTCATTCCGTCATTTCCTGCATGACAAAGTGCACAGGCATCTAACTTTTGTTGTCTGTTTAATGTTTTATAGCTTACAATGCTATTGGCTACTTTTATGTCTGGATTTTTCAGATGAAATTCAGCATGTTTTTTAGCAGGTCCGTGACAACGTTCACAATCAATTCCGTATACAATTGTTTTTTTATTAATTATATCTTCAACATCTGCAGATAGAAAATTTACTTCGTCAGATTTCTGATTTACGCTCCTGCTGCTAATATTTGAACTGTGGCAGGCATAGCAATCTCTCTCTATTTTTCGGTCAAAATAGGGCTTGTCGGCAGGAAATCCAGGACTTGTTGCCCAGTTATTTATAGCATTATAATAGGAAAGCGGCAATTCGTAAGTATTGTTGTTTCGCCAATAAACTGATGTTTGTGCGTGTTTGCTGCCAAAAACAATTTCAAATCGATGGGCCTGAACTTCTTTTCCATTTTTATATAAAACCTGATAAAGACTGTCGTTACGTTTTTCCATGACCAGCTTAGTGTCTTTGTCATAAATAAAAGTATGATTGCCCTTGTCAAAATTGCCTAAAACATTTCCTGAAATTGCGGGAGCAGTAGCTTTAAGGTGAGAACTTTGCAAAGACATATTGTATTGTACCTGATGGCACTGAATACAGCTTTCGGAACCGGCATAATCGGTTCCGCGAGGATCAATGTAGTTGTCAGATTCGTTTTTGCAGCTTGCGAAAAAAGCGATCAAAATAACAACGGCAAAAAGAATGCGTGTTTTTTTCATTGCTGTAAATATACTTTTTTTTGTATAAAATCAAAATATATTTCAATAATGAAAAAATGTTGTTAAAATATTTAGAATGTGCGTTAATTTAATCCGGCTCCGTAAACATATTCGTCTAGTTCAATCCTGAATAATGAACCTTCAACCAGGTCTTTAATCGATTTTAATTCTTTTACAGAAACTGCTAAATCGATCGAAGCACATGGCGTTTTAAGTAAAAATTTATGACATGAGTTTTTTAATTCACAAGCTTCACAACAAGCATTTTCGATCATGCTGTCCTCAATTAAATCGCAAAAATAATTTAATTCCTGTACTGTAAAATAGAATCCGGTTTCCTTAAAAACCAATTGTATTTTATCAGTTATAATTTCGTTATCCTTTTTCCAGTAGAAAGCAATGCCAAAGTTGTTGTGGTATAATTGTTCTATTTCTCTCATTATAAATTCCTTTATTACAACAAATATAAATATTATTTATATTAATTCTAAATAAAAAAGTCATAAAAAAAGATATTTTTTGTTAGCCAGTAAACTGAAGTAATAAAAGATTAAAGTTTATTGGCACAAAGTGTTGAGGTAAAATGTTAGGCTCTGTCCGCTTTTGTGCCATGAACTCATATTTTTTTCCCTGTAAAAACTGGTTTCAGTCGCTGACATGGCAGTTGAAATGGCAAGAAATTTACTTTTTTCGTTTTCTTTTACACTTTCAATCCATTGAATGGTTACGGCAATATCTCCCATTTCCTTATCAAGATAAATATCATAAGGTTTTAAATCTAAAGTGTATAAACCGCGAAATCCATTTTTTATCTCAAAAATTATATCCTTATCAACAATAAGGTTGGTAGGTAAATCATTCTCTATTTTGTAGAAATTCAATCTAAATTTGACTGATTTGAATTCGTTTGCAGTAATGTTAAAATTAAAATCGTTTACCTTACAGTCTTTTTTAATCTTAAACTTCATTCCTTTTTCCCGACTCAATCTGTCATCAACATCTTTATCAAAAGCGTAATAAAAATTAGAATGCATCAAAGAAAGACCTTTTGAACTTCTGCCAAATTGTTTGGTTTTGGGTTGTTTAAACTTTATAACCACTTCTTTCAACATATTATCCGAAGGTTCTAAAAGAATCAGATTATTTTCCTGCTTTAATTGATTTACAATTATTTTTTTGGATTTATAACCCACGTGCGAGAATACAATTGTATCATTAGCAGTAACTTTATCGTTAAGTCTTAAATTGAAGATTCCTTTTGAATTCGAAACTGTTCCTGTATTTTTATTCGCAATACCGATATTTACATATTCTAAAATCGAATTGCTTTGGGAGTCTTTTATTTCGCCGGAAATGTTTTTTTTCTGAGCAAACATGTTAAAAGTAATCAGGAATAGAAGTAGTAGTTTTACGAATTTCATTTGCAATTATTTTTTTATAAAGAAATGAAATTCAATTAAAAACAAAACTTACTTTATCCAATTTTTAACATTCGAAAGAAATTCTTTTTGTTGATCTACAAATAGATAGTGCGAACAATTATCCAGTAAAGCGAAATGATTTTTGCCTGCTAAATTCCTAATAGAGCTCATTTGTTTTGTTGAAAATACGCCATCTTGTTTCCCGTAAATCGCATAAATAGGAATGCCTTTGCTTTTTATTTTATTTAGAAAAGGTCTGCTGTCAATATTGTTTTGTTTTTCGTTTTTATAGAAAAGCAGCGGAGCATTTTTATTTCGGATATTGGTTTGATAAAAAATACTTGCATCATAATCTGCATATAGCTTTTTAGATTCGGCGGTTGGATTTGGTATTTTAAAGAAATTATTTTCTCCGGCAAGTTCAAAACATCCTTTTCGATATTCGGCAGAATTTTTATCAAGTTTTTCAACAAGAGCCACTTTATGAAGTTTGGCCAAATCATTCTTTGCAGTATATATTTTTTTAACCGAATCCAAAATATGGTTGTACGTTTCCTGTTGAGAAAATAAAGCTCCAGCCAAAATAAGATTACTCACATTTTGAGGGTATTTCTCGGTATATAAAGTTGCTACCAATCCGCCAAAACTGTGCGCAAGAAGTGTGGCTTTCTTTAAATTATACTTTTTGTAAATTGCATTTAAATCCTGAAAAGCTTCATCATAGGTAAATTTCGCCTCAGGATCTGCAGATCTTCCTTCGCCTCTTCGATCGTAAGCTATGACAAAAAAACCTTTCTTTGATAGTTCTTCAGCAGTATTAGTGCCTTCAAAAAGAGTAGCATTGCCGCTTGGACCGCCATGAATAAAAATAATGGGCTTGTCGTTTTTGTTTCCGTAGGTTTTAATATAAAGTGTTTGGCTGCTAACTAGGAATGAAATGGAAAGCAACAATAATAAAAATATTTTCTTCATTTGTTATTCCATGTTTTGATGATCTTCCATGTCTTTACGAAGATCTAAGTTTCTAAAAGTAGGAGATTTTAAACCAAAGCCTAAAACAGTCAGTAAGGTCATACTTCCACCAAAAACCACCGAAATAACGGGTGTCATTAATTTTGCTGTTAAACCACTTTCAAAAGCGCCTAATTCGTTCGATGATCCTACAAACATTGAGTTTACGGCAGCGACACGACCACGCATATGATCTGGAGTTTTAAGCTGTAAAATCGTTTGGCGAATTACAACCGAAATTCCGTCAGCAAGTCCACTTAAAAATAATGCGAATACAGAAATCCAGAAAATAGTGGAAACTCCAAATAGAATAATCGATAATCCAAAAACAAAAATGGCTCCTAAAAGTTTCATTCCCGCTTTTTTGTACAAAGGAACATAAGCTGAAATCATCATTGTGATAAAAGCGCCAACTGCCGGAGCAGCTCTCAGAACCCCAAAACCTTCTGGACCAACCTTTAAAATATCCTGAGCAAATACAGGTAATAACGCAACGGCTCCGCCGAAAAGAACGGCAACCATATCAAGTGAAAGTACTCCTAAAATCGTTTTATTATTAAAAACAAACTTTAAACCTTCTTTAAGGCTTTCCATGATAGGTTCGCCTATTTTAGGATTCAGGATTGGTTTTTTACTGATTTGGGATAAAGCAATTAAAGCAAAAAGTGAACACGCAAACACAGAACACATCGACCAGTGAACCCCAATATAATTAATAGAAAATCCGGCAATTGCAGGTCCTAAAACTGACCCAATTTGCCAAACCGAACTGCTCCAGGTTGCAGCATTAGGATATACTTTTTTGG
>Ga0247812_10000307_pt1 | contig 39377 bp, 44 predicted proteins | sample UWRJL149409B1_FD_178011 | JGI IMG/M metagenome (GOLD analysis project Ga0247812, IMG submission 178011) | Plant litter microbial communities from Arlington Agricultural Research Station in Wisconsin, United States - UWRJ-L149-409B-1 | ecosystem: Environmental > Terrestrial > Plant litter >...
AAAGAACTCCCTCCGCGATTCTAGAGTAAAATACAACTAAATGCCCTTGCTTTTACGCTTATGCTTTCGCTATAATGATGAACAATATGGCAAAACATGGCGTGGGCGATTACTTTGCACTTGATATCGGTACTAATGCAGTACGTGTGGTTCAGTTATCTTCAGCTGGCCCCGACGCATGGAACCTTGTTCACTTCGGCTACGCACCGTTAGACGAAAAAACCAGCAGCTCTTCATCACCAGAAGCACTCCGTCGACTTGGCGAAGTTATCATGACTGCGGTAGGGCAGAGTGGTATTAAAACGAAAAACGTTATTATTGGTCTTCCTTCAAGCAAAACTTTCACAACGGTTATTGAAATGCCAATTATGCCCGAGAACGAGCTACGAAACACTATTAAGTATCAAGTAGACCAATTCATTCCTATGGCTGTTACCGAAGCTAAAGTCGATTGGGCTGCACTCGGTACCTCATTGCACGATCCTAAAATGCAAGAAATCCTTATTGCCAGTACTTCAAACGCCTATGCTGAAGAGCGTCTCGAGTTCATTGAGAACCTTGGCCTTAACGTTATTGGTGCCGAGCCTACTCAGCTTGCCATGGTGCGTTCATTGCTTCCTAGCGGTGTACTTGATGCTCGTCTCATTATCGATGTTGGTGAACAATCAACTGATCTTGCTATTACTTTTGGTGATAACCCACGACTTGTACGCACAATTCCTACTGGTGTTCAGTCGCTTATTAAAGCAGCGGTCCAAAACCTTAACGTTCAAGAAGACCAAGCTCGTCAATTCATTTTAAAATTCGGTCTTGCACCTGACCGTCTTGAGGGTCAGGTATACCGCGCAATCGAAGGCACCCTCGAAAACTTCGCAACTGAACTTACGAAATCAATTAAGTTCTTCCAAACTCGCTACCCTAATACACCTGTTGGTGGAATTCTACTTGCGGGTTACGGTTCAGTTGTTCCAGGCTTTGCAGAATATGTTAGCTCAAAAACCGGCGTTGCGTCATCAATGGCTAACCCGTGGCAGAAAGTGCGTGTTACGCAAGCTGATCAACAGCAACTTACAACTGTTGCCTCAGAGTTTGCAGCATCAATCGGTCTTGCCCAAAGGGTAAACAAGCTATGATTGAAATCAACCTTATTCCAGATGTAAAGCAAGAGCTCTTAAAAGCTGAGCGTGCTCGAGCGCTTGTTATCTCCGCTTCAATTATTACTTGTATTGTTGCTGGCGGAATTGTCGTACTTTTGGCAATTTACATTTACGGTGTCCAATTTGGTCGTAACTTAATCGTCGATAATTCAATTACAAGTGGTAGCGAAAAACTTGCGAAGGTAGAAGACCTTTCTAAGATGATCACTATTCAAAACCAGATAAAACGTATTAACGAATTGAACGACACGAAGTCAATCGACTCTCGTTTGTTCGATGTTTTATCGGCAGTAATTCCACCTTCACCAAACGAAGTTCGAATCTCTACACTGTCATTAAACACAGATGAATCCACTCTTAAGCTTGAAGGCCAAACAAAAGCGTACGACTCAATGGAAGTGTTTAAGAAGACAATCGACAGTTCGGTTATTGTGTACACAGTCGATGGTGTTGAACAGCAAATCAAGCTCGCTACTGAAATTAGCACTACTGACATCAGCTACGGTGAAAACCCAGATGGCCAAAAAGTACTCCGCTTTACACTTAGCTTTAAATATCCTCCAGAATTATTCTCTGCAAAAATTCCAGTACTTACTATCAAACTCAGTATCGACGGTAACGTAACCGATTCATACCTAGGTATTCCAAAGAGTATCTTCACCGAACGTGCAAAGGATGTCCAATAATGAAACCAAATGATGTAGCTATTCGCAAACGAAGCCAAATTGCCCAGGCAAACAAGACTATGTTTATTTGGATTGCCGTTGCCTCCGCGCTTGTAGGTTCAGCGCTTGTTGTGAGTTTCTTCCTTACTCAAAAGGCAATCTTCAACGAAAAGGTACTGGGCGAAAAGCAAACAACGCTTTCTAACCTCGACAACAATAATAAAGTTGCACCAGAGCTTGTTAACCAAATCCAAGTTCTTGATACGAATCAAGCGCTTATTGCCTCAAAGGCAAACGAAAACGACCAAGCAGTTCAGGTAATCCTTGACGCATTGCCGGCAGTGGGAAACTCAACCGCACTCGGTGCTTCGCTGCAAAACAAATTACTCGCAGGTATTCCTGGGCTTACCACGGTACAATCGCTGCAAGTTGATCCAATTGCTGGCTTAGAGTCACTTACAGCCGGTACGACTGTCGATGCTTCAACCACTGCTGCAGCTAATGAAATTACCTTCCGCCTCGTAGTGAAGGGTAACCAAGACGCTATTAAGATGGTGCTGCAAAACTTCGAACGCTCAATCCGCCTTATCACCGTCACTTCTCTACAAATTGAGAGCCAAAATGATGGTCAACTCATGACAGTTGTAGCAAAGGCCTACTATGAACCATCGAAAACTATTGAACTTCAAACAAAGGTAGTACAGCCATGAAAAAAACAGACATAGCAATGATTGTTCTTATCGCATCAGTCAGCGTGTTAATCGCTTTCTTTATAACACGTGCAATTTTCGGTGGCTCTGCAAACGAACCTGTCGAAGTGAAAACCATTGAACGTATTGATCCAACACTTGGTGAAGTTAACCCAACAATCTTCAACGAGAACGCTATTAACCCAGCCGTTGAGGTGCAAATTACGCCAGGAAAGCAGTAAGTAGCTCATGCCACTTCTTACTGACGACATTCAAGAAAAGCTTATCAAACTCCTTGTAGAAGAGGGTTTGGTTTCTTCAGCTGTTCTTGATGCCGCTAAGATTGAATCAACGACTGTAAGCAAGCCGTTATTCACTTTGTTGTCAGAACAAGCAATCGTCGATGACGAGCTTCTTACTCACGCTATAGCCCAAGTTTCTGGCGTGCCGTATGTAAACCTAGCGAACACAATTATTGACCAGAACATTCTGACGTTATTGCCTGAAGACATCGCTGAACGTTTCATGGCCGTGCCTCTTGCCGAAGTGCAGAACCGTCTTGCTGTAGCCATGATTGACGCTAATAACGTGCAGGCAGTCGATTACCTTGCAAACCGTATTCAGCGTCCTCTCAAGGTATTTATGGCCTCAGAAACGGGCGTACGCCACGTACTCGACCAATACCGTACTGACCTTTCAAGTGTCGACCAAGCTGCACAGGTATCTCAAGATGAGGAACGTGCCGAAGAGGCGAGTGATGTTAAGACAATCGTTCAAGATTCACCAATCAGCCAAGCGCTCAGCAAAATTCTTGAATACGCCGTAAAGTCACGTGCAAGTGATATTCACATTGAACCACTTGAATCCGCTTTAAAAATTCGCTGTCGCGTTGACGGTGTACTTCGTGAAGTTATGCAGCTGCCAAAAAGTATCGAGCCAGCACTTGTCAGCCGCGTGAAAATTCTTTCGAACCTAAAAATTGACGAACACCGTGTTCCCCAAGATGGTCAATTTACCGTGCGTGTCGCTAACAAAGAGGTCGACCTTCGTATTGCCATCAGCCCAGTTGTATGGGGTGAGCAAATTGTGATTCGTTTGCTTGATAAAACAGGCAACAGCTTCGACCTTGAAGAAATGGGCTATGCGGGACGTTCACTCCGCGTTATTCGTCACGGTATTAAGCGGCCAAATGGAATGATTCTTACCTCTGGACCTACTGGTTCAGGTAAATCGACAAGTTTGTATGCGCTTGTGAAAGAAATTAAAGATGACAGCGTGAACATCGTTACTCTGGAAGATCCTGTTGAGTATAAGATGGACGGTGTAAACCAAATTCAGGTGAATGCTGAAGTTGGGTTAACCTTTGCGAATGGTCTGCGATCAATCTTGCGTCAAGACCCTGACGTAGTGATGGTTGGTGAGATCCGTGATGCTGAAACAGCCGCTTTGGCTGTGCAAGCAGCGCTAACGGGACACCTTGTCTTTAGTACACTCCACACCAACAGTGCTGCTGGAGTGTTGCCTCGTTTACTCGATATGAAAATCGAGCCATTCTTGATTGCCAGTACGGTAAACACTATTATTGGTCAGCGTTTGGTTCGTCGCATTGCTAAAAAACGCGAAACCTACCAATCAACAGCCATTGAAACACAAAATATTATGGCTACCGTAGGACACTTGCTTCCAAAAACCTCTGCAGACGTCGCAAAGGTCTCAGCAGATTTAGGATATAAAGACCTACCATTAGCAGGCCAAAGCGCTTATACTTTAGTCAGAGGAATTGACTCCGCTCAAACTCCGCATGGTTACAGTGGTCGCGCCGGCATATATGAAGTTATGGATGTTAATACAGAAATCCAAAACCTCATCATTAGCCACGCAACGAGTTCTGAAATTCAAAGGTTAGCCGTATCGCAAGGTATGATTACCATGCGGCAAGACGGCTACTTGAAAGCTTTGGCGGGTCTCACAACGTTAGAAGAAGTAAACCGAGTAACATCAGATGCGTCTTAAGATGAATATAGTAGGGGATAACAATGAATAATCAACAACTCAGAATCGAAGTGCTCCTAGAAGAAGTAGTGAAGCGGCGTGCGTCCGACCTTCACCTTCAAGTAGGGTTGCCGCCAATGCTCCGTATTGACGGTTCACTTGTACCTGTCGCAGGGTTTAACCCACTCGATGAAGCTGGTGTTGAAAGCCTTATCTTCGCTATTCTTGACCAAGACCAACGCCAAATCTTAATGAAAGATAAAGAATTCGACTTTAGCTTCGCCTTCGGTACACTTGGTCGTTTCCGTGTAAACGCCTTCCACGAACGTGGTAACCTAGCTGGCGCATTGCGTCTTATTCCAAACGAAATTAAATCAGTGACTGAACTTGGTATGCCTCAAGTAGTAATGGGCTTTGCCGATTATCCACGTGGTCTTGTACTCGTAACCGGCCCAACTGGTAGTGGTAAGTCAACAACACTCGCTGCCTTGGTTGATAAAATCAACACCGAAAAAGCGATGCACATTATTACTATCGAAGACCCAATCGAGTTTACTCACAAGTCTAAGAAGTCTGTTATTGTGCAACGTGAAGTTCACTATGACACCTATTCATTTTCAGCGGCGCTTCGTTCAAGCCTTCGCCAAGACCCAGACGTCGTATTGATTGGTGAGATGCGTGACCTTGAAACTATCTCAGCGGCTATTACGATCGCCGAAACCGGACACCTTGTGTTCGCAACGCTTCACACCAACTCAGCGGCTCAATCTATCGACCGTATGATCGACGTATTCCCACCTCACCAGCAACCGCAAGTACGTGCACAGCTATCGAACATCTTGATGGCGATCTGTTCACAACGCCTCGTTCCATCAATTGGCGGTGGGCGAGTGGTAGCAGCAGAGGTTCTTATTGCGAACCCAGCTGTACGTAATATTATTCGCGAAGGTAAATCACACCAACTCGACGCTATTATCCAGACAGGTGCCGAAGTTGGTATGCAAACGATGGACCGTACATTAGTGAGCTTGGTTCAAGCTGGTACGGTTACATACGATAACGCTCGTGAATTTGCTGTTGATTTAGTTGAATTTGAAAGGCTTATGAGAGGCTAATACGTGAAAAAGTTTTCATACGAAGCGCGCGACCAAGCGACAAATAAAATTGTAAAATCAAGTATCCAGGCTGACTCTGAAACAGCTGCTGCTCGTTTGCTTATTAAACAAGGCTTCGTGCCACTTAACGTTAAAGAAGAAAACGGCGAAGGTGGTTTCCTTGCGAAAATTACTGGCCGTATTACGACTAAAGACAAGGTGGTATTTACTCGCCAGCTTGCCACACTTATTGGTGCGGGTTTGCCATTAAGCCAAAGCCTCCACACAGTTATGGAGCAGACACAAAACAAACAACTGCAATCAGTGATTCAAGAAATTTCTGCTTCAGTTGAGGGTGGTCGGTCACTTTCTGATTCATTTGCAAAGCACCCGAGTGTGTTTAGTGAAGTATTTATTGCACTTATCTCGGCGGGTGAGCTTTCGGGTACACTCGATGAATCATTGCAACGCGTTGCGAACCAGCAAGAAAAAGACGCCGCAATTGCAAGTAAAATCAAGGGTGCATTAACATACCCAGTTATTGTGCTGTTCGTTATCTTCGGTGTATTGATCTTCATGCTCATTACGGTGGTGCCACAAGTTGAAAAACTTTACGACGACCTTGGTAAGAGCTTACCGTTCCTTACTCAGTTAATGGTTGATGCTCAAAACATCTTAACGAAGTTCTGGTGGTTGGCGCTTATTGTTGTCGGTGTTGGTGTGTACTTCTTCATTCAGTTCCTCAAAACAGAAAACGGTATAAAGTTTGCCGATACATTTAAGGTAAAAGTGCCGCTATTTGGTAAGCTATTCCAAAAGCTTTACATGGCTCGGTTTGCTCGTACAGGTCAAACACTTCTAAGTACTGGTGTAAGCATGCTGGACATGATGAAGGTGACTAGCCGCGCAATCAACAATACACTGATTGAAGGCGCTATCCTACGAGCTGCCGACAAGGTGCAAGGTGGTAAAGCGCTATCTGTTGCTCTTGAACCAGAACCGGTCATTTCGTCACTCGTTCCACAAATGATTAAAATTGGTGAACAATCCGGCCGCATCGACGAAATGATGGGCAAAGTAGCTCAAGTATTTGAAGACGAGCTCGATGAACAAATTCGCACCATTTCAACTCTCATTGAACCAATTTTAATGGTTGTTCTAGCGGTGGTCGCCGGTGGAATGGTAGGGGCAATTCTCTTACCAATCTACGGCTTAGTTAACGGCATACAAATTTAAAAAAAATGTATAGACAACTTAGCATAAGTAGTTTAGTATTAAGCTAAACGTATATAACGTTCATTTGAAAGGTGGGATAATTCCTATGAATCGTACAAAAAATATTAAAGGATTTACAATCATCGAAGTTGTATTGGTACTAGCAATCGCTGGTCTAATCTTCTTGATGGTCTTTATTGCATTGCCAGCGCTACAAGCTGGTCAACGTGATACTGCTCGTAAGAGCGATGTTAGTAACGTTGCTTCAGCGTTAAATAGCTACTCAAGTGCAAACCGTGGCTCATTGCCTGCAGCGGGCTCTACACTTGATACTCAGCTAGGTGCTACTGGTAGCGGTTCAACAAAGAGCTACGAAAGTCTATCTAACAACATCAACAACGTTGTTGTCAGCACGACCGGTGCAGCTGGTGCAGTCACAGTTACCGATGCAACAATCACTGTATACATCGGTTTCAAGTGTGGAACTACAGCTAACACAGCAACTCAAACTTACCTTGCTGCAGGAACAGCGCGTCAATACGCTACTGTTACTAAGCTCGAAGGTGGTGCAGGTACTGGTTACTGTCTTTCAAGCTAGTTAATACTGCTTGTTGAAATTAAACGGAGATCGTAAGGTCTCCGTTTTTTTTGTTGTCAGCATGATATTATAGAGCTTATGAATGACGTCTTTATCTATGTTGCACTTACATTATTTGGTGCGGCGCTTGGAAGTTTTGCTGCTGCTTCGGTATGGCGCTTGCGAGCCCGACAGCTGGTAGCCGATAAGGAGGCCGGCGAGGAGTACGACAAGAAAGAGTACAAACGCCTTAAGAAAATCATCTCAAAGCCCTTAGACGACCACTCACAGTGCTTACATTGTGAGTATAAGCTTAAATGGTACGACATGATCCCAATTATCAGTTGGCTTTCATTAAGAGGGAAGTGTCGTAACTGTAAAAAACCAATTGGATGGTTTGAATTCCTTATGGAAGTTGGGGTGGCAGCCTTCTTTGTACTGTCGTATACTTTTTGGCCAGGTGGTGTAGAGACAGCACTCCAAATTACACACTTTGTACTATGGTTAATTGCGGGTGTTATTATGTCGATCTTGTTTGCTTACGATGTGAAGTGGTTCTTATTACCAGATAAGCTAAATTTTGCATTAGCTATCGTTGGCTTAGCTATCGTTGGTGTTGTAGCTGTTGAAACTGGTGATGTTACCGGAACGCTTCTATCTGCATTAGCTGGTGTCGCGATTCTCAGCGGTCTCTATGCGGTGCTATATTTCGTTTCAAAAGGTCGCTGGGTCGGCTTTGGCGATGTGAAATTGAATGTGGGCCTCGCACTTATTCTGGTAGATTGGCAACTCGCACTGGTAGCGCTCTTTTTGGCAAACTTTATCGGTTGTTTAATCGTTATCCCACTACTTGCTAGTAAAAAAATTGCACGAAACTCACACATTCCTTTTGGCCCACTCCTTATCGCGGGTGCAATCTTCTCATTCTTTTTGGGCTGGGTAATCTTGAATTGGTACCTTTCAGGTATTGGCTTCTAAACGCACTTGAAACAGTAGTGCTTATGCTATAATTGTCTGCAGATGGGCAATCGTAAACTAGCCGGATTTACTATTATTGAAACGACACTATTCCTAGGAATAAGTAGTTTCTTAATTGTGGCCCTTATTGCCAGCACTGGTAATTCTGTAAATCAACAACGATACAACGATGCAGTGCAAACCTTTAAAGCGACACTTCAGCAACAATATGCTGATGTTGCGAGTGTTGAAAACAGCCGTAACAACAACTGGTCTTGTGGTAGTACTGCGACGCCAGTAACGACAGGCCCAACCAGCGATAACCGTGGGCAAAGTAAATGTATCCTCATGGGTAAGTATGTTCGTCTCGAAGATAACAAAATTTCTATCTATAAGGTTGTTGGTTATCAACAATCTACAGCTCCTCAAGCCAATGATATTCTTTCGTTAAAAAACAATTATCGTATGAACGTCGTAAGAGACAACTTCGAGCAGACTACTTTAGAGTGGGGAACGAAAATATCATACCCAAGAACACAGAGTGGCGCCTCTCTCGTGCCATATCCAAAACCACAGAACCCTCGTAAGCTTGGTCTTTTTGTAGTCAGGTCTCCAGATAGCGGTCAAATTTACACCTTCTCTAACAGCGACACCGACGTACCTGATGACGCAAATATAAACTCAACTACCTTTAGCAACGTAATCGTAGCCGGCGGTTTTTCTCCCGGGGAAGCTCAGGGAGCTCGATGGTTATGTATTAACTCAGATGGTTTGCTAGTAAATAATGATAGTACAGCAATTCAAATTAATGCATTCGCATCGAGTGCGAGTGCGATCGAAACTCAGACAAATGAGTATATGAAAACCTCAGTGTTAGGCTTCAGATGTTAGGTTTTAGCAAAGTACGCCAAGAAAAAGGGGACACCCTTATCGAAGTTCTGTTCGCTATGACAGTGTTCAGTTTAATTGTTGTAACGGCCCTCAGCCTTATGGGTCAAGGTGTTGCTGCTGCGCAACGTTCACTTGAAATCACGACCGTGCGTCAACAAATAGATGGTCAGGCCGAAGCACTCCGTTTCTTGCACGAGTCCTACGTAGCGGGGTATCAAAGTGGTCAAACGTTTAACTTAACAGATGGTATTTCGACGCCAGCTGAAGAGTACTACAAAATTATTCAGTTTGTTAGAACGGCTAACCGTACACAAGCTTCGAAATTTGCAGGCACGGCTACCTGTGTTATTCCATCAGATGCTTCAAAAGACTTTGTCGTGAACCCCGTGACGGCTCAACTCATTACTACCGCAGTTAAGCCCGATGTGTTTAAAAAAGCACCTACCTTTGCGCAACTAACCTATACAGGCGGCAACCAACTTGAATTTAGTCAGGGTATATGGCTTGAGGGTGTGCGCTCACCGGTAAGTGGCACAACGGCAGGATATATTGATTTTCATATTAGGGCGTGTTGGGATGTTACCGGATCAAATATTCCAATGAACCTAGGAACGATTGTGAGGCTCTATGAACCACGCTCATAAAAAACAACACGGCTTTACTATTATCGAGTTAACGCTTGCTATGACGTTTATTTCCTTTTTGCTACTTGGCATCGCTTTAACGATTATTCAAATTAGCGCCATCTATAACAAGGGAACAACTTCAAAAGAAATTAACCAAGCTTCGCGAACTATTAACGTTGAGCTTGACCGAGATATCTCAACAGCCAGCTCGCTGACGTTGGCAACTGATTATGTCCTCACGCCTTCTACGGGTACTGCAGCGGGTGGTAGGCTTTGTCTTGGTTCGTACTCATATATATGGAACTATGCGAAAGCAATTGAAGCAAACAGTGCGAATGTTACGAAGTATCTTACTCCGCCAGATAGCACCAAGACCTCGGTCATTCGTTTAATTAAAGTCGCCGATCCTTCTAAGGTATATTGTGCGAAGAGTGCTACGAACCCAGCAGCGCTTGCGAACCCAAGCATCCGTGCAGTCGATACTCCAATCGTTCAAGAACTGCTGTCTAACGGTGACCACGAGCTTGGTTTGCATAACTTTGCATTCATTACACCCGTTCCAGCCTCAGCAGCCAATGCGAGCACTGGTCAACAAATTTATTCAATTACGTATACTATCGGAACAGCTAAAATTTCATCACTAAATCCTACGCAAACAGCTTGCTTAGCTTCTGGTGTTGCGAACGCTGACCCTTTATATTGCAACGTTCAACAATTTAGTCTTGTCGTAAGGGCAGGTAATGGGGTTAACTAGTAACAATGAAAAACATTAGCATGAACAAACAATCCGGGGCCGTATCATTATTTGTAGTGGTATTCTTTATGCTACTTGTGACGGTTGTAACGGTGAGCTTCCTTCGCTTGATGGTTGCCGACCAACAACAGGCAAGCAACAACGACTTATCAGCAAGCGCTTACGACTCAGCGCAAGCTGGAGTAGAGGACGCAAAGCGAAAACTACTTGAGTACAAAAACTATTGTGCAGTAAATACCGAAGCGAGCTGTACATTAGCAAGCGATGCAACTCACTTGTCTTCAGAGGTGTGTAACGCTGCATTGGTAAATAACGTAGGGGTGGTTGCTACTTCAAAAACTAACGAAGTTCTTGTTCAGCAGTCGACAAGCACGAATGATGTGCTACTCGACCAAGCCTATACCTGTGTGACTATGAAATTAAATACCGAAGACTATGTTGGAAGTATGGCTGCAAACAAGTCGCAAATGGTACCGCTTACTTCAATGAGCGCCTTTAACCGTGTTCGTGTTGAATGGTTTAGCAAAGAAGATGTAACAACTTCTGGTTCAGGTACTACTGTAAACTTAACCGGTGCGAATGCATCTGGCCAACCGCTTTATGCGCAGGGTCAATGGCCACTTAACCGCCCGTCATTGATGCGTGCGCAACTTATGCAGGTTCCTGGTAGTGGTGGATTTACTTTGGCGAGCTTCGACAATGTAAGTGGCGCAAACAGTAACGGCGCTACAATGTTCTTATACCCAACAAGCATTCCAGGTACTCCTGAATTAGCGATGACAACATACGACCAACGTAAAACTGATCCAGCAGATGACCCGAATCCAAAAGATCCTTTAATGACACCAACCGCAATTACTTGTGCTTCGAATCTTAATGCTGGTGGATACGCGTGTAGCAGCACACTTGTTCTGCCTCAAGCTGTTGGTGCAACAACCGACGCTAACCGTAGTGCATTCCTTCGTTTAACATCGTTCTACAATGCAACGCACTTCAGAGTAACCCTTTGGAACGGCCCAATTGGCGCAACAAGCGTAGCTGTAAACTTCAAGGGTGTTCAACCACTCATTGACTCGACAGGCCGTGCAAATGATTTGTTCAGGCGGGTACAAAGCCGCGTTGATCTATTTGATACGACATTCCCTTATCCAGAAGCTGCAATCGACTTAACTGGAAACTTTTGTAAAGATTTCGCTGTTACCGACAGCCAATACATCGCCGGTTCTACAGCCTGTACTCCTTAATTGAGGATTACGCCTCGCTATGGAACTTGTCGTAAACTTCTTTAAGATGAGCATCCGTAACGTGAGTATAAATTTGCGTTGTTGAGATATCAGCGTGGCCAAGCATTGTTTGGACACTTCGAATATCAGCACCGTTCATAAGTAAATCGGTTGCGAAGCTATGACGCATAGTGTGTGGGCTAACGTGCTTAGTAATGCCAGCAAGGCGAGCGTATTTGTTAATGGCGCGTTGAATGCTTCGAGCGGTTAAGCGTCGGAAGTCGCCGCTTGTATTAGCCTCAACGTTACGGCTGTAGCTAATAAACAGGGGAGCAAGGGTGTCTTGGCGCATGGCGAGGTATTGTTCTACCCAGTCGGCGGCAGATTGGCTAATAAATACCGGACGGTCTTTTTGACCCTTACCGCGAACCATAAATTCGCGACGCTTAGTGTTGATGTGATCTCGGTTTAAGTTAACAAGTTCCGATACACGTAAACCACTTGAGAAGAAGAGTTCGATAATGGCGCGGTCGCGTAAGCCAGCTTCTTCTGATGTGTTAATGCCTTCGATAAGGCGTTGCACTTCATCGTAGTGCAGGAACGTTACTTGTTTACGGGCTGTTTTAGGAAGCTCGATTTTATCTGGGCTTAAAGAGGGGATATCGCGCTTTGATAAATACTTAAAGAAACCGCGCAGTGCGATGAGGTGATACGACTGAGTAATCATCGCGAGCGTTTCACCACGTTCATTTTCGTGACGGTTTAGCCAAAGACGATATTTACGAATCATTTCACTATTGATATCGGCAACTTTAATATCACCTGCGAACTCGGCAAAGCGGTTCAGATAGAATTCATAATTCTCGGCAGTTTTGGGCATGCGTCCGCCTTCAACCTCAAGGTGTTCAATAAAGTCGAGAATGTAATCTGATAAGTACATATATTAAGCATAGCCTAAAACGGTGCTAACCGATACAATAGACTACATGCAATGGCTTGAAGCACTTGTTCTCGGGCTTATCCAGGGACTTACAGAATTTATTCCGATCAGTAGTTCGGGCCACTTAGTTATCGCGCAAACCTTTTTAAGTGGCGCGTCTGACCACTTATTCTTAGAGTTTATTAACATCGGTACAATGCTCGCGTTGTTCGTATTTTTCCGTAAACGCATTTGGGGAATCTTGCGCAATATCTTTGTAAACAAGAAATATAAATTAGCAATTAATATTCTTATTACTATTTTGCCTGCGGGGCTGCTTGGGTTCTTCTTAGCTGATTTTATTTCAAGTACACCGTTTTTCTCAAGCGCAGTAGTTGTTGTATTCACCTTAGCTATTGTGGGTATTATTATGGTGATTGTTGAAAAGTTGCCTAAATTATCACCTATTGAAGATGGTGAAGCGCTTCCAAAGTCACGCGCGTTAATTGTTGGTTTAGCGCAGGCACTTGCATTAATTCCTGGTGTATCACGTTCTGGTTCAACAATCCTTGCCGGTCGCTTTATGGGCCTCAAGCCTGCTGAAGCTGCTGAGTATAGTTTCTTGGCATCGCTGCCAATTATGTTGGGTGTAACGTTAAAGGTATTAGTAGGGGACACTGATTACCTTGTTGCGAACGCTGGAACACTATTGCTTTCGAACCTTGCAGCCTTTGTAGCTGGTATCTTTGCTGTTGGTTTCTTGATGCAATACTTATCAAAACACTCACTGGCCATCTTCGGTTGGTACCGAATTGCGCTAGCGCTCGTACTAGCGGTTGTACTTTTGTTACAATAGCTACAGACCTAAAGAATAACCGGAGATATATATGAGTCACATCGAACAAACACTGATCCTTTTTAAGCCTGACGCCGTACAACGTGGTGTTGTTGGTGAAATCCTTACCCGTTTCGAACGTGTTGGTTTGAAAATTGTTGGTACAAAGATGATCGCCCCAACTCGCGAACACTACTACAAGCACTACGAAGAAATTGGCCAAGTTATTACTCGTCGTGGTGAGAAAACGTTTAACAACGTGCTCGACAACATGATCGACGGACCAGTTATCGCTATGGTACTTGAAGGTATTGAAGCAGTTGAACTCGTGCGAAAACTTGTTGGCTCAACTGAACCAAAATCATCTGCACCTGGCACAATCCGCGGTGACTTCTCACACATGAGCTACGGCTACGGTGACGAGCAAGACAAGGGAATTCCAAACCTTATTCACGCATCAGGCGACAAAAGCGATGCTGAAAAAGAAATCCCACACTGGTTCACTCCAGAGGAACTTTACGACTACAGCGTGTTGAACGAAAAGTTTACTCGCTAGTTTAAATTGTCACAAATTAAAAAGCCCCGCCTTGCACGGGGCTTTTTATAGCTTGGTGCGAGGCGGGGAGTAGTCCTTAGAGTTCGTCGTAGTCGAAGTCTTCGTCGTCATCTTCTTCGTCGGTGAAATCGCCTTCGATAAAACTTTGGTATGCCGAAAACGACGCGACAGGCCAGGTGGCTGCGTTGCGTAGCGACTCTGGAAGCAGGTTGCGCTTACGAACATCGATGATGAAGCTTTGTGCGCTCCATCCTCCGTTGTCCAAATTCGAACCATGCGTTGGAATAACACCGACATTTGAAAGCTGTAACAGCATCGGTCGTCCATGTTCTGTGATGATTTTAATCATCAACCGTCGCGGGTCGGGCTCGTCGAGCTGCCCAAATCGCATACGTTCGACGTATGGCGCACGGGCGATTCTTCCTTCGTGCCTAACACCGTAACGGTTGCTAACAAGGAGGATGCGACGGCCAACGTGCAAGTCGCTAACGGACAGCGCGCTCGGGTGAACCGGGTTCTTTGTGCGAGTAGACAATGTGACTCCTGAAACTAAGGGTGCCCTTCCGAGCACGCAACTGAATGGGCTTGAAAGTTATATATATTATATCAACTATCGAGCGTTTGTCAATTTATCAGATGCCTCGCTCAAAGCAGGCTTGTGTGGTAGTTTCGAGCGACATCTGCAACCCGAGGCTTTAATGGGCGTAGAGACCCCATTAAAACCCGGCGCGAAGCCGTCCGAGAAATTACTGCAAAAGCCTGCTTTGGGTAATACATCTGTTAAAATAGACCTAATGCCTCGGTAGCTCAACTGGATAGAGCAGATCCGTCCTAAGGATAAGGTTGTAGGTTCGACTCCTGTCCGGGGTACCAAAAAGGACTCATCTTCGGTGGGTCTTTTTTGTTGTATTGTTTACCGTAAGCGTCATGGTATAATATGCAATAAGTACACATAGTAAACGAACAATGGCCTAAAAATCATGAACAAAAAACTAATATGGATCTTCTCAACAGTAGTAATTATTGCCCTAATTATAGGTGGTTTTTTCCTGCTCAATTCAAATAAAACTCCTGAAGTTAATGTCGACGCCGCTTCGGTCGCGCTTCCAAAAGATGTCAGCAGTAAAGATTTATCTGGCACTGTTTATATAACGCCAATTTTACATAACGCTACAAACATCAAGATGGTCGAATTATTCATTGACGATGTTATGGTCCACGTAAGCTACTCAGCACCATTTAAATTAACGCTTGATACTTCACAACTAAAAAACGGCACACATAGTATGTATCTTAAGGCGACCGATACCGATGATGGAGTTATTACTAGCAAAGCAGCCATAATAACTATTGAAAATAAAAAAGAGGATGACGTTTCAGTTGTTACGACACCTACAACAGCTGAAACCGGACAGGGGACTGTTAAAACAACTACTCCCAAAAAATCTACGACAACTAAGTCTACAAACCCTCCAACAACTCCAACGGCACCCGTTGTTGATGACCCAGAAACTCCACCCATTGATGACCCCGATGAACCAGAACAACCAGCCGGCGACACGCAACGTCCAACAACTGTTACTGGTTTAGCTGTTTCAGCACCTTCGAACACATCGGCACACTTTACATGGAACGCTACTCAAGACAACGTTGCGGTAACTGAATACAAAGTTTATCGAAGCGGTGTACTTGTTGCAACGCTCGACGACGAAGACGCCTTAGTGTTCGACGATTCAGCTGTGGTGCCGGGTAATTACTACACATACTCTGTTACGGCAGGGGATGCAGCAGGCAATACTTCGCTGACAAGCCTGCGCATTGCCATTACAATGCCATTCGCGAGTCCTCTTACAGGAACGACCGACGTACCTTTGGATAGTGGTGATGACGGTGGTCTTAACCTTGGTATGAAGTTTATAGCAAAGACAGACGGCCTTATTACCGGTGTTCGGTTCTACAAACTTCCTGGTAACACTGGATACCATACAGCGACACTGTGGGCAGCCGATCGATCAAAGCTGCGCGTTGCAGAATTCCCTAACGAAACAGCATCAGGCTGGCAGGTCGGTACATTTAACGTTCCGTTTAGAGTGACTGCAGGAACGACATATTCAGTTTCATATCACACTCCAACCTCTCATTATGCTTATACGCCAAATGCTTTTAGCGGTGTTCAACCAACGAATCCATATATTGAGGCGTTGCAGTCGACAAGTGATTCAAAAAACGGAATATATAAATACTCACCTTACGAAGAATATCCACAAGATGAAACAAATGGTACAAGCTACTGGGTCGACCCAACTTTCGTGCCATTTGATACAGTTAATAACGCTACAACAGACAGCCTGAACACAATTCCATGGGAAGGTGGCCCTTCATACTATGAACAATTTGCTAAAACAAACGGTACGTGGACAGATCCGACTTTCTTCCCGGTTGGTGTGTGGTTCGAAGCTGTAACCGAACAATCTCAGATTGATGCCGATAAATCATTTGGTATCAACACTTACGTTGAACTGACGAGCAATAGTGACATGGCACTTGTGGACAGCAATGGAATGAACGCAATTATCAGTTACAGGGCAGGTGCGGGTAACGAAACAAAAGGCTTCGTAAGCCTTGATGAAGCGGACATGTACTTTGGGCCTGGTAACGGCGCATGGGATCGGGCAAATTTCAGATGTACTGTAAACAACGTAACATGTGGATATACTGCAATGGCAGAAATGAAAGCGTTGCACCCAGCTGGTGATGGTCGGTTTGATTATGCAAATTACGGTAAGGGTGTAACGATGTGGGAAGGGCCGGCTTTAGCTGCTGGCTTTGTGAATGGGTATACGACCGTTACTTCAGCTGACATGTATTTCTACACCGATTCAAACCTTTGTCCTGGCGAGGCTGGTGCTTACTTGGGTATTCCTGCGAATCTTTGTCAACGCTCTGCTAATTACGGCATGATTCTCGACAAGATGCGCGCACTAGATGCCCTAGATAATATACGCCAACCAATTTTTGGATTTGTTGAAGATGGCCATCCGTTCACCGACGCCGAGGCGACCACAATCACCCCTAACCAGTTAGCCGGTGCGGTGTATAGCTCACTCATTCACGAGGCGAGGGGAATCATCTACTTTAACCACAATTATGGTGGCACTTGTGCCGGTAACCAACACTCAATGCGAGATGCCTGTTACCCAGCTACCAATGTAAAAATTACACAGGTGAACCAACAAATCAAAGACCTCGCGCCTGTACTTAACACCCAGTCACTTTCATACCTTGCAAGTAAAGATCTCGATACAATGCTCAAAAAGTACAATGGTTCATACTACTTATTCGCTATGACAAGCCTCACCACCCCAACTGGAAGCCATACCCTTAGGCTGCCTGCAAACTTGGCGAATGCATCGGTAGAAGTATTATTCGAAAATCGCACAAGGCCAGTAACGAATGGAACGTTCACTGATACGTTCGCGGAAGAATCTACTTACCACGTTTATAAGATTACACCTTAGTTGAAGTGTTATACTGGCAATAAGGAATTACTATGTCAAAAAAGAAAAATGAATCAGAGAAACGCGATTTTGAAGGTCAGCGCCCCGACGAAGAATTGTTATTTATCTTTCGACGTCACCTTATTTCCATGCGAAAAGGGTTTTACCTACTACTTGGTAGCTTAGTTATTACAGCTATCCCGCCGCTCATCTGGCAAGAAAACCTCGAACTCTTCCTACTGCCAGTATTCGGTTTTGCACTTGGGCTTGTACTATTCTTTTATCACTACACAATGTGGTATTTCACTATTTATGTAGTGACGAATCAGCGTATTCGCCAAATCACCCAAAAGGGCTTTTTTGGAAAGGATGTAGTGGAGCTGCGACTGTCTAAAATCCAGAACATAAGCTATAATATACCAGGGTTCTCTGGAGAAGTTTTTGGTTATGGAACCATAGTTATCCAGACGTTCGTAGGGGATCTTGTTATCCGTAATGTAGAACACCCAGAAAAAACGTATAACAAGTTGCAAGACGCAGTAAGTACTGTCGTTGAAACGCAAGGAGATCATGAAGAAATTATCTAAGTTGGGCTTTAAGAAAAAACAGCCCGAAGAGCCAGCTGGTCGCATTACGACCGATACCTTGGCCGAACACCGTCAGCAAGTTTTAGCTGGCGGCCGTAAATTTAAGTACCCAGTACAATACGCTCGGCACAAATTAGTGGCAAATGCGATTATTATTATCGTTGCAGCGATTATTGTTCTGCTTGGAACAGGCTACTGGCTTCTTTACCAAGCACAGAACACTAGCGACTTTATGTACCGAGTAACGAAGGTCGTTCCAGTGCCAGTCGCTAATGTTGATGGCCAATCTGTTCGCTATAGCGAGTATCTTATGAAGTTCCGTAGCAACTTACACTATTTAGTTGAAAAAGAACAAATCGACATTACAACTGAAGATGGCAAGCGCCAAGTTGAATTTGTGAAACACCAAGCTATGCAAGATGCACTTGCAGATGCTTACGCGGCGAAGATTGCGAAAGAGAAAGACCTTTCCGTATCAAGCGCTGACCTCGAAGCTTACCTAAAGCAACAACGACAATCAAGCGATGGTAACGAAGTGAGTGAATCAACCTACAACGCTGTTATCCTTGATTACTACGGTTGGTCGCCTGAAGAATACCAACAGGCTATGGAGACCAAATTGCTTCGCCAAAAGGTTGCCTACGCAGTCGATACGCAGGCTGAAACCGTTTCTAAGAACATTGAAACGACTGTTGTAGGTGGAAATACCGACCTCAACGCTGTTGCGACCGCTATCAATGCTGATGGTAAAAAATCAGTTATATTCTGGCCAGCTGCCTGGGTACCTATCGATAACCAAGATGGTGGCCTTGCAACCGCCGCTGGAAAACTCGAACCTGGCCAAGTATCTAAAGCCATTAAAACAACCTCTGGTGATGGTTACTACTACGTAAAACTGCTTGAAAAGAATGATGCACAAGTACGTTACGAGTATATACAGGTTCCATTGAGTGCTTTTGACGACATGCTCGATAAGGCTGATGCCGACAAGAAAATTGATCAATACATTGATATTCCAAGTATCGACGAGCAGACTGAAACCGAACCAACTAAACAATAGGAGGGCACTATGTTTACCGTACCCGCACTCAATTACGAATACGATGCACTCGAAGATTACATTAGCGCTGAAATTATGCAACTCCACCACGACAAGCACCATCAAGGCTATGTCGATAAGCTAAACGCTGCTATTGCAAAGCACCCTGAACTCCAGGGTGAAGCAGTTGAAGACTTACTCGTTAAACTCGACACGTTACCTGATGACATTCGTACAACTGTACGTAATAACGGTGGCGGCCATTACAACCACTGTCTGTTTTGGCTTTGGATGTCACCGCAAGGTGGGGGACAGCCATCTGGTCCACTTTTGGACACAATTTTACAGAGGTACGAGACCTTCGATAAGTTCGTAGACGAATTTACAACAAAGGCTACAGGACTATTTGGAAGTGGTTGGGTTTGGTTACAACCAAATATGGATATTGTAACAACACCAAATCAAGACTCGCTACTAAGCAAAGGTGAAGCCGCACCGCTCCTTGGGCTTGATGTATGGGAACATGCATACTACTTGGACTATAAAAACCAACGTCCAGATTATATCGCCGCTTGGTGGAATATAGTGAACTGGCCAGTTGTTGAACAACGGTTCGACGCTTCGAGATAACATTCAAGAAAAGGAAAAACCCCGCTGGCTGCGGGGCTTTTTTAAAGCACCGTGCGGGCGGGGTTAGGGTAATGTACCCAGTGATCTAGTCACCTCCTCCGCCACCGCCACCTCCTCCGCCGTCGGAGCTGCTGGACGAAGACGAGCTGCCGCTGTCGTAGCCGCCGGAGTGGTGGCTACTGGACGAACCGCTGTCGTGATACGACGAGTGCGAGGTGGAGTGGTGGTGGTTGTCGCTGGAGGAGCCGAAGTCATGGTTGAGTGGCGTCGGTTTGTGCGGATCATCGGACGGTGGCGAAGACGCCGCGAAGAACGCTGCGTTCGAGACCGTGGGGTCGTACGAAGCGGGCGTGCTACGGCTGGTGCTCGTTCGGCGGTTACGCCGGAAGCGGTCGAAGAAACTCATATCTCCTCCTGGGGGATAGGTGACAAGTTGTGAGGTACGGATACTTACAAAGCATATTATGCCAAATAATGAACATAAAGTCAATATGTAGTCAAGGCATCCAGATACTTTTATAGAGAGAAAACCCCGCTGCCAAGAGGGCGCGAGGCTCTCATTGGTGCGGGGTTAAGCACGAAGTTTGATCGTGCTACAGGGGGAGTGTGAAGTTATCTCTGTATTCGTTCAGTTCTGTTTGGCCTTCACGAGTAATGAGCCAAGCGATTCCTAAACTCAGCGGAGCGTTGTAGCCACGCTTTTTTGAGCCATCCAGGAAGCCGACGCGGACGTGCTCCATTGCCGTAATCCAGTAGTCGAGAATTCGCTCGAGGTCATATTCTTCTTCTACTTCTACAAACCGGTGTTCAGATTTGCTGCGTAGCTTTTTACGCTTGAATTCAAGCTGTCCATCGTAACGAACAACTTGAACGTCGTTTTTGAAGAGGTAGAAATGGCGAAGACCTTCAAACCGGTAAGCCTGGCGGTGTCTAAAGCCTTCAAATCTAGCACGATGGCCATCTTCGAAGATGATAGTCACGCTATTATTGTCTCCAGAGACGGACAAGGTGGTTACTTTTAATTCTGGCATGTTCGCTCCATCAGTAGATGATTCCGTCGAATTTAAGCGCCAACTCGTCCGCAGTTCTCTTTGCGATGAGCGGGTCGGTGCTTTCTACGAGAATGAGTGCGTACCGTGTACCCGTTACGAAATCACCTGCAGTTGAGCTGCCTTCGTAGATCCGGTCTCCTCCAGACCGCAAACGTCGTTCAATGACGTACTCTTCGATTTTTTTGCCGTCCACCAAGTTAAGTAAGTGAACTCTGAGTGTGTTCACGTCAGACATTGTGTGCCTTCCCAGGGTAATGTGCGAGTATTTTTCCGAAAACTTAAAAACGATATAATAATAACATATTTAAAAATATTGCAAACAGTCTAGGGATTGCGACAAGCAGACGAGAGGAGGAATACACGTTTCTCTTTGTCTGCCTGTCGCAATTGGTCACCTAGTCGCGCGAACCAGCGTAGGCCGGCTGCTGGTGCTCTTGTTGTGAGCGCTGCTGGCTAAACTCGTCAGAGTTAAGCGCCAGTACTGCTTCAAGGCGCTGGATGCTCCGGGCTCGGTCGCTGTTGCTGAGCAGCGATTGTGTCGCTGTCGAGGTGTTGGAGTCGCCGAAGTAGATACCGGCGGCTCGCCAGATGAACGGCAACGTGTCGCTGAACACGACGCTGTTGATTGTGCGCTTCGAGATGCGTTGCTTGAGGTTGAAGTTGATTCGAACTCCGACCTTCAGGTTGCCGATCTCTACGGTGGATTCGCACTCTTCTGTGAGTGCATCGTCCTCGCCGCGATGACGCTTCTGCGATATGCCGAGGTGAAGCGCCTCCATGCTGAGTACAGCCGTGGCTGCCGACAGCATGTAGTCGACGACCTGCTGGGGTTGTTCGGTTTCACCTCTGACGTCGATGTCGACAGTGATGATACCGAACGAGTACTCCAGCGTGGACTTGCCATTGTTACTCATGACATTACTTTCTGCTCGTCTTGGCGACGTTGCCATTCCACAAGGGAACGTGTGTATTCTGAACACACCAGATGAGCAAAGAGGCAACGATATCCGCAACTTCTTTGCTCACCTGATATTCTCATTCTGCTTGTCAAAGTGCCTGACGAAGTGATGAAAATCGAACCAACGCACGCACTAACTCTTATTATAAAAAGTTACAGGCCGTTTGTGGGCTTTTTCTGCTAACGCAAAAGTTATCTCAATCTGCTTTTCTTGGGTTTATAACGCAGGTCAAAGAAAAAAGACCTTTCGGTCTTAATAATAATTTCTTGGCGGGCCCGACCGGATTCGAACCGGCGATCTTCTCCGTGACAGGGAGACGTGATAGGCCAGCTTCACTACGAGCCCGTATGGATTCTTCCGAAGAAGATACGGTTGGCCTTTATAGACAACTGCCTATAAGCTCGTACAATCTTAACACCCATCGGGGTTAAATACAAGATGTGCAGCGGGGAAGTCTATAGGATTCTCTCAGTTCGCCGTGTTATACTTATTCAGTAAAGCGGGAGGCCCTCACGCCGTTATAGCTCAGCTGGTAGAGCGGCGCTTTCGTAAAGCGTAGGTCTCCGGTTCAATCCCGGATAACGGCTCCACATTGTTATGTTAAAAGATACCATCACACACTCATTCAAAGAACTTATTACAAACCGTTATCTTACGGTTCTTTCTGCTGTGACAATTATTCTAGCCGCTGCTTTCGTTGTGTACATCGGTTTTGTGGTTCGCCCAAGCGAACTGCAGCTCGTAACGCACTACACGGCGTACGGGGTAACGCACCTATACCGCGACCAATGGTTCTACCTATTAAGCTTCGGTGGCTTCGCAATTATTATTGCACTTATTAACATAGGTATGGCACTGAAGGTGTATCTTACCAAAGGCCACCCTTTGGCTATCATGTTTGCTTGGTTCGGTATTGGTATTATGGTGTTTGCTTGGTTAACAAGCTTCTCGATTATTAACGTCTGGTCACCGCTTTAACCCATGGTTGATCTCGAACTTCCTCTGGGCAAACGCACGAAGATGTATCGATTCTTCGAAATGGTGCCAGCTATCATTAGCTACGGTGCCTTTGTTCTATTAATTGTATTGTCGATTGTTTCACCGCTCCTAGCAGCGATTTACTTAATGGCCGTTATTATTGTGCTGCTTGTCCGTGCAACTGGAATCGTCTACCACACCATTACCGGTCACCGCCGATTGGTAAAAACCCAAGAACTCAACTGGGCACAGCGCCTTGGCGAGCTTGAAGACCCAGTTGCTTCATACGAAAAGCACCAACACGGCCACAACCGCGGCTACGGCATGGCTTCACACGTTGAAAACCTCCGTTTAATGGCAGCTGACCCTGCAGCCTTTCCAAAGCCATCTGAAATGTATAACGCGGTAATCGTGGCTGCCTATAACGAAAGTTACGAAGTAATCGAGCCAACGATCAAGTCATTAGTAGATACAACCTACGATCCTACGAAGTTAGTACTTGTATTTGCCTACGAAGAGCGCGGTGGCGACGATATCGAAAAGACTGCAATGCGTTTACAGAAAAAATTCGGCAGCAAGTTTAATGCCTTTGAAATTGTAAAACACCCCCGTGATCTTCCGAATGAAGTAGTGGGTAAGGGTGGAAACATTACCTATGCAGGTAAATACATTCAAGGTTGGTTTGAGAAGAAGGGGATTGAATTCAAAAACGTCCTTATGACCACCCTCGACTCTGACAACCGCCCGCACGCTGGCTATTTTGACTATGCAACTTACGAATACATCGTAAACGAAGACCGTAAACACCTCGCGTTCCAACCAATTGCACTTTTCTTGAACAATATCTGGGATGTACCGGCGCCAATGCGTGTACTCGCCACTGGTAACACCTTCTGGAACATTATTAGTTCAATGCGCCCGCACTTACTCCGTAACTTCGCATCACACTCTCAACCGATGGATGCTTTGGTCGAGATGGGCTTCTGGAGCACTCGAACAGTAGTAGAAGATGGCCACCAATTTTGGCGCAGCTATTTCTACTTTAACGGTAATTATTCTGTACACCCGCTGTACATTCCTATCTACCAAGATGCCGTACTCGATAACACCTATGCTAAAACCTTCAAGGCGCAATTCGTTCAGCTTCGCCGCTGGATGTACGGAGCTTCAGACGTTCCTTATGCTGCATCACACATCTTTACGAAAAAGCGCACCGTGCCATTCTGGCCAGGTTTCGTATGGTTTATGCGCGGCCTCGACGGCTATGTAACTGCTGCTTCTGTATCAATTATTGTTGCAGTTGGTGGTTGGGTTCCACTCCTTATTAACAGCGGTGCTTACCGCGACGTAGTAGCGCACCAGCTACCTGATACAATTAGCCTGTTTCAGCGCGTTGCACTGATTGGTATTATCGTGATGGTATTCCTGTCGTTTAAACTGTTACCGCCTCGCCCAGAGCGTTACAAGCGCACTCGCACTATAGGAATGCTGTTGCAGTGGTTGATTATGCCACTTACCGCGATTGGCTTCCTGTCATTCGCTGCGTTGAACGCCCAAGCACGTTTGGCATTTGGTAGGTATCTTGTGAAGTTTGATGTGACGAATAAGGCTACTGTCGCTTCAAAAGCCGCACTAAAAGCTTCTGCTGAACCGAAAGAGCCTATTCGCGTAAGTGAACTCGACCGCGAAGACCCTGAAGCCGTTAAATAAAAAGAAGAACCCGCACCAGTGACGGAGCGGGCTCAACGTCGGTGCGGGTTATAGTTTGTAGACAAGTGGAGACTCCTTCACTTGCTTTTCGAAAGCATCAACTCGGTGGTCTTCTCCTTCGATAAATAGGCGCAATGAGGCCAGTGTGGTAGACAGAGAGATTTGCGGTCGTCCGGTTGAAACTACCTGTGATACGGTGGCAGATGCAGTTGCTTCCCTGAGGAGACCTTTGAGGTCTTCTTTTTTCACCGCCACGGCAAAACTCGTTCTTTTAATCATGTTCTTTCCAACCTCTTAGCTATGGATTGCTCCAAATTGCTGCATCCAGTTGTCGAATGCTGCGAGTTCATCTGCATCACCGGTGACTTCGATGTGAATCTCGGCATTGAAGACCCTGTACGTGATAGGTTCTTTTACTCGGATCTTGATTGCGGATGTCTTTTTTGCGTCGGCAAATTCTTCAAGAAGATGCTTCACTCGTATTCGGGGGAGGGTAAGAATGTACTTTTCCGTTGTTATCATTTTTGCCTAACTGGTAGGAGTGTGTTGATTTTCCGAAAGTATACGACATTATTGGTGATAATGCGAGCATAAGCAACATAGGTGGTAAACAAAAAACTCCCCGAAGGGAGTTCTTTTATTGGGTTCTGTATGTGACTAAATCGTACGCGAACGAACGCTACGTTTGATCTCTACTAACGTCTTATCGTACTCGAACCCGAGTGAAAAGCGTTCTAATGAAGAGGTCTTAAGGGGGTTAGTCATCTGTTGTTTCTTAACCATGCTTTCATTGTAGCATAAACGCAATGTATTGTCAATGGAACAGAGTTTCGCGTGAAATACCGCCTATGATATAACACCTTGGAAATAAGCTAAAGCGGGTACGTGGATAACTTCGAAAGGGGTGGGGGAAAGTCGGTTTGACCTCTGTTGATACTGTTCGAATATCTGAAATTGCTTAGCCAAGTCCTTTTATTTACGTCAGAAGGGTATCAAAGAGGGTAGAACCGATGTGATCCTACCCTCTAGGTTTATTTAGTGGTGTTTTAGCTTGTTTAGCGCTTACGTAGCAAGCGATAGGCTGTAATACTTGCGCCTATGCCGATAATGCCAAGGGTGGCGTATAAGATGGCTGGATTTGGTTGTTTTTCTAATGATTCAACACCTGTATTAGGCGCTAGGGGAATAATCGGATCAGCTGAACCTGCTCCGGGTTGAGTTACTGGAGGTGTTACGACTGCGGCCTGTTCAATAGAAAGACGAGTGATACGATTGAGCGTTTGGTCTGCAGCGTATAATTTTCCATCATTGCTGATAGTTATACTTCTGATTGATTGGAATTCGCCATCGCCGTTACCTTGTGTGCCATAGAGTTGAAGAACGGCTCCAGCTTGGGTGAGCTGTACGATGCGATCATTGCCGTCGTCCGCGATGTAAATATTGTTATTAGTATCGATTGCTATCGCGGAAGGGAGGTTGAGTGGTGTAGCGCCTAGCCCGGTTATGGCAAATGAAGGTATGAGTGTTCCGTTGCTGCTATATTTCTTTACGTCGCCAGTGAATCCATCAAGTACGTAAATATCTCCTGATGAATCTATGGCAATGTTGATTGCTTGTACAAATTGACCAGCGCCTGAACCTGCATCCGATGTGCTAAATTGCGTATCAACAACACCGCTACTATTGAACTTCTTGATACGAGCATTAGCCATATCTACTACGTATAAATTGTCATCGGTGTCGACTGCTAAGCCAGCAGGAAGGCTGAGGTCAGTGCTCGCATCGGATGTGCTATAAGGAATGTTCACAACACCTGCACTGCTAAATTTTTGTATGCGATTATTCCAGTCGCTCACGTATATAGACCCAGTTGAATCAACCGCTATTCCGAATGGTGTGTTAAACTGCCCGTTGCCGGTGCCTGCTGAGCCAAATTCTAAAACGATAGTATTGCTACTGTTAAACTTTGCGATCCGGCTGTTGTTTGTGTCGACAACGTAGACATTGCCATCTGGGTCGGTAGCCATGCCATATGCCAAGCTTGTTCTGCCGCTGCCTTGCCCAACAAAACCGTCAAACGTAATGTCGCCAGGAGCTGCAAGAAGTACCGTTGAGGCACTCGAAACAAAGAGTGTGACAGCTATGGTAAAGAGGGCTATGTTCTTTAACGTTTTGAGAGGGCGATATGTTGCTCGTTGTTGCACTAATAGCATTGGGTAGATTCCTTTTTTATTATCCAGGTGCTCGTACAACAGCTGATGACGGTTATGTCTTTAGATACATTATACATTAATGTATAAGTGTTTTTGTAGGTTGAGAGAGGGTTGAGAAGTCCCTTAGAATACAAAAGTAGACCCTGAGGGATCTACTGATAATATTGGTGGGTCCTAGAGGATTCGAACCTCTCACCTCCTCAACGTCAATGAGGCGCTCTAGCCAAATGAGCTAAGGACCCTTAGTTTTTCAACTGCGAAGTTGAAGGCTTATTTATGGTAGCAGAATAGGGGTGGAGAGGCAAGCTGTGGTATACTATATGTAAGCAATGAAGCGACTTAACTACCCGCCGAGCTTCGTGGATGTTATCTGTACGTAACGGATATCACAAGTAAAACGTCCGGTGGAACCGTCTGCTAGCCAGTAGACCCGAGACATGCAATTGAAGAGTTTAAGTATATTAAACCCGACATTGCATGTTTCTTTTAATTTAAAGAGCCCGCGTGGCTCAACAGGAGAAAATACATGAGTGAATCAAATGACCAACTACACGCAATGCGCCACAGCCTGGCTCACATTACTGCCAGTGCGGTAAAGAAACTATGGCCAGAAGCTAAATTTGGCGTCGGTCCAGTCGTCGATAACGGCTTTTATTACGATATCGATTTAGGTGAACAAAAAATCTCTGAATCAGACTTCAAACGTATCGAAAAAGAGATGCGCGGCATTGTTAACCAAGCGCAAGAATTCGAACACTTTGATATGCCTATCGATCAAGCGATTGATTGGGCTCGCCAGAATGGCCAACCGTACAAAGAAGAGCTTTTAAACGACTTGAAGCGTTCTGGTACGACCATTGCGAAAGACCTTGATGTTAGCGAACTTGGCCTCGCAACTCATGGTGATTCTGCTGTTGAAACCGTATCGTTCTACAAGAACGGTGAGTTTGTCGACCTTTGTCGCGGTCCTCACGTAGCCAATACAAAAGATGTCGGTGCATTCAAGTTGCAGCGCGTTGCAGGCGCATACTGGCGCGGCAAAGAGGGGAATCCTCAAATGCAACGTTTGTACGGCGTAGCCTTTGAAACTCAAGAAGAGCTGCAAGAATACTTGGTTCGCATGGAACAGGCGAAACTTCGCGATCACCGCAAGCTTGGTAAAGAACTTGATCTCTACACCGTATCTCCGCTCGTTGGTCCTGGTTTGCCTTTGTTCACTCCGCGCGGAACAGTGCTTCGCGATATTATGAGTACGTATTCTAATCAGTTGCGTCAGCGCTACGGTTTCCAGAAAGTCTGGACTCCGCACATTACTAAAAAAGAACTCTATGAAACTTCTGGCCACTGGGCTAAATTCGGTGACGAGCTGTTTCTTGTAACCAGCCAAGAGACCAGCGATAACTTCGCCCTCAAGCCAATGAACTGTCCGCACCACACGCAAATTTACGCATCATCACCACGAAGCTACAAAGACATGCCAGTTCGTTTCCTAGAAACAACAACTGACTACCGCGATGAAAAAACTGGCGAACTTGGTGGCTTAAATCGTGTTCGTTCACTTACTCAAGACGACAGTCACGTGTTTGCACGGCCTGACCAAATTGAACAAGAAATTAATAACTTGTTAGCATCTGCTCGCGAGCTTTATTCAACTATTGATATGAAGCTTCGTGTACGACTTTCATACCGCGATGGTGGCGAAGGTTACCTTGGTGATATGGCGCTTTGGGAGACTGCTCAAGCGCAGCTTAAACAAGCTGTTCTGGCTAATGAGCTCGAATACTTTGAACAAGATGGTGAAGCGGCTTTCTACGGTCCTAAAATCGATTTCATGGCAACTGATGCCATTGGCCGCGAACACCAAGTTGCCACTGTACAACTCGACTTCGTCCAACCAGAACGTTTCGGTTTAACCTACACCGACGCTGAAGGTAATGCTGCGCAACCAGTGATGATTCACTGTGCGCTTCTTGGTTCTATCGAACGATTCCTTAGCGTATTCATTGAACACACTGCTGGTTGGTTCCCGTTCTGGGCAGCTCCAGAGCAACTTCGTATTCTTACCATTAACGACACAGTACTCGACTACGTTGATGAAATTAAAGCTGTATTGAATGACACTGTTTTGATGACACCGGTTCGCTATAACGAAATTCGTTTCACCGTTGATGACCGCAACGAATCACTTGGTAAGAAGATTCGCGAAGCTGCGAAAGGCAAGATTCCTATGCAACTTATTGTTGGCCAACAAGACAAAGACGATCGCCAAGTAAGCGTTCGAACACAAAAGGGTGAAGAGAAAGTATCGCTCGATAACCTGAGTGAATATCTAAAGGCTCTCTAAATGCGCAACCTAGTTATTGCGATTGATTGCGACGATGTACTGATGGCGACAACGCCCTACTTTGTCGAGGCATATAATGCGCAGTACGGTACGAGCGTGAAGATTGAGACTTCGCATATTGATGGCGAAGAAGTTTGGGGAGTGAATAGGGATGTTCAATTTCAACGCCTCGGCGAACTAACAAAAACCGAAGAGTATTTTAACCTCGCACCATCTCAAGAAGAAGTAGATGTCATTAATGAGCTTTCAGGCGACCATTCGCTGCATTTAGTAACAGCTCGTCGGCCTGAAGAACTGGAGCTGACACAGACTATGATTAATCGCGATCTACCCGGTTTATTCACTTCATTTGATTTCGTTGGCTGGACAGGGTCGAAAGGTGAGGTCTGTACCCGCATAGGAGCCGACGTGCTGGTTGATGACAGTGTGCGTAACCTTGTGGATGCTTTTGAACACGGAGTGCCTGTAGAAGGCCTACTGCTGTTTGGCGACTATCCTTGGAACCAGGAGATTCCTGACTATTTGGCTGGCGTAAAACGTTGCCGCGATTGGAACGAAGTGAGGAATGCGATTGATGAACTCGCCAACGCTTAATAGTGAATTCCGCATGAAGGTTGAAGAACTGATTGCACAAGTACCAAAAGGTAAAGTGACAACCTACGGCGACCTTGCTGCATTAGCAGGACACCCGTACGCAGCTCGTATTGTCGGCGGCATGGCACACTATGGAAACGAGGAGTTGCCATGGCATAGGCTGGTAAACCGCTTTGGCGGTTTAGCGGCTGGTTACCCTGGTGGACGCGAGGTCCAACAGATACACTTGGAAGCTGAAGGACACACTTGTACAAATTTTGTACTCAATAATTTTGAGGAGATACGATGGCGACCCCTGTGAAAATGAGCGATGATTCTTCACAACAGGACACTGGCAATAGCCAGTCTCCGTTAGTAGTCATTGTTGGTCCTACAGCAAGCGGTAAGTCGAGTTTAGCTATTAAACTTGCCCAAGTTTTCGACGGTGAAATTATTTGTGCGGACTCACGTACGGTGTATAAACATATGGACATAGGTACCGCAAAACCAAGTATTGAAGACCAAGCAGCTGTGCCGCATTGGGGACTTGATTTGGTTGAACCGGGGGAAGTATTTACTGCCGCAGACTTTAAAAAGTACGCGTTGTTAAAGACCCAACAAGTACGCGAACGAGGCCATGTACCCTTCATAGTAGGGGGTACCGGACTGTACGTAGATGGTGTTATTTTCGACTATGAATTCGGTGAACCCCAGCCAGAACTCAGAAAACACCTCGAAAGCCTATCGCTAGAAGATTTGAAAGTCTATTGTGCTAACAACAACGTTGTTCTGCCTGAGAATGAAAATAATCGTCGCTATGTCATTCGTGCGATTGAACAGAAAAGCATTAACAGTAAGAGGTTACGTAGTCCTATCGACAACGTTATACTAGTAGGAATTACAACAGAACGTACTGAATTTCGACGCCGCATCGCTGACCGCGCCGAACAATTATTTGAAAATGGAATGCTCGAAGAAGCTATAAAACTTGGCGAAACCTACGGTTGGGATAGTGAAGCGATGACGGGAAATATTTATAAATTAGTGAAGCAATATATGGACGGAAAGCTGACTTTGGATGAGTTGAAGCAGAGGAACATCACGGCCGATTGGCGACTTGCGAAACGACAAATGACGTATCTAAAACGTAACCCATTTATTCATTGGTTAACTTTAGAAGACGCCCATGAATACATAAGTACTGCGCTGAAAAGCTAACTGAGCACATTACTTCTGAACGACATCTGCAGCCCGAGGCTTTGATGGGCGTAGAGACCCCATCAAAACCCGGAGCGAAGCCGTCAGAAGAAGTGAAGTGTTCAGTTAGCTTTTCCTCGGTGGGCTGTGTTATTATATGAGTATAAAAGTTGAGCAAGGAAATAGGGGATATGATAGATAAATTGTTCGGTTCGAAGACAAGAGTTAAGCTCCTGCATCTTTTTATGAACCATCCAGGTCAGTCTTTCTATGTCCGTGAGATTACTCGTTTAATCGACGAACAAATTAACTCAGTCCGTCGTGAGCTATCTAACATGCTCGAAGTTGGTATTATTACCAGCGATACTGGCGACAACAAACTTTACTACCAAGCCAACCAACGCTACGAGTTCTATAAGCCACTCCGCGCTATCTTCGCCGGCGAGTCTATGGGTTCTGAAGAAAAGTCTGCAGAACAGAAGGCAAGCGTTAACCAAAACGAAGTTGATATTATTGAAGCCATTCCGTCACTACGGCTCGCTATCTTCGCCGGTGTGCTTGTTAAGGGATCGACTGCATCAATTGACGTTATCTTAGTTGGTAATGTGTCACTCGCTAAGGTAAAGGCTGCTATCGCTATGATTGAGAAGTTAGAAGCTCGCGAACTGAACTATACCGTGTTACCATATGACGAGTTCTATTACCGTTTGAGCGTTCGTGATAAATTTATTACTGAAGTTCTCGCGAGTAAACACAGTGTGGCCGTAGATAAAGATAACATTCTGAACGAGAAATAAGGAGAAATTATGTTTGAAGTTGAATATAAAGGTGCTAATACCGTGGTCATTTCGACCAAAAAGGGAACAATCGTTACCGACCCTAAGCTATCATTGGTTGGCCTAAAAGACGCTAGCGTTAAAGATGCTATTGAGTTGTCTACAGAAGCTCGCTTCGCGCTTAACGCGGAAAACGCTCGTCTTATGATTGAAGGTCCAGGCGAATACGGTATTGCTGACTTCGACATCCGTGGAATTGCTGCGCAACGTCACCTCGACGCCGATGGCAAAGCCTCAACTATCTACCGTATTGAAGCTGGCGAAATTCGTGTTGCTCTTATTGGTAATATCTACGAAAAGCTCAGCGAAGTACAACTTGAAGAACTTGGCGTTATTGATGTGCTTATTATCCCAGTTGGCGGAAACGGTTACACACTCGACGCAACTGGCGCCGCAACACTGACTCGTTTGATTGATCCAAAAATCGTTGTGCCTATTCACTACGCAGATTCAGCTATTAAGTACGAAGTAGTACAAGATGACTTTGAAACATTCGCAAAAGAACTTGGTGGCCTTGTTGAAGAAGCACCAAAGCTTAAATTGAAGACAGCAGCGGTACTTCCTGAAGCACTTACAATCTACAAACTCGCACGAGCTTAAGAAAGAATTTTTGATGAAAATTGATATCGTAAAGTTGCGGCCTAATGCTGTTTTGCCAGAATATCAAACCGCAGGTGCTGCGGGCGCAGACATTCATGCCTGTATTGATGCACCAATAACACTTCAACCCCTCGAGCGGCGTATGATTCCTACCGGCCTCAGCATGTCTATTCCTGTAGGCTACGAAGTGCAGATCCGTGCCCGAAGTGGCATGAGTATTAAACACGGGCTTACTATGGTTAACGGCATTGGTACAGTTGATGCGGACTACCGTGGTGAACTAGGGGTGTTAGCTATTAACCTTGGTCAAGAAGCATTTACTATCGAACCTGGAATGCGCATTGCTCAAATGGTTGTCGCGAAGTACGAAACAGCCAGTTGGAATGAAGTTGAAGTTTTGGATGAAACCGAACGAGGTGTGGGTGGTTACGGAAGTAGCGGAAGTTAATATTATGCAACAAGTAGTGGCTGAATCTGTGGCAAAGGTACTGTTAGTTAATGATAAACATGAAGCGCTCATCTTAACCGTGGGTGAGTACGAAGAACGTCCTGATAAATCGTTTAAACCAGATCTACCTGGCGGCCGTGTTGATCCTGGTGAATCAGAGCTTATTGCGGTAAAGCGTGAACTTGTTGAAGAAGCGGGAATTGACCTTACCACGAATGCATTTCAGCTTGTATACGCTAAGACCGAATTCTTTGAACTTGAGAACAAATCTGTGAGTAAATTCTTATACATTGCGCATATAGATAAAACACCACCAGTGACTTTGAGTTGGGAACACACATCATATGAGTGGGTACCACTCGAAGGTATTACCGAAAAGGTGGAATTTAGGCCGTTCTACAAAGAGGCAATAGAATATTGCTTTACCTCAGGCCTAATAAACCTTTCATAATTGAGCGATTTGCTTGGATGGGGGAGTTTCGATTGCGTTACTTCTGAACGACATCTACAGTCCGAGGCTTGATGGGTGTAGAGACCCCATCAAAACCCGGAGCGAAGCCGTCAGAAGAAGTGGGGTAACCGAAACTAATCGCTAACCAAACAAAAAACCGCTCATAACGAGCGGCTTTTTAATAAGCGGTTAACAACTAAGCTGCTGCTACGAATTCGCCCTTTTTAGGGAGAATGCCCTTCTTCTTGAGCGTACGAATCGCATCTGTACTTAGAACCATAGTTACTTTTTGGCCTTCAAACATGAAAGTCTTTTTTTGTAGGTTTGGTTTGAATACGCGATTTGTGCGACGCAAAGAGAAGCTAACGTTGTTGCCAAATTGCTTGCCTTTACCGGTGAGTTCGCATCGTGCTACCATAATTTATTTCCTTCGTTCCTAGATTATTCATCTTCCCTAAACATATAGTTGTCGGGACACTGATATACATTTTACCTTGTTTAACCCTAATAGTCAAGGTGTCAGCCCCTTAATTCTCATGCAGTGCATCAGCGCTAAGGGGGAGTGCCGATCGGGTGTGATCGGCAGAGGCCTAAGGCCACAGTTACTCCGTTACAGGTAGTTGCTGAGCAGCTCGAAATCTTCACCCATAGCTTGCCCGGTGTGGGTGGTGCCATTTTGGAATTCGCGCAACTTTACCTTGCGAAGGTCGGCTACGGAAATATCCATGAGCCGACGTTCATTCTTGCCCCAGTGTCCAGATGTCGATCGAGGCGAGAGGCAAGACTGAGTCTTCAGGTCGCCACGACACTTTCGGCAGCGAACCTTTATTCTGAGCTTGCCATACCAAGCGGCGGTGAGTAAGCAACCAAAAAGCTTACCTGCATGGTGTTGCAGGATATTTGGATCTTGGTACACCTGCGCGAAGAATTCCGTCACGGCTTCCTGCGAGAGAAAACCGTTCTTTATCTTCGGTGTTTGAAGCACCTTGCTATCTACCATTTCGATTCCGTTCTCGTAGGGTCAATGTACGGAGTTAACAGAGGTATTATACCATTTTATCAATGTAATATCAATTTGCGTAAACCAGAGTTTTTCCCTCGCTATGTAAACTGTTACAATATAAGTAATGACAACAAAAATAGAAACCTTCAATGAACTACCTGTACGCAACTATTTCCAAGAAATTTTAGATGCAGTTGATAACAACCAGGTAACCATCATCACCGCCGAAACCGGTGCTGGTAAGAGTACCCAAATTCCTCAATATCTTGCCGAACACGGCTATAACAGGGTAGTGGTCACACAGCCACGTATTCTCGCGGCTCGCAACTTGGCTCAGCGTGTTCGCGACGAATGGTCGCTTCGTAACACCGAAGACGCCAGCGACATCATTGGCTATCGAACTGCTCACGAACGCGACGACAGTGGTGATACTCAAATTCTTTACTGTACTGACGGCTTACAATTGGTCCGTGAAATTACCGGTTCGGGTATTACCGAGAAACAAGTGCTTGTACTTGATGAAGTGCACGAATGGAACGAAAACATGGAAGTGTTGGTTGCTTGGGCCAAGAAGCGTACTGAAGAAGAACCTCGTTTCAAAGTTGTAGTGATGAGCGCGACGATCGAAACTGAATCTTTGGCTAACTATTTCGGCACGAAAGCTATTATTGATATTCCTGGCCGTTACTTCGAAGTTACAAAACGCCGTGGTAAGGATGTACTGGCCGAGATTTTCGCGCAAATTGAGCACCGCGGTAAGAATGTCTTAACATTCCTTCCGGGTAAGGCTGAAATTCAAAATGTTATGGAAGCCATTGAGAAGAAGGCGACTGCCGCTGGCGTAGCGGTTATTCCTCTCCATAGTCAACTTGAAGCTGAAGACCAGCAAAAGGCTTTTGCGAACTATCCAAAGGGTAAAATTATTCTTGCAACCAATATTGCGCAAACAAGTGTCACGATTGATGACATTGATGTCGTGATTGATAGCGGCCTGGAACGCCAAAGTGAAGTACGAAGCGGTGTTGAAGGGTTGTTTATTGCCCAGATCTCTCAAGCTGACAGCCTGCAGCGCGCCGGTCGTGCTGGTCGTACTCGCCCGGGTGAGTACATTCTTGCTCAATATGACACCATGCCATGCCAAGATTTCAAAGATCGACCACCGTACGCGATTCCGGAAATTATGCGCAAGCACATTGACCGCCTCACCTTACGTTTGGCAAATGTTGGTATCGACATCGAAACCCTCGATTTTTATCACGACCCAAGCAAACGGGCCATTCAACGGGCAAAAAAGACCTTGGTCGCCCTTGGCGCATTAACTGCAGTGGGTGATGTCACTAATATTGGCCGCGAGATGGAGCAATTCCCCGTAGAATCGAACTATGGCCGTATGTTAGTAGAGGCGAAGCAGTTCTCTAAGGAAATCCAGGCGAAACTGGCGGCTATTATCGCTATTCAAGAAATCGGCGGCATCGTGAAGGGTGGAACGCGCTTTACTGGATGGCGGAAGTATACGAAACAGTATAAATCTGACCTATTGGCGCAGTACGACGTATACTTAGCGCTACCAAACATTGCTGAAGATCAATACGAAGAGCTTGGCATTGTTAGTAAGAATGTCGAAAAAGCTGAAGAGGTAATTGAGCGTTTGAACCGCGACTTGGCGTTAAATGACATTCCTTTGGTGGCAATTGAAACTGCAGAAGAAGGTCCATTGTTGCGCTGTATTACTGCTGGTGAAATTGATCAGTTATGGAGTGCGGTAGATGACCACGGTACGGTTGAACATATCTTTAGCGGCCAGCAGCGCGAGCTGTCGAGTAGCACCGTTGTTAAAAACCCTACGTTGATATCGGGTACCCCGTTCGATTTGCAGGTACCTTTGCGCAGTGGTGGTCTTGAGACCCTTCACCTCGTAACGGGGGTCACGGTCGTAAATACCGACCTACTGTTGGAAATTTCACCACACTTATTTGTAAGCAAACGTGGCCGAACACTATATGACCCACGAGTGGGGAGTATTGTTGATAGGCAACAAGTGCGCTTTGGGAAGCGTGTTTTGGAAGGTGCGAGCGTGCCTCGTTTGGAAGACACCGATGAAAACCGCAAGCTTTTCGCTCGCGAATATGCTCGCTGGGCGTATAGCCAACTTGAAAAACAACACCGCGACTTAGAGCGATTCCATAAACGCGTACCAATGGTAACTGAAGAACGAGTTATCCAAGAACTGCGTGCCCGTGCCGATGGTATTGTGTCACTCGACCAACTAAAAGGTTCAGATAAACTGCGCGTTATTAACTTGTCGAAGCTCGAAGCCTATTTTGGTGATGACTTCATCTATAACTTAGGCAAACCTCGTCGCCAACCGCGACCAGAAGAGCGCCGTAAGGGTTGGGCGCCGAAACACAAACGCAAGACGATCCGAAATAATGATCGTAGCAAGTGGTAAAATAGGGTAATGGACATCGACTTTGTACAAATAGGCATCATATTAGCTGTTATTTTGATTTCTATGACGCTTCACGAAGCAATGCACGCTTTCGTGGGTTATTGGTTAGGTGACGATACTGCTAAGAGGGAAGGGCGTTTAACGCTGAACCCGATTAAGCACCTTGATCCGTTTTTATCGATTATTTTACCTATCGTTTTAGCCCTTATACCTGGCGCACCAATCTTCGGTGGGGCAAAGCCTGTGCCATTTCGCCCAGACCAAGTACGATGGGGTGACTGGGGTGCAGCGCTGGTAGCCCTCGGTGGACCGCTTACTAACCTTGTTTTGGCATTCATTTCCTTCGGGGTGTATGTAGTACTCGGTATGCCGGCAACGGGCCTTGCGTCGGTGATTCTTCCTACGTTCGTTACGGTTAACCTTGGTTTCTTCTTGTTCAACATTATTCCTATCCCACCGCTCGACGGCTCGCGTGTACTGTACGCACTTGCGCCTGAACCAGTCCGAACAGCGATGCGTTGGGTTGAGCAGTACGGTATCTTTATCGTATTTGCGATTGTACTGTTGTTTAGCTCAATTCTTTACAGCTACATGAATGCCGGTAGGGAATTCTTCATTGAAATTTTCACTACAATTTTCCGTATTTCTTAGCGTATATGTAAGATTTCTCTCAGATTCCAGTGGTATAATTAGTAGTACCAGATAAGACACCTGGGTGCACATGATTTTCCGATATCATAGATGAGGAAGACCTAATTATTTGACTCTGTGGAGTCACTTTGCGGCCATCCACCTTGCATTTACGCGGGGAATATCATCAGCATTCAGGCGGTCAGTCTGGTTTTATGTTGCCCAAAAATAGTCCCACTAAATATGCTATACTTTAAGCATAAAAGAGATAAGACAAAAATATATGAAACAACGATTATCTGTAAGAGCGATTATTAACGAAGATGGCAAAGCGCTGTTGCTTCGTCGAAGTAATGGTCGCGATACTATCTTAAATAAGTATGAACTTCCTGGTGGCAAGCTGTCATATGGCGAACAGCCAGAAGACGCACTGCGCCGCTACCTGCATGACGACGCCGGATTGCACATCCAGTCGGCTCAACTATTCGATGCCGTAACGTATATTGACCACGACGATCGGGCCATTCAGTATGGCGTTATTGTATACCTAGTAACACTTACTCCGCAACGACATCAAATGAAACTCAGTGGCAATTATGATAAATATAAATGGAATTCGATGTCGAGTATACAACAATCTGAGCTCACAGACTTAACACAACTTTTGTTGGGTATTATACAACAGGAACAATTAACAGATAGAACCCTTGCTAAAGTAAAAAATAATGATGAGAAAAATACACCATCTGATTCAATTACGATTTTCTCGGATGGTGGTTCGAGGGGCAACCCTGGTCCATCGGCAGCGGGCTTTATCATCTTAAATAACCGCCAAGAAGTCATTGCTGAGGGTGGAGAGTACCTAGGTATTACGACAAACAACCAGGCAGAATATCAAGGCGTTCGACTGGGGCTTGAGGAAGCTGAAAAGCTTGGCTTTAAAAAAGTCGACTTTAAAGTTGATAGCATGATGGTCGTAAACCAAATGAAAGGCTATTACAAAATTAAGAATAGGGAACTGTGGCCTATTCATGAACGTATTCGTTTACTTATGACGAAGTTCGATAGAGTGACGTTTACCCATGTACCGCGACAGTTCAATCAATTAGCCGATGGTATGGTAAATAAAACACTTGATGCCCATGCGCGAGAGAAATCCGCTTAACCTCGTAAAAGTTAAGGTATACTATATAAAGGTAGTCAGCTAGACGACCGCTTGCCTTAAAAACAAGAGGAAAGTCCGGGCAGCGCAGGATACGACAGTTGCTAACGGCAACCGGGGGAAACCCTAGGGAAAGTGCCACAGAAACGAGACCGCCTAGTAATAGGTAAGGGTGAAACGAGTGAGGTAAGAGCTCACAGCGTCATATGGTGACATATGAAGAAGGTAAACCCTGTCGGCTGCAAGGAGATCGGTAGTAGAAGAGCGATCCGTTCGCCGGTCGATACCCGCTTGAATGTATCAGCAATGATATGTCTAGATAGATGGTCGTCCACGACAAAACCCGGCTTATCGGCTGGCTGCCAAACAAAAATAACACCGTAGGTGTTATTTTTGTTTGGCAATTGCCGAAGAACGCGCGTAGTGCGTTCCTTTAGAATCTGATTTGGGAGTATTATGCCCCGCAGGGTTAACTTAGTAGCTGACCCTGCGGGGCATTCTCATGTTCAAGTTATCTTCTAAAGGGGCACACGGAGCGTGCCCTCTGCGTTCTGCGATAGCAGTGATAGTATGTTGATATAACAAATAACCCCTCACGAAGAGGGGTTATTTAAAGATTTGCAATGCGTCGTAATTAAAGGAGATTACTTAGTTGCGTTTACAACAGCGGTGAAAGCTGCTGGTTCACTGACTGCTAGTTCAGAAAGAACTTTGCGGTCGAGGTCGATGTTGCTTGCCTTGAGGGCAGCGATGAATCGTCCGTAAGTTGTACCTTCAATACGTACAGCTGCGTTGATACGAGTGATCCAAAGACCACGTAGATCTCGGCGACGGTTACGTCGGTCGCGGTATGCGTATTGCAGTGCGCG
>Ga0247812_10000308_pt1 | contig 39371 bp, 45 predicted proteins | sample UWRJL149409B1_FD_178011 | JGI IMG/M metagenome (GOLD analysis project Ga0247812, IMG submission 178011) | Plant litter microbial communities from Arlington Agricultural Research Station in Wisconsin, United States - UWRJ-L149-409B-1 | ecosystem: Environmental > Terrestrial > Plant litter >...
ACTATGTAACACAACGCCATTCCCAAGCCCTTCCCCATGAAAACCAACGCTGCCCTGCTCGACGCCGGTGCCGTCGCCCTGTCCAGCCTGTGCCTGTTGCACTGCCTTGCCCTGCCCCTGCTGGCGGCCGCCCTGCCGTTGTTCGGTGCCTGGGCCGAAGCCGAGTGGGTGCACTGGGTGTTCATCAGCATGGCGTTGCCGCTCACCGCCTTTGCGTTGTGGCGCGCGCACCGCCAGCACGCCCTGCCGGCCATGGCATGGCTGGGGGCCGCGCTGGGGCTGGCCCTGCTGCTGGCCGGTGCCCTCGAATTCCCCAGCCATGACAGTGAAACCGCTGTCACGGTCACCGGCAGCCTGATGCTGGCCGCCACCCACGTGTGGAATGCCCGGCGCCGCCACCGCCAGTGCTGACCCCGCCGGCTCGTCGGCACGCGCGTCAAATACCCGACACCGGTTACTGTAGGGACCGGCCAGCCCGGCCAGACAAGCAAAGGAGAGCGTGCGATGGCAGCAAGGGGAAGCGCCCTACGGCGTAGCGTGGCGCCGTGGATGGGCCTGTGCAGTTGCCTGGGGCTGCTGGTTGGCGTGCTGGTGGAGCATGCGGCACGCCTGGTCGGCGCAACCGGCAACAGCCCGACGGCGGTGGGCGTGCTGGCGGCTTCCATGTGCGGCTTCGGCCTGATGCTGGCCTCGCGCGTGCGCGAAGAGCGCTGGCCGTGGCTTGGCCTGGCCGGCGCCGCGCTGTCATCGGCGCCGCTGGTGCTGTTCCTCGCCTCCATGCTGATGTTCTGAACCGCGCGCGATCGCGGGGCGCAGCGCTGACTACCGGCCTACACTAGGCGGCCTGCCTGTCGCCTGACCTATCCCGTGCCCCATTACACCGGCCCCCTGCTTACCCGTGATTCCGCCGCCCTGCTGCAACGCGCTGCCGATGGCGGTGCCACCACATGGCACGGCTCGTTGGATCTCGGGCGCAGCGAAGAAGACGTTGCGCTGGCGGCCGATGGCTTCACCTTCCGCGGGCACGTCCATGCGTGGCCGGGCAAGCTCAAAGACCGCACGCTGTACTACTGGGACGACGATGCCTTCATGCCGATCTCGCGTTTCAGCACGGGCCTGATCAAACTGGTACCCACCGACTGGGGCGCACCCACCTTCGAGATCGACGGCATCAAGATGCTGCCAACGGCGAAGGTATCCCCCTTCGACGATGCGCGTCGCAAGGTGGAACTGGTGGCACCGGCCGGCAAGGTCGTGCTCGATACCTGCGGCGGCCTGGGGTACTTCGCGGCCTGCTGCCTGGAAGCGGGTGTCAGCCAGATCCGTTCGTTCGAAAAGAACCCGGACGTACTGTGGCTGCGCACGCTCAATTCCTGGTCACCGGATCCGGATTCCGCCAGTGCCGGCGGCCGCCTGCACCTTGCGCAGGGCGACGTGTCGAAGGAAATCGAGTCCATTCCCAGCGGCACCGTGGATGCGATCCTGCACGATCCGCCGCGGTTCGGCATCGCCGGCGAACTGTATTCGCAGGTGTTCTACGATCATCTGGCGCGCGTGATCCGCAGCGGCGGGCGCCTGTTCCATTACACCGGTGCGCCGAACAAGCTCACCAGTGGCCGCGACGTGCCACGCGAAGTGTCCAAACGGTTGGAGAAAGCCGGTTTCAAAGCCGAACTGGCCCTGGATGGCGTGCTGGCGGTGAAGAAGCACTGAGCCACGAAGCAGGCGCCGACCCACGGCCCGCGCCTGCCGGCTCAACTTACATCGCCTGGCCCACGGCGTTGGAGGCTGCCGACGCCACCGCGCCCGCCGCCGGGGCCAGACCCAGCCCCACGGTGATGGCCGCGCCTGCGATATCACTGCCGACCACCGCCAACACCTTGCCCCAGCCCCAGCGGGCGGTCGTCATCCGCCCGCCCAGTGCGACCTCGCGCTTGCCCTCCACCGCAGTCCAGTAGGCCAGCGAATGGCGCGCCACGCTCAGGCTGGCCAACACGCCGGCGGCACCGCGCGACGTTGGATCCAGCGTGGCCACCGCCTCATTCTCCAACCGCTCATACAACGCGGTCGCATTCTCCAGGCTGCCTGCCTTCGCGTTGATTTCATCGATACGACGGAAGAAGTCGAACTCCTTCGCGGTGTACTGCGTCTGGAACGGGTCCATGTGCTTGACCAACGGCACCGACGGATCCAGGTCGTAGGTCCAGTTGAAGGTTTTGCGGAACTGGTCCATCGACATGTCCGGCTTGTAGCCGCATTGGCCCACCAGGTAGTCCAGCATCTCCTCCACCGGCACGCGCCCGGTGCGCAGGCAATCCAGATAGCGGTTGTGCTGCACGCCTACGTCGTCCTGTGGGTTGTTCGCGGCGAAGGCGTTGCCGCCCCCTATGGCCGATACCAGCAGCAGGGCGGACGCGATGAGTGTCTTCTGGATCATGGTGGGTCCTTTCAAAGAAGGGGTCGCGGGAAATCGCAGCGGACTGCGGTGGCGGACTGCGCGCCTCGCCACGCCATCACCCTAGCCACCCGCCGCACCGCCGATGTACCGCTGCATGCACCGCGTTGCAGGCACGCCAGCGGCTGTCGGCAGGACATCCGTGTTTACGCCCTTTCCCTGGCGGCGCGCGACAGGCACTGCTCACGCAGCAGTCAACCTGGCCGACGCAAGCTGCCGTAATCTTGACGGGCAACCACCGAATCAGAGGACGACATGGCCGATCCCCATTCCCATCTTCCTGGCGATGAAGCCGAGCGGCAGCGTGCACTGGATGCGCTGCATATCGTCGGCAGCCTGCCGGAGCCGGCGTACGAAGACATCGTGCGCGTCGCCGCTGCGGTGTGCGGTACGCCGATGGCGCTGGTGACGCTGATCGATCGCGACCGGCAGTGGTTCAAGGCCCGTACCGGCGTGGAGGGCAGCCAGACCGATCGCAACGTCGCCGTCTGCGACCATGCCATCCGCCAGCCTGAAGACCTGATGGAGATCGGCGACCTGCAGTTGGACAGCCGCTTCGCGGAGAACCCGGTGTTGAAGGAAATGGGCGCGCGCTTCTACGCCGGCATGCCGCTGGTGACCGGTGACGGCGCCGCCGTCGGCAGCGTGTGCGTGGTGGACCTCAATCCGCGCGAACTCAACGACACCCAGCGCGACGCGCTGAAGGCCCTCGCCCGCCTGACCATGGCCCTGATGGAAGCACGCAGCCGCGAACGCGAGCAGGCGGTGGCGGAAATTCTCAATCAAGGCCTGGAGCTGGAGGCGTCCAACGCACCGGGAAGTGCGGGCGAGTACAGCGTGGTGATCCTGGAACTGCAGGACCTCGATGCATTGTCCGCACGCCTGGGCGAACGCGGACTGGCCAAACAGCTGCAGGCGCTCGACCTGCGGCTGGAGCAGTGCCTGCAGCCCGCCCGGGGCGACAGCATCAACCGGGTCACCGGCAGCGGCGAGTTCATCGCGGTGCTCGGCACCGAACAGGCCGCCGACACGCTCGCGGCCCTGCACGACGTAGCCGAAGAGATCCGCCACACCCTCGGCACCCCGCTGCTGATGGGCAGCGCCGGCACCCGCACCGGCGAACCCACCTCCGCCGTGTTCCTGCGCGCCGACCAAGCCCTCAGCACAGCAAAAGACACCCACCTCACCGAGCGGTAGAGCCGACAGGTAGAGCCGACGGTAGAGCCGACTTCAGTCGGCTGAGGCCTTCCCTCGTAACCCCGGTAGAGCCGACTTCAGTCGGCTGAGGCATTTCCCGTAACCCCGGTAGAGCCGACTTCAGTCGGCTGAGGCCTTCCCCGTAACCCCGGTAGAGCCGACTTCAGTCGGCTGAGCATTTTCCAGCAGCCGACTGAAGTCGGCTCTACCCGCCCCCGCCCCCGCCATCCCCTCAACCCGTCACTCGTAATCCACCTTCGCCAACACCTTCACCCACGCCGGCACCTCCGGCTCGCCGGCATAGAATTCCTTCGGCCTCTTCTCCGCCATCGCCCAGCGATGCAGCCAGCTCGGTCCGTACCGTCCGTCATACCCCTCCGCCCCATGCGCATACGCCGGGTCGCGCAGTGCCTCTTCCAGGCTGATGAAGCGATACCCACGCCGCTTCGTCGCCGCAACCAGCTCGGCAAACGTCGCCGCGTTGAGCTCGTTCGCATGCATCAGCCACACCTGCGGCAGCGCGTAGCCCAGCAGCGACTGCGACTGCGCCTCGTAGTAATCCAGCTTGTTGAGCATGTAGGGCACATAGCCGCGGCGCAACTGGCGCAGGGTCGCCTCGCGTGCAGGCGAATCAGGCTGCTCATTGATCACATTCGCGTACGCGAACGCCCACACCCACTCACCGTTATCCACGGTGACCGGCGCGACGCGGTAGCCATGCTCGCTGAAGAACACGTCCATCTGCCGGCGGTCCTCCGCCGTGCGGCCCACGCGCAGATACGGGTGGCGCATCCACGTCGGCGTCAGGCCCCGCTCGGCCAGCAGCGGCCGCAGCACCTGTTCCCCACGCAGGAAATCACGCTGGAATGCCTGCACGCCTTCGGCATTCAGATCCATGTGCGAATAGGTGTGGTTGCCCAGCGCATAGCCGGCATCCAGCCAGTCGCGCAGCATCTGCACGCGCGCAGGCTGCACCATACCGTCCACTTCCAACTTGTTCTCGTTGACGAAGCCCACGACCGGCACGTCGGCCTGACGCAGCTGCCCGATCAGCGCCTGGTGCCGCGCCTGCAGGTCCGGTGGACGGATCTCATCCAATCGCGCCCAAGGCAAGTCATCGATGGTGACGGCGATGCGGCGGTCGACCTCGGCGGCCTGCGCGAAGCCACAGACAGCCAGCAATAACCACACACACGAGCGATAGTTCATCCCACGGTCCTGCCCGGCACGGGCATGAAGAGCAGGCCTGAATTTACCGCTGTTTGGTGGCCCACATGTTGTCCACCAGGTTCGGATACGGCCGACCGTTCTCCTCAGCGCGCTGTTTAGCCGCTTCTTTCTGCGCGGCGGTAAGCGGCGTGGACGTCTGGCCCTTGGGATTGGGCTTCTTCCAGGGCGGCGTCGTGGATTTGCGCATAGCCAAGCGGCTCCAGCGAAGAAAGGAAACAGAAACGCCCGGCCATCTGACCGGGCGATTCCCAACACACTAGCCGCAACTTACTTCTTCAGGAAGTTCAGCAGGGCCAGATTGAAATCATCGGCATGACTGACATTGCAGCCATGCGGCGCATCCTTCAGCACGACCAGCTCGCTGCCGGCGATGGCCTCGTGGGTGCGCTTACCGGAGCCCTCGAAGGGAACGGTGCCGTCACTGTCGCCATGGATGACCAGGGTCGGCACGGTAATCTTCTTGATGTCGTCGCGGAAGTCCGTGGTGGCGAAGGCCTTCATGCAGCCCAGTGCCGCGGTCTGGTCGGACTGGTGCGCGAGCGCGATGGCTTCCTGACGCTGCGCCTCGGTGACCTTCAGCTTGCCGTTGGCGCTGAAGAAGTCCTTGGTGAAGTTGTCGAAGAAGGCCTCACGGTCCTTGCCCAGATCCGCCGCCATACCGTCGGCTGCTTCTTGGGTCAGCGGACCATCGGGATTGTCGCTGGTCTTCAGCAGGTACGGCGGCACTGCGGCGGCGAATACCACGCTGTGCAGGCGACCTTCGCCGTGGTTGGCGATATAGCGCGCGACTTCGCCGCCGCCCATCGAGAAACCGACCAGTGAGACGTCTTTCAGGTCCAGATCCTCGATTACGCCCGCCAGATCGGCCGACAGCGTGTCGTACTCATAGCCGTCAGAGGGCTTATCCGACCGGCCGAAGCCACGGCGGTCATAGGCAATGACGCGGTAACCGGCATCGCGCAGGATCGGCACCTGCGCCTTCCAGGAATCGGCGGACAGCGGCCAGCCATGGATCAGCACCACCGGACGACCGGTGCCACCGGAATCTTCAACGTGAAGGCGAACGCGGGAAGCAGTCATGGACACTCCATGGAAGGGATTGGAGTGCCCACGCTAAGCGGGATAGGCTATGTGGGCCGTGAAAGATTCCGCGCGGGCCGTGACACCGCCTGCACGGAGGTGAGGGACACAGGAATATCGGTAGCGCCGAGCCACGCTCGGCGGAATGCCTGAACCACCGCGCGGGGCGCCCAAGCATCACGACCTCCCCTGCACGGAGCTGTGGGGCACAGAGATCTCGGTAGCGCCGAGCCACGCTCGGCGGAGTGCATGAAGCACCGCGCGGGCGCTCGCCGAGCACGGCTCGGCGCTACCACGGCCACGCCCGGTCTCACCGCAGCGCCGCGTGCACGGAGGTGACGGGCACAGACACATCGGTAGCGCCGAGCCATGCTCGGCGGAATGCATGAAGCACCGCGCGGGACGCTCGCCGAGCATGGCTCGGCGCTACCACGGCCTCGCCTGGTCCCACCGCGGCGCCGCGTGTACGGAGGTGACGGGCACAGGGTTATCGGTAGCGCCCGGTCGCACCGCGGCGCCGCGTGCACGGAGGTGACGGGCACAGAGATATCGGTAGCGCCGAGCCACGCTCGGCGGAATGCATGATGCACCGCGCGGGGCGCTCGCCGAGCATGGCTCGGCGCTACCACTCCCCACCTTGCGGAACCGACGCGGTCGATATCCACGCCCGCACCGTCCCCGCTATCATGGCAACACCCGCGATCGCGCTTGCCGTGCGCGGCATGACACAGATTCCGCAGGACAGCAGCACGCATGACGCAGCACTGGAAACCCTCACGCCTGGCGATGTCCCTGCCCGGCACGCAACCGTGGTCGCTGCAGCTGCAAGGCGACGTACTGGTCATCGCGATCGGCAACACCACGCAGCGGCTCCACCTCGGTGGGGATGCACGCGTCCACGTGAAGCCCGGCATGCTGTGGGCCAGCGTCAATGTGCAACGTCGCGAGGGTCCTCCGCTGCTGCTGGAAGGCCTGTCCAACGCAGACGCCAAAGCGCTGTCGAACGCACTGACCCCCCGTGACGACGCACAGGATCGCGCTGCGCGTGGCCCTGCCTTGCAACGCATCCTGGACGCCATGCGGCAATGGAACGGGGAGGCCGAAGACCTGCTGGCACAGCACCGTGCGCAGCGTCGCTGGGTCAGCCACGACGACCAACAGGCCTTGCAGGACAGTCGCCCGTCGCTGGACGTGGACACCGCAACGCTGCACGCACGCTTCAATGACCCGGCCGCACATGCCGATGAAGACGAACACGAAGCGGCGCTGATCGAACTGGACCTGTGGGAACAGGATTGGACCGGCGCCTGCGAAGCAGTGAATGCGCAGATTCTGGCGATCGAGCGCAATGACGCGCGGCCCCTGCTCGACCACGTCGAAAGCCGCCCGCTCACCGACGAGCAGGCGCATGCGGTCATCTGCTTCGACAACCGGGTACAGGTCGTCGCCGCAGCCGGGTCCGGCAAAACCTCCACCATGGTGGCCAAGGCCGCGTATGCCATCCACCGCGGCTACGCCGAACCGGGACAGATCGTCATGCTGGCCTTCAACAAGGACGCCGCGAAGGAGTTGCAGCAGCGTGCCGACCGGTCGTTCGCGCGCATCGGCCTGGAAGACCATGGCGTCGAGGCCCGCACCTTCCACGCACTCGGTCTGCATATCATCGCCAGCGCCACCGGACGCCGGCCGGACGTGCCCGAGTGGGCCGTCGATGCCACGCTGGGCTTCAACAAGCTGGCCGAACTGGTAGACCAGTTGAAGGACCGCTCGCATGCGTTCCGTACCCAGTGGGACATGTTCCGGCTGGTGTTCGGGCGTGACCTGCCCTTGCAGGGTGGCGCGATGGCGGCCGATGGCTGGGAAAAGGATGGCAGCGGTTACGTGCGCACCCTGCGTGGCGAGCGCGCGCGCAGCGTGGAAGAATGTGTGCTGGCCGATTGGTCGTTCTACAACGGCGTGGACTACGTGCTTGGCCGGGCGCGATCCTTTGACGCCGATACCGAGGTCTTCAAGGCGCAGCAACCGGACTTCCATTACCCCGATGCCGACCTGGACCACGAGCATCTGGCTGACGACGAAGCCCCTACGCCGCGACGTGGCAAGCCGCAGCCCGACGGTGCCCGGATGATCGAAACGACCTCGCACGACCTGCGCATGGGCTGGGCCTTCGATGACCTGGCTGAAGCACTGAGCGCAGGCGGCGTGGTGCCGGACCCCAATCCGGACCGCGATATCCCGGACGAGGGCCAGAAGCCCATGCCGGATACCGAACTGGTCGGCCTGATGCGCAGCTTCATCAGCCACGCCAAGAGCAACGCGCTCAGCCTGGATGACATGGCAGCGCGTCTGCGCGACATGCCTGATGACCAGTACAAGGAACGCCACCGTCGCTTCCTGCAGATTGCCGGGCCCGTGCTGCAGGCGTGGGACGACGCACTGGACGACGCGCGCGCCATCGACTTCGAAGACATGCTCAACCAAGCGGCCGAGCACCTGGAGCAAGGCCGATTCGCCTCACCGTATACGCTGGTGATGGCCGATGAATTCCAGGACGCCTCGCGCGCCCGCGCCCGGCTGTGCCGCGCCCTGGTGCAGGAACCAGGTACGTACTTCTTCGCCGTCGGCGACGACTGGCAGTCGATCAACCGGTTTGCCGGTGCGGACGTATCGGTGATGACCCAGTTTCGTGCATGGTTCGGCCATGGCCAGGTGCTCCGGCTGGAACAGACGTTCCGCTGCCCGCAGGCGCTGTGCGATGCGTCCAGCCACTTCATCAGCGCCAACCCGGCGCAGATCCGCAAGCGCGTGCGGTCCACCACCCCGTCGTATGGGCCCGTTCTGCAGGCGTTCCAGGTCGCCACGCGCGAACAGGTGAACGATGCCATCGCCCAGTACCTGCAGCACCTGCACACGCAGTGCCACGCGGGTGCGCTACCTGCCGGCCGCGACGGCAAACTGCGGGTGTTCGTGCTGGGCCGCTACAACGCCGACCGGGCCTTCGTGCCGAGCAACTGGCAGGCACGCTTCGGCACCACGATGGAGGTCAGCTTTCTGACCGCCCACCGCAGCAAGGGCATGGAAGCGGACTACGTGATCCTGCCGGCCCTGCTGGACCGCGCCTTCCCCAACCTGCGTGCGGATGACCCGGTGCTGTCACTGGCCATGCCGAGCGGCGACACCTTCCCGCTGGGGGAAGAACGGCGGCTGTTCTACGTCGCGCTTACCCGCGCACGTCGATCGGTGGCGATGTTCACCGTCAGTGGCCGACGCTCCCCCTTCCTGGATGAGCTGGAGCGCGATGGGGCCGTCAGCGTGACCACGGTGGATGGCCTGCCGATCAAGGAACACCGATGCCCCGCGTGTGGCAGCGGCGTGATCGTGAAGAAGACCGGCAAGTACGGGGACTTCCACTCGTGCTCCGGCTACCCGCGCTGCGAGCACAAGCCGCGGCTGACCGCATAGAAGCGAAGGCCGGGTAGAGCCGACTTCAGTCGGCTGGGGGTTAGCACGAAGACTCCTTCGTTTGGGACCGTGCGGACGTTGTCCGCCAGCCGCTATCTCACCGCGCACTCGACACGCACCACCCGCCGATGGTGCCCAGCAACTCCCGTCGCTACGGGGGTTTCGCATCGCGCCGCTCCGCAGGCCTGTTGAAGCGGTCCCCGTATCGCCGTGCTCCGCCAATCAGAAACGCTACGGACCAGAAGCAGCGACATTCGGCACCGCGTACCAAGATACGCAGCCTCACACGCGTCGGGTTCAAGCCAAAGTACTCAGCTGACACCACCGCGCACCCGTCGCCAGAAAGGTGCTAATTTCTCAACGGGAGGGCAGTGCCATCAGCGTCGAGAGCGGCAGGAGGCCAAGAATGAAGACGTTTGCACGAAGAAAATTGATCGTCCATATCTTTTTCCTCGCGCTTTTCTTGTCAGGACTATTCTCGAGCTGGGTTGTGTTACCCAACGGTGCGAGCGTCATCTTTGCCTTGGCCTGGTTCCCTACTTGCCAGTGGATAACGCAGCAGTTGATCAACCTATTGGGCTGGGAGAACGAAGATCAGCTTTGACTGCTCTTCGGTCATCTCGTCTGCTGAGCAACCGTGAGCCTGCTGGTGCGGCGATCAGCTGACCGTTGGCGCACCGAAGCCGCCGACGGGGGACCTCGAAGGAACGAAGGCAGCGTGAAAAATCAGAGGTTGTTGAACTGGAGATTTCAGGGGCTCCGATGAAATTCAAAGTGCACGTTACGCTCCTCATCGCAATCGTAGTGGCCGCCGCGTCCTGCGCCCCTTCGCGACCTCCGGCCACCGACCTGGATTACGACGCGTTAAGCAGGCCGCGCGTGGATTGTCCTCCTCCTACGCAGGCCATGATGAATCCTTGGGGCTGGAATGGTAAGTCTGACGGATGTTATCTGCGGGAGGGGCCGTTTGTTGCGGCGGAGGGAGGATATGTTCGCATCCGAGGGCAGTTCGCTCATGGGAAGGCGACTGGAATATGGAAGTACTACAACGAAGATGGCGTGGTAGTGAAGGAAATCAACAAAGATACTTCTGAAGGCATCCCCAGATAGCACGTGATTACGTTAGCTGATTCAAACTGAAATCGTTTCCGTCTCAACGTTGGTCTTTCGGCATACTGCCTACGACCGAGCCGCCTGTAGGCTGAAACGGTGTACGCTGAAAACCTGGACACAGGACGTGCATATGGATCACTTGGACGAAGACGCAAGCTCAACGCAGCTGCATCGGTTTGATCAAGGCGCTCGCGCTGCCGCAGAACTTGACCCGGACTCCCTCCCGCAGAACCAGGAGCGCAGGACCGAGGTCACGCAGGTAGCCGAGGCTCTCAGGGCCGGCGAGATACTACTGGGCTCTGATCACCTGTCGGCAGAAAGCCACCGGGCACTCGCCGCGCTGCTGGACGCGGTTCAAGCGCTGCCGGCAAATGCAACAGACTCCGGTGATATTTCCTCTCCTCAGTGGAACGCGATCCGCTACACGGCACGTCTTTACCTCGCAACGCGAGAGCCCAACCCCCTGGGCGTCAAGGGCGAGCAACGTGAGGACAATACGCCCTGCCCTGTCCACAAGCCGCACAAGCGCCGCTGGCTGCTTCGACTGATGACCGGCTTGGGAATTGGTGCGGCCATAAGTGGACAGATCAGTGCAAGACAGGACTACCTGACCGCCAGAGACTGCGTATCCAGTGCCATCAAGGGCGCGGCTGACAGTTGGTGCTCTGGCCTACCCGCGACGATTGATGGACACCTGTACATGATGTACGGGGGCTTTCTTCTGGTGCTGTGCGCTGCAGATTACGCTTGGTTCAAACGAAGGTTCCGCGTGCTGCGAAGTTACGTGAAAAATTAGTATTGCCAAGGCATGCTGCCGTGAGCTGACTGCTCGGCGGCGGATCAGAATCAGCGCAAGGACCAAGAAAGCCTTGGCAAAGCAGCATGGGTGGACTGGCAGTCCAGGGGCACTCGGTCAGGGGGCGTATGACGCTTCTATCCATACTCCTAGCGGGGACTTCAGCAGACATGAAATCGCTCACGATAAAAGTCCCCATGATCCTCATGCTCGGATTTCTCATTCTGGCCACGTTTTCATGCAAGGTGGGCGTGAGATCCAAGATGGTGCAGCTCTGCGTAAATGGCGAGGAGGACATGGAGACTATTGGACAGATGATTAAAGAAACGGCACTGTCATCTGGAATGGAATTTCATGAAAACGGCCAATACAACAACAAGGCTGCAAGAGCGCAAGGCCGTCATCCAGGATACAGATTATTCAGCTATTCGGCGCAAAAATCGGATGGACTTGGGATTTCAGTTACAAATTCTGGACTGAGCGCTCACGAGGCAATGGTCGGCTTCAGTCGAGGATCCGATCCACAGGAATTTCAAGACATGTTTGACGGCTTCGTTAGATCGCTCAATCTTAGATGGCAAGTCCGCGATGTGCCAGAGGAACACGGCGCGCTGAAGTCCCCACAATGCAGCACTCCTCGATCTGCAAACTTGGAGTCGGCGTAGCCTTGGCCTCACTAGCCTCAGGCTTCCTTGAACCAGATCGGTCGATCGTGGTGCAGAGAATAGAAGGTGAAGGCTGTGCCCCGTCTTTTCGGTCCCTTCAACTCGCCAGAGGGGAATTCCTAGTGCACGCCCCGCTCCAAGGGATATCTGATTGAACATTTTCCAAAAACTGAAGACTCCATCACTCCTTATCGCAATATTGGTTGCAGGCCTATGCGGCTGCGCCGGCGGAATACGCTCGGAAATGGTTCAGTTCTGTATAAATGGCGAGGACGATATGGATACGCTCGGCCGGATGATCAATGAGACGGCCTCAGTCTCAGGCATGGACTTCCATGACAAGGGTCAAGTGCATGATAGAGCTGCGAGAAATTTAGGGGATCATCCTGGCTATAAAATTAAGATGTACTCCGCAAGCAGAGCGGATGGACTTAGACTAACTGCAACCAACGGCCTCGGCGCGCGAGAAGCTACTATTTCATTTACGCGAGGCAGCACGGACGAGTCCCAGGCAATAATTCTTAATTTTCTTCGCAGGCTGAATTCAAGATGGGAGGTACGCGGGGTACCTGCAGATCGCGGAGCTTTCCCATCCCCTCATTGCGACGTACCAAAGTGACCTCTGACGGAACTCCAGTGCGGCGCTTGAAGCCGGGGCCGGGTATCTACGGGCTTCCCAGAAGCCAAGCACATCGAACTCGATGAGAATATATATCGACGACATCTGCACCTGCAAGCGAGAATCATGAACTATAACGTCATCAGAGCAGTCAATGCGGGCGGCACCTTATTACTATTCCTGGGATGCTCCGCAGTAATAATTTCAAAGATCGTGAGCGGAGAGGAATTACTCCTTCGCCACTACATGCTTGTTTATTTCGCTTTTTTTTGCCTCGCCATCTCCGTTGTTTCAATAGCAAGGTTGCGCAATGACAAAAGAGATCAAAGGAATAGCAGCAAGTAGTCAAATTAACCTGCTTCAATAGGCACCTAAGGTGAGGCAAAACACCACGGGAAAGACGTGACGGCCAGCGGCCGTCACTACCGATACCCCGGCTTTACAGCGCGATGCGCGCCACGCTTTCCTTCGCGCCCTTCGCTTCGTCGTCGCCGTTCTTGATGGTCACGTACAGCACGTTGTTCTTCGCATCCAGCGTCAGACTGTTCGGGTGCGTCGGCACCGACCATGTGCCAATCTGCTGGTAGGTGTCGCTGTCGTAGCCCGTCACCGATCCCGCCTCGCGGTTGGTCACGTACAGGCGCTTGCGCGGTGCGTCCAGCAGGATGCCCAAGGTGCCGGCTCCGGCCGGGATGCTCGCCAGTTCCTTGCCCGTAGTACGGTCCAACACCAGCACGCGCTTGCCCGGGTGCTTCGATGCGAAGCCTTCAATGCTGCTCCCCTGATACTTGCGGATCATCTCCGATCCCTGATCGGTGATGAACAGCCGCGGGCTGGCCGGGTCCAGCGCGATGTTCATCGGCTGCTCGGCGGTGACCTTGTAGCGCTGCTCCACCTTGCCGGTATCGGTACCGACCACCACCACTTCGCCCAGCAGGTTGCTGGTGTACACGCGCTTGTTGGCGGCGTCCAATGCCAGTCCGGGCGCCTTCGCATTGCCCAGCCCGGGAATGGTGTTGATAAGCTTCAGCGCCTGCGTATCCACGACGAACAGCACGCTGCCCTCGCCGGAGTGCCCGGTGACGTACAGACGGTGATTGGCGCCGTCCACCACCAGCTCGCGCAGGTCGTGGGTGTAGCTGGCCTTGCCATCCTTGCCAACCTTCTTTTCCATCAGCTGCACGATGCCGATCGCCTTGCCCTGCGCGGTGTCGACCACGGTCACCGAGGTGTCCACCGTGTTACCGACGTACAGCCGGTCATTGCCATCGTCCAGCACCACGCCGAAGCCCTTGCGCTCCAGCGGGATGGTGGCCTGCACAGCCAGTGTGGTCGGTTCCAGCTTCAGCACCTGGGCCGGGCCTGCGTCATCGCCAAACCCGCCGGACGACGCGACATACACGGCGTTCTGCTTGGCGCTGTAAGCCAGCTCGTACAGACCCTGGGCGACGGCGTTGCGCTGCACGGCGGACTGCGCTGCAGTGGACGCGGGCGCGGCCTGGCCGGCGGCGTACGCAGACGGCGCGGCGATGCCCACGGCAATGGCCATGGCCAAGGCGGCGCTCTTGCAGAGAGACGTCGTACGCAGCGGTTGGGAAATATTGGAATTCACGGAGGCATCCTTGTGGGAGTCAGGAGAAGAAATCCTTGGCTCGCACGGCCGCGTATGCAGTGCAATGGCACTGGAGCGACCGCCCACACATCAGTAGCGTGGTCAGGCTGGCTGGGTAGGCCCATGGTAACAGGGCGTCGTCACTCGTAGTATTCGCCCAACGGAGGGGCTGCATGATCGCGAATACGGGGATGAACTCGATGGAAAACGATGCACTGCAGAAAATCATCGGACGTCTCGCCGAGGCAGCTCGGGAGATAGACGCGGCTGACTGCAAGGAGGATGCGAAGGCCGTGCTGGTCGGGCTGGCATTTCATCTGCAGACAGTCATCGCGCGGATGGAGAACGAATTCGCAGCGGAGGGTCCATGGAGCAGCGAACATGCCCTGCATGAGCGCTCTACTACAGACTACGAGCAGATGCAGAAACACCTGTCGGCCGTTGGGACAGCGCTCGCGAATGAGGGGCAATTTGTCTGGATGCTACGCAACAAAGACAACGAGCTGGAGGCGCTGAAAGCACGCATGCGTCTGGTCACATCGATGGACCTCGCCCTGCAGCACTTGATCGACTTGATGCAGTTCGACGCGACCGAGAGGGTGCCGATCGATATCAGACAGGGATTCCAGTTTTCCAGTGGCTCCATGAGCTACGGCCGCATGTACTTCCAGCCGAACAGCCCAGAGGACTGATGGCATTCGACTCAGGCCAGATGCCCTACTGGTAGAGCCGACTTCAGTCGGCTGCCTCTACCACCGCAGCCGACTGAAGTCGGCTCTACCCTCCTCCGGCAGGTCAGCCCATGCGGACGGCGGCGGCTTGCTGTTCCTGCACCTGCGCGTGATCCTGCTGCTGAGCGACCTGCTGCTGCGTCTGCGCCAGCCGTTCGGACTGCGCCATGGATTCGTGCACGGGCGTCTGTGCGGCCGTGGCAGTCGGCATGCTGGCGCGCAGGTGGGCCGGGTCTGAGGGTTCACCCTGCACGACGAAGACATTGGTACCGCTATGGCCTTCCGCGTTCGGGCCGCTCAGCAGCACGTGGTCCACGCGGGACAGGCCGTTCTCCTTGGCCAGGCAGAACAGGCTGCCGCACATGCGTTCGCTGGCTTCATCGGGCGTGCGGCCGTGTTTCGCGTCCAGCGTGGCAACGCCGCGATTTACCTGGTCCATCATGGCGCGGTCGTTGTCGGATAGCAGAAACTGCTTCCAGTCACGCTCCGGCATGGCGTTACGCTCGACCTTGTTCAGTGGGCTTCCCGGCACGGGATCCTCAATGCTCTCAATTGCCGGCACATTTTTAGCTGGCTGCACGATGCCTTCAAAGCTCTTGAACTCCATGCCCAATGACTTTGCGTGCAAGCCTGCGTGGTTAAGCGCACCCCATGTGAAGTCTACGCAGCTGTTGTATCCAGTGTCGTACTTCATGTCAAAGCCGTGAGCAGCAGGATCTTCGCCGAACTCACGAATGCTGTTGTACTGGTCTGCGGTGATTTCCATGGTGCGTGCATATAAGGGATTCTGGTAATTGACACTATCTCTGTCAAAGACCCTCCCTAACCCTGTCGTGTTGTAGTCCTCGCGAGGCGCGAATCCGTAACTTTTCTCAACTTCACCATGACCCAGCACAACGTACATGTGTCCAGTGAATGAAGTTTTACCACCACCGGTAGGCGTGCCCGGCGCTGCCACATAAATGGTTGCTGTGTAACGTTCGTTCTGAGTCATGACTACTTTGCCAGATAGGAGTATGCAACCAGCAATTCGGCTGGGCGGTCAGTGAGAGCAGGCCTGTTTTCAGCAAGCCGAACAATGATTCTGTACCGGCCCGGCGCCGGTGCGTCAGCATTGGCAAGCTCCAGATCCTGGTAGTGAACCCGATCATCTACCAACCCAACGTCGCGAAGCATTCCGTTATCCACGCTCGTCGTAGTGGCCCCCGGGACGCGGCCGTCGGCCTCGATCGGGAGGCGTTCGCGCAGGTTACTGCTGATCCTGCGGAGAGGTACCTCGGCCGGCGCCGGACCGTCCAGCCTGATAAGCCGAACCTCGGCTGGTAGCCGCTCGCTGAGGATGAGGTCCGTGCGCTTCATCAACACTTTCGAGTCTGCATCCTCGATTCGCAGACCGATCACCAGCTCCGACACTGCTGTGCGGCCAGGCGGCGGCAGCTCGAATTCGAAGTCCGCAATGACTCCAGGTTTCTCCAGCGAAACGGACCGCGTCAGCGGTACCGTGGTGCGCGCGTTGGCTTCCGCTTCGGTCAGCACAGGCACAGGCGCGACATCAGGCGCCGACGCGCGGTCTCCGCAACTCAACAGACCTGCAAATGCGACAGTCAGCGCACTGAATTGCAGCAATCTTCTTGTCCGGCTCATCGCACTGAATCCCTGTCAGGAGGCGGGCTGCCGCCTGTAGGCGACACCGTCGGTTTCGTTACCAATGTGAGCATAGGGGATGGGGCTTAGCGTTGGGTGAGGAAAGGTGGGTGCGGGGTATGGGGGTGGTGGTTGGTTTTAGCCGACTGAAGTCGGCTCTACCCATGGGGTAAACGGGTGTGCGTCGCACCTTGCCCGTCATACGGTCGCGAGCGTCGCCGGCAGGTGTGCTGCTTGGCGATGCATTGGGGGCGTTGGCGTGTCGCGGGCGGACTGGTGGCGACCGCATTCCTGACACTGCACTTCGCAGTTTTCCTCATGGACGCAGGTACTTACGGCTGCGCACGATGGCCACGCTGGAGCCACGGGGCTGCAGCCGGGATTGCCATCCTGCCTATGGATTGATCGTTGACTCTGTTCTGCCCTGCGGGGCACGGCGGAGAATGCACTGCATCGCCTACCGGTTTCATGGCAGGCGATGCGGGGGATCCCTGATCCGCCGGTTAATGATCAATCCTGCCGGTATGGCAACCCGCATCGCCCGCCACCTTGTGCTGTCCCGGCGCAGGTGGCCTCACTGCGAGGTCCTGCCGTTGACTACCGATCATCCCCTCAGCTACGCGCGTCTTGCGTCCCTGCTGGGCGAGCAGATTCACGACGTGCCGCAGAAGTTCATCGAGACGCTGGAACGTCGTCTGCAGCAGTACGCCACCGAGCATCCTGCCAGTGCGCGACTGACCCACCTGACCCTGGTGCCGTCCCTACCCGCACCGGATGCAGACTCCGCCGCCGAGCTGGAGCGCGTGGGCAAAGTCGCCGTGCCGATCCGGGTGATGCAGGCGTTGGATGCGGCACTGGAGATCCTGCACGCCGAGCACATCGCGCGACGCGATGGCGACACCGCAACGCTGCTAGGTGAGCACTTGGTGGATGGACTACTGGTGGCGGGGCGAGAGCTGATCAAGGCATCCGCAGGCAGACAGCTCGATGCCCGCTGAGCGCACACCTATGACCGGCCCGCTGCCGTTCTCAGGAACTAAAGCGCGCTGACCCATCAGCCGGCATGCAGTCCGCTGCAGTCAGCCCCTGCTTGCCGGAGCTCCCTCCCCCATGATCGGAGGCAACGATCCAATGAGCCGCCTGACCGGTAATGCGTGGCTGGTCGAATTTGACCAGACGCTTCAACGCTACTACGCGATCACCTGCGAAGATGCCGGGGCGGACGGCACTGTGCTGAAGCGATACGCTGATCTGCCAGCGGATCAGGCCGCAATGGCATTTGCGGAGGACTACGATCTGGGTCCGCTGGACTGGTGGAGTATTGGGCGCGTCCTGCGGTGAGCGTGCGGGCGATGATCGGATATCAGCTGCGTATCAATGACCAGTTGTGGTGACACTGACTGAGATGACCTCATGTCACACCTGTCGGCAGCGGCTCCCTTCGTTCCATCCACTCCGGCAAGCGCTACAGTCAGCGATATAGATCGTCGCGCCTGATCAGAGCGCGGGACGCTTGATCAACGTAAGGAGTGAAGATGCGGCGACAGAGCTCGGCCCCCTTGATCCTGCCCGTAATGCTCGCCGCGATGATTAGCGGTTGCGCCGCCAGCCCATTACGTTCATCCAACCTGCAAGGGTCTCCAAACATGGACAATTCGTCATCCACTACGCGGACAGGTGCGCGAACGAAGGCTGGGCAGGTAATCGCGGGCGTCCTCGACCTCTTGAAGAACAAGCGCTCCATCCAGGAATTCAACATAGCTGCAGTGTCGGATTCGCTCGGAAGCCAGGCCAGTACGTTCTCCAAGGATCATTTTGGGTACCGCGAGTCGCTGAGCCCCGACTGGTCTTATGTTCTTGACGTCCGCAAGAATGGCGAGAAGGGAGCCCGACTGGACGTGAACTTCATCAATAAGTCAGCCGGTGAGATGGCGCCAGCGACAGAGGTGTGTGAGCTCGATTTCGAGCGTGTAGCAGCGGAGCTGAAGCAGGCGGGCTATCAGCAAGATACGAACTATGGTGAACACGGAAGGATTGTCTACGAACAATTCCATCGCGCGCCGATTACCGTGACCATCTCCACGACAGGAGAAGCCAGCACGCCTCCGGAGAAGATCACGCACCGCTGCATTCAGATCCTGACAGCCCAGTAGGGGAGGAGGATCCATGACTGATCTTTCGCCAGAATCACGGGGCGTTCTGGAGCGCTTCGGCCAGCAACCCAGTGTGATGCCCTCCCACGTCGCGATGCTCTACAGCGTCGTAAATGGATCGCCAGCCGCGGCAGAGCAATCCAACGCCGCAGTTGCTGCTGGGCACCTGCGAGCTACGAATGAATGACTCTTTTCTCAATGGCTTGAGCGCACCCTCATAGTCGCTGTCCATCATGAAGCTCACGTTGTGCGATGACGCCAAGCTTGGTTCAGAGCACCCCAGGTAAAAGTCTATGCAGCTGTTGAACGCGCCGATGTAACGCATGCTGAAACCATGCGAGTCAGGACTGCTCCCGAGTTCACTGAGCTTGTCGTACTGCTCCCTGCTGATCTCTTGCGATCTGACTCGTGTGCTATGCCGTAGTAGACATGGCCAGCAGCTGAGGTTGCGCCATCCAGGAGCGGTGTAACGGGAGCCGCCACGTAAACAGAGAGGGTGTACTTGCCGTCCATATGCGCTCCTACTTCGACCTGTTCCTGTAAGCCACCAGCAGCTCTGACCTTACGCCCGAAAGCCCGGTAGATGCCTTGCCAATGCGTACGCTGAGCCTGTATCTGCCTGGCGCGGGGTTCTGTGCCAATGCGAATGAAAGGTATCTCGAGTGGCCGGCGGTGCTGGTACGCCCGTTCTGAGCGATGGATATGTCGTCCACATCATCTCGCCTCACTCCGACCACGCGCCCTTGGGGCCCTACCGGAACAAGTACCGCAGGCGCCTGTCCGCTTGACTCGACGCGGACTAGTGGTACGGCCTGCGTGATCGAGTCCTGAACCCGTAAGAGGCTCACATCGACGTCCAATCCAGCCGCGATGACTCTGTCAGATGCCAAGGCCGACTGCGCCGCGCTATCTGCATTCACGCGGATACCGAGAAACAACGTGCCGGTGGCATCAGGCCCTGGCGGAGGCAGATTGAAATCGACGACAAGCGGCATACTCATTTCTACGAGCGGGAGCGGCCGGACAATGGGGACGGCACTTTCATCAGAAGGCGGCGCAACGGCTTGTGCATCGGTATAACCCGGCCTGCCCGCCCCATCCTGAGCCGTCCCATTGCATGCTGCTAGTGCCAGAATCGCGCACAGCGCGGCCATCCCCCGACGCCACAGCGATGCAGCATTCAACCTACGCATGGACATAACGTTGTAACGCATCGGAAATATCACCTTCGGTCCCTTCCTGGACCGTCTATCTGCTGGCGTTACGACCTACTTTAGCAAGTGGCTTGATCCTCGCGTAACAAGGGAGCGGCTCCCCCCGTAGGCCTGATCCAGACCCTTTTTCACGGACACCCGGGTAAGTGATTTGATATCACAGCTCTAAGTTGCCCAGATGATCAAGAAGACGACCAGGAGAACAGCCCCGAAATCTGCGCGGCCGGCGCGCCGTAGACGCTAAGGCGAGGAGTCACACAGCACGCAGCCTTCCTTGCCGTGCAGAAGTCATGGTCACTTCGACTTTCCGTCATAGGCGATGATCAATTCAGCCGGACCGCCCTTGAGCGCTGGACGATCCTCCAACAGCTCGATCACCAGGTGATATCGGTCCGGCGCAGGCGCGCCCGCGTAAGCAAAGGCGAGCTCGTCATAGATGAGCCCCGTCCTCAGAAGGCCAGCCTCGCGCATCATCCCTGTGTTGACGCTATGCGGCGAGGCCTTGGGTGTGAAGCCGTCAGCGCCAAGCGCGACTCGCTTCTTCAATTCCGGCGCTATCCGCAGAAGGGACACATCAATCCGCGAGTCCCCTTCGAGTTTCTGGAGACGCACGCGTGCAGGCAGCCCCTCCCGCACAATCAAGCTGGACCGCGCAATGATCGCCTTTGGTGTCTCTTCAGCGATACGAATACCGATGACCAACGAAGAGCCTGACATCTCACCAGGCGGAGGCAGATCAAACTCCAGATCCGCAATCACACCCGGCCTATCCAGCGCCACAGGCCGTGTCAGCGGCACCTGGGTGCGCGCAGCAGCCTGCGCGGCATCAAGAGGCGCCACGGGCGGCGGCGCAGGCGTCGGACCACTGCAGCCAGCAAGCGCTACCAATCCGACAGCCAGCACGGTATTTCGAAGACGTCCTGGTGTCGGATTCAGCATGATGCATTCCTGTTCAAGGCGTGCCCGCACGGGCGGGCGGACGGTCTGGTCTTCCTTGGCCTGCGGAGGATAAGGGAAGCGGCTCAGCACCAAGTGATGAACGTCTCAATCCTGCCACTGCGGATCAGAACCCACCACGGGGCGACTTGGCTCGGGGCGGCGCGAGGCACGCCGTGAATCCACCGATGCTAGGATCCCTACGGGTTCCACATCTGACGCCAGGAGGTTTTTGATGACCGCGATATCACCCTCACCCTTTGACGCAGACACGCGTGACTTCCCCGCTGAAGAAGCGCTGGATGCCCTGCTTGCCAGCCACCGCGCTCCAGGCATCCTGCTGCAGCGCCCCTACCCTCCCGGGGCCTTCCCCAACGTGCGAAGCCGATTGGGCGGGAAGCCACAATTGCCGGCGACGTTGGACTGGCCATGGGGCATGCATTATGGCGAGGAAACGCCCATGCATTTCCTTGCTCAGATCGACTGCGCTGAGCTGCCGCGCGTGGATGACGCAATGCCGGACAAAGGGATGCTGTTCTTCTTCGCCGTCAACGCAGAGGAGCAGATATGGGACGGCGACGAACCTGGCGCCAGCGTACGTGTGCTCTATGTAGAAGACGTGCCAGCCGATACCCCGCCAACGGATCACCCAGCCGAACTGCAGCCGATCCTGTCGGCCGTCGCGAGCGACCGGTCTTCGACCTTTCCCCGGCCGCAACTGGCAGGTGAGGACGGACCGCGCCTGCATACCGAATGGCCCCTCATCGCGCATCGGCTGGACACGTGGCCGGAGTGGGACATGATTCCGGAAGGCGACGCCGATCCGGACTACGACGCGTACAGTCGCAGAGTCAGCGCGCTCCGGCTCGGCGCCGCTGCTGCGGCAATCGGCCAGGTACCCGGCGCCCAGTCCGCGAAGCCGTGGGAACGCCCCGCACCCATGCCCTGGAACTTTCCCGTGGCGTGGCTTCGCATGCAGAAGGATTTCCCGTACGCAGGGATCATGATGGAAGACATCGCCCGCACGCTGGCGTGTCGCTGCACGCATCTGGAGGACAGCGAGGCGCTGATGCGCGACGCCCAGCGATGGGTGCAACGCGGCAGGCAGATAGGCCCGGACCAGGCTTGCCCTGCCGACGACGCACTGGCGTTCCGCGAATGGATCGTGGGCCTGGTCGGGGCGGACGGCGAGGGCCCTGTGACGGGCAATATCATGGCGTCTGCATTCACCCGGGGCGCAAAGTCGATCGTGTCACTCGCAGGAGGATCCCCCGTCCTTGCCCAGCGGATTCCGCGAGAGCTTTACCAGGCGATGGAATCGAATCATCTGCCCTTCGAAGAAGATTCCCGCCATCGCGCTGCAGGTTATGGCTCAAGAAGCAGGGCCGTGATTCACCAGATGCTGGGGCATGCGGTGCTGCTGCAGAATGCCGGTGCAATGATCGAGGAAGATCCGGTCTGCCTGCTGCAGCTGGCCAACGACGACGGAATTGATCTCAAGCTGGGCGACTGCGGGCAAGCGACGTTCTGGATCCGCCGCAGCGACTTGGCGGAGAGACGATTCGACCGGGTGGAAGGCGTGGTGGAGTCGCTCTGATCGAAAACGCTCTCTAGCGCATCCCCATCGCACGCGCCTGCGCGTCTTCCTGCTGCGCCTGGCCCTGCTGTGCCTGTAGGCCTTGATTGTGCTCGAGCGCCTTCTGTGCCTGCGCTTGGCTTGCCACCTCGAACTGCTGCAGCGACTCCTGCCATCCGCAGAGTTCCTTGCACCGCTTAGCGTCGTGAGTACGTAATCGTCGAAGCCCGAGCCGCTCATGGCGCTTATTCCTCAGGCGCGTGCGCTGGAATGAATACTTCCGCAAGAATCAACGTGCCATCGGCGGCTACAACCTTTTCATCAGCAATGAGGACACCTGCGTTCGCCAGAGCTGCCGCTGTCGTCGTTGCGGTGTATTTCATACCTTCGTCGTTATCTGTCCGGCCGGCGTAAGCGAGCACCAACCCCACGCAAATTCACACAAGAAGACGTAGTCATCGTCATTTGCACCGACAAACAGCTTTTTGAATCCGACAACGGTTTTGATCAGGTGTTCATGCCCCCATCGATTGTGTATGCCCATTCGCGAGCCGCTCCTTTACCAATCGTCGTCTCAGAGCCATAACAACCTAGCCCATCAAGGAACTCTCCATCCCGAACGAGAGAGTATTGATACTCCCTGCCCGGCCGACCGTCTTCGAGGTCCGCAGGAAGGACGCGTGGGCGCGGTATTGATATCCGGCTGATTGGATCGTACGAAGAGTTTGACAGCGCCTGAAAGAAGATCGGCATATCAGCTTCCTTTTTCGTGGTTGCATCCGGACCGGATCCTGGCGACTGAAGATAGTCGACAACGCTCTCCAACTTTTGCACCAAGATGCGGGTTCCGTCGGCCTTATTCGTGGCGGCACTTAGCGTTGTCTGGGCAAAGTCGGAAAACTTGAAGTCGGGCATTCATCGATCCTCAGACTATGTGCGCCGGTACAACGACTTCGGCAAGGATGACCTCACCCTCGTTCGGCATACCTGAGATTTGGATATCAGACAACCCTTCGCCGATCAGGGATTCAGAGTTTGCTAAAGCCACATACCGCAGGTCTACCGTATTGGTCGTCTGCCCCGCGAATGCAGCCACAAGCCCGCGTGCGATACTCTGCACAAAAGTGAAGTCCGGCTCGATGCTTCCGAAGAGGGACTTCATTCGAAGAATGTCGCGCAGTACCCAAGGCGGACTAAGGTTCACGGTGTACTTCCACACCGGGCGATTGGACGTGCCGTCTACTCGCTGATCGCCAAACAGACCAAGCGCACCTACTCTCTCGCCGTTCCGCGTGAACGTGTATTGATACTCGATGGACGCGCCCGGCTCCGGCGGATCAGAAGGAAGCACTCGTGGAAGGAGAATAGAAATTCCGCTTCCCTCATCGAAAGCGGAACGCTCTCTGGGGATGAAATTAACCGCCATGCCTTTTCCTCAGATTATTTTCTGCAAAGTTCATCCAGGCAAGCACTATCTTACCCTCTCGCGAAACGGTGCCTTCGTCCCACGTGAGGGTACGGGACCTCATGAGCGCCTCTAGAGAGCTGGTTGCTATGTAGCGCAAGCCTTCCCTGTTTCAAAGCTGATCCGCATACATGTGTCGCCTGGCAAGGCGCGCTGGGATGGAGACCTCAGCGAGGACTACGGCACCATCGGCCAAGATTGGATTCGCGCCTGAAATCACCACTCCGCAGCTCGCCAGCGCCTCTGATGTAGTGGTGACGACATAGCATGAGTTCTCTTTGTTGTTTGTCTGCCCGGCGTACGCGAGCACCAGCCCTCGAGAGAACTGCTGGAGGTACAAATAGTCGCCGTCCGAATTAGCAATCTTCCGTTTTAATGCCAGCAGATCTTCGATCAGCCAATCATGGCCTAGGTCGAAAAAGAAGACATGCTCACGCCAACCATCTGACTCTATGATTTCATCAGGACCTGAAAAGCCCACCTCGCCTATGCGCTCGCCATTTTGATAGAGCCCGAACTGGTACTCAGTTCCTTGCGTACCGTCTGGCAGCTCTACCGGCAGAATCCGAGGCTCAGGGATGCTTATCCCGCTGGCAGGGTCATATGAAGACCCTTCACGCGCTTGAAAATTAAGTGCCATGTGTCGTTCTCCACCTCAACCCGCATGCTTGGGAACGAGAGCCTCAGCAAGGATGACTATTCCGCCATCCAGAACGTAAGTCTCGCCAGAGATGAAAACGCTCGCTGCGGAGAGGGCTTCGAACGTCGTAGCAGCAACGTAACGAAGGGCATCCTCGTTGTCCGTACGGCCGGCATAAGCTAATACCAAGCCTTGAGCCAGCTTGCAAAGAAACTCGAAATCTTCACCACCCGCATGAAAAACGGCCTTGAACTCGAGCAATGCCCTGAGAAGCTTCTCTCTACCAAAATGGAACGTGAAGACCCACTCCCGCTGCCCGTCCTTTTCGACAACCACGTCGGACCCCAGGAAGCCCAGCCCATCGAGCCGCTTACCATCTCTCAGGAAAGCGTATTGATACTCCGTGCCTTCTCTCCGGTCCGCCAAGATCGCCGGGAGTATCCGCGGACGATTGATTGAGATCCCACTCACGAGATCGAATGAAGACTCAGGTCGAACTTGAAAATCGGGGGTCATTTCGGACTTCCATCAGCATTGTCGAGAATGTGCGCACGCGTCTCCAAGGTTGATCGTTGTGTTGTGACCCCACGCCCCCAAGCCGCCAATCCGTCGACCGTTCTGATAGAACGCGTATTGGTACTCCGTTCCCGGGCTGCCATCCGGCATCGTCATGGGAAGGGTGCGCGGTTCCGGAATGGTGATGCCACTGGCGGCATCGTAGGCAGCGCCCACGCGTGACTGGAAATCGAGTGGCATGCTTCCTCCTTGAATAGCCTTAAACGCGTTGAGCTATGCCGCCCATCGCGGCGTCCCAACTCTTCTCCCCTCAACGCAGCTTGTAAAGCACCGCCGCGCCCGGGCGCGCCTCAAACGCCGGCACGGTCTGCTGGGTCAACGCATTTCCCTTGGCGTCCCAGACCAGCGTCTCGATCGGGTAGTCGTCCTTACGCGTCATCTCACCGATCTTGCTGACGATCACCGCCGCTGCGTCAGCGGCGTCGGGATTCCAGGCGAACACGCCCACGCGGCCGTAGAACACGGCCGGGGCGGAGGCAGCCAGGCGGCGGTCCGGGCACATCACCAGGCCGCGGTCGATCATGACGCGCAGTGCGCCAACCGGCACCTTCTTCACTGTCGGCGTGGTGCGCTCGGCGCTGTGGCCGGAGCAGACGTTGGCGGCGCGGGTGACGATGTTCTCCCATCGCGTGTCACCTATAATCCCAGCCGTCGGACCCACATCCCGCTTGTAGTCCAGCGCATTCTGGTAGTTCTCTACAGCCGCGCTATCGACTCCCGAGAAAGCGAGGTAATCGACTCCGGCTGGAAGCTCCGGGGGATGGAGGCGCAACTTCGCTTCCAAGAATTCTGCGTAGCTCGTGGTTGCATCCGGACCGGACCCTGGGGACTGAAGATAGTTGACTACCCTCTCCATTTTCTCTACTGAAATGGGCGATTTGTCAGCCGTATCCTTGGCGCCACGCAATGTCGTCTGAGCAAAGTCGGCAAATTTGAAATCAGCCATCCGTCTATCCTCAGGCTATATGCGCCGGGACTAAGACATCGGCAAGTATTACCTCATCCTCGTATGGCGAGGCATTGCCCAGTGGATCAACGAACCCCTCCTCGATCAAGGTTTCACGCCTCGTAAGTGCTACATACCGCAGGTCTTCTGAAATGGTAGTCTGCCCTGCAAAAGACATCACGAGCCCACGAGCGATACCTTCCAAGAAAACGGGATCCGCCTCTTCGCTTTCGAATATTGGTTTCAGCCGGAGTATGTCACGCACCACCCGCCCCGGCGTTAGGTTCAACGTATAGGTCGAGACGGGGTGCCCGGAGGTGCGGTCCATATGTTCATCACCTAGAAGACCCAGTCCGCCAACCAGCTCGCCCTGGCGACTGAACTCATACTGGTACTCGATGGAACCGACGCCCTCCGGCTGCTCACAAGGAAGCATCCTGGGACGCAGGATAGAGATCCCACTTTCCTCATCGAACGCCGAATACTCTCGAATGACAAAATTGACCGCCATGCCTGCCCCTCAGAAGATTCTACGCATTGTTAATCTCAGCCAATACTATCTTACGCTCTGCTGAAACGGGGCGTTCGTCTGAAGCGCACTTTGACCTTCCTATTGAATCCCCTTCGGAATCTCGAAGGACTCCCGCATAGCTGCGGGTAGCTCCGCGACGCACGCAGAGAGATGTCCGGTCCGCCACACCAACTAGCTGCCGCTTGAACTGCGCAACATCGCACTCACCGGATACCCATTGATGACTCCATTCGGGTACGTAAGCAGAGTGGTCAGCTCAAACGTCCACAGTCCTATTTCACATTGTAGTTGGCGACAAGGAGCTCGATGTTGAGATGTGCAACTTCTGGGTTGCCGTGAAGGTTGGTCACCTTCAGCCGATACTTTCCGGCCGTAAGATCCCCGGAAGCGGCACGGGCCACCTCGTATTCCCGGTAGGCCAGTGACATATCGTACTTTCCTGCATTGACCAGACTGTTCGAATCCGCGCCGATGGCATTCCTGTATTCGAATACATCGCCCTTGACCCGTTGATAACGGCTGCCCTGCCAGACGGCAGGCAGATCGCGATCCAATGCATGTAGCGCGATGGGGGTTTCGGTGCCGCCATCCAGCTTCCAAAGCTGCACCCTCAGGGGAATCCGGGCGTCCTCAAGGAAGTCGACATCTCCCGGTTTCATGTCCGGGCGCTTGGCAGGCCCACCCGTACGGAAGCCGATCAGGAACGTGCGAGGTCTGGGGTCCTTCTCCCAGGGCGGCGGCAGTTCAAAACGCGCCTCTACCGCTGCACCTGCATGGACAAGATCCATTGGCTTGGCGACGGGGAAACCATCGCCATACATCTGGGGTGCCTGAGCACCACAGCCGCCTATAAGCAGGGGCATCAGTACCATCCATGGCCTCAGTAGGTGTCGCATCCGTTCCTCATATTCGGTCACTCACTTGTGGGCAGTTTATACACCGCACCGGCCGGCAGGTCCTGAACTGGCTTCACACAACCCCGGCGTGGGATGGGGACTCCTGCCGATGAACATTGCACGGGCCGGTTCTGAACGTAGGAAGCACGCAATGGGGCAGGCACTATGCTTGGCGAATGCCCAGCCCTGATCCATCCGTGGTCATGGCCGTTCGCGTCCTCATCTCAGCGCTCGCGCTTACTTTAGCCGTTCCGCTTGCCAGCCAGGCGTGCTTGATAAGGCCGCGCAGACGATCATCCTCACTACGACGGGGCCTGCTCGAGTTGCCCGCCCATGCATAGTAGCCACTGCGGTTAACGCCCAAGCGCTCGACACATGGCCATCAGCCTGGACCCGACCAAATTTCACGCATGAAAGCGTACTTCGCCGTCACCCCTTGGCGAAGTGCGCCACGGCTTTTTCTAGGATGTCGCGCTCTTCAGTCAGACGCTTCACCTCAGCCTTCAACCGACGCACCTCGGCGGAGTCCTTGGACGTCGGCAACATCGACCACTCTGGTGTGCCCGCCAAGCTCTCGCTCTTGGCCTTGGGAGCCATTGGTAAAGGCTGCGGGGAGAGCGCCCCAGCCGCTTGGTAACCTCGGCTACAGCAAAGCCTCTTTCGGTAACCTGCTTGACCGCCTTGGCCTTGCACTAATCCGTGTCCTGCTTGCTCGCCATAGACACCTCTCTCGCTTCCATTGATTATGGCTCTGAGACGTCTACGAGATCCTGGCCGGTCCAGGTCGAGCCGCGACCGAACTTCAAAGATGAGCGATGAGCACGCTATTCCCGATGGACATTGATGAAGTAATGGTCATCGAGATGGACGCGCTTATGCACGCTGGACGTTCTCGGGCAAAGCCCTTGCCTACTCTGCTCTCCGCGCAACTCACCTTGATGCGCCGCCGCTCAGCGTCGCGATCAGCTCACGCCCTCATGGCCGTAGGATTGTCGGCCCTGCTCGCGGTGCTGCCCGCGTGTGCTCCAGCGTCCGACGTGACTGCCATCAGCGCACCGCCTCAGCCAGCGGCGGGCGCGCCCTCAAACAGCCCGGCATCTGTGCGCCCGATCAGTGTAAGCGAACTGCAGCAACGTCTTGTCGCCTACGCGGCCTCCTTGCATGAGCCCTCTGATGCCTCGGAGGAAAAGTTTTCCCGAGCCATGGAGATCACTCTGACACCAGTAGAAGAAGGAAGCACTGGGCGGGAAGCCAAGGATCAGCCCATGGCGGATGGCTACGCGTTCTATGCCAGCTACGGGAGCCCTACGCGAGGCATGAAGGCGCCCTACCATGGCGTTTCCATTTACAGGCCCGGCAAGAAGTCGCTCACGGAAGACCCGCAAGCTCCCTGCTTCTGGGCTGCATCGACTGCAGGAGAGTCTCTGGCAGCGAGCGGATATGAGCGAGGCGGCGAGCGTGCTTACCAGAGAGGGCGCCTGCAGCAGTATCGCCGCACCTCTTCCGATGGCGGCACAGTGTTCTACGCCGACCTGCTGACCTACTCCACGGGCGCCCCGTCGCCGAAAGTTTGCGTTTACGAGGTGCGGTTCTCGGGAGATGTGCCGTGAAGGACATCGAGGGATTGGTGGTCCTGGGGGAGAATAAGGACGTAGGAATTCAACGCGGTGCTGGCGAGCCATGCGATCAAGGGAGGTGACTTGGCACCAGAGGCCAGCGTAACTGGACTGACAGAAGAGAGATTCAGCGCATTCCCATCGAACGTGCCTGCGCGTCTTGTTGCTGCACTTGGTCAAGTTGCGCGTGCTCCTGCTGCCGCTCCAAAGTAGCCTGCGCATGCTTCTGGCTTACTACTTCAAACTGCTCCAGAGACTGTCCAACCGGCGTCTGCGCCGCCTGTTCGGTGGGGATCGAGGCGCGCAGGTGCGCTGGGTTGTCCGGCTCACCTTGCACGACAAAGAGGTTCTTCCCCGCGTGTGATTCAGGCGTCGCCTGGCTCAGCAGTACGTGGTCCACCCGATCAAGCCCGCTGTCCTTTGCCAGAACAAGCAGGCTGGCACTCATCCGCTCGCTGGTTTCATCGAACTCGCGCCCGTGCTTGGCATCCAAGGCAGCTACGCCGTCGCGCACCTGCTGGTAGAGCGCGTGGTCTGGATGATCAGGCTGGAGCTGTGCTGAGTGGCGAGGTGGCGTCTGCGCCTCATCGGCAATGGGAGTGGCTGTCGTCGACGTCGCCGCGGAATGCACCGGCTGCTGTTGGATCTCACTCTCACGCTGCGTCGGCACCCGAGGCAGTTGCTGGGCACTGCCGGCAGGCAATGGATGCGAAGCGGGCTCAGTTACTGGAGCCTCAGCGGGGGGCTGCTGCAACGGCTGCGCCTGCTGCGCGGAAGCCGCGATGTTCGACGCATCGGGGCTGCGCTTAGGGGCAAGCGGTGGCCGCTGCTGCACGCTGTCCTCCCGTTCCTGCGGAGCCTGCTGCGGACGGGCGGCAGGGGGTTGGACCTCAGCGGCTTGGTGCGCTGTAACGGTGGATGCAGGCGAAGCTTCTGCCTGCTGCGACCTTTGCAATTCGCGTTGACTCGCCTCGTCAGTCGCCTTGGCGCTCTCACGGGGATCGGATCCGGTGCGCGACTCCTCGCGCTGCACGCGTGGCGAAGCCTGCTGAAGGCGCTCCGGTTCTGCCGGCGGAACGGTAACGGGCGCTGCAGCCATAGCCAACGCGGCGGCCGGCTGAATTGTCTGCGGTTGTATGGAAGGTGCCGGCACCGCATCGCGCTGCCGCTCCACATCAAGGGCCGCCTGCGGCGCTTGGGCTTCGTCCTGCAGCGGTGCGTGCACACTGACTGCTGCGAAGCTGGCGACCTGCTGCGCCTCCTGCGTAGAGACGCCTTGGCGGTTGGCCTCGCGCAGCGCCTGCTGGTAGGCCTCGCGCTCATCGGGCGACAGCGCGGCGATGCGTAGTTCCGGTGAGTCCGGGACGGGCGCTTGGACTGCCTGCTGGTCTTGTAGCCAGGCATAGGCGCCTCGAATTTCTTCAGTGCTGGTAGTCGCGACTTGCCGACCGATGCCATCGGAACCTGTCTGGTAATGGACTATTGAACTGTCCGCGCCGAAGAAACCTGACTCACCCCGTTGAAGCTCCTGCATGGTGCGTCCAGTTATGCCGGCCGCATCACGAGTACGTTGAGTCGCCTGTTCGATGGCGGGCAGCCAATCATCTGGCACACGTACACCATACGTCTGATAGCGATGAAGCAGCTCGCTCCTCTCAACATCAGCCGGAGTCGGCGCAGGCCGTGACTGCAGCTCATCCAAGTAAGCATTCGACTGATCGAGCCATGGCTCCCTTATTTTTTGTGTGAGCTCTAGCTCAACAGCCAGATTGCCTTGCGCTGCTGTCCCATTGTGCAGCCAAGCTCCGTCGACGTTACGCCGGTACAGCAATCCGTCGGAACCTTGCACGACATCGGGGGTTGCCCTCGCATACTGTACGGCTGCCGGCACATCCTTGATGAAATCCTCTGACCGAAGGGCGGCGTGCGTCTCTAGATAGGCTGCTGCCACAGACTCGCGTCCATGGGTGATGTTTCTCGCAATGCGCTCGCGTGCTTCCTGATCCAGCTCCCCGGAGCGGGCCTGAGACGCGACCTCCGTGGCGTACGTTCCACGATCATTGGCGCCCGTCACCCCGGTCTTCACCTGGCGAATCCACTGATCGGTCTGATCGTCTAGTTGCCAGTTCTGATTATCCAATCCCCGTTGGTCACCAGCCTGAGCAGGGATGTTGAAGGGGTCCTGTGGTGCGGGTAGCTTGCCCAGCGCCAACTCGGCTGCAACTACGCTGGCCCGCGCACTTAGCTCCCGCGCCTTCTGGTAATCTGCAGCAACGCTCTGATTCTGCGGGTTGTCGACTCCATCAGGTGTGCGGTCTAAAGACGCCTCTCGAACCCAGTTGCGCCCGTCGTACTGCCATTCAATACCTGACCCGTCTCGCTGGCGGTAGATAGCATGGCTGTCGTGAAGTGCGGCCGCGTTCTCTAGCGCTTTGGAGAATAGATAACTGTCGGCGGCCACCAATGCCAAGGGCGCTGCACCAGAGCTTCCAACCAATCCGACAGCCAGCGTGCCGCCTACCCAGCCGCCAATGCCGCGAGCGGCAAAATGGCTGAGCTCAGACTGAGCCGCGGTGGGGTTGTGGTGCTGCAAGAGCTCGCTTACACGGTGGCCGGTTTCACGTGCGTCGTAAGCGCTCGCAGCAAGCCCAAGCCCAGCTAGCCCAACCACTGAGCCGCCGCGACGGAGCGCTGGCATCGCAGATTCCGGGTTAGGTACTTGTGCAACAGGCGATCCTGGTCGCACAAGTGCGTCGACAGTAGCGCTGCCTTCAGCGCGAATTGCGGCGAACTCAACGCTGTTAGCCTGAGCCTGCTCTCCAAGAAGCGCACTCTGCTTGGTGGCATCCATGTGAGGGATATCCTTCGCATGCTCGGGTAGACCTCGATGCCATTCCGCTTGGCGATGCCAGTCTTCCCGCAACTGCTGGGATACTCGCGGGTCGTGAAGGCGAGCGTCTCGCTCCTGAGTCAACGCCTGTCCGGGTGATCGTAGTTCCGAGTCTGTGCGGCTGTCGTATAGTTGCTCTCCCTCGCGGTTGAATATGCGAATAGGTACGTTCGTACGAGTGTGGATGAAATCCAGGCTAGCGGGTGTCTTCTCGTAGATGGCATCACGCGCTGCTTGCGGGACGTGTCGGCCGAAGCCATCCCTATCCAAGCTGTCCGTGAATCGCTGGTCAACCCCAAGCTCGCTCTCCAGCTTAGGCGAAGCAACTACTCTTACCTCGACCTGATAGCCCTTCTCTTGCAGACCCTTGATCAGGGAGTCCGAAGCCCATTCTCCGTTGCTGAGAGTTGTATCGAAGATGAGATTTTTCTTTGCATCAGATGCCGCACCAAGGGCCTCATCTGCCCATCCACTGGCATCCATATGAGTTCGACCGGACCACTGATACGGGTTCTGCTCACGGAACCTATCGACATCTAGGTGGAACTCACGCAACGCGTCAGGATCGATAGCAATGACATCGCCGCGCAGCTCGCTACTTGCCGCTCTCGCTAGGCCTCCCTTGCCAGCACCGGGCTGCCCACCAAGGATGATTGCCTTCGGGCTATCGAGAGAGGTGGCCGCGGCAAGCCGCTCCTCTGGCATGATCCGCTCACGGAAGACTCGCTCATGATCTTCCTTACTCAGCAAGTCTGACGCGCTGCTCATTCGGGTGCATCCGCGCGCATTTCGAAGTAGCTCCAGAGATCGTCATCGTAGGCCCACGCCTCCCTCCACAACAACCGAGACATCACCTTGTACTTCGCCTCGGCCTGAACTACCGCGCTTGCGTCTCCACTGGCAGTGGCGGCCTCAAGCTCTCTTCTCGCCTCCGAGGAAAATGCTTCCAACCGCCCTTCCAGCGCGAGAACCGCACGCTCAGCCCGCGGCGTAACTGATGGCGGATACTTAAGCACTCCACTAAGCACTTCTCGGAGCCGCTCGACGTGCTCCGGATATCCGCTGAGCATCTCAACGAGACGTGAGGGAACTGGCGGGGGCAGGACGGACATGATGCGTCTCCTTATCATCGATGTTTGTGCATATCTCAGTATTGCATGGCGACCATTTCCTGAGGATGGCCACTCGCGTCAGGCGTCAGGCGTCATGAGCTCAGGGCTATGCCCAGCCTAGAAATAAAGGGATCGGCGTCCCTCGGGAGGCTCACATCAGAGGATCTCTGCACCGCAAACGGTTTGAGGGGCGCCCTCGAGCTCATACGACAGGGAGGTGCCCGGACATTGACAAGCAGAAGCCGCCGAGACTTCTGAGTACGTTGCGTGACCAATCTATTGGCATGGACTATCGCTGCAGGGCCAGCGATTCACGTAGGATGTGGCCAATACCGTCAAATGGACCACATTGCAATGGAACTGCCATTTCGTATTGGAGCGCTGTATAGCCGCCGCGACCAGATCCATAGGGTGTACGGAGGGCAGCAACAAGGCGGCATCTCTACTCCAACGAACCACCCGCTCGTCATTATCTTCACCGGCGAAGCTGGAGAGGCGCACGGTTATGCCGATTATTGGGACGACGATGGCTATTTTCACTATTACGGCGAAGGCCAGAACGGTGACATGGAATTCAAAGGTGGCAACCGGGCGATCTTGGACCACGTGAAGAACGGAAAGCGTCTGATTGCCTTCCAGGCTATGGGAAAACGTAAGCCGTACCGCTACCGCGGCGAGTTCATATCGGTCGATTACGACGTCATACCTGGTGTTCCTGACACAAAGGGCGCGCCCAGGAATGCAATTGTTTTTAAATTGCAGGCAGTCGATGAGTCGGAAAGGCTTGGGGAGTTGACTGAGGAGGCCGTTACTGACGATCCGATGACCTCTACTTTCGCCTCGCGTCTAACCGACATCCGCACCAAGCAGACACTTTTCCGTCGACGCCTATTGATGGTTGAGCAGGGGTGCCGATTAACCAAGATCACCGACCTCAGATTCCTAAGAGCGAGCCATATCAAGCCCTGGGCGCTATGCACCAGTGCGTCGGAGCGCACTGATGGTAGCAATGGCTTACTTCTTGCGCCGCACGCGGACCTTCTGTTTGACCACGGTTGGATTAGCTTCGGCGATAACGGCGAGCTGATGGTGGCGGATGGCCTACCTGAGCAGGTTGTTGAGAGTCTCGGGATTCAGTTAAAGATCGGACATATTTATGGAACTTTTGCTCACGCCCAGCGTCAGTACCTTTATTATCATAGGACGCACGTTTTCCGCGCGACCTGAAATTGTAACTCACCAGAGGGAGGTTATCCCCTACGTCAGAGTATTTGTCCCCCGGATAGAATCCACCGAGGGGCGAAAATGAAAGAGCGAAGTGGCTCGATACGGACAGCAATTCAAGAACAAGGTGGTAGCCCGGCTGTTACCGCCGGAGAACACCAAGCTGAGCGCGGTAGCGCTGGAGGTTGGTGTTTCCGAAGCGACGCTGGAGCGCTGGCTGAGCAATGCACTGGCTGAGCCGGCGCGTGAGCGCGTCTGCACAGCGGCGGCACGCTTGGCGGTCTCAAGAAGCAAGCGCAACACGTGATCTGAATTCAGCGATCTCTTTGTCCATCACTTCGGCGGGTGTCTTCCAGCCCAGCGTCTGACGTGGCCGTGTGTTCATGAGCATCGCAACGTGGCTGAGATATTCCTGGCTCGCACTCGACAGATCGATGCCCTTGGGCAGGAACTGCCGAAGCAACCCGTTGGTGCTCTCGTTGCTGCCGCGCTGCCAGGGCGCGTGTGGATCAGCAAACCATACGTCGATGTCCAGGCGGTCCATCGACTCTGGGTAGCACGTCGGCTCCGTGCCTCGGTCGTAGGTCAAACTGGTACGCATGGATTCGGGCAGCTTCTTTATTTGGCGACTGAAGCCCTCCAGCTCCGCTTCAGCTGTGCATCCGTCCATCTTGCAAAGGATCATAAAACGCGTCTTTCGTTCAACCAGTGTCCCTACGCAGGAGCGGTTGAAAGCCCCCTTAATCAAGTCGCCTTCCCAGTGACCAGGAACCAAACGTTGCTGTACGTCCTCCGGACGATGCACGATACGCAGTTGCTCAGGAACCCATGTCCGCTTGGCTGCCGTCGTACGGCGCAGATCCCGCGTCGGCTTGCTCTGCCGAAGTGCTTCCACCAGCTCTTTCTTCAGCCCTCCGCGCGGGTGGGCATAGATGCTGGCGTAAATAGTCTCGTGGCTGATGCGCTGGTCGGAGTCGTCCGGATGCATGTGGCGAAGCTTGGCAGCAATCTGCTGGGGCGACCAGCGATACAGCACCAAGTGATCACGAACGAACTGAGACAGCTCGCTGCCCTCGATAAGCCTGCGATGTCGGACAGAGCGTATTCGGCGCGTGCGATAGCGTTTTGCCGGCCGCGGTGGCGCTTGTAGGCCGCCGCACCTTGCCGGGCTATCTCGTGGCTGAGGGTCGAGGGCCTGCGGCCCAGGCGCTTGGCGATGGATCGCATGCTTTTGCCATCCTGGATCTCGATCTGGACAACGGCGCGTTCTTCCGCGCTCAAATGGTAGTAATGCTTGGACATGCTGACACCCTACTGGTTAGTGGGTGTTGCACTTGGAAATTGAGTCTAAGCAGTGTGTCGCCGATGTGCGACGAATGAAGCGCAGGCACCGTGCAATGCTCCAGACTAGAAGAGAAGCGTTCCCTGCCTATCCAGACGGGTCAACCCATGGATTCGAGACATGCCCTCGCGGAAGTCGGAAGTTCCTCCGTAGCTCGGGTGTCGCACCTGGTCAACCTCAACGCCCAGCTTGGATGCATAGATAGCCGCGTCCTGCCCAATGGCGACTATTCGCTCAATGCTCAGCAGCCTAATCAACTGAATATTGATCTCGCTAGCAACTGTGAACTCATGCGCGGTGAACTTTCTATTTGAAAGTTCATCCCCATCCAAATACGGATGAAATGGGAACACATTCCAAAGCATAGGCGGGGCACTTATTTGACGCAAAACCGACCAAATCTCTGTGGCAGTTCGTTCAGCCATGACTGGCCCCACCGTTGATCGCTGCGGCTGCGCAAATCCATAAAGCGTGCCCAGTTCCGACAAGTGCGCCTCATCCGTCAGGGCAACGCCTGTCCGTCGCCCTCCACGGTAGCCCAGATCCCGACCCATCCACATTACCCTGGAATCAATTTCCCTGACTGCATTTAGATAGCTGAAGAGGAGTGCTCTTCGAATGAGCGGACTCTCAACAGACTTATCATGTATTGCGCACACGTCCACGTAAGGATTGAACACCCTTGGCAGGCTTACGCCTGCCAGTCGCTCTACGAACTTCTTTGTGCTCAGTAAGCTCATCTACTTCTTGAAGCCCTTTGTACGTGATTCTCCGCGCGTTGAGGTCGGCGACAACATAACCGCCTCGCTCTTGCTTTAGAGTTCTGAAGACCTCGAACCCCATAAGGATAGCATTTGCCCACTCCCAGGGCTGGCACGCTTCTACCTCATACCCCTTAACCAGCGACCGAACCTGCTTTAGAACCGAGTAAGGAAATTTCTCTAGGCGCACTCCTGCAAAGAGATCCACACGCCCGATGTTAAACATCCATGTGGAAATGGCCTCCTCGATTATTATCGCGCGCGCACCGTCCTCATTCTCATCAAGTGTTGGCGATGACTTTCTTTTTCGTTTAAGAAGGGCGCGAAGCACTGGCGACCAACCCAAGCAAGCAGCGTATGCCAGGTGAAATACGTCATGAAACCGGTAGTCGTCCGCTTCGTGGCTGTTGTCGGTCAAGCGATCTCCAACATTAACGCCATTTACGGAGATGAACGCGTACGGAACTGAGCGGACCTTTCGCTCTTCAAACCGGACCCAAAGTATGCGCGGGAGCTGCTCGTTCGGATCTGAAGCTGAATCGAAAAGCTTCGATGGCGAGGGACTTGCACCCGGCCATCGCGCACGAACCTTATCAACATTCTCTCTGGCGATCTGCTCCAGGTCGAGGCTCAGGGAATGCGTCAAGAGCGCGAGATCCGCTAGCAGTCCTGCCAGCGCAGGAAGTGCTGCACCGGGCGACGAGACCAGAGCACCGGCCCGCCCAGCAACACGCTGGAGGGCTTCGTTCTCTCCCATCTGAACCGAACTCTTGCTAGCGTTAACAAAGCCCGTCAGACGCCGAAAACTCACCTCGGTGTTCCTCCCCCCAGGTGGCCTCACACGCAGAACGGCCGCAACTTCATTAATGGCAGCGCTTAGCAAAGCCGACATCTTAAACTTCTGATGCTTGGCTATTGCAAACAGATACCAGAGACTATCACCAATTTCCTCAGACGCGAAACTTGCCTCTGCGTCCGTCATCGCATCCCTCTTCGCCTTTTTTATCCCGGAGCAAAGCTCACCAACCTCACCTATTAGGCCGAGCTTATGCTTGAAGAGCTCATCATCTGTCCCCTGGAATTGATTTGAACTCATGGCAGAGCTCAGATATTGGTCGAACCCGAAGGCGCTCTTAAGGCGAGTCATGTTCAGAAGGTCCCCTTCCATTGCGCCGGCTGACCGTGAACTCCGGCAGCATGGCTAGACATGAGCCAGGACAGGAAGGAACTCTTGAGTGATTCCGGGATGTTAACGATGTGCCCCCGCCCTGGGCGGCATAAGTCATGCCTCCCCTGTCTCCTCGCAGACATCGGGACAGCCACCCTGCGATCTCCGAAATAATAGAACTCACCCGCAATCAAAACCCTATCTGCGCTAACGTCACGCCTCAGGTTTTCGATATTAGCTCTACCGGCCGGGAAACTATGGTGAGAGTCCGCCTGAATCCACGCGCCCCCTTCCTTATGGTAGATATTGTCACCATAGGCGCGCTTTAAACTTCCATTGAGCACCGGCCGCTTCACTTCAAAACGTGACTCATTCCAATACTCATCGAAACTCAGCGTTTCACCCACCTTCATCGCATAGATCAGGTCGCCTTGCCTACCTGTTGAAACGGCACCAACTCCAATTACCCAGTCCCCTAGTGATGCCTTCCCGCGTATCTTGGGCTTACAGGTAGCCAGAGTACATGATCCAGAGAATGGGTTTGGTGCAAAGCCGAAGTCCCGAACCACTACATAGCTATATAAGCGGCTCATTGGCATTTGATCCTTTTGATCTCCCTATCCCCCATCTCAGATCCATCTGAGCACTCCCAGCTATCTTTCCCCTCGATGGCTGAAATGATCCGCTCCGAGTTCCACCCGACAACTGAATCGGCATACCTCACGAGGGATTCTGGGAGATCGCAACCGCCCTCCCCATGCACCCATATCCCTACAATCCGCTTCCCCAGCGCGCTTGCGCGCTCCACCTCCCAGTTCACCCAATCGCTGGTCCGGGTATCAGGCGTAATCAATACAACAACCACCCCAGCCCACTCGATTTGAGGCGATATCACTTGGTACTTTATGTAATCCTCACTCTGGGCATTATTTGGAGTCTGTGAGGTTATTGACGAATCCTTGCACTGAAACCCCGATCGACCAAGCAGGTCATAGAGTTTCTGGATGTACGCCTCGTCCTCTTGCATATGGCTAACGAAAACATTCCTTGATTTCATACCCACCCCTGTCTGGTTAGATGTCCTTTCTTGCCTCCCACTGAGTATGCTCTCTAGAGAAAGCATTCTCAGCATCTCCGACGAACAGGGAGAACTCCCGCTCGCCCTTTACCTGCGCCAGCTGCTCCTCTACGACTCCAATCTCATGCGCGGTTAACGCATACGAAGCAGCTAGTTCAGAGTATCGCTTTGACTGCAGGTAGGCCAGTGCCCCGGTCGCGATTGCGACGAGGACATCCGTTGGCCAGTACTGAAAATCTGGAAACTTTATCTTCAGGAGCGCCGAGGCAACGGCGACGGAATTCGCGGCCACAATTACGGCGAAACATGCCCTACTGCGCGAAGCATTCTCCTTCGCCTTCGACGCGTACCATGCCCTTTGATTCGAGATTCGGTGGGACCGATAAGTCGCAACACGCAGAGCCAGGCCATTGCTCCTGAGCGCGCGCATCTGCTCAGTGATCTGACGCGCTTCCAAGTCACTCTGGAAACGACCTGCAAGCGCTCTATTCTGACGAAGCGTCGCCGCTAGGCGGGATTGAAGTAACCTTTCCGCGTCCTCGTCAGCTTCGTCAAATGGCTCGGCGCGCGATAGGAATCGCCATGTGAGCGTTTTCGTTGATTCTGCTAATGCGCGGGCGGCGTACCAAATACGCTCAGCTC
>Ga0247812_10000309_pt1 | contig 39330 bp, 49 predicted proteins | sample UWRJL149409B1_FD_178011 | JGI IMG/M metagenome (GOLD analysis project Ga0247812, IMG submission 178011) | Plant litter microbial communities from Arlington Agricultural Research Station in Wisconsin, United States - UWRJ-L149-409B-1 | ecosystem: Environmental > Terrestrial > Plant litter >...
CGGGGGCCGCAAGGCTCCAAAACACGAATTAAGCGAAGCCGAAAAGGCACGCCTGCGCGGCCAGCTTACCGGTGGCCGGCGCAATATAGTTAATGCATAATATCAACCCGCACAGAGGGGGCCATTCTGTATTTATTAGTTTTTTGAAATGACAGCCGGGAAAGACCGGCAACCTGCGCGGGCGTTACTGGCGAATCAGGAGGTTTCCAACACCTTGGCGAAAGCCCTGCCGGTTCGACTCCGGCCCCGCGTGCAACTGTTTTTTATCTCGTTTTTGATTTCGCAGCCCGGGGAAGCGCCGGGCAACTTTAGGGGTAACACAGGTGTTGACCAGCTGCAAGGAGGAGCGCCTCCAGCCGCAGCTCGTGGCGGGTTCGATTCCCGCGCCCCCGGCTAACAAAATACCCCGCGACGCAAGTTGCTTAAATTCCTGGATGAACCGGGCAGGACTTTTCTTGCCCGTTCGGAAAGGTGATAAAAGGTATAAAACACACACCACTATGATCACTTTTACTAACGAAGTGGATATCCTGCTTAAGCATGCCCCTAAACCGGAGCTTGAGTGGACAGGAACCCCACAAATAAGGTTCTCTATTGCTCAGGATGCCACCGCAAAGGTGGGCGACCGTATCAAGATGGGCAATGTAGTTCAACTTGAAAGCCAAAACGGTAGCAACATTGTAACCGTTTACTATGAGTTGACTGAAATTATAAGCATTGGGCCAAACCCGCAGCTTGTAACAACCAAAAATGTAGTGGCCAACGCTAAACGCATAACGGTATGAATCAGTTTAACCCCTCCAAGTTACCCGTGCACCCGTCGGTTTACCACCAGGTAGCCCATATTGGTAAAGCGCCGGCACTCGTTACAGAACAGCCAAAGAAACCGGAGTTTAGAGGCTTTAAGCCCTGTATTGATTTTGCCGCGTCTATGACAAATTACCGGCGTATTGCTGCCCAGGATAGGGCTATGGTTAAAAAGTACAATAAAGAGGTAATTACCCATAATAGAACGGTAAAGGCGCACATGGCCACAGAGAATGATCCTGCAAAAATTGCCTACAGCATGCAGTTTGCCGCCCTTAATAAAGACCTGGGCGTAATGGAATATAACGAGGCGGCGCAAAAGGCGTGCGACCTGTATGGCCCCATTATTAAAATGCAGCGTGAGCAGTATCTGGTATATGCCTACGAGCAAACATTTAGCGCAATGCTGTACATGTACTCTAAGCAACTGGAGGCGCGAAATGCCCTGCGCGAAAATTACCCTTCGCGGGTATTGGAGCCGCTGCCACCGATAGACCTGAACGCACGGAACATTACCAAAATGAAGCGCGAGGAAGATGTTTATAGTGTAGATGTTTGCACGGCCACGGTACGCGCACAGCGGCAAATTTTCGAACGCAAAGGCGTTTTGACGGATTATGTATACCGGGGCAGTACTTGCGGCGTACACGTGCGCATAAGCCCTGAAATCCTTGTTGTTTTTGATGCCAACCCCCCGAAAAAATCAGGGCTTGAAAATCACGCCCTTACCTTGGGAAATAGCAAAGAGTTACCTGATAATTTTGTCTCTTCAAGATCACTTAAAAGAGAAGAAAAGAGGAAACCGCAGGAAACGGTTTCTGTTGATAAGGTGCAGGCCGAGCCTGCCGCTCAGTCACAAGATCACGGCATGCCACCGGCAGGGGGCAGTGATGAGATGCCCGGCGATATAGGCAAGAGCAACGGGGTCACCCCGCTCTGCAATGTCGCAAAATCCGGGTCAGATTCACCGGGGGCCGCGGCCGAAAATGTTAAAGTTTCTGAAAGTGAGGCACTTCGCAATGAAATTGAGCTACCGTATGAGTTTGCTACCAACATGGCCAGCGGCATGTATGACGACTACCGACCGATTGATATTGAGGTACTTCGCCGCGAAAGCATCCGGGGTGAAAGCCTGAGCGCTGACCAGTATAAAGCACTGTTTGTACAGATGTTATTGAAAATTATTGCAAGCCAGTTGTATTATGGCCGCCGCGATATCTACCAGGTAGAATGGCAGCGGGCATACGAGAACTGGATGAAAAATAAATTTGTAACGCCTGGTGGCCTTACCTACACCAAAGCGACTGTTTTCAGCTACCTGGAGCAATACGTCTGGCGTATTAACAAGGCCCGCTACTGGTTTGAAGCCCGCCGCCGTAAAGACCCTGCAAAAGGCACCCCGCAATACCCATCTTTCTACCTTAATACCCATGACAGGGAGGGCGTTCGCTTTGAAACTACGTACAAATTTTGGGATGAGCATTACCAAAAGCTGCAGCTAAAAATTGATGCCGACTCGCAGTTAAAACGCCGCGCTGAGCTTGATAAGCAAAATCGGAAAGCACGTAACAGCCACAGGCGCAAGCTTGACGCGGCCGTTAAAAAACATTTCTCCGGAGATATGCCGTTGGCGCAGCTCGAAGATTACGTTAACAAAAACCTTCCGCCGGAATACAGGCAGCAGCTGGTCAATATTTTTATTGAGCGCGCCAAAAAAATAGGAATTACATACACCGCATAACCCTTTAACAAATTTATATATGCCAATCTTACAATTAAACATTGAACTCACACCCGAAGAATTTTTAAAGAAATGTTCTCCGGCGGAGCTTGTGGAACTGCAAACGATCCTTAACCGAATACCCTATCAGGCGAGAATGAAAGGTGCCGAATTTATCGAAGTTGAAATTGTTGATGATGGAGGAGAGCAGGCTATTAACCACCTTAAACACGTTTTTAATAATGGCCACTAAAGCAATGAACGGGGTTACCTCCACCAACGATATTAAAATGGTAGGCCTCGCAGACGATAAAAAAGACAATATCTGCTGGTTCAATTTCGACAAACACAACGGCAAGGATAAGCACTGGATAATTGAATACATGAAAAATAATTTTTTTAAAGATCCTGATCGTGCGAACAAAATCAAGGTGCTGCAGTTCTACGATAATAAGACCGGCCTTTTAATTGAAGATATCCGATGACACCGGTTTCAATAAAAAAAGTGAGCCGTGGCGATGCCGCTTCACTACAGGAAATGGTAAAGGTGTACAGCGATTCCATACATGAAAAAATTAATCAGCAGCTCACCATTACATTTTATGACCAGATGTTGGAAACGGATATTTTAAGTGACCTGTGGTTCTTGCTGCGAACCAAAATAGAAGGGCGGCTGTCGCAGTTCTCATTAAGCCTTAAAGTGCCCCAGGCGGTGGTTTTAGTATATGCACTTAACCATTGTATCAATACCGATAATGAATATGCAATACTGATCATAAAAAAGTACATGGCAGCTATAGACGAAGACCTTAAAGGCCGGATAATTATCAAACCCGGTGCAAATGAAGGGCCGTTGCGCCTGTACGCGCAACCTCCATTACTTAAATAAGCTACATGGAACTTATAGAAACCATCAAGCTTGCAATAATTGGCCACCGCCGCCAGCGCGGTCCATGCTGCGGCCTGAGCATTATTGCACTGCAGCAGGAACTTGGTGTAACGATGGCAAAATTACGACCTGCCCTGCGCACACTGTATGATGACGGATTTTTTACGGTGCGCGAAGGTCTTAACGACAAGCTGATTTTCTAATATGTACTTAAATAAGCAGCAATTTGACTACAAATGATAAAAAAGAGCGCACATATTAGGCAGTTTAAAGAGGTACAAAAAGCCCAGCTCGAAAGAATCGCCAAGGAGGAAAAATTAAAAAACGCGACCGACGTACTGCTTTTTGCCCTGGATAACTACCATGATCTAAAATTAAAAAACGAAATGCTTACCAGGTTTAATGCCCGTAAGCAGGCAAAAATAGAGGAATTACAAACGCGAATAGAAAAGACTAATGAACTTTAAAATTATTGAAACTGCAACAGAGCTGCCGAATGTATTACTGTACATCGATGAATTAGAAAACGATGAGGGCACATTATGGGACTGCGTGATTGTTCAGGCCATTGGCCAAACACCTGAGGACCCCGATAAAATTGTTTTTGAAAGAATAGATTTTCCGGACAGGGAAATGTGCCGTCACTTTATAAAGGATTATTCCAAAGAATCAGCTGAAGCTTTCTGTACTGAAAGAGACATCTTTATTGAGCATCCGAATCACAAAGAAGAGGAGGAGGGTAAGTAATGGTAAATAGAAAGAAATACATCATTGCAAATCGTTCCGGTTGGAAAATCCGCACCGATATCCTTGCCAAAGCAGAAAAGAAATTTAACGAGCTGCAGGCGGCAAATGACCCTTACATTCTATTCTACAAGGCGCCTGAAGGAATAATGGAAACCTGGACTAAAGATCCCGACCAAAAAAACTACCGTATGCGATCGAGCAAAATAGATGCAGGAACTAAAAATTAATATAAACCCCTTTAACAATAGAATTATGACTTTGGAGAAATTACAAAAAATCATTTTACAAAAAGTAAAAGAATTGCATCCCGGCTGTAGTTCATACAGCTGCGGACTCGAGATAACAGCTTCCAGTCATCAAAAGCAAAAAATCAGAGTGCATGCAATGGGGCATTATCATTATCCCAGTGAAAAAGAAGCCAAAAGCGAATGGTATTTTGCTACGTCGGTAACCGAAGCCATAAGTGTAATGGATCAGAAAATTCATGATTATTCGAAAACTGAAAAGATTGAATTAACATAATATTAATCCCTTTAACAACAGAATTATGAGTACACATGAAGCCGAATTAATGCATCTGGAAATAGACCAGGTGCATTACGCATCCAATTACCGGGAGGAGTTTAACCCGGCAGAGCTGCAGGAGCTTGCAGAGAGCATTAAAGAAGTTGGCGTATTGCAGGCCATAACCGTTAGGCCCCGCGTTATCGGCGGGTTTGAACTGGTGTGCGGCGAACGCCGGTACCGCGCATCCTTAATGGTAGGGCGAACCACCATACCGGCCAGTATTCGCGACCTGACTGATGACCAGGCTTTCGAGCTGCAGATCATTGAGAACCTGCAGCGCAAAGAGGTGCACCCGCTGGATGAGGCAAAAGCATTTAAGCGCATGATTGATACCGGCCGGTACCAAACCGCCGATATTGCCGCTAAGGTGGCAAAGCACGAAACGTATATACTGCAGCGTTTAAAGCTGAACGACCTTATTGTAGATATTAAACAAGATTTTTATAACCACGACCTGGGCGTAGGCCATGCCGTACTTATTGCGCGACTGGATGAAGAGCAACATCTGTACATTTTTAAGAGTTATAAAAATTCGTACAACGTGTCCGGATACGGCACCATCAAGAGGTTAACACAGGAAGTACACAACCAGTCGGTAGACCTGAGCAAAGCGCAGTTTCCGCTCGATAAACTTTTTGACCATGCCCCCGCCTGCGTGGTGTGCCCCAAACGTAGCAAAAGCAACCCGTTACTTTTTGCAGATATGCAGGCAACGGACAGCTGCTTTAATAAAACCTGCCATTCGCTAAAAACTGATTTACATATTCAAAGCCAGGTACAGGAAATTGTAACCACCGCTAAGGATGTGCTAATTGGCAGGCATTTTAGCTATGAAGTTAATCCGGAAATAGCTACTATAGCCAAAGATTACAATATACCCATCTTAAAAAGCGACAGCGACTTTTCTACCGTTAAAAAAGAAGGTGCTGTACAAAAAGAAGTCTACCATGTTTCAGGCCCGGACAAAGGCAAAGTTACTAAGATGTGGGTAAGCGCACCGGTAGCCAAAGAAACGGCCAACGACAAAGAAACCAAAGCCGAGATTTTGCGAATAGAAACCCGCGCAAAGCGATCGCTTGAGCTTGATGACGAAAAGGTGCATGCGCGTATTATTGAGGCTTTGAAGCCCGAAATATACGAAAAGGCGGCGCTTGATTTCGAACTGGATGATGACCTTGTATATACCATGCTTATATATTTTGCAATGCAGCATGTTGGCTTATGGCATCTTCGGACATATTTCAAAAAGATGGGCGTGGTCTTAAGCGATAAACACGAGTCGGTTGAAAAATTGCAGATGGAAATAACCGCTTTAACTGCCGAGCAAAAGAAAAGGATTTTAGCAATGATCATGTTTAGTAAAGCGCAAAACAGCATGACTGGTCATACCCTTGAGGGCAGAATGATAATCCATCTCGCCAACAACAATAAAAATGTACCGGTATCGGCAATCAGAGCAGAGCAAAATCAAATAGCTGTAGCGCGGATCGAGCGCACAAAAGAGAAAGTGGCCGCATTACAGAAAGCCGCTGCGCCTGCAGGAGTGAAAACGAGTACTAAGAAAGATAAGATAAAATAATGACAACACTGATAGGAAAAAAAGTACTGGCCTTTAATTATTTTGGTGGAAAGTATCAGTATCTGGAGGAACTCTATTTAAATTTTCCGGAGCATTTCCACTTTGTAGATTTGATGTGCGGATCCATGGCTGTGACATTAAACAAAACGCCCAGCAAAATGGATACTGCTAACGATCTTGACGGTGATGTTGTAAACTTTTTTAGAACATTGCGAGTAGATCCGGAAGGTTTATATCAGGCGATTTATTTAACACCAGTTGCACGTGAAGAGTATAACAGCTGCTTCCCAATAAATCTACCTGGCGCAAGTGATATTGAGCGCGCACGTCGCTTTTACGTGCGTTGCAAAATGAGTTTTCAGGGCGCAGGCCTCAAACAACATACTGGCTTTAATGCCTGCGTAGCTACCAGCGAAAAAGGAATGAGCAAAAACGTCACTAAATTTATCTCTACCCTGGAGAAGCTTCCCGAAATTATAGAACGTTTAAAAACAATTCAAATTGAAAGCCTGGACTACCGCGATATGCTAAAGAAGTATGATCGCCCGGACACTTTTTTTTATGTTGACTTTCCGTATGAACTTAAAACCCGCAATTATAAAAAGTGGTATAACCACGAATTTAGCGATGCAGATCATATTGAAGCTGCAGGTCATTTGCAAAAGATAAATGGCAAGGCCATGGTAAGCGGTTATGAAAGTAAATTATACAGGGACCTGTATAAAAATTGGCGGAAGGTAAAGCTTAGGCCCCGCGGCCATGCAATGAGCGCCGATAAAAAACAAGAAGTAATATGGATGAACTATTAAACCCTAAACATGAAATAACCTAACCCCACCCCGCAGGCAACATTACTAATTTTTAATTTCCTGTATAAAGTTCGGAGCTTTAACCTGCAGCAGCCGGTAGCGAATAATAGTAGCTACCGGTAAAAAATAAACCCCGCTAATTGCGGGGTTTTGTGTTACCCTCTGGGTGGGAACGGATCATCCTGAAATGTTCGCTCGTCTTCAAAGGTGCCATCAAGTTTATGAATTCGCACAGAGCTGGGCATGTTATGTTTTGCAAGTTCTACGGCAGTTGCTATTGCTTCATCCTTAGTTTCAGCAGTAAATGATGCCCGAGCTGGATTTTCAATTTTCCCCTGCCATCGCCCATTTACATGGTTTACATGGTAAGTTGTTCTATCTGACATGATTTTAAGGGTTTAGTGTACTTCAAAATTATGATTATAATTATAACATATTGCAATCATTAACATTAGAATACAATACATTAACAATCATCCCATATTTACTGTTCCTTTTACACGCATTAATGAATCTATACATTTTTTTGCATTGCCCATTATAATTTGTTGAAGCTCCCTTTTATTAACTTCGATATTCTCGTTAGAAAATTTTGTAACTAATCTATCCTTGAGGTTATTGAAATGCCACTCGATCGAATCAAGAGTTGCCATTAACATAAAAAACTGATACTTCTCGCTCCTATTCGAATTTTCCTCAATTATTTGTTTGATAATGACCTCGCATTCTTTTTTAATAATTTTAAGATGTGGTGTTTCCATAGATGTGGTGCTATTGTTGGAAACACTAAAATAAAAAAAGCAATATAAAATACCACAGTGGTTAAGATTTCTTTAAGATATACACAGTAAATTAACAAATAATTACTTTTAAATTAAATAAATTATTTTTCTACTTCACTATCCCTGATCTCCTGCGCGCGTTCACCCATTGTCTTCACATCATCATCGCCACCTTTCTTTCTGTTCAGGCTGGCCAGCCGTATGGCGCGCTGCTTCGCCTCGATCAGCGGTTGCAACGCCAGGCTAAAATCATAATGCATTCGGGCAAGCAATATATGGGTGTATTCGCCTTCATAAAATTTTTCCTGCACAAACGGGCCATCGACTACTTTACCATAAAGTTTGCCCAGTTTAAAGCCCCAGGTTAACTTAACTTTCCATTCTTTAGATAACACTTCATTACTTGTTACAAGTTTGCTAAGAGTTCCTAAAGTTAATGTACCGTCTTCAATTTGCCTCGGAATGCTCATGACCTCTTTTTACAAAGTTATAAATTTTTGCAACAAAAAACCCGCCCCGGCTTACAGGCCAGGGCGGGAAAAATTAAAATACTTACAATGGACAAAAAAAGGATTACTTCATGACTAAAGCATTAGTTAGTAAAAGAGATTATAAAAGTAGATCTGATCTGTATTTTTTAATAGGACAGCCTTTTTAGGCTCCCACTTCGGGCACTGGGGAGCTTAGTTCCCACTTATCCGGCTCAAAGCAAAGCGGGTTCCTGCTGCCCAGGGTATAGAGGATATTCCAGCCATACATATTATCCATAATGGGCCCCACCTTTTCCATACGGAAGGTGCCGGCATCGAATAGCATAAACAGCCAGTGGTTCCTGTCTTTACTGAGGCGGTCGAGCATTGAGGCGATATCGTCGCCAATTTCCTCCATGCGGGAAAGTACTTCGTCGTGCTTATCGTAATCATCTGCCTTGCCGGCAAAGTCTAACAGCAAAAAAGAGATATCGCGGTCCTTAAAGTTGGTGCTTTTGTTAGGGTTGGTTTTTACCTGGCCGCTGTAGCTCTCCAGCATAAGCACCGGCGTTTCTACGCCATTGCGTAGTTCGCCGGCAAGCTCTGCCATATCAAAGCGGTAGAAACCATTAATTTGTTTATGCCACTGGGCTAATAGCCGGTGCAGTTCTGTTACCTGGGTGTGGGATATTCTTGCCATTACTGTTTAGCTGCTTTAATGTTTTCCTCAAATTCCTCAAGGAAGGTGTAAATATTGGTTTGCCCCGTTTCTTTATGGCTGCCAAACTTGCCACCGGCCATAGTAAGCACTGCTTTACCAAAGCCATACTGCTTGCCGCCGGTTGCCGGGCCGTTACTTTTAGGGAACGCCACCGGGTAACGTTTTACCAGGGCATTCTTACTGCCATTATAAGCGAGCTCCATGGCCAGTAATTTGTGCAGTGGTACATTATCAAACTGTTTTGCAAGATGGGGCAACGCGGTATTATCAAATACTGGGCCGCTGCGCTTGTAGATGGTAGCCGCCATATATTGTAACGGGTTGCGGTGCCTCTCTTTATCCCACAACTTGGCCATGCTCTCTGTACTGGCAAACTCTGCCGCCGTAAGCGTGCTTAGGCGTGCGCCGGGTGTACTTAGCTGTTTCCAGAATTTAAAGCGCTCCCAGGGCGTTAATAACGATTTTGGGAATATGGTGCGGTCGGCACTTTTGTAAATAAACTTGTAATGCTGCCTGAGTTCTGACAGCGGTACATCGCCCAAAACTTTATACACGCGGTAATTTTTAAGCCAGGTGTACCAGCGCAGGTTAACCAGGATAAGGAAAACAGCCCAGTCGAACGCCGGGCCCTTCCTACCGGAATGCAACAGTGCCGCAATTTTGTACAGCTGGCCATCGCTAAGCTCATCCCAAGATGCGGGTATGCTAAAGGATATCGCTTTCATTTGTGTTCTTTTTACGCAAAATAAAAAGCCATAGCAGAAACAACACCGCAACGCCTGAAAGTATAATGTATAGCCCGGATTTAATTCCTTCCCGCTCTGAAGCCTTTGCAACGGTAGTAGCTTTTGCTATCATTTTTACAGCTGCAGCTTTTGCCGTTGTGGTTGTAGTTTTCTCCTGGCTATTGCTTTTACTTTTTTCCTGTGTTTTGGTAGAAGTCTTTTTACCGTTGGTTATCGTTTTTATATTGCCTTTACCATCATCTATAACCATAGGCTTGGTGGGGTCTACAGGCTCATAGGTATCTGTAAAGGTTTCCGACTCGTTTTGCGTTACGGTATTAATAACAGCAAGAACATTGGTATTTTCGGTAGCTACAGAATCCTTTGTAATTTCAAATTCACTTTTAAGTGTATTTGTTTTGCGTGCACCGCAGCCGAACATGAGCAGCGCTGCGAGTAGTAAGGTTATTATTTTCATTTAGGTAAGCGTTTAATTACTGATTGTTTTACTTGTTTCAGGGTCTTGGCATAGTCCGGAGCTGTTGCGTAACCGGCTTTCGCTATTTCTTCAAAGAACCGGTCCGGGTCCATTTTATATTTTAGCGCCTCTTTATAGCGCGGGTTGCGTTCAAAAAAATCGCAATGATCTTCAAAGCAAAGCTGTACACTGGCGTACTTCCTGAACCAGTCTTTAACGGTATACTTAAATAGCTTGCCCACGCGCACTACTTTAATTACTACCGGGAATTTGGCTGTGGCGGTCTTTAAATATTCGGTTGTAGTGATCAGCTGCTCATTACCGTTTATACCGTCGGTATCTTTTATACCAAAGTCGTTATTGCCTACAGATTTCTCGCCCCACGCACTCTCCAGTGCGCCCTGGGTTAAGGGTATCAAATAATGATAGCCTCGTTTTTGCTGCACAGCCTTGGCGTATGGCAGCCTGCTCGATACATATAATTCGGGTGTCATCATTACTCTGCTTTTTTTGCCCGGTTAATAAATGCGATAAAAATTGCCTCTACAGATCGCAGGCCTCCGTAGCCAAGCATAAATGCAATGCCGTACAGCGTGTCATCTGAAAGGTGGAGCCACTGGCCTACAATGGGCGTTAGGTAGTTTGCGGTTAAGCCCCCGGAGAGCACCGATAAAAATTTCTTCCAGGGCGAAAGCTTATTGTCTTTGCTTAAAAAAACTATACCGCCGGCAATGCCGGCGATAAATAGAATTATATCAAACCCAAAGTACCTGGTGGTAATAGCGAGGTTTAGGAAATAGTTTTTCATTATTTTAGTCCCGCCGCTTTTTTGGCCGCAGCTTCTTTCGCTGCTTTCTTTTTTGCCTTATTCTTAATGTAGTTCTGTACCACCCCAGTAATTTGTATAAATGCTAAGAAGCATACACCGGAAGATATTAGTAGCGGTAAATTCCATCTTTTTATTTCAAATAATAAAAACAATGGCACGACTATAAGAATACCTATAGCCGAACCTATCAGCTTCATTTGCCATTCTTTTACAATCCTCACAGCCGTTTTATGTCCCTGCCCTTGGAACCAATCAACTAAAAATGCTATTACCCATGTTGCAAACGGCCCTAAAATGCAGAGGACAACATAAATACTATCCGCCGGATCTTCTTTTTTATCGAAACAACCGGCCATAAATAGCAGCACCGATATACCAAATAGAAAATCGCCGAGGAATCTCTCTTTTTTGAAATCTTTAAAATACTCTCTGAACTTTTTCATAATTATAATGATTTAAATGTTACGTTATTATTGCGCCTCTTTCCACTCGTTGTAGTCGTTAGCATCTTCGAAAACCTGTCCAGTCTGTGCTAAAATTTCGGCAGTTTGAGCCGCATCAAAATCATCTTCCAGAAGAACGAAAGGCAACCTAACGGGGTTATCGTTATTACCGTTTTTAAACACCTGGCTTAGTACTTTATAATACTGCAGCAGCAAGGGAAATTTTGTTATAGGGACTATTCCGTACATGTTTAATTTTTTAATAGTTAATTTGGATTGCGCCTTTGTAGTTGCCACTGGTGGTAGCCCGCAGCCATACCGTTTGCCCCTGGGTAAGGTTGATAGATACTGTGGCCAGATCGCTTGTAAATGTTAGTGTTGTAAAGTTGGTACCGTCTAAACTGTACGCCGCTGTTGTGGTACCGCCAAAACGGATAAAGCTTGTTACCCGCATTGTTTCAGGCGATGCCCATGTTTTTGTTACTGTAGTGTTATAACCAAAAACCACGATGCAGTTTGTGCGCGGATATACGTACAAGTCAGACAATGCGTTATTTATCAGATTGGCATTATTGCTAACGCTGCTATAATCGGCCATTGTGCCATCAAAGCCCCAGAAGCCTTTTGCGCCCTCATTAGGGATATTTCCCAGTTCTAAAGAGGCAATTTCCTCATTAGTTAAAGCCCTGTTATACACCCCAAATTTGTCAATGTAACCTGTAACAAGAGTTCCAAAATTAGCACCGGCACCCAGGGTAAACGTGCCGGGGTTATCTACATCATCCGGCACCATACCCGATGGCATGGTAGCCCAGTTTACGGCGGCTCCATTTATAAATGCATGGTAATTTGCAGGGTTGCGTACAGAGGATGGCCAGTTTGCAGTATCGGTGTTAGCAGCATTATTGCTTCCTGTTCTTGTTATTACAAACGTTGTAAAGCCGTCCTGCACGAAATAGGATATAGGCAGTGTAAACGTAAATGAGGTATTGCCATTATCTACCAGGACCAGCTGAAAAGTAGTGGTGCTGATTACGTTCATTACAAATCTTTTAGTTACACCCCCCGCTGCATTTTTTCGTATGAAAGACGTTGCAAAACTCGTGGTACCAGCACCACCGCCTAACCAAATAACCCGCATCATAAATGTAAATGGCAAAATACCGATGTTGTAAAAACTGTTACCGGGTATATCTATATAATCGTTAGCCCCGTCGAGGCGTATGCATCGTTCTTTAATTTCGAAAGAGCTCTTTAAATGCTGGTAGCTCATATCGTGTGTGCTTTAAGTGTTGCCATACCTATACTCTCGCCGGCTGTAATAACACATTTTATACGGATGGTAAACCCGGCATTTCCTTGTGATGTAGTAAGAGCATTGATATCAGCGTTGATGGCTGCCAATGTGGTTCTTACAATACCAATAGCTGTAGGGGTGTACATTTGATATTCCGCTACCGATGTTATGGCACGGATAAGAAGTATACCATCAATAGCTACCTTAGCATTAAATGATATAAACAAGACCGGGTTAAGCTGGCCAAACTCTAATGAAAAATTTAGCGCCCCGATATCTGCAACGGTAGCAACGTCTACACCGTTTTTTTTAAGGCTGCCCGTAAAGTTCCAGCCTCCGGAAATAGTTGCAGCCTGTGTTTTAAACCATGCTAACAGGTTAAACATCCTGATACTGTCTACATATTTGTTTTGTGTTATTGGCGCGGTGGTAACCTGCAGGTCGCTATCTGCGGCCCTGCTGCCTATAAGGCGATCGTTTAACCAGGTAACCAAATTGGGTATATCTCCCATTTGCGTGCCATGCGGGTTGCCGGTAGCTAATGAATGTGTATAAGCTGCCGCGCCTCGATCTCCCCTGTATGCTGTGGTATCGGTTTCTCCCAAAATTAAGGTAGTTGGATTTCCGGTTTCGCTTTCGCTAAAAATCTGAAAATCTAATTCGCTACTTTGCAAGCGGCCGGAACCGTAAATACCGGATACGCCTGTCCATAAATAAGTAGTAGCGTCGCCGTTAACCGTACCTTTAAATAAGGTATAGCCCTCATTTTGCGGCTGTATAATTAAAGGAGATATTTTTGTATTAAGCCATTGTGAAATGGTAAGAGACGTTAAATTACCAAACTGAAAAGTATCTGTTTCAGGGTCATCTGCTACATCTGCAGGGGTTGCCGGTGTTTCCCAGAACAACTGTAAGTCGCCGGCAGCAATAGTTTTGTTACCAAGCAGGCCGTAAGTACCCTTACCCTTATTAAACACTTTATATTTTGCAGTAGTGCCTGGATTATTGAAGGTACCCCGTGTATTAACAAAAATCCAAAGGCTTTCCTTCTCACTTACGGTGAATGTATCTCCACTATTAACCCTACCTGCAACGCCAGATAAAGTTAGAGGTATACTAGTAATATATGATTGTTTGATATCAATGTTATCCTGGTCAACGGGCTCTGCTTCTTGCGTAACTCCCGATGGGATTAAATTTTCAGCCGTAAGCTGGTTTTCGTAGTCGCCGCCATAATAACCTTCAGCATCCTGAACTTTGACCAGGTAGTTTTGTCCGTCTTTTATATAAGTGAAAAAATAAATTTTATCAGGGTCGCTCAGGTCGCGCCCTTCGCCGTTTGCGGCTGTTAGATAGTCACCATCCGGTAAAACTCCTAAATCTATAAACACCGTATTACTGCTGTTTTCTATATCCTGGGTAGTGGTGCCCTGCGTGGTTATGTAACTAAGATTGCCGTCAACAACGGCTGTACCTCCGCTGCCATAAGTTCCCTTCCCGGCATTAAAAAAGTAAAGCCGGGTAACAGCTTCCACACTCCCTGCAGCTAAAGATAACACCGAGTAGGCTACTGTAACCGGAGTTTCTATAGGAGATATACTGAACGAGATACCGTTAAGCCGTTCAACTACCTGAGCAATGGTTACGTTTTCATCCGGGTTAAGAGTATATCTTGTTAACCTGATCCTGCGGGGAATGTTGTTTTGTTCTATATCGGCACCAGGACCGGGCGAATTTTCGCCACAGGTACCGCAGGAATTTTGACTATTAGAAGCGTTTACTGACATGGTGTAAAATTCGGTTTATAGGACTTTTTATAATAGGACAGCCCTAAAGGCCAATAACGCTCTGGGTAACTATTGCCTGATATCCGCCTGAGCTATCTGATACGATAATAGGCGCGGCACACTGGTTAAACTCATCAATGTTTTTAGTAATAATATCTACTACCATTTTGAGATAGTTATCCCCATTCGCTGTATGATTTGCAACGGTATTGGTAAGCCACTCTGCAGGCTTTCCATAATCAGCGCTTTGTATTTTATCTGTACTCAGCACGTCAAACTTTAGCATTATGCTCGCGGCATCTATATTAAAAATGCCCTCATTGGCCACTTTGGCAATGGTGTATGCCACGATTGCTTTCTGCAAAAACTCTTTTGCCTCAAGCTGCACATCGGTAAGCTCTGCGGTTTTTAAGTGCTTAATAAGTTCAGGGCACAGGAAGGTCCGAATATACTTGTCTTCAACCTGGCTAATGGCAGGCTGTAGTGCCAGGTAGGTTTGGCGGCTTTCGTAAATATTATAGATGGCATTAAATGTCTCGGTGTTATTTACTAATAGCTTTTTGCTTTCGGTATATTGGGTAGATGCTGCCCATTCCGGGAACGCTACTTTGTTTTTTTCCATGTAGGCCAGCAGCCTGTCCATTGCCTTATGCCCTGCAGATAGGAAAGTGCGCTGCACATCTTTTTTTTCGTAATAAGACAGTGGCGCACGTTTATCTGTGACAGTATTAGTCATACCGGAGCCATCTATATTTATAGTGCCTACCGGTGTGTAGATGTACAGGCTAAAATTTGCCAGTGCCGCCTGCAGGTAATGCCGTGCTTTATTTAGCTTGGCCATGTTAGCGCCTTCAGTTGCTTCATTGGCCAGTATCTCATCAAGCTCGCCTACATATTTGCTTGTAAACTCATCAACCGCCTGCGATATGTACGGCTGCAGGTCATCAAATACAAAGCTTGCGCCTACGGCCACATGCTTTTTTAAATCGGGTGTGCTGTTAAGTATCATTAATTGGTAACTTTTTCCTGCCCGGTTGGGTTTTTATCCAGGGTGGTTAGTATTGTATTCTCGAAAGCACCGGTAATGGCCGGGTCCCATCCGTTGTAATCGCGAATGAAATCGAAAACCTCCAACGTAGTTTCGCGGTTTGTTTTAAAGAGCGCTGACAGGATATTAAAGGCCGCACTCTTATCTGATCCGGAACCGGCTCCAAGTTTGCCACCGGGTATACCTGCGCCCACCAGTGAAGGGTCTACACCAATAGCAAATAAAATTTCGGAGTTGGCCGCTTCGGCTTCAGGCAGGTAGGAACCATCTTTAAATTTGTCATCGATGGTGGTTATAGTGATGGCCGAAATGGTTTCGCCTTTTGCATCTACCAACTTCATTGACTGGATAGACTTGCCGGCATTTGCATTGCCTGATAAGTGATCGTTTATAGAATCGATTACTGCTTTACGTATGGCCTTGCGCTCTTCAGGATTGAATTTTATCCACTGATCTAAATACATTTGTTGGAAGTAGCGCTCGTCAATTTCGATGAGATACTTTATCGATACCTGGTTTTTAAACAGGTTGTTTTTATATTCGGGGATTGAGTTGGCCACATCGAGCCAGCCCGATTTTGTAATGCTGTGCCATTCGGCTTCAGGGTAGTAGGCCTCATCTATAAGCGGGTAAAATACCGGACGGACAAAATTGTGTATTTTGTTTACCCTGCAGTATTCTTTAACTTCTTCAGCACTCCAGTAGCTATCGATAACCGGCACGGTGGCCACATAGATGCTGTCTGTAGCTACGCTGGACTTTCCAAACTTCTCTGAGATATAAACATTCTCAATAAGGCCGCTCTTTTCGTTCATTACCTCAAAGCGGCACCAGGCAGCTTTTTGGCGTTTAACCCTGTTTATTGTGTTGTAATCGTTTGACAGGATATACTCCGGGAACGCAATAGAAAAATACTCGAGGTCGGTAATCGTTTCTTTCCAGAAACGGTTCATTTGAGATTTATTAAAGAAATCTTTTATGACCGGCTGGCTTTCTGTAGGCACTATCTTATGATCATGTTTACCGTCTTCGGTAACACCGTGGGTCATAAGAACAAGGCCATTGCCGTAATGCGCCTTGCGCAGCAGGCGCAGCGCCGATGTGGCAGCGCCGTTAAGTTTTACACGCTTCAGGATATCCTGAGGGTAATCGTTCGCGGTACCCCACGAGGCTATGGTGCCCACTTTGTCTTTGGTATCGACCTGCAGTGTGGTAACGGTATCTTCGCCCTTAGCGGTGGTGTTGGTAAAGGCATACACAGAGCCGCCCCCCTTAAACGAACTCAAAGCGAAGTCGCCTACAAATATTGTATCGTTCATTAATAAATAACTTTTTGGTCGTTAATTGAGATTATGAAATCAATGTTCACTTTGCGGATTTCGCCATTTGGCAGCTGTATGTTGCGGGTGCGGTTCTCAAAGTGGTTGGGGTTTTTGGCAGTTACTACCGGGTCGAGCAGGTTGTAAATATTGATAGGCTTATCTGCATCCGGATTAGCCGGGTACATATAAATTGCGCCGTCAATTTCTTTTAGCTTGCCGCCCTTTTTTGTGGTAGCGCTAAACGTCCTGAAAGTGATATTAAAATGTATGAGGCTGCCGTAAGCATCACGCCGTCTCATAATTTCTAATGCCTGTGAAAGTGTTATCGTGCCATTTTCCATGCGGCTAAATTCATATTTGCCACATCTTTTAAATAGGACAGCACTTTTAAGGCCTGCTCACATAACCTTTTCCGAACCAAAAAGCCGAAAGTGTTTGATAACCAATTTTATAACCGTCGCGAACCCGCAGATTTTTCCATTTTCTCTCTGCCAACCTCGCCACGTCCTTTAAATTTCTGCACTCTCCATTTTCGAGATTTCAGGATATATGAAATGGCACCGCCCCTGGGGGGCAGGGGCGGTGCGGGTAAGTAGGTAAGGGGAGTGTGTTAGCCTAACAATATGATGCCGGACTCGCCTGCAGTAAGGTTGCTTCCGGTAAACAGGTCGTTGTATAGAGCATAGATGGGCACATCAAAAGCATCGGTTAAGTGGGTGGTGTGTTGCTGCAGCATAGACTTATTACGCTCATGCTTCTTTTCTTTCTCAACGCCACTGTTGCCCTCCTTGGCCTCGGCATGCTCAAGAGCTACAATAAGATCGGCACAGTTATCCTGGTTAATACGTATCCGTGGCAGGCTGCGTTGTGTCTCCTTCAGCATAGCATTTATAAGTAAGTACTTAGCATGGTGCCTTGCGGCCTGGCCTCTGGTAAGCGTGTATACACTCCATCCATGGGCGCGCAATAGTGTGGCCACTTGCTCAAACAATGTCTCAGCAGCGTTAGCCTGGTCATGGTTACCATCATGGCCACCATACAGGTGTATGGTCTTATCGCCGTGGTCTTTGTAGTATGGTATAAATTGCTCAAGGAATAGGTCACTAAGAAGCTTAGGGCTTTTAACCCACATGCTCTTAAGCACGCGATATTCATTCAGGTCCTTGTGTGCCTGAGATACCACGCAACTATTAAACACACCAAAATCCAGCGATACTATAAGCGGCTCATTGTGCTGCCTATCGTTATCCTGTTTACATGTAAGGCTAATGCCGCCATTCTTTTCTTTAGGCATCCATATTTGCCCCTCCAGGTAGTTCTGGTCGTAGTCGGTATAATAATGGCGCTTCGTAAGGTTAGGGTAAAAGCCATCAGTAATGGTTTTGGGGCGTATGTTTAGTATCTCAGCATTATATAATAGCTGCGATACCGCGTTATCCCTCATACGCTTAAACCATAGCTTAGCGTTGTGAGGGTTGCTTAGGGAGCTGGCCGAACTAAAATAGATCTCGTTTTCATTTTCCGGCAGCAGCGCTTTAGCTTCCTGATCGGTAAACCATTTGCCTGCTTTGGTAAGCGGTGTCGATGATGCGTACACCTCGGCCTGCAGCATAGAGCACTTTTTAAAAAACTCTTTTTGCGCGCGGTTAGTAGTCTGTACGTTGTTAAATAGTTTTTCAGGGTCAAATAAGGCAGCCTCATCGCCCATACCGCCATAGGTATTCATACCACGGCCGCTATTTTTGTTATCAAGTGATACCAGGATAAAAATAGCCCCGTTGCTAAAGTGGATAACATTGTTCCACTGGTTAGGAGCCTGAAATGGCATTTTAAAGCCTTTATCCTTCCCGCAGCGGCCAATAACATAATCTACATCTTCAAAAATATTGAACATGGCCAAGCCCTCTTTTGTAGATGGCAGCGTGCGCGATAAAATTTGCGAATAGGTAGAGCCCACAAGAAAAAAGGACGCCATAGGCATCTGGGTAACAAACTGCAGCATAAAATAGCCCAGGATGGTAGATTTGCCCGCACCACGGCCCCATTCTAAAAACTTAAGTTTTTGAAGGCTTAGTACTGCATGGCCTTGCGGACCGGTTAGGACTATTCTTTTAATCTTCTTCATCCGCCGGTAAATCTTCGTGGGAGATATCAACCACATTAAAGCTGTTAAAATTCACGACGTTGGTTTTACCTTTAGTGGCAAAATTTTTCATCATTTCCACAGTCTCTTTACCAAATGAAAGCTCCAGAGTGCTGTTTTCGAGTTTTTCAGCATTAAAGCTTGCCTCGTCCTCATTCTTATCAAGGCCGTTATATTTGGCTATGTCTGCATGTATTTTTGCTGCGAGCTCGTCTTTGCCCTTTTGTTTGGCCCGTAAATAATCTTCCTCCGCACGCGCAAGCCACAGCACACGCTGGTACTCTTTATCGGCTTTTAAAACACTGCCAAAAAGAGACTCTACATTTTTAAAATCAGCATAGGCCTGCGATGTTGACAGGCCATCCTTTTCCAAAATTTTAATTATGTACATGCGGTTATGGCCACGTAGCTGCATGGCGAAAATTGCGCGCCACCTTGTAACTATTTCCTGTTGCTTATCATTAAGCGGAAATGCGTCCGGGTTGCTATGGTGTGCCAGTATGTGCTGAAATGTATTGTCATCGCGATTTATCACGGTCATTGCCCTGGTCTTACTCATGCTTTAGCTTCAATTAATGAGGTAATGTGTAGTAGTTCGTCTTCCTGCTTTATCAGGTTGCCTTCCTTTTTAGCCAAGGCATTTTTTAGCCTGGCACGCGGTGCCGGTCGCTTTTCGGCTTCATACTGCAGGCGGTTTTGTTCCAGGCGTTTTTTAAGCCGGCTTATGCTGCTAAAAAGGTTTTGTTGTTTCTTGGCCAGCTGTGCGCCGCCCAGGGTAGAATGTTTGGGTATCTCAAGTGGTGGCACTTTTCTATGTTCCTGCCAGTAGTCTATTTTCTGCCAGCAGCGCGCATTTTTTTGTGTTAGTGCGTAAATGCGCAGGCACAGCTCCAGCGCTTCACTTTCCATTTCCGGTGCCAGGTCATTAAGTAGTGTCTTGAGTAAACACTTTTCGGCAAACAGGGCGTTTGCTTCCTGAAGGACCGGGCGCAGCTCTGCCGGTAGGTGATGGAACAGCAGTTTTTGCTTTGCATCCTGTGCCGGCGGTTCTGCCGGTGCCTGGGGTACTGCGGCCGCTTTCTCCCCTCTCTTTTGGAGAGGGGCCGGGGGTGAGGTCGTTACAACCGGCACTTCTTGCGCCGGCACAATATTTTGTTTTAAAATCTTCCGGAGCTCATATTTAAGCTTCTCATGATTTACAGGGTTTTGGCCTTCCTGCAGGCGCTTAAGTAATGCCAGCATGCATCCGGGTATAGCAGCATACAGCGCTACGCCTTCAGGGTATTTGCAACCGGTGTCTAACCATTTTTGGATACTTTCCATATTGCAAAAGTGGAAAGCGGTATTGCCGAATAATAGGACAGCAAAAAGCCCTCACATGGAGGGCTTCATTTATCTAATTGGGTAATTAGCAGTAAGGCATTCAGTTTTACGGCGGTTATTCTGTGAGACTGATAAGTGCATGTTCTTATCGTCACTGTCCCAACCCTGTTCAGATCGGTACCGGTCTAATACCTCGTTAGGGTAGCTGCTTAATAAGAATTTGCCCTTTATCCTGGTCAGCGCATCCAGTAACTGGTTAAAGTGTTCCTGAGTGTAACCACCGTAGTGGCCCTGGTCACTATCTACATAAGGCGGGTCAAGGTAAAAGAAAGTGTCCGGGCTATCCAAACGCTCAATAAGCCTAATGGCATCAACACATTCAATTTGCACGTGGCGCAGGCGCGCGCTAAGTTCCGGAGTGATCAGCAGCTTTTTATTCTCACACATCAATACTTCTTTAGATGTGGGGTTGCTCGCCCTCCAGCTGCCTATCTTGTTGCTAAAGCCCTGCACGGTACCTATCCAAAACGCCCAGGCTTTAACCAGTGGCGTATAAATGTACGGGTGTTCATAAACTACCATTGCCTTTTGGTAGGTCTGCCTGCTGTATGGCGTAGCATAAATAGCAGCCTTCAGGGCATCATAGTTAAGCTTTAGCTGCTCATAAAAGTTAACCACCATGCCGTTGTAATCGTTTATAATTTCAGCCTCTGCCGGCTGCTTTGCCCAAAACACCGCCCCACCGCCAAAGAATATTTAGGCGTAAGTTTTATGTTCCGGGATAATTGGTAAAATGTGTTTAAGCATGCTCTGCTTTCCACCGTAATAAGAAATCGGAGTTTTAAGCCTTCCTTTGGGCGTTGCAATCTTGGTCATATAAAAATTAAAAATGTATTTACTATATTTGCCCCTCTCACAGAACGCTTAAAATAACAAAGCTACCTACAAGAAGACTTTTGTCCTCCGGCGGGTAGCTTTGCTATATTTTAAGTTCTGTGAGAAGTTTTTAGAATGCTGGAGGACTTTATTTACCTGCCCCTCCCTTTTCTTTCTTTTGGCACGTGGAATACATCCGGCTCCAGGTTAAGGTCTGAGAGCATGCACCATCCACTAATTAATTTTTTATCAATGGTTGTGATTTCAGCGTCCGGAGTATCTTCAAATGATACTTCATCTTTAGTCCACGTGTGCCTTACATACCCCAACTCCAGCAGGATATCGTTTAGTTCGTAGTCACTAATACAGCCCTCCGGAAATGTTGCAAACAGGAAAGCCAGCACACCATCGGTAGTGCGCTTAAAGTTTGCCCTGTCCGGGTCACTGGGTGTAAAGTTGGCGGTAATAAATGCCGTTATCTGTTCTGGGTAGTCTAACATGGCCTAACGGTTTTTATCCGGGATAAAACAGTCGATTATAGTCAGGACGACGGCTATGGCCAAAAGAATTGTTGCGGTTTCCATGATATCCATTTTTAATAGTGCAAAAATGGAAAGTACGCGCACGGCATAATAGGACAGTGTAAAAACCATATCTAACTAATAAAAATCACCTTCATATATGTTATGATTTTTCAGAAACCATCTTATGTAGGTAAAATAGGGTTGTGCAGGTATTCCTGCAGTATCAGTTTTAATGTCGTAAGTATAAAAATTAGAAATTTTAACCAAATTTCCCTTTTGATTTTTACAAGTTCCTTTCAAATAAAAAAAGTAAAGTTCGTTTTTATTCTCGTCAATGGATACACTTGGCGAAACAATACTACCAACTGTTAAATTAGTTCCTGGAGGAAAAAATGGTTTTGGCAAATAATCTAATAATGCACAATTGCCGTGTGAATCGGCTGTTAGAATATACATTTGAAGCTTAACGTCAGTTGCAGACGCAGATTGAGTATGGATACTAATCGTAAATTCGATTCGGTTATGATAAATTATTTTCGATTTAATTCCTTTCGTACTGTAAACAGAAATATCTGGATTTAAGGTTGACCTCAATGAATCCGAAGATACAGCTTTAATGATTTTATCACCACTTTTATCAAGCGTTAGACCATATTCACCTAACTTTTCAACTAAAGTAAGACCATATTTTTTTAAAGAATCATTGTGTTTTTTACCCTCTTGAATTATTGCTAATTTGTAAAGACTATCTCGTCCAATCTGATTTTTATTAAAAGTAATGCTGTCTTTAATTTGCTTTATTTCTACGATGTGCTGCTTGTCTTCACTTAAACGGTTTGAGTAAAAAGATATGATTAAAACCGCTGTACAGCAAATTAATAGAATTATACCTGTACCAGTAATTTCTTTAGCTTTAGGATTTTCAGGATTTTTAAACAATTTACCGCAAAAGAAAGGTATAGCCAGGATTGCAAATTGTAGAATTATAGTGGTATAAGAGACATATTTAATTTTATCATCAATGTTCATATATCAAAAATAACAAAAAAAGCCCCACATTGCTGTGAGGCTTTTATATAAATATTAAAAGGTTGTTATGCCTCAGGCTCTTCCACAACAGTACCGCTGTATATTGGCGCTGGCCATAGCTGTGTATCCTGGATAGTAAAAGAACATGCGTTGTTACCGGTCATGTCTGCCTCGATGGAGTGCTCCAGGGCGGTAAACTCCGCAAACGATCTGTTAGAACCTAACTGCCTAAGCCTGCCAGAACCTGCCTCTTCAGCCAGGACAATGTAATCGGCATTTTTAACCATACGCATAAAGCCCAGTACTACGGCTTCGCTGCCTTGTATCTGGCCTGCAAGCTCGTTAGTGTAAACCCTTCTTTTACGTTCGCCGCCCATGGTACTTTTTATGGTACCGGTCTTACTGGCAACGGTAATTTTGTTAAAGCCTTTACCTTGTTTAAAGGTGTGCGCAGTGGCAATGGCCGCTTTAGTAGCGTAAGCCCCTACAGCGCCAAATAACGGAGGGTCTACCACCGTTGTAAAGTCAGAACGCAGCGCATAGTAGATATCAATATTAATACCGCCTACAGGCTCACAGCTTTCGCCGCCTACGTCTTCAGTGTTTATCGTGCACATTAGTGTATTTGTTTTATGAAGCCGTTTTCGCCCACAATTAATGTGGTCATGGCTTCGGGATCATTTAAAAGTTCCTCCAGGGTATATGCCTTGTCATCGTGAAATAAGCGGGCAGGTGTGTCTTTTACAAAGCCATAAGTGCGGCCGTTGTAATCAAAAGTTGTTTTGGGTTCTGCAGGCGCATCGATTGTTTCTTCAACCGTGCCTAAAACTGTTACGGGGCTAACCTGGTGCGCAAGGTTTAATATAGTGCCTTCAGCCTGGTCAAGCTCCTGCGTTAACTCTGCAATGGTGTGGTTGGCGGCTCTTATGTCGCCTTGCAACTCAACAACCTCGGCCTCAAGTGCCGCGATCCTAACACCCTGCCCCTCGGCAATATCCATTGCTTGATTGTATAACTCAAGCGGCACGGTTGCCGGATTTTGTACCTCCGGTGTAGTAGTAACCGAAGCTGCAGGTCCTGCAGCTTCGGTTTTTTTAATGGCGGCTCCCATTATGCGGCAGCTACTAAGTTTTCGCTATCGTAGTAAAGCGCGTTAAGAGCATTGCTGTTAAGCCCTCTGTTGCTGGCATCAAACACAGCTACATAAAGCAGCTCATTGATCAAGAAGTCGTAACCAAGGCTAAACTCCATAAAGATTTTTACGGTGTAATCCTGCACCTGGATATCTGTAACAGATGGTTTGTCGATCACGTCGATAAGGCGCACCATGTTATCGTTAACCGTTGCAAAAATCAACGTGTCCGGGATGTTATTAAGGCCCACGATTTCAATTTTACTAAGTGGTGTCCTTACGGTATCACCCTCTTTAAAGTTCACATGCGTACCATACGCCTGTTGGTAAGCATCAATGTAGGTAAGCAACAAAGAGTCGCTCATAAAGATGCGTTTTACCTTTTTACGGGTTTTCTTTGGCAGCCCTTTTTCAAACTTCTTAACCTGGTCAAGAATATTTGCAGATGTTATTACCGAAAGCGGAATTTTAAACGCCGGGTGCGTTGCGTTAGTAAGTGCTGTAGAAACTTGCTGTACAATACCATTAAGCGATGTGCCATAACTGCCGGCAGCTGTAGCCGCGTTATACACACCGTCCTGGCTAAGGTCATCTATATCATCAATAACCTTAAGGTTAAGGTCATCCATGATAAATTTAGATATCGGCATCTGGTCCGGCGTTTTACCTTCAGTGTAAAGGTCTGCAAGCCATGAAGGCAGGATTTGTGCCGGCACAACAGGGAAGTTGACCTTTTGCCTAAAGTTCTCCAGCTTTTTACTTTTAAACGATTCCGTGCCCAGTGCTTGCCATACAGGAGCAAAGCCTTGTACTACTCTGCTCATTATATTGTGAAACTGCGGGTACTGGCCGTTAATAGCCGAAAGCGTTTTACAGTATTGGTTTATCTGAACAGAGTCAGAGTAAACACCCGCGCCAATAATAGTCTTGTTATTAACGACGTATTTGCCAACTTCTTTGGCGATGTCCTGAATTGATATATCAGCCATAATTATTAATTAAAAATGTTTTTAGCGATTTGGTTGTGCGCAGCATTGGCATCCAGGTAATCCGGGATTGCATCAGCAGCCGGTTTACCATCAGTTTGCACGTTGGTAGGCTTGGCACCATCGGCTTTGTTAAGCACTGCCTGGTGCGCGCCCAGGGCGGCAATTTTCTCGGTAAGTGTACCGGTAGGTGTTAATCCTGCAGCAGTAAGAATTGTTTCTACAGCGCCTTCGTGGGCTGAGATGGTGGTGGTGTGGGTTGTGTTAGCTTCTGCAAGGTTTGTTTCAGCAGTTGCTTGGGCGGTTGCAGCGGTTGCAGCCTCGGTTGTAAGTGTGGCGATTGTTCCATCTTTTTTAGTTAAGTCGGTTTCAATAGCATCAAGCTGTGTGGCGTTCAGGTAACTTCCGCCGTCAGTCTCTGCCAGTGGTTGTGTTAATCCCAAAACAGCCTGCAGGTGTGCACGCGGTGTTGACATATTATTTGAGTTTTGATTACTTTTTTGTGCGGCTGATAGTTCGAAAACTTTATCTACAGCCGTTTGCAGGGTGCCTATTGCATCAATAAGCCCAAGCTTTAGCGAGTCGGTGGCGTTGTAGGTTCCGCCGGTAAGGGTCTCTTCGCTAAGGGTAGTACGTGCCGATTTCATATCGGCGTGGAAATCTTCCACAATAGGGTCTAACTGGTTTTTTATGTACCCTTTGCTGTCGCCTTTAAGCAGGTTTTCAAAATCGCGGTTCTTAGCCGTCGATTTTGTAGCATACTCTGTAATTACCTTTGCGCCCTGGGCTTCATACATGCCTGTGACATCTACAAAGTGTACCATTGCGCCTATGCTCCCTATATGGTCAGCGCGCTTATTGGCCACGATGTACTGCGACGCACTGCCTATGTAGTAGGCCGCACTACACATGTAACCATCGGTATAAGCCACTACGGGTTTGCCGTAGTTAAGGAGGTAATCATAAAATTCAGGGGTCCCGCTTACCTGGCCGCCGCCACTATCAATGTCCAGCACAACGCCGGCACAGGCAGCATCATTTTTATACATGTCCAGGATGCGCATTTTTGTCTTGGTACCCTGAGGCCCGCAATCCTGACTGTATTTAAAAATCGGGTCCTTTATATCTAAAACCAGTACATACTCACTTGAGCCACCACCGCTTTTTGGTCCCGCCGCAAGTGGCATCCCGCCGCGGCCCATGGCCACAGGTTCAGGATGCTTTTTGTCAGAAGCGGAAATGGTGGCAGTTTTGCCATCCATCATTGCAAAAAGAGAAGGTAGTAAGGCGGTACCGTATGCTTCATGTATGAAGTATCGGCCGTTAAGAAGTGAATGCAGGTTATTTATACTCATTTGTACTGTTGCGTTTTAAGCACGGTACAAACTTATTTTTATGGCCTGCCTTTAAATAGGACAGCCCTTTTTGCTACTGCCGGCAGTAAGAATCGGGCATAAAAAAACCCGCACAATGGCGGGTTAATTTATTTAATGTGTGTAGTTTACAATTTAGCAGTTGCTAATTTTACTGCCCACATTGAAGCCTCCTCAAATTTTGTTATGGAATAGCAGCTAAACGAGGATCTAAATCCCTGTGCTCATCTATCACATTAATTATTAGGGCTGTCTTGTCTTTAAAGAAATTTACATTGCCCACATTCGAGGGGTTAAACGATGTCCTTACAATTTTTTCTCCAATGGTAGGATTTGCTGTTGCGCTCATATTTATTAATTGTGTTAAATTATTTTATATTTTACTATATCGGTCTATTATCTCAAATCTATTATCTAAAAAATTTACTCGGTAAAATACACCGGCCTGCTGCTCAGGTCCCCTTTTATTGCAATGTCAATACCGTGGCTATCCTGCCGTTTAGTACCGTAAGCATTTTTATACGTCATGTACAGCGGCTCCTGGTCGGTTCCCCATTGCTTGCGGTTGCCATCATTGCCACAACCGCGCACAATGCAGGGCTTGTTAGCATACTGCTCCAGCAGTTGCTCCATGGCCGCGTTACGCGCCAGGAAGCGGTACCGTATATCTATTGGCCAAATCTGGCCGCTTGCATCAGTTTTAGGGTCATCACTTATAGTAATGCTATCCGGTTCAATAGTGCCGTCTACATCATTTACCTCCGGGTTAAGTGTAATACTGCCGGCATTGGCATCGGTTACCACCAGTGGCCAGTCGGCCGTTTCAGATATCAGGAATAATTCTACCGATGCAAACCCGGCCAGCTGCTCTTCTATATTAAAAATCATAAGTGCAAAATTTATTTTTACGAATGTGTCCGACCGCGCGGCCAATGATATTAAGGTTTGACAAAGATTTTAACATTATTTCCTGTAACTTATATCAAATTGATTCTCTTGTAATTGCTTTTGAAATACCGGAAACTTGGCAGCAACTTCTTCCCATCCGGATCTAACTATATCCGGGGTTTGGTAAAATACCGGTAATGGTGTCCAGGGCTTCCATTTACCCTTAATGTTATATTTAATTCCTAAAGACGGAATATAATATACACGGCGTGCCATGTAGCAAGTCTCGGTAACTTTCAGCTGTACTCTATAAGCCATAAATTTTATTTTTACCATTGTGTCCCACCGCTACGCTATTGATAGCGCGGGTTAACAGAGATTTTAACATTATTTTGCCATCGGGTAGAAAATTTCCTTCTTTTTACAGTGCCTGGAGTAGCCACGATATAGGCTTTCCACCTTCATATCATCTTCGGTAATACCATAGCGTTCTAAAAAATTTCTCAGTTCCGGGTACACCTGGCCGCCGCCCCATGCCACGGCATCCAGGTGGTCGTACAGCGCCATATTAAAAAGGTGCGTGCACAGGTCGCCCAGGTGCTGCTGGGTGTTGCGTGGTAATGTTGCACCCACCCTGTTAAGATAGCCCTGGGGTATCAAAACGCTGTAAGAAAAAAACAGCGGCATTTTCTTATCCGGTTTTTCATACGTTTTCTCAAGGCTGCCCAAAACAAGCATGCCCAGGATAGACGTTTTTGTAGCAATGTGGGCGCTTCCATACTGCCTTTGCAGGTATTTTTTAACATGTGCCTTTACAGGAAAAGAAACCGAGATAAGGGGTGCTACTGCCATTCAATCAGGATATTGTATGTTAAAGATATGCAAAAATATTACCAAAATTTTGTTAACTGATACAAATATATTACAGTTTAAAACATACCGGTAGGACAGCCTTTTTTAACCTGTCCTATCTCCCTGTATTATGCGGCTATCTAACAACCGTCAACTAACAACCATTGCCCCGTGCCTGTCCTATTTATCGGTTTTTCGTGCGGGTACCTTCGCTGTTAAATAAGTAATTATGGCGGAACGTAACGCATATAGCGAAAACCGATCCTTTAAAGATGCTAATGCATACTTCCAGTTTCACGCATCAAATCCAGTGTCCGGATATAAGGGCACAGCGGGGCGCATAGACAGGGAAATGGCAGCTGTAAGTTTTGCATCAAGCTTCAGCCTTAAAGACACATCTGTGGAGGAGAAAAAAATAGGTAAGGAAGCTGCTGCCTTGCTATCTAAAGCTTTTCAAAGGGAATTAAGATTGGCGGTTAATGTAAATGATTCCAGTTCACGTCTCGACAACAAAATGAAGAGAACCATGATGGCCCGGGAATCTAATGTAAAAGATAAATATAAAGATGGCAGGCTCGACAGGTTAACATTTACAGCCCCTGATTATATTTTCAAACAAAACTTTGGGTTTGAAGGAAAAAAAAGCAATGGTATTAACATGCGCTTAAAGGCTACCGATGTGTTATCTAAGACGGTAGCGAGCTCCGGAGTGATTGAAACTATTGCAGATAAAATAGCAGAGTTAAGGGCAGAGCAGGTAGTAACAAGAATAACATTTATATAATGGCAAATAATGTTGTAAGACAGCTCTCCATCTTTATAAACGATAAAGAAGTAGTAAACTCATTATCGGGCATTGGCCGCGCCCTGAGTGTTACAAATAAAGAGATCAGAAATCTTGATGCTACGTCAGAAACTTTTAATGAGGATCTTGCCAGGCTTAAGAAACAAAGCGAAGAGTTGCAAAAGGCCCAGGCCGGCCTTAAACAAGAATTGTACGGCACAACTAAAGCCCTGGAGGTTTCTACTAACAGCCTTGAAGGTGTAGAGCAGCGCATGAAAGAAGTTGCAAAGGAGTTGCGCCTGTTAGATTCTAATACGGAAGACTATCAGGATAACCTTGCTGCCTTAAAAAATGAGTATTCCGATTTAGAGAAATTCCAGAAAGCCTATGCGCAGGATATTTCGTTAACCACACAGGCAACAAAAGAAAGTGCCACCGGCCTCGACCGGGTTAAAGAACGCATGCAGGAAGTTAGTAAAGAACTTAATACACTCGATACATCCTCCGAAGATTACCGTGAGCGCCTTGAGAAACTTGGTAACGAATATAAAGATCTCGAAAAAGAGCAAAAACACTATCAGCAGGAAATCAAGGCTGCAACTTCCGTGCAGGAAAAACAAGTTAACTCACTTGCCCACGTAGAGAAGCAAATACAAGAGGTAGGCAATGAAATGCGTAACCTCGACCGCGACTCGGCCAATTACCGTGAGGAAATAAAACGGCTTAAAACTGAAGAGGCAAAGCTTACACAGCAACATGCTAAAATGAATCAGGAAATTCATGGCTCAGTTAGTATTTTCGCAAGCCTTAAAAGCGCAATTGGCCCAGTTGGCTCAAGTATACTCGCCGCATTCAGTGTAGCAGGAATAGTAAGCAAATTTACCGATGGTATTGCCGATGCCTGGCATACCGTAGTAACTTTTAATCAAAAGCAGGCCGATCTTGCTGCGGTTCTGGGCAAAAGCCAATCAGGCATCCGTAACCTTACAGCCGATGCCATTAAATTCGGCTCCAGTACTGCCTACAGCGCCACAGAGGTTTCAGAACTACAGACAGAGCTTGCGCGCCTTGGTAAGACCGAACCTGAAATACGAAAGATGACCCTTGCCATCCTAAACAGTGCAACCGCGCTGGAGAGCGGCCTTGGAGAGGCAGCACAACTTGTAGGTGGCCAGCTTAACTCCTTTCAGGAAGATGCAAGCCAGGCACAAAAGTATGCCGATATCATGGCCAACTCTGTAAATATTTCGGCTACAAGTTTCGAAAGCCTGTCTACTGCGTTGCCTAAAGTTTCGGCTGTGGCTTTTCAAAGCGATGTATCATTCGAAAAATTGAATGCTACACTTGGAACTTTAGCCGATCAGAATATTGCCGCCGAAACAGCCGGTACCGGCTTCAGGAATATTTTGCTTACCAGTGCAGAGGCAGGCGTGCCTTACGAAGAGTTGCTGCAGCAAATTAAAGGCAGTACTAACCAGCTTAGCACGGCTACCGGTTTATTTGGTAAAGAAAACGCAACCGTTGCCGTTATCCTGGCTAACAGCACAGAGAAAGTAAATGCTAATACTAAAGCCTTGGAAAACTCAGGTGGCGCAGCCGAAAAACTGGCAAAAGAAAAATTGAACTCTTTGCAGGGATCACTTTCTAATCTTTCCGGTGCCTGGGAGGGTTTCCTGTTAACAATAGAAAAAGGCGACGGTGCACTGGCAAAATTTGCCCGCAGGACAATTGATGCCGGTACGGCCTTGCTTTCACTGTTAACGCCTACAAAACAATTATCAGATGAACTTCGTACAGAGCAGCTTGAACTAAATAAACTGGTTTCAAAAATCACATCTTCCAATGTATCGAATCAGGAGCGTAAACAATTGCTTATCCAGTTAAAGCAGGAATACCCTGATTTTATAAAGAACATTGACATAGAGACCGTGTCAAACAAAGAGTTAAATAGTTCTTTATCTAAAGTAAACAATGAGTATGTAAAACGTATAGCCTTACAAAAACAGCAGGAAAAAGTAGATGCCAAAGCCGGAGACAAAGGCTATGCGTTGCAAAGGGAGCTTGAAGCCCGCGAGAAATTATTTGATATACTAAATAGGATAAAGGCAGAAAGTAACCTTGAGGTTAATATAGACTATTCCAAAATTATAGAATCAGCCCAAAAGCTTAAAGCCGAACTTAAGGCAAAAGGTTTAAATGGTGTATTAGGTGGTGATTTTAGGGACATCGATTTTTTTTCCGGACAAATAAAAATATTTGAAGTTGCATCAAAAGCCTATCAAAAATCAATTGATGAAGAGACTGTTAAATTAAACAGGATGGCGGGTGTTTTAGGAGTTGTAACTGAAGCACAAAAAACAGCTACCGAAGAAACTAAGGAAGCTACTAAAGCAGTCGTGGACAAATCTGAAGTTGAAAACGCCATATTAGAAAAACAAATTAAAGACCTTACTTATTTAAAAAACCGCCGTGAGGCCGCCGGTAAAGATACTTATAATGCACAGGCACAAATTTTCAGGCTACAACAAAAGCTTTATAAAGATGATAAAGATAAATATGAGGAAGCCACCGTTGGGCTTATAAAGCTGGATAAGGATAAAAACGACAAAATTGCCGAAGCCAGCGAAAAAGCCAGGAAAGATGAGGCAGATAGATATAAAAAGTTTTTAGAGGAACAAATCAAAATTGCCAAAGCAAACCTTGATTTATATATAGCCAACAATCAATCCCCAATTAAAGACGGTACGCTCCTCACCCAAAAAATACTTGATGAGGAAGCCAAAAGGCTTGAGGGCATTAAGCAGGCCAAATTGCAGGAGTTAATGGTCGAGAAAGGCACTAACGAGGCCGTCATCGCACTTAAACAATCGCAGGGTATTGATTTAAACGCTCAGGATGTAGAATATTTAACAGCTAAGCAAAACCTTGAGTTAGAAAATCTAAAGGCTACCGACGCGCTTAAAAAAGAATATGCAGACCAGCAAAAACAATTAGCCTTAGAACAGGCTGAAATTGATTATGAGCTTTCTATTGCCAATGCAGATAGCCTTGAAGAAGAAGAAAGGCTAAGGCGTGAAAAGTCGTATAAGGATGAAAAAGACCGTTACAAAAAGCTATTAGACGAAAAAAAGATAACAGCACAGCAATTTAGCCAGTTTGTAGACAGGCTTGATAAAGACCAAAAGGCAGCCGAACGTGCCCGGGAACTGCAACGAGTAGGCGAAAATCTTGGGGCCCTAAATAGCCTGGCAGGAGCAGTAGGTGGTTTGTTTGGCCAGAGTAAAGAGTTAGCCATAGCGCAGGCAGGTATTAATGGTGCTTTGGCCATCACGTCGATACTGGCTCAATATCCTAAATTCGACGGTGGTTTTGCCATGTATGCAGCAATAGCAGCCTCCGTTTTAACGACTGCGAAATCGTTAAAAGACATACAAAAGCAAAAAGCCCCAAAGGCTGCCAAATTTTTCGATGGTGGTTTTACCGGCGATCAGGCGCTGTACAACGATAAATATGGCAAAGTAACCCAGGTTAATGAATACCACGCTAACGAATGGGTAATGCCTAATGTAATGCTGCGCCAGCCCCGCTATGCCAATGTAGCCGGGTGGCTCGAGGCCGAAAGGAAACAACCGGGCTCCGGAGGTGCGCTCACAACCGACAGCCCCTCATCCACAGGCGGTGGGGCTGAAGCGACCGCGATGCTTATAGATGTAGTTGCCCAGCTCACTGCCACCCTGCAGGGCGGTATTAAAGCCACCACAGTGGTAGGGTACGAGACGGTAAGAGACATCAATAAGATGAATAATGAAATTAGCGCATCAGGGGCAAACGGCACCCTAAACAAGTCCTAACCAACAACCACCAACTAACAATTATCAACTAAAGAATGATACAAGCAATCTCTACACCCGGCAGCGGGGCATTTATGCTGGATGCCAATAACACCGTTATTGCCGTACAAAGCACTAACGGCGAGGGCTTTTATTACCGCGCCCAAATATATGTTAACGGGTTTCCTTATGATACCCAGGGCTGGAGCCGCACCACGGCCGATATTGCCCGTAAGGACATGAAAGATTTTTACAAGGCTTATTTTACACCGGTTTTCAATCCTGTTTTTACAAACATGCTGCAGGAGCAATCGCACCTGCTGCGCCAGGTAGCTATTTATGTAGAAGAGTACCGTATTAGCACCGGCGAATTAATAGACACCCTCTCCCTGCCGCACTATGTAATAATGCATAACATAAAGCCCGTAGAGTTTACAGAGTATATGGGCACCCAGTTTCTGGGCATGGACACTCATAATATGCTTATACCGCCCACCGGTAAAATTGCATTCCCGTTTTATGCCTGGGCAGATAGTGATTATTGCAGGGTAACCCTGGCTACAAATACCGGCACCATTATAGACGAGCAGGAAGTCCTGGTAAAAGGCAAAAAGGTATATTTATACCAGTTTGACCTTGCCGGTGCCGGTTTATCCTACAGCGCCCTTTACGTAACCGCGACCGTGCAGCTTGGCGACCGCGACCCCATTACATTAACGTATCGCCTTAACCAGTTGCCGGCATACCCCTGCAACGAAATTGCCTTTATGAATAATTTTGGCTTTTACATATATGCTTACCCGGCCGGCGAAATGGTAGTGCAAAATGCATTTACCCCGGCAACATATAATACTGCAGATGGGAGTGAGCGTGTGTACGAAATTCCGGAAGAGGCTACTTATACTATTAATAGCGGCTCGCTGCGCCATAATGAGAAGGCTATAGTAAATATGATAGCAAACAGCCATGATGTGCGCCTGCGCAATGGCAATAAATGGCTTAACCTGGTAACGGCCGTAAAGAAGCAGCTTGAATTTAAAAGCAGGCAAAACCAGTACGATGAGAGCATGGTTTTTACAGTGCGAAAGGGTACAAATATTGCTAATACTGGGCTGATATACGCCGAAGGCCTGCCTGATATCCAAATTACAGATCATACTGTAGATGGGCATACTGTTGTAATGACGGTGGTGTTTAACAATGGCTTTAACCCGGCTTCAGGCGATGTGCAGTTGCAATTTAAGACACCACAGGCTACAACTTGGATCCTATTCGAACTTTCGACTGTAATAACAGGGCCGGTTACATTTCGCACCAACCAGCGCGGGTCATTACTATTGCGATTCAGGGAACGCAATAATAACGATAATGTATCTAACCAGATAAATGTATTTTTAACCTAATGGGAGTATTAAAAATTTTTGCCAACGGCATAGAGCTCGACTACGTTAACGAGACCCTCACCCTTAAAAAAGAGAACAATGCTTTTATACAGGATTTTAAGGTTGCCCATTCGTCGTTTCCTTTCCTCATCATAGAAAATGCCAATACCAGGCAGGCCCTGGGCACCCGCGACATAACCTCTGTACTTAAAGCTAAGGTGGTGCCGGTCGTGGTTCTTGATATGGGAGAGCGTTTTACCGGCGAGCTCACTATACTGGCATACGTGAGCGGCCACCGCAAATGCGATGTAAAGTATGGTAGCGAGGTGCTTACTATATTAGATAAGCCCCTTAGCGAAATACTCCCGGTACTTTCTATAATACCCGGAGAAACCAATCCGGTTGAGTTCCAGGAGGAATTTCCTTTAGTAGTCGATGGCTATAACAGATGGCCGGATTTTGTAAACGGGTACCGGGGAAAAATTTTTCCGGAGGTAGATTTTGCATTCCCTAAAATGCTGTGGGAAAATAAATATGGAGAAACACTGGAGCAGGGCGACGAATGGTATAGCTACGGCAAATATGTAAATAACTATGGGGGGCTGTATGCATCGTTTATAGGCAACATTTATAGCGAAGTACCCAATGAAATCAATGTATACAATAGCAACGTAGCAGCCCCACAGCTATTTTTGTTAGGCATGTTCAGGCTTGCCTTTGCTTCAATAGGTTATACTATTGCAGGTAATTTTGTGGAGAGCGATTTTGCCCGGCGCTTGTTGTTGTGGTCTGTCAAGGATAATCTTTGCGCGGTGCCACTGGCACCGGCACCGTATACTATACTCTATTCTAATATGGCAAGTGTACCAATGGACTCTCCGGGTTTTGTAAAACGCCGGTATCTATTTATTCCGGATGCCGAAGGTGATTATACGTTTGATTATTCTATTAACGAGGGGTTGAGGCCGCCAAGCCAAAGGCAGCTGCCTACATCAAGATTGTCGTGGGGAGAGGGTGCAGATTCTAACAACAGCGACACCGATGTGTATCAAAATTATAACGATCCTAACCGTTTATATTTTCAGGGAACATTTACCATAAATGTAGCTGCAGGGCAGGTAGGGGCCACATTTAATATTACTTACTTGCTTTGGCCAAATGCAGAGGGTAGTGCTCCGGTTTCTTTTCAGATTGTAAAAAAGCGTGATCCAAAAATATTTCAGATGATGCACCCTACAATCAAAATCGGCCGTTATGCGCCCGACTGGAATCTGGCAACCGCCTTAAACGAAGCCAAAAAGCTTTTTAACCTGAATATTATATTTAACGACCGGGCAAGAATAGTAAACTTTGATTATGCCCAGGACCTCTTGGTATCCGGGCAAATAATGGATGCCGGTAAATCATTGGCAATATCAGAATATACACCGCCTGCTTTTACGGGCCTGGTCTTAAAATATGCTAATGACCAGGATGGTAATTTATACATTGACCGCACCGGTGTTAGAAGCTATTTTGGTGAGTATAAAGATAATGAAAATATTGAAACTATAGAAAGTAAATTTAAATTAATTGACCGTTTTCAGGGCGTAGTAAGCTTAGAAACTACTTCGCAAAAGGAAGGCACCGGCCTCATGATCTTTAACCCGGGCGATGGTACTGCACCGGGCCTTATTGAGCAATTTGAAGGGCTATCTCTTGATTTAAGCGGTGTAACAGGTATTTACGAAAATTACTTTAGAACGTTTCTGCAATTTCGCCTTTACGGCTCCCAGTTACAAATGGAGGGGCCATTTACAGAGCACCAGCTGCAGCGCATGGATAAGCTGCAAAAAATTGCTATAGATAACCAGGCTTATGTAATCCTGAGCACCGAGTTTAAGCCTACACCCCAGGGCAACTATTTTGTTACCCTGGAGCTGCAAACCATTACTTTTTAGAATAGCTTTCCATAAGCTTTGCCAGGGCCGCAGCAAATTCCGCCTCTTTATCTGCCGGAACCTGCGCCCCTATGGTCTTAAAATGTCTATCCTTAACGCTTGGTGCAAATTCGTTGGTCATACTACGCACATTGTTCATTTCCCTTTGGGAGTGGTCAATATCATAATGTTTTTTTACCATTGTATCGGTAGTATGTCCGGCTGCTTTTGCAGCGCTCTTACTGTCTGTACGTTCTACTATTTCGGTAAGGTTGCCGTGTTTAATGCTATAAAAATCGGCTTCAATACCAAATTTATCTTTAACGTGCATCTGCCATCGCCTGGTTATCTGGTCGCGGCGTATAACCCTGTCTCCGGGTATCAGGCCCTCACTAAACAGGTAGTCGCCTTTTTTTGCCCCTATCAAGGCCTTTTCCCAAAATCTTACCGCTATCTGCTTAATAGGCAGCTCTACTCGTTTTATAACACCGCCTTTTTTTACCACTACCGTTAGAGTAAGAGAAAACAGATCTACATCCTCATATTTTGCCTTGAGTAATTCTATTACCCTGGCACCGCTGTGGTGGAACAGGTTTGTAAAAACCCAAAAGCTCACAAAATTCATTTTTAAATGCCGGTCTACCTTACGGCGTTCCTGTAGCGTCATGACCACACGCTTATCCTGGAGCGTTTTTTTCTTTTTAAATCCGTCCATTGGGTTTGCGGTTAGCAAACCATTAGATTTTAAAAGTGTAAATAGGGGAGAAAGGTATACAGCATGTTTATTATAGGCCTTATCTGTAAATGTTTCATCGGTCTTTTGCCGGTGGTCAAAAATTTGCTTCAGGTGTATGCCTATAAAGTCGCCTATAGGCAGGCCATCGTAATGCAGTGCTTCTGCAGAACATTTAAATTTGGAAAGTACAGATGTTACCGTTTTTAGATGGTCACCCTCATAACCTATGGTGGATAGCGCCAGGTCTAAAGCTTTAAACAAAGGCGTTGCCCGGTTATAGACCTGCGGTCCATGATCATCAGCCTTCGGCGGCGGCGTCATAAAAGTTTTAGTTATAGGATTGTATCCCTCTTTTAGCATTGCCGGCATTTCCTCAAGCATAAATGCAACAGCGGCCTTGCGCTTTAGTAAAGTTTCATTGCCTTTGTTAAGTTTGCGGCGGTAAGAGAACCCATTAGGGTATTGATCGGCATATTTGGGATCAAAGAAAGTACACTCTACGTACCAGTACTTCTTAAGTGAAGCTTTGGCCGTCGTTTCTTTCCAGTTTTTTGGGGACGCCCACGTTTCCGTAAACGAGCATCCAAAGTAAGTTTCAGTCATAACAGTGAGTTTTTTGCTACAGGTTTACCATGACGGTTACCATGACGTTATCAAAAAACTACACATCTCAAAAGTGGTCTAAAAAAAGCAAAACCCCTGTGGGAGCAGGGGTTTGCCGTTGTAGCGAAGACGGGAGTTGAACCCGTGACCTCAGGGTTATGAATCCTTTCGCCGTAACCCCACTGTTATAACTTAGTATTGATAATCAGGTAATTACATGTTTTGCAAACCTGCAAAATTTATAATTATTGCATATTTTTTAATGTTCCTACCATGACGGCAGTAATTTTACGTGAATGCCTTATTTTATTGGGTTTTATTGGATAATAAAAACGATTTTTTTTTATAATTGATTTTTTACTTTTTCCTCTGTATTAATATCGTTGATACTATCGGTCGCAGCTTTTTGCTTCTCAATAGCTAAGTCATATTGCGTTTTTTTCCTTTTACGATAAAGATCCGTATATTTTAAAGTAAGTATGTCATAAGTAGAATCGCGTGCTACTATGGATATCATCCTATTACCGTCAACCCATGCATAGTCACGAATGTAATCATTTACAGTACTTATGTTAAACTCTAATGGTATGCCGTACTTTTTAGTTAGCAGATCTACTAAATAAATTGGAGCATCATAAGTTTGATCCTTTACTACTAAATCTATTTGATACAATGAATCTTTAAAATATCCTGTCCGAAAAAAAGCTTCTCTGTCTTCACCGTGGTTTTTTCCTAAAACATATACAGTGTTTCCATCTTCATCAAGTCTGAAAGTTTTGTTAGCAAGTAATTCTACTGTCTTTGCACCGGCTTGCTCCATAGTCATCCCAAAGTAATAGCCCAGCAAAATAGAATCATTCTTTTTTCCGGAGGCGAGTTCAGTCTTAATTTTAGCATCTAAAACCTCTTTTAGTGCTACATTTTTATCTGCTGTAAGACAGGATGTGAAAAGAGCGAAAAACGTTATTAGCAGCATAATTATCTTCATATCATCTTAACATTTACATTCAGACCTATCTACATAGGTTTTATTTCCTTCAGAGTTGATGTAGTAGCAACCACCTTCAGGCCCCTTATTTAGTGATTTCCCGTTATGTGAGCCACAGCCCCCGCCACTATCATCACTACCACATGAGAGTCCTGCAATTGCAAAGACCGCAATTAGAATAATTTTCTTCATTTTATTATTGGTGTTTATTGGTTACTTTTTTAAAATCATTTTAATTTTTTCCTGTACGCTTGGCCTATCCAAATAATTTAAAAACATCAATTCTCCTGGATCAGAGATGCCATATTTTTCCTGAGGCTCAGAAACTTCTAATTGTTCTTCAATAGTAATATTCTTTTGAATATCTCCAAAAAGAAGCCAATTGGTATCCAAATTTGGAAATACATCCTTCAATTGACGTAAAATATTAACTCCCAACGACCTCTCTCCATTAATTATATTGCTAATTCCACTATAATTAAGCTTATTTACCTCACAAAACTTCTTCAAGGTAACACCTTGTTTATCAATAAGTTCTCTAAGTCTTTCCGCTGTACCGTCCATCTCAAAAAAATAAATTATTCATTTTGAGTAAAATATTTACTTCAAAATGTAAACTATATCCAAAAAGAATATATATATTTGTTGTGTACTAATTAAACAAAGATAAACAATTATGTGTAAGTCGAAATAGTACTTATGTATCGTTTTTACGATGTGGGCTAAGTATGCCCATTTATAAAGGAAAAAATCTTTGCAAAAAATACACTTTTAAATTTTAGAGTATGATTCCACCCGAAATTTCAGAAAAGCTTAAGCGTGGTTTAGGCCAAACGTACCTTCAGGCCGTTCAGGACATTGTTGAGTCTAAAAACATTCGCACCCGCACTGGTGGCACTTTTAAAAAAGGCTACATAGCAATGGTTATGAATGGTGAGCGTG
>Ga0247812_10000310_pt1 | contig 38972 bp, 35 predicted proteins | sample UWRJL149409B1_FD_178011 | JGI IMG/M metagenome (GOLD analysis project Ga0247812, IMG submission 178011) | Plant litter microbial communities from Arlington Agricultural Research Station in Wisconsin, United States - UWRJ-L149-409B-1 | ecosystem: Environmental > Terrestrial > Plant litter >...
GCCCACAATCGCCAGTGGCTGACCCTCAAGGCAACGGAGGAAGGCGCGATAACGGTCGGGGTTGGACTGCCGAGCATCCAGATGCACAATCCGCTCGGCGGGCAGAACACTGTGCAGCGCGGCCATCAGCTGTTCTTGGTCGCGGTAGTCGGGCACCGAAAGAATGGCGGACTTTCCCGCTTCGAGAGCCAGCGCAGCGGACTGCGCCATGGTGAGCGCCCACCGACCCGCCCAGACCCCGGGTGAGACCTCTGTCACCAGAGGAACGGCGTCAACGGCGAGGCGATGCCCCTCGATCACGGCACTCTCGATCAGCCCGAGCGGGTAACCGTCAACGGGGCCGGCGACAACGGGTTCCATCACGGGTCGGTCGTCACCGGCGAGCCAGCTTTTTTCGACCCGCACCTGGCGGCCGGGCACCGCGAGGCGCACGATGTCGGTCGCCGACCCTGCGGCACGGTCGGCCGCCTTCCGCGCCAGCACCGCGACCTCAGGGGTGAGCACCGCGATCGGCGACACCACCGATTCGATATCGCTCAATGTGCCGGTGAAATCTCCGGAATCAACGAGCTCAACGATGTAGCCATCGGCCACTCGCCCCGCTGAGCGCAGCGGAACACGCACCCGCACACCCGGAACGGCAGACTCGCGCAGTGCCTCGGGCACGCGGTAGTCGAACAGCCTGTCGAGCTGGGGCAGCGGCGAGTCCACGAGCACCCGGGCGATGGATGCCGTTGCCATATTTAGAGTTTGGCGGCGTCGCGCAGCGCGTCAACCCGGTCAAGACGCTCCCACGTGAAATCGGGAAGCTCCCGGCCGAAGTGACCGTACGTGGACGTCGCCGCATAGATCGGGCGCAGCAGGTCGAGATCGCGAATGATGGCGCCGGGGCGAAGGTCGAACACTTCGCGGATCGCACCGATGATCGTCTCGTCATCCACGTGGCCGGTGCCGAAGCTCTCGACGTAGAGCCCAACGGGCGATGCCTTGCCGATCGCATACGCAACCTGCACCTCGAGGCGGTCGGCGAGTCCCGCGGCGACCGCGTTTTTCGCCACCCAGCGCAGCGCGTAGGCGGCCGAGCGGTCGACCTTCGACGGGTCTTTTCCACTGAACGCGCCGCCGCCGTGGCGGGCTGCTCCGCCGTAGGTGTCAACAATGATCTTGCGGCCGGTGAGACCGGCGTCTCCCTGCGGTCCCCCGATGTGGAAGATTCCGGTCGGGTTGATAAGAATTCGAGCGTCAGCCGAGGAGAGACCCACACGGTCGAGCACCGGTCGGATCACCAGGCGCTCCATCTCGCCGCGCAGAGCAGCGGTCGAGATAGAGGGAGAGTGCTGGGTCGAGAGCACCACGGTCTCGATGGAACGGGGCACGGCGCCCTCGTATCCCACGGTGACTTGGGTTTTACCGTCGGGACGCAGGTAGTCGACTTCTCCACTCTTGCGAACCTCGGCGAGACGCTCCGCGAGGCGGTGGGCCAGCCAGATCGGCAGCGGCATCAGCTCGGGGGTCTCGGTAGTGGCGAATCCGAACATAATGCCCTGGTCGCCGGCACCCTGAAGGTCGTCGGCGTCGGCACTGGACTCTTCGCGGCTTTCGAACGCGTTGTCCACACCCTGCGCGATGTCGGGCGACTGACCGCCGATGGACACGGACACACCGCACGAGCGTCCGTCGAACCAGACGTCAGACGAGTTGTAGCCGATGTCGGAGATGCGCTTGCGCACAATGGAGGGGATGTCGACGTAGCCGGTTGTGGTGACCTCGCCGGCGACGTGCACCAGGCCCGTGGTGACGAGGGTCTCGACGGCGACGCGCGCGTGCGGGTCAACCTCGAGCAGCGCATCCAGGATGCTGTCGCTGATTTGGTCGCAAATTTTGTCGGGATGCCCCTCGGTGACCGACTCGGAGGTGAAGAGACGCAGACTGGTGCTCATTCGATGGCTCCAAGGGTTAGTTCAAGGCGGTTCACGGGTAACGATCTCCGACGGGCGGATCGAGCGAGGCTCGAGGGTGTGGTGCGGTGGTGATGCAGCGGGCTAGCGCAGCAGGTCGAGTCAGCGCAGTAGGTCAAATCATCGCAGCAGGTCAAGAACGCGGTCGGCCACTTCGGACTTCGCGCCCGAGGCCTCGCCCACTATATCTCCGGCACCGCTGAGGAGGATGACGGTGTTACTCGATGTGGCAAAACCCGCGTTCCAGCCCACCGTGTTGACAACGAGGTAGTCGCTGCCCTTGCGCGCGACCTTGGCTCGGCCGAGCGCAAGAATGGCGTCGCGATCGGTCTCGGTCTCTGCGGCGAAGCCGATGATGATTTGTGTGGTGGATGCTTCGGCTCCAGCACCGCGTTCGTTGCGCGCGATCACGAGGTCACGGAGTATGTCGGGGTTTTTGACGAGGGTCAGGGTGAGCTGGTCGCCCTGCGTCTCTTTTTTGATTTTGGACTCCGCTACGGACTCGGGGCGGTAGTCGGCAACTGCGGCGGCCATAATGACGGCGTCTGCAGCGGGAGCAGCGCTGTGCACCGCGCTCTCGAGCTCGCGGGTGGAGCTCACTTCGACCACAGTGATGGATCCTGGGCCGTGCGATCCGGGAATGTCGATCTCCTGGTTGGCGATCACCAGGGTGACGTCGGCACCACGGGCGACTGCGGCCAGGGCCAGGGCGATGCCCTGTTTGCCGCTGGAGCGATTGCCGATGTACCGCACGGGGTCGAGGGGCTCTCGAGTTCCCCCGGCGGTGATCAGAATCTTTGTACCCGCGAGATCGGCGGGACGAAGAAGGGCGAGGGCTGCGGCGACCACCTCGTCGGGCTCGGACAACCGTCCCGGGCCGGAGTCACTACCGGTCAGCTGCCCGGAGGCTGGCCCTACGAAGTGCACCCCGCGCTTACGCAGCAATGCCACGTTCGCGACGGTCGCCGGGTTCTGCCACATTTCCGTGTGCATCGCCGGGGCGAGCAGCAGCGGTGCTTTGCTGGCGAGGATGGTGTTGCCGAGCAGGTCGTCCGCGATACCGGCGGCGATCTTCGCGATCGAGTTCGCCGTCGCCGGAACGATCACAATAACGTCGGCGGCCTGGCCGAGAGCGACGTGTCGAACCTCGGCCACACCCTCGTAGAGGTCACTGTGGACGGGATTTCTGCTGATGGCTTCGAGTGTGGGTTTTCCCACAAACCTAAGCGCAGCCTCCGTCGCCACCACCTGCACGGAATGACCGGCGAGTACAAAGGAGCGCACCACACCGACCGCCTTATAGGCCGCGATTCCGCCGGTGATGCCGACGAGGATGTTCAGGCTACTGCCCGACTTAGTCTTCGATGAGCGAGGTGAGAACGAGCTTGTCCTCGTTCACCTCACGCAGTGCAACCGACAGCGGCTTGTCGTCGATGGTGGAGTCAACGAGCGGTCCGACGTTGTCGAACAGGCTTCCCTCGTGGAGGTCGGCGTAGTAGTCGTTGATCTGGCGCGCGCGCTTGGACGCGAAGATCACGAGGGCGTACTTGGAATCCACCTTCGAGAGAAGCTCGTCGATGGGCGGGTCGATGATTCCGGTCTGCTTGTCAGCCACGGGGACTCCTTGATGTGTAACGATGCGTTGGTGTTGCGTATATGTGAAGCGGGCGATGCGATGCACCGGGTAAAACCGGCACTGGGCAATGCGTGGGTGCGTACGGGACGCTAGAACGTTAGTGGCGCGTGAACCCTGCGAAGGGAAAAGGGGCGCAAATCAGCGTTGCCCTGCAGGCACCAACGTCAATTCTACGACTTCTTGGGCCGCTTGGGCGACTTCTCGGTTAACTACCTTGTAATCGAACTCGTCTTGGGCGGCAAGTTCGACTCGCGCAGTCTCGAGTCGGCGGGTCTGTTCGGCGGCACTTTCGGTGCCCCGGCCGATCAGTCGACGAACCAGTTCCTCCCAGGTGGGCGGAAGCAGGAACACCAGAACCGCTTCCGGCATGGCCTCGCGAACAAGTCGCGCACCCTGCAGGTCGATCTCGAGCATTACACGTTTGCCTGCCGCGAGGGCGGTGTCGATCGGGGGACGCGGTGTGCCGTAGCGGTAGGAGTTGTGCACAATGGCCCACTCCAGAAGCTCCTGGCCAGCAATCATCCGGTCGAATTCCTCGTCGCTGACGAAATAGTAGTGAACGCCGTCGACCTCACCCGGGCGCGGGGGCCGGGTGGTTGCGGACACACTCAGCAGGATGTCGGGGTAGTGCTCACGAATGTAGGTCGAGACCGTTCCCTTGCCGACGGCGGTGGGTCCGGCGAGGACAACCAGTCGACGCGGCTCAACACCACCCTCCCGGCGGAGGAGGTAGCTGCGGAGTTTGGTGCGCTGTCGGATGCCCAGGCCACCCACCCGCTTGGATTCGGCAATACCGAGTTGTTCCATCACGCGCGCCGCGCGTGTCGGGCCCAGTGTGGGAACACTAGTGAGCAATTCGCGGACACGAAGGCCGGACTCCGGAGAACCGGGCGTCGACCAGGCTGTGTCCACAACTTCGGTCGCTGTACGTTCGCGGGTGGCGACGGCGCTTTTGACTGCGGCGCGCGCACGTCGCGCGGCGATGGCGGCGCGGGATGCGGCGACGCGATCTACCTCGGGCGGGTCGGGACGGGGGCTCACGCGGAAAACACCTCGGAGAGAGTGCGCGCCTGCGCGTCGATGGTGGCTGCGATCCCGTCGGGACCGGCGTCAAGGATTGCACGGGAACTGCTGACGATTACGTTCTTCGATGCGGTTCCATACACAGAAGGCAGGGCGTCAAAACCCACACCCTGGTGGCCGAACCCGGGAGCCAGAATAGGCGTCGACGCGAGGTCGTCGCCGGTGATGCCGTAGTCCTCGAGCGCCACAGTTGCGCCGATGACCACACCGATCGATCCGAGCGGTGCACGATTCCAGATGTTCACCCCTGCCACGATACCCGCGGAGACGCTGCGGCCGCTGAGTTCTCCCCGAGTGATTACGGCGGTTTGGATCCCCACCGACTCCGGATTCGACGTTGCAGCCAGCACAAAGAGTCCTTTGCCGGTGCGAGCGGCCAGCTGCGCGGGTGCCTCGAGCGACCCGACACCCTGAAAACCGCTGACGGTCATCGCGTCGGCTTCGAGCGGGCTGCCCGGGGTCAACCAGGCCTGCCCGTACGCCTCAACACTGGTGCCGAGGTCGCCGCGTTTGGCGTCGGCAATCACCAGGATCCCGGCAGCGCGTGCCGCGGCGAGCACGTCTTCGAGGGCAGCAAAGCCCGCGGAGCCGTGCCGCTCATAAAACGCAACCTGCGGTTTAACAATGCCCGCGCGTGTCGCCGTTGCCTCAACAACGCGCAGCCCGAACTCCCGAACACCCGTCGCTGTATCGGGCATCCCCCACCGCTCCAACAAATAGGGATGAGGATCGATGCCCACGCAGAGGTGACCGAGAGACGCAAACGTCTCGCCGAGGCGCGTGCCAAAACTCGGCACGGCCTCTCCCCCGGCGGTTGTCATCGTCGTCACAGGCGTGCCGCGCGGTCGATGGCGTAATCCTGCAGGCTGCGCACCGAGAATTCGTTGGACGTTGCTTCGATGGATGCCACGGCGGCGGCGAGCTGCGCGATGGTGGTGAAGAGCGGCTTGTCGGCGGCAACCGTGGCGGTGCGGATCTCGTACCCGTCGGCGCGTGCGCTGCGTCCGCTCGGAGTGTTGATCACAATGTCGACCTCGCCGGCATTGATGTGGTCAACGATCGACGGCTCGCCCTCAACGGAGGCCTGGCCGAGGTCGTACTTGCGGACGACCCGCGCGGCGATGCCGTTGCGACCGAGGATCTCGGCCGTGCCTTCGGTGGCGAGGATAGTGAATCCCAGCTGCTGGAGGCGGAGGGCTGGGAGGATCACGGCGCGCTTGTCGCGGTCGGCGACCGAGACGAAGACCGATCCGGACGACGGGAGTCCGCCGTACGCGGCTTCCTGGCTCTTGGCGAAGGCGCGGGGGAAGTTGGAGTCGATTCCCATCACCTCACCGGTCGAGCGCATCTCTGGGCCGAGCACCGAGTCAACGATGTGGCCTTCCTTGGTACGGAAGCGCTTGAACGGGAGAACGGCTTCCTTGACGGCGACCGGGGAGTCAATAGGAACGATGGAGCCGTCCTGCACGGGCAGCAGGCCCGACTCGACCAGGTCGCGAATGCTCTGGCCGACCATAATCAGCGACGCCGCCTTGGCCAGCGGAATGCCGAGCGCCTTCGAGACGAACGGAACGGTGCGGGATGCTCGCGGGTTAGCTTCGAGCACGTAGAGAACGCCCTGGCCGATGGCGAACTGCACGTTGAGCAGTCCCTGCACTCCGACGCCCTTGGCGATGCCGAGGGTAGCTTCGCGCACACGGTTGATCACGTCGCGGCCGAGGGTGACGGGCGGAAGTGTGCAGGCAGAGTCACCGGAGTGAACACCCGCCTCTTCGATGTGCTCCATGATGCCGCCGATGTAGAGCTCGGTGCCGTCGTAGAGCGCGTCGACGTCGATCTCGATGGCGTCATCGAGGAACCGGTCAACCAGCAGGGGTGAACCGGGTGCAATGATCGCCTGGTCCTTGACGCGGTCGAAGTAGTCGACCATCGACTCGGTGTCGTAGACGATCTCCATACCGCGGCCGCCAAGCACGTGCGACGGACGCACCAACACCGGGTAGCCGATGTCTTCGGCGATCACAACAGCCTCGGTGACGTTGGTCGCGGTGCCGTTTTTGGGGGCGAGCAGGCCGGCGTCGGCGAGGATCTTCGAGAACAGTCCACGCTCTTCGGCGAGGTCGATGGCCTCGGGCGACGTGCCCAGGATCGGCACTCCGGCGTCCTTGAGCGCCTGGGCGAGTCCGAGGGCGGTCTGCCCGCCGAGCTGCACCACAACACCCACGAGTTCTCCGCTGCCGCTCTCGGCGTGGATGATCTCCAGAACGTCTTCGAGAGTGAGGGGCTCGAAGTAGAGCCGGTCACTGGTGTCGTAGTCGGTGGAGACCGTCTCGGGGTTGCAGTTGATCATGATGGTTTCGAAGCCAGCATCGGACAGCGCGAACGACGCGTGCACACAGCTGTAGTCGAACTCGATGCCCTGGCCGATACGGTTCGGGCCGGACCCGAGGATGATCACCTTGCGGCGATCGCTCGGCACAACCTCGGTCTCGGAGTCGTAGCTCGAGTAGTGGTACGGGGTGAGGGCGGGGAACTCGCCGGCACAGGTGTCGACGGTCTTGAAGACCGGACGCACGTTGGCGGCCCAGCGGGTGCTGCGCACCTCGGCCTCGGTGAGGCCACGGAGAGCGGCGATCTGTACGTCGCTGAAGCCGTGGTCCTTGGCGAGGCGGAGGACATGCTCGGTGAGGGCGTCTGCGGCAGCGATCTCGTCAGCGACCTCGTTGATGAGGATGATCTGGTCGATGAACCACGGGTCGATCTTCGTGGACTCGAACACCTCGGCGTTGGTCGCACCGGCACGCAGCGCCTGCTGCACGGTGATGATACGACCATCGGTCGGCACCTGCGCGATGGTGAGGAGCTCGTCCTTGTCGCCGGGCTCGCCGTCCCAGTGGAAGCTGCTGCCGCGCTTCTCGAGCGAACGCAGTGCCTTCTGCAGGGCGGTCGAGTAGTTACGCCCGATGGCCATGGCCTCACCGACCGACTTCATGGTGGTGGTGAGGGTGGCGTCGGCGGACGGGAACTTCTCGAATGCGAAGCGGGGAACCTTGACAACCACGTAGTCGAGCGTGGGCTCGAAGGAGGCCGGGGTCACCTTGGTGATGTCGTTGGGGATCTCGTCGAGGCGGTAGCCGATGGCGAGCTTGGCCGCGATCTTCGCGATCGGGAAGCCGGTCGCCTTGGAGGCGAGAGCACTCGAGCGGGACACACGCGGGTTCATCTCGATCACGATAAGACGGCCGTTGGCCGGGTCGATCGCGAACTGGATGTTGCAGCCACCGGTGTCGACGCCGACGGCGCGGATGATGTCGATGCCAATGCTGCGCATGTTCTGGAACTCACGGTCTGTGAGCGTCAGTGCAGGAGCAACGGTGATCGAGTCACCCGTGTGCACACCGACCGGGTCGACGTTCTCGATCGAACAGACGACAACAGTGTTGTCGGCCGTGTCACGCATGAGCTCGAGCTCGTACTCCTTCCACCCGAGGATGGACTCCTCGAGCAGCACCTCGGTGGTCGGGCTCTGGTGGAGGCCATCGGTGACGATGCGGATGAGCTCGGCACGGGTGTAGGCGAAGCCCGACCCCAGTCCACCCATGGTGAACGAGGGGCGTACCACCAGCGGGTAGCCGAGGTCTTCGGCGAACTCGATGGCTTCATCGATGGTGTGAGCGATGTGGCTGCGGGCCACCTCGGCTCCGGCGTCGATGACCAGCTGCTTGAAGATCTGGCGGTCTTCACCCTTGTTGATGGCCTCAAAGTTCGCGCCGATGAGCTCAACGTTGTACTTGGTGAGGATGCCGTGGTTGTGCAGGTCGATCGCGGCGTTGAGTGCCGTCTGCCCACCCAGGGTCGGGAGGATCGCGTCGGGCTTTTCCTTCTGGATGATGGTCTCGATGACCTGCCAGGTGATGGGCTCGATGTAGGTGGCATCGGCAAAGTCGGGGTCGGTCATAATCGTCGCCGGGTTGGAGTTGACGAGGATGACTCGCACACCCTCCTCGCGCAGCACACGGCAAGCCTGGGTTCCCGAGTAGTCGAACTCGGCCGCCTGGCCGATAACGATGGGTCCTGATCCAATGACCAGGACGCTCTTGATGTCTTCGCGCTTCGGCATTACTTGCTGTCCTTGTCGGTGGTGGTGCGCGAAACAACGAGGTCGCGGAAACGGTCAAAAAGATAGTTGCTGTCGCGGGGGCCTGCGGCGGCCTCCGGGTGGTACTGCACGGAGAACGCGGGGATATCGAGGGCGCGGAGTCCCTCAACCACCTCGTCGTTCAGGCTGAAGTGGCTGACTTCCACCCGGCCGAAGCCGGCGGGAGAGTCGAGCACCCCGTCGATGGGGGCGTCGACGGCGAAGCCGTGGTTCTGGCTGGTGATCTCCACCTTGCCCGTGGTTTTGTCGAGAACCGGCTGGTTGATACCGCGGTGACCGAAGGGCAGTTTGTAGGTGCCGAACCCGAGGGCGCGCCCGAAGAGCTGGTTGCCGAAGCAGATTCCGAAGAACGGAACGTCGGCGCGGAGGATGCCCTGCAGGAGCTCAACGTGCTGGTCAGAGGCGCTGGGGTCACCGGGACCGTTCGAGTAGAACGCGGCGACCGGGTTCAGCGCGAGGAGTTCCGCGATCGTGACCGACTGCGGCAGCACGTGTACCTCGAAGCCGCGGGCGGCGAGGTAGTTAAGGGTGGAGGTTTTGACGCCGAGGTCCAGTACCGCCAGGCGACCGATGTTCTCACCAACGGCGGGGACAACGAAGCTCTCGAGGGTGGATACCTGGGCCGAGAGGTTGAGTCCGAGCATCCCGGCCGCACCACGAACCAGCGCGAGCTGCTCGTCGGCGTCAAGGGCTGCATCGGCACCAGAAAACACACCGGCGCGCATCGACCCGGCGTCACGCAGGCGGCGAGTGAGGGCGCGGGTATCGATGCCGCTGATTCCGACCACGTTGTTGCTGACGAGGTCATCATCGAGGCTGCCGGTGGCGCGGTAGTTGGACACCACGCGGGAGGGGTCGCGCACAACAAAGCCCGACACCCAGATGCGACGGGACTCGGGGTCTTCTTCGTTGACACCGGTGTTGCCGATGTGAGGAGCGGTCATCACCACGATCTGGCCGGCGTAGCTCGGGTCGGTCAGTGTCTCCTGGTAGCCGGTCATACCGGTGGCGAACACCGCCTCACCGAACGTGCGCCCACGGGCGCCGTATGCGCGGCCCGTGTAACGGGTTCCGTCTTCGAGAACAAGAATTGCGGGGTCGAGGGCCACTAGGCCGTCCTTCCAGTCGTTACGGGGAAAATGGAGTTGATGGCATCAAGCAGTTGCTCGGGCTCATTGAGCCGCAGGTAGCTGTCGACGCGGGTCTCTGTGGGTGAAGCCCCCAGGGTCCAGGCGAGAAGAATGAGGCCGTCGCGTTCAACCACACGGTCGATCGTCCAGGTGGCGCGGGTGACTTCGCGGAGTGCCGCGGTAGACACAAACACGTCGGGGGTTCCGCGCAGCGCAAGAACGATGCCGGACTCGGCGACGGTGACCGTCGCGCGGGCCCGGTAGCCGAGGCCACCAATGGTGATGCGGTTGAGCGGCTCGCCGGCGACCGTGGTGGCCACGTACAGGGCGTCAAACACCCCGAGGATGGCGCCGAGCGCGGCGGGAGCAGAATCCGGTCGGGTGATCGATCCCTGGCGCTTCTGACGGGCCCGCCACCCGAGGTACATCAGCAGGAGGAGAACGGCGAGGAGCAGCACCACCAGCCCCATCAGCACTCCCCTATTCATAACGAACCTCTGCCATGGCGGCGACCTCCGCAGCCTCAACGAGCACACCGTCGAGAACGGTGGTGTAGCCGTTGTGGATGGTCGCCATCACCTGGCCGGGAAGCTCGGTGCCGAGGTACGGCGAGTTGATGCCCTTGCCGTGCAGGTGTTCGCGCGAGAAGCGTCGTCGCACCGACGGGTCGTAGAGCGTGAAGTTCGCGGCATTGCCCACGGCGAACGGTGTGCTGTAGCCGTCGAGGCGGCCAATCTGTGCCGGCACCTCCGAGAGCACGCGGGCGACATCCGACCAGCCCAGCTGTCCGGTGTCGACAACAGCGGCCTGCACCACACTCAGCGCGGATTCGAGGCCCACCATACCCATGGCCGCCTCGGCCCACGCGCATTCCTTGGCCTCGAGCGGGTGCGGGGCGTGGTCGGTGGCGACGATGTCGATGGTGCCGTCGGCGAGTCCGGCGCGCAGCGCCATCACGTCTTCGTCGCGGCGCAGCGGCGGGTTGACCTTGTACCGGGAGTCGTAGCCGCGCACCAGTTCCTCGGTGAGGAGCAGGTGATGCGGGGTGACCTCTGCGGTCACCTGAATACCGCGAGCCTTCGCCCAGCGGACAACCTCGACGGAACCGGCGGTGGACAGGTGGCAGACGTGTAGACGTGCCCCGACGTGGTGCGCGAGCAGCACGTCGCGGGCGATGATCGATTCCTCGGCGACCGCGGGCCATCCCCCGAGCCCGAGTTCGCCCGACAGCGCGCCCTCGTTCATCTGGGCGCCCTCGGTCAGGCGGGGCTCCTGCGCGTGCTGGGCGATCACGCCGTCAAAGGTTTTGACGTATTCGAGTGCGCGGCGCATCAGGAGCGCGTCGTGAACACACTTGCCGTCGTCGGAGAAGACGCTGACCCGGGCGCGGGACTGCGCCATGGCACCGATCTCGCTGAGGCGCTCGCCTTCGAGCCCCACGGTGACGGCGCCGATCGGGCGCACGGTCGCGTAACCGTGGCGGTCACCGAGGGAGGCAACCTGTTCGACTACTCCGGCGGTGTCCGCAACGGGCGAGGTGTTCGCCATCGCGTGCACCGCAGTGAAACCACCGATCGCGGCGGCGCGGGTGCCGGTGAGCACCGTTTCGCTCTGCTCGAACCCGGGTTCGCGCAGGTGGGTGTGGAGGTCAACGAGTCCCGGCAGAGCAGTGAGACCGGCTGCGTCGATAACGGTCGCGCCCGTTGAGGCGAGGCCGGAGCCGATCTCGGTAATCCGTCCGCGGGAAACGAGGATGTCGGTGCGTGTGCCGTCGGGAAGGGTTGCACCGGTGACAAGCAGCGTGGGGGTGGTGCGGGTCATTTCGTTTCCTCACTCGCGGGCGTTCGGCGTGTTGTCGCAGTTCGCTGCGTTTTGTTTCTCACTCTGCGGCCCCCGAGAGAAGCAGATACAGCACGGCCATCCGAATCGAGACACCGTTGGTGACTTGTTCGAGAACAGTGGACCGGCTCGAATCTGCGGCGCTGGCGGATATTTCCAGGCCACGGTTCATCGGGCCGGGGTGCATAACCATGGTATCCGGACGCAGGCGTGCGAGTCGTTCTTCGTCAAGGCCCCACTGCCGCGAGTATTCGCGAGCGTTGGGGAAAAATGCGGCGTTCATCCGTTCCGCCTGGATGCGGAGCATCATCACCACGTCGGGATCCGCGTCGATGGCTTCATCGAGGTCGAAGCCCACCGTGACCGGCCAGCCGGAGGTGTTCGCCGGCAGCAGGGTCGCGGGCGCGACGAGTCGCACGGTTGCGCCGAGTGTGGTGAGCAGCCAGACGTTGGAGCGCGCGACACGACTGTGCACGATGTCACCGACGAGGGTGACCTGCAGTCCGTCGAGATCCTTGCCGCGAGATGCGGCGCCGTGCAGTCGTCGTCGCATGGTGAACGCGTCGAGAAGGGCCTGGGTGGGATGCTCGTGGGTGCCGTCTCCCGCGTTGAGCACGGCTGCGTCAATCCACCCGCTGGTCGCGAGAGTCTGCGCGGCACCCGAGGCGGAGTGACGGATCACCACGGCGTCGGCGCCCATCGCGGCGAGGGTTTGCGCGGTGTCTTTGAGGCTCTCGCCCTTCGACACGCTGGAGCCCTTGGCGCTGAAGGTGATGAGGTCAGCGCTCAGTCGCTTTGCAGCGAGTTCGAACGAGGTGCGGGTGCGGGTGGAGTCTTCGAAGAACAGGTTGATGACCGTTTTGCCGCGAAGAGTCGGAAGCTTTTTGACCTCACGCCCCGCGACTTCCGCCATGTCCTCTGCCACGTCGAGAATGCCCACTGCGGTCGCCCGGTCAAGATCCCGGGTAGAAAGTAGGTGCCTCATGATTCGATCGTCACCTCTTCGATGCCATCGGTCTCGGTAAGACGCACACGGATGCGTTCGTCGGACGAGGTCGGAAGGTTTTTTCCGACAAAGTCCGCGCGAATGGGAAGTTGGCGATGGCCACGGTCAACGAGTACCGCGAGGCGCACCGCGCGGGGGCGACCGTGGTCACCGAGCGCGTCGAGCGCCGCACGGATGGTGCGACCGGAGAACAGTACGTCGTCCACGAGCACGACGGTTTTGCCGTTGATTCCACCATGGGGAATCTGTGTCGGCGACGGGGCGCGGGTGGGCTGTCCGGCGAGATCGTCCCGGTACATGGTGACGTCGAGATAACCGACGGTGCCGGAGCCGGGCTCGATGGTGTCGAGGATGGCACCGATGCGTCGCGCCAGTTCAATGCCGCGGGTCGGGATGCCGAGAATAACGAGGTCTTCACCGCCGCGATTGGACTCAAGGATCTCGTGGGAGATACGGGTCAACGCTCGCGTGATGTCAGCGGGCTGCAAAACAGTGCGTGCAGTCACGATGACCTCCTTCCCCGTCTCTCTGGACGGAACTTAAAGGATGTCTGGAGTTCCCACCTTAGCATCGGGCTCCGCGCGAGCCCGCACGACAGGACCTTGGGCCCTGCCGCACACCGGCACGCGGCTCTACCGTGTGCATCACAACGCGCGATCGGTGCAGAAACCCATCCCGCGTCGCGCGTCGAAATTCCGTCAGGGAAGGAACAAAAGCCATGCCCGTCGACACACCCACACCTGTCGCCAACCGCCCCGATACGCGATCCCAGCGTCTCGCGCACCGTGTTCTTGTTGGGGTGACCACATTCAGCGCGGTCTCGGCCGTCGGCGGCGGTGTGGGACTCGTAATAACCGACGGACTCGGTATGCCCCGCTCCTTTCTCATCGGTGGGCCGTTTCTTTCCTTCGTGTGGCCCGGGATGCTCCTGCTCGTCGTCATCGGAGGCACGCAGGTTCTCTCCTTGGTACTTCTTCTGCGCCGGTCGCCGTCCCGACTGCTGGCCAGCGTGGTCGCGGGGTTCGGGATGCTCATCTGGATCACCGTCGAGGTCGGACTGATTCACGAGTTCAGTTGGCCACAGATGATCTACCTCGGAGCCGGGGTGCTGCAGCTCGCCGCGGTGTATGGGGAGCTGGGCATCCTGCCGCACCGCCAAAGCAGCCCGGCCTAGCGCACCGCCGAAGCAGCCCGGCCTAGCGCACCGCCAACGCCTCAACCAAGTCCGCTGCTCGCGCAGCACCGCCCGCACTGCGGATCGCCTCCCCCAGCCGGGCTGCGCTGTCCCGGTGCGGTCCCGGCGCCAGCAGTGTCGACACGGCAGCGGCGATACGAGGAACCGATGCGGAGCTGTCGAGCGCGATCCCCGCGCCCAGTTCCTCCAGCCTGCGTGCGATCAGCGTCTGGTCGGCCACGGGATTCATCGGCAGGAACACAATGGGCACGTTATGAGCCAGCGCCTCCACGGTTGTGGCATGACCTCCGTGTCCGACCAGCACAGACGCCCGGGCCAATAGCCCTGCGTGCGGAAGGTATTGGCGCACAATGGCGTTCGCCGGAGCTCGAAGCAATGATGCATCCACCGCCGGTCCGGCCGTCAGCACCACCTGCACGGGCAGGTCGGCCAGCGCATCCAGCACCCGCTGATAAACCTCGCCCTGGCCACGAAGGTAGGTCGTGCTGAACGAGACAACTACAACGGGAACCCCGTCGCGGAGCGGGAGGTCCAGCGACGGTTCGAGCGTCGACAGCAACGCACCCGTGTGCTCGAGTGGAGCGGATGCGAGGGAGGTAGTGGCGAGCGCCGGAGTGCGCCGTTCGAGTTCGGCGTTGCTGGCAACGAGAATCAGGTCGGCATTGCCGATGTACCGCCTCGGCGTGAGCCCGCGGAGCCGCGCGACGAGTTGAAGGGGTGCTCGCCGCTCGGTGGCATCCACCACAAAATCGAACAGGGTATGCACCAGCACGGCTCGGGTGAGCTGGGCACGATGAGCCGCGCGTAGTGCTCCGTAGAGCAGCACATCGACCACCACCACGTCGACGGGTTTGCGACGGATGCTGCGCAGAGTATCTGTGCCGAACCGGCCGTCGGTGATCAGCCGGGCGAACTGGCTCATACCCACGATGTCGCCGACTGGCACCGTGGGATCCCATTTTTTACTGCCGCGCACAACTTCGAAGTCGAATCCCCTGCTCTCGAAGTACGCCCGCTGCCGAGCCTGGCCGAGGAACCGGACGCTGTCGCCGCGCTCGCGCAACTCCTCGGCGAGACGCACGGTCGGTGGCACGTTGCCGCCGCCGTCCCAGGTGACAAACAGAACACGGGCCACGTCGACCGCCTTCAGGGTGTGGGGCGTCATCGCCCAACGGAGAGTTACCACCAGCGATACTCGCGACCGCCGACCGCCTCAAGCCGTCCATCGCACACCCGCACAACCGCATTGCCGAGGCGCGTGGCCTCACGCCCGGTCTCGCGCGGTCCTACCCCCAGCGCTTCAGCAGGTACTTCTCGAGGATGCCCACAAGTGCGTCGGTCAGTTTGCCGAGGATGGCCAGCAGGATGATCGACAGGAACAGCCGATCGAGACGCCCGTTGTTGACGGAGTCGTTGAGAAGGAAGCCGAGGCCGAGGGACGACCCGAGCAGCTCGCCGGCGACCATAAACAGCCAGGATTGCGCAAGCGCCAACCGCAGGGCCGACACCACACTCGGCACTACCGCAGGCAGCTGCACAATCCGCAGCAGGGCGGTGCCGCGGTAACCGAAGGCGCGACCAGCCTCCACCAGTTGCGGGTCAACGTGGCGGAGCGCCGCCGACACGGTGGTGTACACCGGGAAAAAGGCGCCGATCGCGATGAGCGCAACCTTCTGGTCTTCGTTGATGCCCAGGTACAGCACCAGCAGCGGCAGCCAGGCGAGCGATGGCACAGCCCGCACTCCCCCGAGAGTTGGGCTCAGGAGGATGGCTCCGATCTTCGACAGCCCCACCACCGAGCCGACGATCAGACCCACCAGCGATCCGGCGAGGAAGCCCAACAGCACCCGCTGGGTGGAGATGGCGATGTGCAGGCCCAGCACACCCCGCTGGGCGAGGTCGATGCCCGCCAACACAACGTCACCCGGCGACGGGAGCCGGAACGACGGCACCAGGCCCGATGACGCAATCCCCTGCCAGATCAGCAAGATCAGGATCGGGAGAATCGCGCCCCCGCCAATCACCAGCCAGCGACTCCGCGCGGTAGTGCGCTCTTCGCGACGCCCCGGGCTGGTGAGCGTACGCGGCGCCTTCTGGAGGGTGTTTGTCATGGTTATCCGACGGCTGACGGGTCGGCCTCTTCGGCGAACTCGGGCGTGTAGAGGGTGTCGAGCGCAGTGTCGATGGCCTCCTGGGTGGCGACGTCACCCGACTCAACAAAGATCGGGCCAATAACTTCAAGCACGGCGGTCTGGTCGTCGCCGGGTACGGGGTCGATATCGAGGTTCGTCCGGTCGGCAATCACCGCGGTGGCGATGGCGGGGTCGATTCCGGCGACCTCCGCGAGGATGGACGAGGTGGCCTCCGGGTCGTCGATCGCAAAGGCGCGCGCCTTCTCGTAGGCGTTCACCACCACCTGCGCGAGGTCGGGCGAAGCATCGAGGAAGGTCTCCGTCGCGTTGAGGAAGCCGTAGCTGTTGAAGTCGATGTTGTCGTAGATGATTTCGCTGCCGGCCGTGGCAATGCTGGTCGACAGCAGCGGGTCGAGGCCCGACCACGCGTCGACGGCTCCGCTTTCGAGTGCCGCTTTGCCATCCGCGTGCTGCAGGTTCTGCACGTCGACGTCGGCGAGGGCGACTCCCGCCTCGGCGAGGGACTGCAGGAGGAAGAAGTACGGGTCGGTGCCCTTCGTTGCGGCAACCGACTTGCCCGCGAGGTCGCTCACCTCCGTGATGTCTGAACCGGCGGGAACAACAAGCGCGGCCCAGTTCGGCTGTGAGTAGACGTCGATGGTTTTGATGGGTGAGCCGTTCGACCGGGCGAGAAGCGCGGCAGACCCGGCGGTGGATCCCACGTCGACGGCGCCGGCGCGGAGCGCCTCGTTGGCCTTGTTCGACCCGGCGGACTGGATCCAGTTCACCGTGACATCCTCACCCAGCGTCTCTTCGATCCATCCCTGGTCTTTGATGATGAGGCTCAGCGGGTTGTAGGTGGCGAAGTCGATGTTGAGAACGTCAGCGCTCCAGCCCTCAGCGGCCGCGTCTTCCGCGGCGGGAGCGTCGTCAGCACCGATGGCCGATCCCTCCCCGGCAACACAGCCAGACAGGGTCAGCGCGGCAGCGGCGGCAAGGGCCGTGATCGACAGCGCCTTCCGCAGCAGCGGGGTGCGGGTGTTCGTTTCGATGGTCATGGTGTCCTCAGGGTTGCCGTGCAGGAAGTGCGGAGCGATGAGTGGAGACGCCGAGTCCATCGAGGAGTTCGGCGCGAAGAAGAGCGAGGTCGGCGTCGCCGCGGTCGCGCGGGCGTGTGCCAGGGACGGAGACGATGGAGCGGATGCCCGAGCCCGAGCCTCGCGGCGCGTCGGGGTCCTCCCCCAAAAGCACCACACGGTCGGAGAGGTAGAGCGCCTCGTCGACATCGTGGGTGACCAGCACGATGGTGGCCGGTTCCACCGCGTGGATCTCGAGCAGCAGGTCTTGCATGGTCAGGCGGGTGAGGGCGTCCAGCGCACCGAAAGGCTCGTCCAGAACAAGAACCCCGGGCCCGCGGGCCAACGCACGCGCGAGTGAGGCGCGTTGCGCCATCCCGCCGGAGATCTGACGAGGGCGGAGCCCTGCGGCATCCCCCAGCTGAACCAACGACAACAACTCAGCGACGCGGTCGGCACCCGCACTGCGCTCAGTGCCGCGAGGCAGGCCAAGCTCGACGTTGCGGGTCACAGTGCGCCACGGCAGCAGACGTGGCTCCTGGAAGGCAACGGCACAGCGTTGGTCGATGCCCGTCACCGGGACGTCATTGATGTGAACGGTGCCCACATCGGGGGTATCGAGTCCGCTGATCTGGCGGAGCAACGTGGATTTTCCGCACCCGGACGGGCCCAGGAGGGAAACAATCTCGCCCGGCGCGATGTTGAGGGTGACGTCGCGCAACACCGTGCGACGTGGGTCGCCCGCCCGAACGCCGGCAAAGCTGCGCCCGACACCGGAGAGGCGCACGGGAAGCGCGGGAGCAGAGGCGGAGGCGCCGGATCGGGTTATGGACACCCTAGGAAACTAGGGGCTACGGGAGCCGGTTCCAAGCGCCAACGTAACGTGACGCAACGTTCGCGTTAAACGCCGGAGGGCGGCACCCGGGCCGAGGCCACGGGGTGCCGCCCTTCGGACGGAAAAACGAACTACGCCTGGATCTGAGCGATCCGGCCCAGAAGGCCGTTCACAAATCCGGCGGAATCTTCCGTGCTCAGCACGGTGGCCGACTCGACGGCTTCGGAGATGGCGACGCTGTCGGGAACACCCGGGTTGAAGAGGATTTCCCAGATGCCGATGCGGATAATCGCGCGGTCGACAGCGGGCATCCGGTCAATGGTCCAGCCCTGTGCGTACGTCTCGATGAGTTCATCGATCTCGTCGCCGTGCGCAACAACACCCTCAACTATTTCTTTGGCGTAGGCCCACGAGCTGGCGCGCTTAGTATCGGCGAGCTCGCGGTTCTCTTCGGCCAACAACGAGGCGTTGATGGACACCTCCCGAACGTCGGAGACGTAGAGGATGTCGAGAGCGCGCTTACGCGCTTTGCTACGAGCGCCCACTAGTTGACGCGGCCGAGGTAGCTGCCGTCGCGAGTGTCGACCTTGACGCGGGTGCCCTGCTCGAGGAACAACGGAACCTGGATCTGGAAGCCGGTCTCGACGGTGGCGGGCTTGGTTCCGCCGGTGGAACGGTCACCCTGGAGGCCGGGCTCCGTGTAGGTGATCTCGAGGACAACCGAGGCGGGGAGCTCAACGTAGAGCGGGTCGCCGTTGTGCAGCGCGAGGGTGACGTTCTGGTTCTCGAGCATAAAGTTGGCGGCGTCGCCGACCTGGGCCTCGGTGAGGCTGATCTGGTCGTAATCCGACACGTTCATAAACACGTAGGCGTCGATGTCCTTGTACAGGTACTGGAATTCACTGCGGTCGACAACCTCGGTCTCGATCTTCGCGCCAGCGTTGAAGGTGCGGTCCACAACCTTGCCGCTCATCACGTTTTTGACCTTGGTGCGCACAAATGCGCCGCCCTTGCCCGGCTTGACGTGCTGGAAGTCGATGACAGTCCAGAGCTGGCCGTCCATGTTGAGAACGACGCCGTTCTTGATATCGCTGGTGGAGGCCATGCCGATGTGTCCGTTTCGTGGGGAAGGTTGATGCGCGGATGCGCCGCCCGCAGATAAACGGGCACCGTCGAGTGTACTTGTCTGGCAGGTGAGTCACCGAATGGGATGCCTGCGGCCCCAGTCTACGGGGCGTGGCTTAGACGCCGATTTCGGCGTACGCCGCGAACATCAACGCCTCTTCTGGGCCGGTCAGCACCGAAGTCTTGCCGATCTCGTCAAGAACAATAAACCGCAGCATCCCGGCCCGGGTCTTTTTGTCGCGCTGCATTGTCGCGAGTAACGTTTTCCAGCGGCCGAGCGGGTAGGTGGTTGGGAGCGTGAGGGATTCGAGAATACGACGGTGCCGATCCACCGCCTCATCACTGAGGGTGCCGGCAATACGGGCAAGTTCCGCAGCGAACACCATTCCGACGGAGATGGCGGCACCGTGGCGCCAGGCGTAGCGCTCGGCGTGTTCGATTGCATGACCGAGTGTGTGGCCATAGTTGAGGGTCTCGCGCAGGCCCGACTCCTTGAAGTCAGCACCCACTACACGCGCCTTGAGACCAATGGCCAGCTCCAGCAGGCGGCGGAACTCGGGCGTGGTGGGATCGACGGCCTTTTCCACGTCGGCTTCGTAGATGTCGAGGATCTCCGGCTCAGCGATAAAGCCGGCTTTGACGATCTCGGCGGATCCGGCGAGGATTTCGTTGCGGGACAGGGTTTGCAGCATGTCGAGGTCGACAAGCACGGCCGCCGGGGCGTAGAACGCGCCCACCAGGTTTTTTCCCTCGGCCGTGTTGATCCCGGTTTTGCCACCAATGGAGGCATCCACCATTCCGAGAACGGTGGTGGGGATCTGGATGAGCCGCACCCCACGCAGCCAAGTGGCCGCGACAAAACCTGCCAGGTCGGTGGTCGCTCCCCCGCCGAGTCCGATGACAACGTCGGTGCGGGTGAAGTCCGTCTGCCCCATCACCTGCCAGCAGAACGCGGCCACCTCGATGCGTTTGGCCGCCTCAGCGTCCGGTACCTCAGCGAGGACAACTTCATACCGGCTGAGCAGACTCTCGCGCAGCTCGTTCGCCTTGGCACCGAGGGTCGGCGCGTGCACAATGAGCACCTTTGTGGCCTTGCTGCCGATGTGTGTGGCGAGGTCAGCGACCAGGCCACGACCGATGGTGATGTCGTAGGGGTCGAGCCCGGAAACCGTGATGGTGGTGGTGTCAGTCATGAGTCCGTCTCCTGGATCCAGGCAGCAATCTCGGCAGCGATGGCGTCGAGAGGGCGATGCGAGGTGTCGAATGTGCGGGTGGCAAGGCTGTCGTAGATGGGCCGGCGTTGTTCGACGAGCGCGAGCCACGAGTCGATCCCGGCTACCAGAGGGCGCTTTCCACCCGTGATGCGCGCCTCCACAGCTTCCGGCGAGACGGTGAGAAGCACCACGCGGTGCTCGGCGAGGTCACGTTGGGTGTCGGCGTGGATCACCGCGCCACCCCCGAGCGAAACCACGGCGGTCTCGGTCAGCGCGGCGGCGACCTCGTCGCGTTCGAGCATCCGGAAATGCGGTTCACCGTGCTCGGCGAAGATCTCGCCGATCACCCCATGGCGGGCGACAATGCGTTTGTCGGTGTCGATAAAGGGCACGTCGAGCAGCCGGGCGATGCGTTTACCCAGGCGCGTTTTGCCGGCCGCTGGTGGGCCGATGAGAACCAGGAGTGGGCGACCGTCAGCCATTCTGGTCCGTTGCGCGGGCCGTGCGGTGACCCGACGGGATCGCGGCAAGGTAACCCTGCAGGTTGCGACGGGTCTCCTCGATGGAGTCACCACCGAATTTTTCCAGAACTGAGTTGGCAAGCACCAGGGCAACCATGGCCTCGGCAACAACACCCGCAGCGGGCACGGCACACACGTCGGAACGCTGGTGGTGGGCCTGCGCAGCTCCTCCGGTAGCGACATCGACGGTGCGAAGTGCATGCGGCACGGTGGCGATCGGCTTCATTCCCGCACGAACGCGCAGGATGGTTCCGGTACTCATTCCGCCTTCGGTGCCGCCGGCTTTGTCGGAGAGGCGCGAGATCTCGCTGCCGTCGGTGACAAGTTCGTCGTGGGCTTCGGAGCCGCGGCGTGTGGTGGTGAGGAAGCCCTCTCCGACCTCGACACCCTTGATCGCCTGGATACCCATCAGTGCGCCAGCGAGCTGCGAGTCGAGGCGGCGGTCCCAGTGCACGTAGGAACCGAGACCCGGCGGCACGCCGTAGGCCAGCACCTCGACGACTCCCCCGAGGGTGTCTCCGTCGGACTGGGCCTGGTCGACCTCGGTAACCATCCGGGCGGATGTCTCGGGATCGAAGCAGCGCAGCGGGTCGGCGTCGAGAATGGCGACCTGGCTCGGCTGTGGGAGCAGGGAGCCCTCGGGCACACGCACGGTGCCGATGGAGAGAGTGTGGCTGACTAGAGTGATGTCGAGCTCAGCGAGGAACGCACGGGCGACGGCGCCGAGCGCGACCCGGGCAGCCGTCTCGCGGGCGCTGGCCCGCTCGAGAACGTTGCGCGACTCGTCAAACGCGTACTTCTGCATTCCCACCAGGTCGGCGTGACCCGGACGCGGGCGCGTGAGGGCAGCACCGCGACCCTTGGGCAGGGTCTCGAGGTCGACCGGGGACGCACTCATCACGTCGACCCAGCGGGGCCACTCGGTGTTGCCAATCCGCAAAGCGATGGGCGAGCCCATGGTGAGTCCGAAGCGGATACCGCCCGAGATGTTGAGCTCGTCTTCTTCGAACTTCATCCGCGCGCCGCGACCGTAGCCGAGCTTGCGGCGCGCGAGATCCTCACGGATCCCGTCGAGACTGACGGGCACGCCCGCGGGCATCCCCTCGATTGTGGCCACCAATTCGGGGCCGTGGGATTCACCTGCGGTCAACCAACGAAGCATGTAAGAATCCTCCCACAGCGCTCGACGACTAATCGCCGCCGAGCACGCGTGGTGTGGGTCTGAACGGTCAGTTATCCCAGTTGGGGTGGGCGTCGTACCACTCCAGCCACTGGTCGACTGCTACCAAGTGGTCGTCGAAGTTCGTTGAGAACACAGTCTCTCCGGTATCACCGTTCACCAGCACCATGTAGATCCAGTCGCCCTCGGCCGGGTGCATCACAGCGTCGATAGCATCGTCCCCGGGCGCGGAGATCGGGCCGACGGGCAGCCCGGGGTTCGCGTACGTGTTGTACGGGTTGCTCGCGTCCTCGCGTTCCTCCGTTGTGGTGTGAATGGAGGTTCCGCCGGTGCCGTAGCTCACGGTGGCGTCGGACTGGAGCTTCATCGGCTCAGCGAGGGCGAGGCGATTCTGGAACAAACGGGAGACGATGTAAAAGTCCTCGGTACTGCCGCCCTCTTTCTGCACAATCGACGCCAGCGTCAACACACGGTGGCGGTCTTCCACGGGCACTCCGGCCTCGTCGAGCGCCTGAATCATCCGGTTCGCCAGGGTCTGGATCTGGTCCTGCGCGCTGACGCCGGGTTCGAAGTCGTATGTGGCGGGGAACAGCCATCCTTCGAGGCTGACCTCGGTGGACGGAACGCCGAACGCGGCGATGTCCTGCGCCGCGGCCTCGTAGTCGGCCAGCGGCACACCGGTGCCGTCGGAGAGGCGCTGGAAGACCTGCGAAATGGTCGAGCCTTCGGTGATGAGCACTCGAGACGTCACGATGTTCGCCGGGTCGGTGAGCGCCGTGAGCGCAGACTCGGCGCTCATCTCCTTTTGGAGCTGGTAGCTACCGGGGAGGAACACGGGCTGCTCGGCCTTGGCAACCACCACGTCGTAGAAGGCTTCTGCCGTCATGGTGACGCCGGACTCTTCGAGTTTGGCGGCAATATCGGAACCGACATCGCCCGACACAATCGTGACCGTCACGGCCTCGCCGTTGCCGGTGCCCTCATAGTCGTTGGGCAGCTCCCAGCCCATCACGCTGCGAACCTGGTCTTCGAACACAACCCAGACCGCTGCGGCTGCTCCTCCACCGAGCACAAGAAGGGTGATGAGAACCCAGAGCCAGACGAAACGACGGCGCTTTTTCGGAGGACGTGAGTCTCCCGACCGCGGAGATTTGGGAGGCCCGGTGGGTGTGCGGTCGAACCCGCTGAGAAGCTCGCTGAGTGCGTTGTCTGACGCGGGTTCACTGGGCGTGTTGACGGGAGAACCGGGATACCCGGTATACGCCGAGTTGTCGGGGAGCGCCGGCTCGGCGAACTCGGACGCGTCGGGCTGCGACGCGGTCGCGGGTGTCGAGGGCACGGCGGCGGAGGGAGTGGGGGTCGACGGCGCGGCGGCGGCGGACGGGGCGGCCGTCGGCTGTGCGGCGGCAGCAGGCGCAGGCGTGGCAGGAATGGCAGCGACGTGTGCGGAAGCGGCGGCGGCAGCAGACGCGGTGTGCGGGGTGATCGGCCGCATCGGCTCGGGGTTTACCAGCGGCGGGATGCCTTGCTCGGCAGCCTCGCGGGCCTTGGCGCGCGCCTCGTTCTCACGCAGCTGACGCCGGGTGGGCGGCAAGTACTTCGTCGTCGGCGGCACACGAACGTGCTGCTCGTCGGATGCTTCTGGGCCAGACTTCTCCGCAGCATTGGGGTCCGGGGCGACGGGGTCGTCCCACTTCGGATCGTCAGCCACGTGTTTATTGTCCTTCGTCGGGGTCAACCACAACGCCCGGGGGTGTGCCCGCGGTGCGCTCGAAGTCGAGGGCATGTTGCACAATTATAACGGCGGCAACCTGATCGATCACGGAACGTGAGTTTTTGGTGTTTCGCCCGGACGCCCGAAGAGCGGCCTGCGCGGACACCGTCGACAGCCGTTCGTCAACGAGCCGAACCGGTGTTGGACTCGCTGCGGCGAGCCGCCCGGCGAAGCCGACGGCGTCCTCCGTCGACGCAGTGTGGGTTCCCGCCATCGACAGCGGCAGCCCTACCACAAACTCCATCACGTCGAGTTCTGCCGCGATCGCCAGGATTCGGGCGATGTCGCCGTTGCCCCGCGCGACGGTCTCAACAGGGGTGGCGAGCATCCCGTGGAAATCAGTCCGTGCAACTCCGATACGGACCTTGCCCACGTCGACGCCGACGCGCACCCCCGACCGCATTAGCCGCCGACGTTCGCGGTGATAGCCGACAGTGCCGTCCCGATGGCCGAGACGTCAGAGCCGCCGCCCTGCGCGAGGTCGTCCTTACCGCCGCCGCCCCCGCCGAGGATTCCCGAAGCGAGCTTGGCCAGCGCGCCGGCGCGAACACCCGATTTGCGGGCTTCTTCGTTGGTCGCCACAATCACGGCAGGCTTGCCCGAGACATCCGCCGCCAGAGCAACAACGGCCGCCTCAGAGCCTAGACGCTCGCGCACAATCGTCGCGAGCGAACGCAGCTCGTCGGTGGTTTTGACGGTTCCGACGTTCTCACTGATCAGACGCACCTGGCCAACACGGGCTGCGGTCGACACGAGCGCGGGTACACGGGCGGTGAGCTCCGCAGCCTCGTACTGTGCGATGCGCTTTTCCGCGGCTTTGAGGTTGGCGACGAGGTCAGCGATGCGGTCGGGAAGCTGTTCGCGAGGCGTCTTCAGGTTGCTGGTGAGCTGCGACACAATGGCGCGCTCGGTCGCGAGGTCTTGGAACGCGTCGAATCCCACAAGCGACTCGATGCGACGACTGGTCGAACCAATCGAGGACTCCCCCACCAGGTTGATGAGGCCAACCTCGGCCGACCGCGCGACGTGCGTTCCCGCACACAGCTCGAGCGACCACGGGCCACCAATCTCAACAACACGCACGGTGTCGCCATACTTCTCGCCGAAGAGCGCCATGGCGCCGAGCGATTTCGCCTCGGCGAGGGGAAGGATGCGGGTAGTCACCTCAAGGTTTTCGAGGATCGCGTTGTTGGCGATGTTTTCAATCTCGCTGCGGGTGGCCGGGGACAACGGCTGGTTCCAGTTGAAGTCGAGGCGCATGTAGCCGGCCTTGTTGTACGAACCGGCCTGATGTGCGTCGGAACCGAGGGTCTGGCGGAGAGCAGCGTGGATGAGGTGGGTCGCCGAGTGCGCCTGTGCAGCAGCGTGACGCCAGACCGGGTCAACAACGCTGGTCGCGACGTCTCCGACACCGACCTCGCCCGAGCGAACCTGCACGCGGTGACTGATGAGTCCCTTGATCGGACGCTGGACATCGAGAACCTCGAGGTCGTAGCCCTTGCCCACGATGCTTCCGGCGTCGGCTTCCTGTCCACCGGACTCGGGGTAGAGCGAAGTCTCGGCAAGGATCACTTCGGCGATGTCGCCGACCACTGCACGGTCGACGGACACACCGTCAACGATGAGCCCGAGGATGGTGCTCTCGGTGTTGAGCAGCTCGTAGCCGGTGAACACCGTCTCGCCGCGCGAGCGGAAGTCGCCGTACACGGAGAGGTCAGCGAGGGCAGTCTTTTTCGCCTTCGCGTCGGCTTTCGCCATCGCGCGCTGCTCAGACATCAGTCGGTCGAACGCAACGCGGTCGACACTTAGGCCAGCTTCCTCCGCCATTTCGAGCGTGAGGTCGATGGGGAAACCGAAGGTGTCGTGAAGCTGGAATACGGTGTCGCCCGCAAGCTCGGTGGCGCCGGACTTCTGCGTGGTCGCAACGGCGAGGTCGAGGATGCTTGTTCCGCTCGCGAGGGTGCGGAGGAAGGTCTCTTCCTCCCCCAGAGCCAGGCGGGAGATGCGGTCGTACTCGGTCTCAACTTCGGGGTACGCGGACTTCATGGCGTCGCGGGACGCGGGGAAGAGCTCGCTGAAGCTCGGAGCATCCACCCCAAGCAGACGCATGGCGCGAATCGCGCGGCGCATCAGGCGACGGAGGATGTAGCCGCGGCCCTCGTTGCTCGGACGAACACCGTCGGACATCAGCATCAGCGATGAACGCACGTGGTCGGCGATGACGCGCATTCGCACATCATCGTCGTGGTTGGCGCCGTAACGGCGACCGGAGATCTCTGCGGCACGGTCGAGCACAGGACGGACCTGGTCGATCTCGTACATGTTCTCGACTCCCTGGGTGAGGAACGCGACGCGCTCCATGCCCATACCGGTGTCGATGTTCTTTTTCGGGAGCTCGCCGAGGATCTCGAAGCTCTTGCCGCTGCCCTCGCCCCGGAGGTACTGCATAAACACGAGGTTCCAGATTTCGACGTAGCGGTCGTCATCGGTCGCCGGGCCACCGTCGGCGCCGTACGCGGGGCCACGGTCGAAGAAGATCTCGGAGCAGGGTCCGGCGGGGCCGGGAAGTCCGGTCGACCAGTAATTGGTGTCCATGTCGAGGCGCTGGATACGCTCGTCGGGCAGGCCCGCAACCTTTTTCCACAGTCGGATGGCCTCGTCATCGTCTTTGTAGACGGTGACCCAGAGGTCTTTCTCGTGGAAGCCGAATCCGCCGTCGGCTTCGGAAGTGGTGAGAAGCTCCCACGCGTACACGATGGCCTGCTCTTTGAAGTAGTCACCGAACGAGAAGTTGCCGTTCATCTGGAAGAACGTTCCGTGGCGCGGCGTTTTGCCGACCTCCTCGATGTCGAGGGTGCGGATGCACTTCTGCACACTCGTAGCGCGCGGGAACGGCGCAGGGACCAGACCGGTCAGGTAAGGAACGAAGGGCACCATTCCGGCGACCGTAAAGAGCAGGGTCGGGTCATCGCTGACCAGAGAGGCCGACGGGACAACGGTGTGTCCCCGGTCGCCGAAAAAGGTGAGCCAACGGCTCTGGATGTCTGCGGTCTGCATGGTTTCCCGTTTGTGCGTGTGGTGGAACGGCTACACGAGCCGCAGGTACGTTCGACGGTGTCCCGCCGGTGATGCTGAAGCGCTAGAGGCGCTTGTTGAGGTCGCTGAGGGTGTTTTCCATCCCGGACACTGCGGACCGCAGCTCGGCATCGCGATCGCGATAGCCGGCGACGACGGCGGCACCGAACTGGTGCGCTTTGTTGTCGATCTCGTCGAAGAATTTTTTGCCGGCCGGGTTCTTGGAGATCAGGTGGGCGGCGATAAAACCGAGCTTGATTCCAACGATGAGCCAGAACACTTTCTTCATACGAATTTTCCTCCGGAACGATGGCGGTGGGTGCTGTGCAAGCTTACTTTGTGCCCGGCCGCGCACTGTGCCCGCGCGCGCAGTGCGTCCGGAAAAGCCCTGTATCCGTCTGGAAACACGGCGTAGGGGCGATCACGGTGCGCTATCACGGAGCTGTGCACTCCACACGCGGGGCGGTTAAACACAGAATGCGGGCCACCCGAAGGTGACCCGCATTCTGGTGCCGCAACCCGGAAACCGGATCAGGCGATAAAACTGGTGAGACTAGCGAGCTGCGTAGTACTCAACAACGAGCTGTACTTCACAGGTCACGGGAACCTCGACACGCAGCGGGCGGCGCACAAGGCGGGCCTGCAGCTTGTCGATCTCGACCTCGAGGTACGGCGGGAGCTTCGGAAGAACGTCAACGTGGGCGCCGGCGGCGGAAACCTGGAAGATCTCCATGTTCTCGCTGGTGGGGTGCACGTGGATGAGCTGTCCGGGCTTGACGCGGAACGACGGGCGGTCAACGCGCTGTCCGTCGACCATGATGTGGCGGTGAACGATCATCTGGCGAGCCTGTGCGGTCGTACGAGCGATGCCCGAACGAACAACAAGGGCGTCGAGACGCATTTCGAGCAGCTCAACCAGGTTCTCACCGGTCAGGCCGGCGCCGCGGCGGGCTTCCTGGAACACGATCTTCATCTGTGCTTCGCGGATGCCGTACTGGGCGCGTAGGCGCTGCTTCTCGCGAAGACGAACGGCGTAGTCGCTGTCCTGCTTGCGCTTGGTGCGGCCGTGCTCACCCGGAGCGTAAGGACGCTTCTCGAGGTACTTGGCAGCCTTCGGCGTGAGGGCGATGCCCAGCGCGCGCGACAGGCGGGTCTTGCTACGGGTACGTGACTTAGTAGACACGGGGTCCTTTTCTCTAGATTGACGTTGGCAACCCGGCCGATCGCATCCACGCATGAACGCGCAACGGGGTGTCCGGTGAAAGTCAGAGGGATTTGCCGCGAGAACCGGTCGGCTACAGACCCTGTTCCCTTGACCAACAAGCCGCAGCAGCCGTGCGCGACAAATTGGTGTTAGGCAGCGTCAAGGTTAGCACGGGCGAAGCCGATTACAGCAGCGCATTCTGCGGCGCGTGTCGCTGGTATTTATTTGCCCCGGATGATCCGGCGGAGCTTTGCCCAGCGTGCGTTGACGTCACGCTCGTTCCCGTGTTCCGTCGGCCGGTAGTAGACGGTGTTTTTCAACTCGTCCGGCAGGTACTGCTGCTCGACAACACCGAGATCGGAGTCGTGCGCGTACTTGTAGCCCTTGCCGTGACCGAGTCGTTTGGCGCCGGGATAGTGCGCATCCCGCAGGTGTTTGGGTACCCGTCCGAAGTTGCCCGCGCGAACGTCAGCGATTGCCGCATCTAACGCCATGTACGACGCATTCGATTTTGGGGCTGTCGCCAGGTACACCACGGCCTCGGCCAGAGGGATTCTGCCTTCGGGCATCCCGATCATCTGCACGGCGTCCGCAGCAGCCATGGCAATCAGCAATGCCTGGGGATCAGCCATACCGATGTCTTCTGCTGCACTGATGATCACCCGGCGCGCGATAAAACGCGGGTCTTCACCCGCCTCGATCATGCGCGCGAGGTAGTGCAGCGCGGCGTCGACGTCCGACCCCCGCACCGACTTGATAAAGGCACTGATGACGTCATAGTGCTCGTCGCCCTGCCGGTCGTACCGCAGAAGCGCTCGGTCGACCGCCAGTGCGACCGTCTCTTCGGTGACCACGGGTTTGACGGTCTGCTCGTCGGAGACTGCCTCTGATGTTGCCGTCGCGGACAGGGCCGCAGCCTCGAGTGCCGTCAACGCGCGACGGGCATCCCCCGACGCCAGACGAATAAGAGTGGCGCGGGCCTCGGGGCTCAGCACAACCTTGTCGCGAAGGCCCCGGGGGTCGACGACGGCGCGGTCGATGACCACGCCCAGGTCGTCGTCGCTGAGCTGTTCGAGCGTGAGAAGCAACGAACGGGACAACAGAGGGGAAATGACCGAGAACGACGGGTTTTCCGTGGTCGCCGCAATGAGGATGACCCACCCGTTCTCCACACCGGGGAGGAGCGCGTCTTGCTGGGCCTTACTGAAACGGTGGATCTCGTCGAGGAACAAGACGGTTGTGAGTCCGTACAAATCGCGATTGGACAGCGCCTGTTCCATCACCTTGCGGACGTCGGCCACACCGGCGTTGACCGCGGAGAGTTCCACAAAGTTGCGGCCAGAGCTGTGGGCTATGGCCTGAGCGAGCGTTGTTTTGCCGGTGCCGGGAGGCCCCCAGAGGATGACGGACACCGAACCCTGCTCGCCCGAGACGTCGGACGCGAGGCTGACCAGCGGTGAGCCGGGAGTGAGAAGATGCCGTTGGCCGGCAACCTCGTCGAGGCTGGTCGGTCGCATTCGAACCGCGAGTGGAGTCGCGCCTCCCCGTAGGCCTTGCCGCGTCTCCATGGCTGCAATGTTATCCGCGACCACCGACTCCTCGTGTCGGCCCTCCACAGTCAGGACAACAACCGGGGCATCCTTGCGCCGAGCCGTGGCGCATTTGTCCCGCGATTGGCGCGCACCGTAAAGTTCAGGTGGGCATCCCCGCCCCGCTCTCTGGAGGACACGTGGCACCGAGTAAAAGCACGGAACGTGAAGTGCGCGAAGCCCGCGATCGGCTGCGCCGCTACAACGCCCGGCAGGCTGTACACACCGCGCAGATCAAACGACGCCGTAGGGACAACCTCATCGCGGTCATCGTTCTCGTTGTTGTGGCCGCAATCGCCACCACCACGCAGGTGATGTACTTCACCACTGGCCCGGGTACTCCGGTTCCCACCGCGACTCCGACCGCAACACCCACCCCGACAGCTACCCCTGAGGCCAACGTGGGTGCGGTGCCCTCCCCCGACGTCGCCGAGGCACGCACGTGGACAGGCACACTCACCATCAACGACATCCCGCTGGCCGTGAGTCTTGACGGTGCCGCCGCTCCGCAGGCCGTTGCGTCTGTGGTGACGGATGCCCAGGCCGGCTACTACACCGGGAAGTCCTGCCACCGCCTGGTCGACAGCGCAACGCTGAAGACTCTCCAGTGCGGATCCGTCGATGGCACGGGTGCGATCGACACGACCTACAGCTTCGGCCCCATTGAAAACGCTCCGGCCGACGGTGTGTACCCCGCCGGAACCATCGCCATGGCGCGGGCGGACAGTGCCTACAGCCAGGAGCACCAGTTCTTCGTGATTACGGCCGACAGCACGCTGCCGACCGACACCGGCGGATACAGTGTCATCGGCACCGTGACCGAGGGTCTCGACGCGCTGATCTCCGGCGTTTCCGATGCCGGCATCGTCGACGGAGTCGAAAGTGGCGCCCCGGTAGTCACAACTACCATCACGAGCTTTACTATCCAGTAACGAATGAAGTGCGCCGATCCTGGTGTGCAATAGGCTGGTACGCGGCAACGCCCGCGGCAGTCGGCCCGAACAATAAGGTGAAATCAACGTGGAATCGAACGAACTAGCTCCGTGGGGGCGCGTCGACGAGACGGGCACCGTTTATGTGCGCGAGGCGTCCGGCGAACGCGTTGTCGGCCAATACCCCGACGGCACCGCCGAAGAAGCACTCGCATACTTTGAACGGAAGTTCGTAGAACTTGCCGGTCACGTGTCCCTTTTGGAGCAGCGCGCCAAGCGTGGGGCCCCCGCAAACGACATCGCGAAGGCTGTGGCGTCGCTGAGCGCCAACGTTGCCGGCGCGAACGCCGTGGGCAACCTCGCCGCTCTGCAGACCCGCCTCGAAGCCCTTGGTGGCGCCGTGTCAGAACTGACCGAGAAGCAGGGCGAAGAAGCCAAGGCAGCAGTCGCCGCCGGACTCGCCGAGCGCGAAGCACTGGTCGTCGAAGCTGAGACACTCGCCGCTGCCGACCCCGCAAAGGCGCAGTGGAAGCAGGTCACCGCGACTCTGGACGACATTTTCGGTCGCTGGCAGAAGCACCAGCAGGAGGGCCCGCGCCTTCCGAAGAACGAGAGCAATGAGCTGTGGAAGCGCTTCCGTGCCGCCCGCAGCATCATCGACCAGCACCGCAAGGCGTTCTTCGCCGAGCTGGACAGCACTCACAAAGACGCTCGCACCCGCAAGCAGGACCTCGTGGCGAAGGCAGAAGCCCTCATCCCGAAGGGCGTCGACGGCATCCCCGCCTACCGCACCCTGCTCGATGAGTGGAAGCTCGCTGGTCGCGCCGGCAAAAAGATCGATGACGCTCTCTGGGCGAAGTTCAAGACCGCGGGCGACGCGCTGTACTCGGCGAAGTCGGAAATCGACGCGCAAGACAACGTGGAGTTCGAAGCGAACCTTGCTCTCAAGCTTGAGCTGCTCACCGAGGCCGAGCCGTTGCTCGCGGTGACTGACCGAGTGAAGGCGAAGGATGCCCTCCTGTCGATCCAGCGTCGCTGGGACGCCATCGGCAAGGTTCCGCGCGACAAGGTCAAGCCGATCGAGGACCGCCTGCGCAAGGTCGAGACCGCCGTGCGCAAACTCGACGAGGATCACTGGCAGCGCAGCAACCCCGAGAAGCAGGCACGCAGCCAGGGCCTCGCCGCCCAGCTGCACGATGCTATCGCCAAGCTGGAGCGCGAACTCGACGAGGCCAAGGCCAGCGGCAACACCAAAAAGGTTGCTGACGCCGAGGAAGCCCTCAACGCGCGCAAGATCTGGCTCGACGCGCTGGGGTCATAACCTCCCGCCTCACGCTATTCACGGCACTGGCCCGTATCCTCTTTCCGGAGGCTGCGGGCCAGTTCTTGTGTGGCACCCTGGCTCTCTCTCCACACCTCTCCCCCAGAACCTGCTGGCAGCTCGGGCCGTCCACAGAATGTGACGGACCTCGAGTACGACGCGACAGCGCTGGCGCACGATATCGGCATGACCCCGCGCATCCCGTCCCTCCTCACCGTCGATGACTATTCGGAAGCAGAGTTGAGCGCCATGGTGCTCGATGGTGATGTCTTCCGCGTGGGTGAGTGTGTAAGCCCGATCGACGAGATCCCCAGTGCGTCGCTTCGAGCGGCAGCGCTGTCGACGGTCATCCCTGTGCGGCTCATCGCGGAGCGGCGGACTGCCGCGTGGGTGTGGGGCGCCGTCAACGATTTACCTGCCCGCTATGAGGTGTGTGCCGACATCGGCGCCCGCACCCGGCCAGCCCGGCCCCACCGTCTGGTCATCCGCGAAGTTGTTATCGCTGACCACGAGGTAGTGAGCTTCGACGGGTTCAAAGTGACAAACCCGGTGCGCACAGCGACCGACGTGGCGCGCGTCAGCGATCACTTCGGCCCGGCAGAGGTCGAGCTGGTGGCCCGACTTATGCGCAGCGCCGGGTTCACCACGGCGGACTGCGCCGCACGAATGGAGCATCGACGAAATCTGCCCAACAAACGGCTGGCGTTGGAGAGGCTCGCCGAGGGAGAAACGCGTGCCCGCGGCATCCCGAGCTTCGATGTTCCCGTCAGCACCCCTCGGGGAGCGCCCCGACGACACCAGGCCGGCGAGAAACCGAGCCCAGTGCGCCGGAGTTAGGAGCTGACCCGATACACGTCGTAAACGGCGTCGATGCGACGAACGGCGTTGAGGACGCGGTCCATGTGGGTGGTATCACCCATTTCAAACACAAACCGGCTGATGGCCAGACGCTCGCTGGACGTCGACACACTGGCGGACAGGATGTTGACGTGATGCTCACTGAGCACGCGGGTGACGTCGGACAGCAATCCGGACCGGTCGAGAGCCTCCACCTGGATCTGAACCAGGAAGATGCTCTTCGACGACGGGGCCCACTCGACCTCGATCATCCGTTCGGGTTCGGTCAGCAGGGACTGCACGTTGTGGCAGTCCGCACGGTGAACCGAAACTCCTGCGCCGCGGGTAACAAAGCCCACAATGTCGTCGCCTGGAACCGGCGTGCAGCACTTGGCGAGCTTGACGAGGATGTCGGGCGCGCCGCGCACAAGTACACCGGAGTCGCTGTGCCGGATCTGACGGCTCTGACCCTTCGAGGAGAAGGGAATCTCTGCGTCTTCGGTCTCGGCCGCCGACTGCAGCGACGCCACAACCTTTTCGATGACGGACTGCGTCGAGATGTGCCCTTCGCCGACAGCCGCGTACAGCGCCGACACGTCTTCGTACCGCAGTTGGGCGGCGACCTCGGAGAACGAGTCCTGACTCATCAGCTTCTGGAGCGGCAGATTCTGTTTGCGCATCGCGCGGGCAATTGAATCCTTGCCCTGCTCGATGGCTTCTTCGCGGCGTTCCTTGGTGAACCACTGCTTGATCTTGTTGCGTGCCCGGGGGCTTTTGACAAAGTTCAGCCAGTCCTGGCTGGGGCCGGAGTCCGGGTTTTTGGAGGTGAAGACCTCAACCGAGTCGCCGCTCTGCAGCTCACTCTCGAGCGGAACGAGCCGGCCGTTGACCTTGGCACCCATGGTGCGGTGCCCTACCTCGGTGTGTACCGCGTAGGCGAAGTCGACCGGTGTCGCGCCCGCAGGCAGACCGATGACCTTGCCCTGCGGCGTAAAGACGTAGACCTCTTTGGCGCCGATTTCAAAGCGCAGCGATTCGAGGAACTCCCCGGGGTCGCTGGTTTCTGCCTGCCAGTCCGAGATGTGGGCAAGCCACGCCATGTCGGAGTCTTTTTGCTCGACGGCCTCGGCACCCTTGCCGCTGTTGACACGCTGTTTGTACTTCCAGTGCGCGGCAACACCGAATTCGGCGCGCTGGTGCATCTCGGGGGTACGGATCTGAATCTCAACCGCTCGACCCTGCGGACCAATAACGGTGGTGTGCAGCGACTGGTACAGGTTGAACTTGGGAGTCGCGATGTAGTCCTTGAAGCGACCCGGGATCGGATTCCAGCGTGCGTGGATGGAACCCAGCACGGCGTAACAGTCCCGTACCGAGTTGACCAGAACACGAATGCCCACGAGGTCGTAGATCTCGTCGAACTCGCGACCGCGCACGATCATCTTCTGATAGATCGAGTAGTACTGCTTGGGGCGCCCGACGACGGACCCACGGATCTTCGACGACTTGAGGTCGTCCTTTACGGCGTCAATAACCTGCTGAACGAACTCTTCACGCTGAGGGGTGCGCTGACGGACGAGGCTTTCGATTTCGACGTAGAGCTTGGGATGGATGACGCTGAACGCCAGGTCTTCCAATTCCCACTTGATGGTCTGGATACCGAGACGGTGCGCCAGGGGTGCGTAGATCTCGAGGGTCTCGGTCGCTTTGCGAACCGCGGATCCCTCTTCGACGAATCCCCAGGTACGGGCGTTGTGCAGACGGTCGGCAAGTTTGATGACGAGCACCCGGATGTCTTTGGACATCGCGACGACCATCTTGCGGACGGTCTCGGCCTGGGCGCTGTCACCGTACTTGAGCTTGTCGAGTTTGGTGACGCCGTCCACGAGCATGGCGATCTCGTCGCCGAACTCCGCGCGCAGCGTGTCGAGGGTGTAGTCGGTGTCTTCAACCGTGTCGTGCAGCAGAGCTGCAGCGAGGGTCTTGGAGCCGATGCCCAGGTCGGCGAGGATCTGCGCAACCGCAACGGGGTGCGTGATGTACGGCTCGCCGCTCTTGCGCTTTTGCCCGCGATGCGCCTTCTCCGCCGTGGCGTACGCACGCTCCAGAAGCGCCGTGTCGGCCTTGGGATGGTGCAGGCGCACCGTTTTGATCAGTCGATCAACGGCACCGGCGGGCTGAGCACGCGAAAAGATTCGCGGGATCAGAGCGCGCAGGGACGTTGTGGACGGTGTTGTCGTCTCGGTCATCTGCCCACCCTTCCCGTCAAGTCTAAACTCGCGGCGGCTGTGAGCCGGCCTCGGTAATTACGCCACCGGCGAGTTGCCAGGCAATCATCCCGCCAAGAACGTTCTGAGCCGGGTATCCCGCGTCTACCAGAGCGTTGGTCACCTGCTGCGAACGTCCACCGCTGTGGCAGATCACAAAGATGGGTTCGTCGGTCGGCAGTTCGGCGACTCGGTCGCCCAGTTCGGACATCGGGATGTGGCGGGCCGACGGCGCGTGGCCGGCGTCCCACTCGTTGTTCTCTCGCACGTCGAGCAACAGCCCGCCGGAGCCGGCGAACGCGATGGCTTCCGTCACGTTCACCGGACCGGGCGCAGAGGCGATGTTGTCTTCCACGATTAGGACTTCACCAGCACGGCGGCGCTGCGCGCCTCGGCGAGACGGTCGGACTGACGCTTGATGGCCGGTTCGTTCTCGCGCACCTGGGCGTAGAACGGGGCGGCGACGAAGATCGTCGAGTACGTTCCGATGAGGATTCCGATGAACAGCGACAGCGCGATGTCGAGCAGCGTTCCAGCACCGAGCACGGTTCCACCGATGAACAGGATGGCGGCGACGGGGAGCGCCGCGACGACACCGGTGTTGATCGAACGCACCAGAGTCTGGTTGACCGCGAGGTTGACCGACTCGGAGAACGTGCGGCTCGATTCCGGCCCGTCTTCGGCCGTGTTCTCTCGGATCTTGTCGAACACCACCACGGTGTCATACAGCGAATAGCCGAGAATCGTGAGGAATCCAATCACCGCCGACGGCGTGATCTCGATACCGAGGATGCCGTAGACACCGGCGGTAATGATCATGTCGTGGACAAGCGAGACGATCGCGGCAACCGACATCTTCCAGGTGCGGAAGTACAGCGCCATCACAATCGCGGCGAGGATCACAAACACAATCAGCGCGCGAATCGCGGAGCCGGTGATGTCGGCGCCCCACGATGGACCGATGAACGACGAGTTGATCTGCGACACGGGGATCGCGAAGGACTCCGCGAGTGCGTCGCGCACCTCGTTGGATTCGGTGGTGGTGAGCTGCGAGGTCTGCACACGCAGTCCGTCGTCGCCCACAACCGACACACGGGGCGTCGCCTCGTCCACAACACCGTTGACGGTGTCGATGGCGAGGTTCTGGCTGGCGTCACGGTCGTCAGCGACACCCTCGACCTGTTCGAGCTGGAACTGCGATCCGCCCCGGAACTCGATTCCGAAGACAAACCCGCCGCGCGCGAAGGGGATCAGAATCGAGCAGAGAATCATCACGGCCGCGATCGTGTACCAGACCTTGCGACGACCAACGAAGTTGATCGAGCGTGCTCCGGTGTAAAGATCATTGCCGAACTTGGCGAAGCCGCCCATCAGGAGTCCTTCCCGTCAACGTTGGTATCCTTCGGCGCGGAAGACGTGCCTGAGGCCTTGCGTTCGGCGATCGTCTGTCGACGGGCCGCCTCTCGGGAAGCCCCGGCGCTTGCCGTGACCGGGGTACGGAACTGCGCGCGCCCCCGGTAGACCGCACCGAGTGCGTTCGGGTCGAGCCCGCTGGCCGGGTGGCCACTGGCGAAGTACTTTGTGGTTGCGAGCAGCTGCAGCACGGGGTGCGTGAACAGCACAACAACCAACACGTCGATTACGGTGGTGAGACCGAGCGTCAGTGCGAATCCGCGGACGTTGCCCACCGCGAGGATAAAGAGCACCACGGCGGAGAGCAGGTTGACGGCCTTGGCCGCATAGATGGTGCGCAGTGCACGCTTCCACCCGGCTTCCACTGCTGAGACAAGTCCTCGGCCATCGCGGAGTTCGTCACGGATTCGTTCGAAGTACACAATGAACGAGTCCGCGGTGAATCCGATGGCGACGATGAGACCGGCAACTCCTGCGAGCGAAAGCCGGTATCCCTCCCGCCAGGACAGCAGCGCGATAACGAAGTAGGTGAGCACTCCAGCGACAACGAGCGACGCGACGGTGACCATACCGAGCAGTCGGTACTGGAAGAACGAGTAGATCATCACGAGCGCAAGGCCGATCAGACCGGCGATGAGGCCGCTGGCCAGCTGCGACGAACCAAGCGTGGAGGAGATGACCTCGGTGCTCTGGGTGGTGAACGAGATCGGGAGTGCACCGAACTTGAGCTGGTCGGCCAGCGTCTTCGAGGTGTCCTGGGTGAACGATCCAGTGATCTGGGGGTTTCCGTCGGTGATGATCGCGTTGGTGGTCGGCGCGGAGATCACTCGTCCGTCGAGGACGATGGCGAACTGGTTCTGCGCACCGGTGAGGCCGTAGAGGCGCTCGGTGACGGCCGCGAACTGTTCGGTTCCCGTGGAGTTGAACTCGATGTTGACGCCCCACTGGCCGGTGCTGACGCCCTGGCTGGTGGCAACGAGGGAGTTGGTGGCGTCGGAGATGGTGTCTCCGGCAACTTCAACCGGCCCGAGGATGTACTTGTACTGCCCAAGATCGTCGCAGGTCACCAGCGGCTTGTCTGCCGGGGCGACGTTGGTCTGTTCGGCTGCATCGCTGTCGCAGGCAAAGTTCGTGTACTCGTCTGCCAGCGCTTCGGTGACGTAAGCGAGGTCACTCGCGTTGGTCGGCTCCGTCGTTGGCACGTCGTTGAGCGCGGGGGCATCTTCGGCGGCAGGAGTTTCGGTGGGTGCCGGAGTCGCGGTGGACTCGTCGCCCACGGCGGCCGTCGCAGCGACCTCGGTCACCAGAACCGGACGGAACTCGAGCTTCGCGGAGGCTTCGATGCGCTGCAGCGTCTCGTCGTCAGGAACACCGGGAATCGACACCACAACGTTCTGGCCGCCCTGAGTGGTGATCTCCGCTTCGGACACACCACTCGCGTCGATGCGCTGGCGGATAATTCCGACCGCCTGCGCAAGCTGCTCGGCCGAGACGGAGTCGCCCTCCCCTTCGAGCTGAGGCGCGAGGGTGATCTGCGTGCCACCCTCGAGGTCAAGGGCAAGCTTGGGGGCCCAGGAGGATTCACCCCAGAGCACACCAGCGCCGTTGAGCGCTCCCAGCCCGATAGTGATGACCATCAGCCAGGTCAGAGACCGCCAGGCCTTTCTGACCGGTGTCGATTTTGCCACCTGCGAACTCAGCTTTCTAAGAGTGTGCCCGCGCGTTCATCGCGCGGGCACGGAAGGTCGGTCCGACTTGCGTCGAACCGCAACAAGGCTAGTGGTTACTCGTCGACCTTCTTGGACGTTCCGGGCTGGGTCGGCTCGATACGCTCGCCGAACTCGGGCGTGGTGTCGGTAGCCGTGGTGCCGTTGAGGGCCTCGGCGCGCTCCGCTTCCTCGCGGTTTGCACGCTCGATGGCCTCTTCAACTGAACGAGGAGCGTCGGAATCGGGCTGGTCGGACTCGGTGACAACCTTGGCAATTGCCTGGCGGTGAACACGCACAACGGTGCCGGGCGCGATCTCGATCTCGGTCTGGTTGGTGAGCTCGTCGATGGAGATGATGGTTCCGAACAAACCGAAGTTGGTCATAACCTCGGCGCCGGGAACGAACTGAGACTTGAGCTCCTCCTGCTGCTGCTTGCGCTTCTTGTTGTTGCGGAACATAAAGAAGACGAGAACTGCCAGTACCGCGAGGAGCGCGATGTTAAAAAGATCCATGAGATGCCTTTCGGGGGAAGAGTGTGGGGGCCGGCCTAGTTTAAGAAAAGTGTCTGGGCAGCCACACAGGAATTATAGGTCATTGCCAGAGAGCGCTTCCTGACCCCGTGGTGCCAGGCCGAAGTGTTCCCACGCCTCGCGCGTGGCCACCCGACCGCGCGGAGTGCGGGTGATGAGCCCGATTCGAACCAGGAATGGCTCCACTACGGATTCGACCGTTTCCGGTTCCTCGCCCACCGACACCGCCAGC